>Ga0233439_10000205_pt1 | contig 97368 bp, 91 predicted proteins | sample SI_123_September_6_FD_182713 | JGI IMG/M metagenome (GOLD analysis project Ga0233439, IMG submission 182713) | Seawater microbial communities from Saanich Inlet, British Columbia, Canada - SI_123_September2016_100_MG | ecosystem: Environmental > Aquatic > Marine > Inlet | place: Canada: British...
TCATGACATGGCCTCCTTAGGTTGGTTTGGGCTTTTATCGCTAAAAACCATTCAAACTTACGTGAGGTCATGTTCTAATTTCAACTAACTTTGGGGCAAACCCTTTTTTCTCTATTATCGGTTATTGGCAACAGCCGGAGCCGTAAATATAAGTCTGGTTACTTTCTTAATTCCAGTAAGTGCGATTTTTCTGGGAGTGCTGTTTTTAAATGAAAGGCTTGAGTCTCAGCACATTGTTGGAATGGCCGTGATCTGGCTTGGCTTGGCAATAATTGATGGGCGAATTTTTAAATGGAACCTTTAATAGAAACAAGGAAAAAAAATGATTAAGACAAGTTACTATGTGGCAGTTAGTTTAGACGGTTTTCTTGCCAGAGAAGACGAGGGTATGGAGTGGTTAGCCAATTATATGGAGCCACTGGGAACTCCATTCGACTATGAACCATTTTATAAGACTGTTTCGGCTGTGATCATGGGGAGAAAAACTTTTGAAAAAGTCATAAGCTTTGGGGAATATGCTTACAAAGGAAAGCCCGGTCTCGTTTTAAGTACGGATTCTGATTTTCAAGTTAACGAAGTGGGTGTTGAGAAGGTTTCATCAAACTGGAAGGAGAAGTTGGCTTCTCTAAAAGCTTCTGCTGAAAGTAGAGTTTGGCTTGTTGGCGGTGGGGAAGTTGCAAATAATTTTATTAGAGAAAATTTACTCGATGAAATTATATTAACAATTATCCCAGAAACCCTTGGTGTAGGTATTCCATGGCTGGGAAAAACTCCTTTGTCGGCAGGGTGGGTACTCTCCGAACATTACTTGTCTAAAAAGGGTGTGGTCCAACTCGTTTATTCTAGAAGATAAAGTATTGCCTTGTAAGGCAAGTGATAAAATAGCCCAGTTCATCGAGTAAAATATAAAATATTTTGATGATATAATTCCCCTTACAGGGGAAGCAGCTTGCAAAATGCTTAAGCCCTTAAAAATTAGAAAAAGTTTTTTAATCCCACATATCCGCTTTACTATTCCCACCGGGTTTGGCCCGGCGGAGGTTCTCCGTTGAAAATTTGTCTTACAATTAATTCTTCCCCCTGGTCGGCGTTTAAAGGTGGCGGTCAGCTTGCGGTGCACCATCTTGCCTGCGCTCTTTCGGCAAAGGGCCATGAAGTGCATGCGTTATATTCGAAGTATCCTCATGAAAAAATAGAAGAGGATGTTCCTTATAAAGTCCATTGGGCGTTCCATCACGATTTTGCCACGATCAATTTTAACTTTCTCTCCTACTCAAAAGAATTAAGGGCTCTGATAAAAACAGAAAAGTTTGATGTGATTCATGGCAATGCAGAAGAGGCCTATCATTTTAGTTTGATTGCTCGGCTGAATCGATCTGCCTATGTTTTTACTTCGCACGCACCCAATATTCCCACCACTGGAATGCTGAAGGGAATGGCTCATCCGATTAAATTTCTAAAAAGTATCAATACTTATCTTCTGCGGCAGGCGATGATGGAAGCAGACCGCATCGTTGCTTTTAGTAAATTCTCCAGCGACCTCATCGTTAAAGGGTTGGGTGGCGATCACGCCGAACGTGTAAAAGTAATTGCGCCCGGCCTTGAAAATTCCTGGTTTGAAGTGGAAAGGAATGGGGTGGAACCGAATCGAATTTTATTTTGGGGCCGAGTGGAAGATGAAAAAGGTTTGCCAGAATTATTCGATGCCCTAAAAATAGTAGCGCTAAAAAAGACGGACATTAAACTCACTCTGGTGGGTGAGGGCACCCGGGTGCAGGAATATAAAGCCAGGGTGGCTGACCTGGGTCTCACCAACAATGTTGCGTTTACCGGCTGGTTGAATGATCGAGAAATTCAAAACCTGGCGGCTAAAAGCAGTCTTGGCGTTTTCCCATCCCGTATCGAAAGTTTTGGATTGTCGGTGGCTGAAGCGATGGCGGCGGGGTTGCCGGTGATTGCGGCGCGTGGGGGTGCCATCCCCGAGAATATCGAAGATGGCGTGACTGGCCGACTGGTTCCCGTCAATGATGCAGGTGCTCTGGCAGATGCTCTACTTTCGGCCCTGGAAGATCCGCAAGGCTCTGAAAATATGGCAAAAACGGCCCAATCAGCGGTCCAGAAGAAATTATCATTGGAAAAGGCGGCAGACAGCATGCTCAGTCTATATGAGAGCGTTTTGGTCAAATAATCAGGCCGCATATATCAAGAAATCAGATAAAATACCCGCTAAGTATAAGAAACCTAGGACATTTTCATGAACCCAACCCCCACTCTAGAAAAAGAACCGGAATTGGATGCAGCCTCTGTTGTTGCTATTCCATTAAATAATCCAAAGCCTGTTAGAGAGAATCCGCTCAAGACGTGGATTAAGAAAATCCCTTTCTTCCCTGCTATGGATTATTTTCGTCGCAAGGTTTATGACTCATCTTTGTTCGATGCTTCTGTTCGACCTCTGGCAAAAACTCTTGAAGAATGGCCGGGGGCATTGTTGATAGACATTACAAATCGGTGCAACGCGAAATGTGTGTGGTGCCCGAATCCAGATCTCACAAACGTTGGGGCAATGGATATGGATGTCTATCGCAAGATCATCGACGACTTTGGAACCCGAGGCGGTGTGGTGACGTTTGGAACCTTTGGTGAACCTTTGATGGATAAGTTTATGCAGGAGCGGATTGAATATCTGCAACGCTATCCTAAAATCCACAAGGTAGAAGTTCTCACTAATGGATTTTTCCTCAACGATAAAATTGCTCCCACTCTTCTTAAGTATGGAGTTGGTGTAGATATCAGTCTCGATGAACTCGACAAGCAAACATTTGAAGATGTTAAAAAAATGAGTTTCGATGTCGTGCGCGAAAATATCGTCAGCTTTCTCGAAGCAAATAAAAAAGCAGCCCGACCCGTCCCCGTCAACATTCGAATCAAAACACTGAGAACGGTGGAAGAAACCATGCAACAGGAGTTGTTTAAAATTATCGCTTCGCACGATTGCTCTGTGGTGTTGAATTCTATCGATGACAATATTATTTCCAACTGGGCGGGAAAACTTGACAAAGATTCTTTTGTGAAAGAATTCGATATCTCTACAAATAATAAAACTCGTTTCACGCACAAACGTTTCAATCAAACCAACGTTGCCCCCTGCACACAATTATGGAAATGGATGGTCGTCTATTGGGATGGCAGTGTGGTTCTTTGTTGTGCCGACATGTTTTCCCAGACCGTTGTTGGCGACCTGAAAAAAAATTCCATCACAGAAGTATGGAATGGACCCACGATGAAAAATTACCGCGATCAAATGGTGAGCCGAAAACGATTCGATGTTGCCATCTGTCAGGATTGCGATATCCATTTAAGCTGGCACAATCTAAAAGAATATTACGATAGCAACGGAAACTTTTTGCCCGATCGAAAATTCATCATGGGCTAGCGGCCCAACGGCCGCTGGTAATAGGTCGGTTCCCGTAATGCATTAAATGGGGTCAGGTCTTTTACCTTAGTTTGCGGGTATTTCCAGATTTATTTTTTCATGATTCCCCCTGATAAGGGGGATAAAGGGGGTTGCTTATATTTCGTTCTAAAACTTTCATACCTTTTTTAAACCCGATAAAAAATGACCCCACCTGCTTTTAAATTTCCACGACCTGCCGAACTAGACATTACTCTTGTTATTGTCAGTTTTAATACCCGAGAAATTTTACTGCGCTGCCTTGGGTCGCTAAAAAAACATACGCAGGATATTTCCTATGAAGTGATCGTCGTAGACAATGCCTCGGAGGATGGAACCGTGGATGCAGTGGTTGAGCTTTTCCCCGATGTGAAGGTGATCGCTAATCAAGACAATCGTGGGTTTTCAGCCGCCAATAACCAGGGGATTATTGAATCGAAAGGTCGGCGGATAGCTTTGCTGAATCCCGACACTCTTTTGACAGAAAACAGTTTTAAAAAGATCGTGGACTTTATGGAGGCTCACCAGGATTTTTCCATTCTTGGAGCTGGAATTGTTGATGAGAATAACCAGCCCTGCCCCATCCGTTTATGGGAAGACACGCCGCAGGACGCGGCAAAAAAAATCATGGGACTTTATGATCCTGTAGACGAACTAAAAAGAATGGGACCGATGCTAGCCAAGGAAGCGAAGGTGATTTCCGGTTGCTGCTTTGTAGTGACCCGCGAACTTATTGAATCTATCGGTTTGATGGATGAAAAGCATTTTTTATACAACGAAGAAGATGATCTTTGCCGGAGAGCTAGAAAAAATGGAAAGAAGATCTGTTTTTATCCTGAAACTTCAGTGCAGCATTTACACGGTCAGAGCACCCACCAGAAAAAACATCGCCAAAAAGTAATAATAGAAGCCTATCGAAGCAATCTGTATTTTTATTCGAAATACTATTCTTCCTCCTGGAATGTGATTTTACGATCTCTATATAAAATTACCTTTTTTGTGGGATTACTGCGTTCAATTTTCCGCCATCTCCAAGGCTCCGCCAAAATGGATGACTCCTTGTCATTAAAGTTAAAGCTTCTTTTGATGAGTTCGAAAAATTAAGGTGGGCTACTTTTTCCCAACAAATAAAAGATAATTGCAGGAAGACCAGGGAAAGAACTTTCGAAGCAATGCTGCCAGGCCTTCTGCAAGGCGGTTGGTTCTTCCATTGGTGTCTTTATGGAAGCACTCGCAACCGAGATACAAATTGAAGCTGTGGCTCATGGGTTGCTCGTGAATAATTTTAAATTTGGATGTTTCAAGGATGACACGCATCTCTTCTCTTCCATGCAACTTGAAATAGGTGAGATGATCTTCGGGTGGTGGCAAGGGGGGCTTGCCCATTAACTTTCTTACCAGACCATTTCTTCTTAATTGATGAAGAAAGTTTTGTTCGTCATAAACAAAATCCGTTACCGGGTTAGCCGCCGGGACCATCATAAAAATCAGTCCACCGGGTTTTAAGACTCGATAAGCTTCGATGATCGAGTCTTGGGGTCCTTGTGGGAAATGTTCGACTACACCATAAGAAAGGTAAGCTCCAAAAGTCGATTCGGGAAACGGCAACGCATGCACATCGGACTGGGCAAGCACCAGATTGGAGTTGTATTTTTTAACCTGTTCTATAGCGGAATAGATGTAGTCGATTCCCCAAATTTTGTAATTTTTATTGTCAAAATGTATGAGTTTGGGGCCGAGTCCGCATCCCGCCTCCAGAATGAGGTCGTCTTTTGGGAGAAACTTTTCAAGGCAGGCGAATTCTTCCTGGGTACGTGGATATTTATTGGTTTTCAATAGAGCTTCAACGGAAGTTCCCGCCCACTCCTCTTCAAACTCACGTTTGACTTCCCGGTTTACCGCTTTTAAATCCATTTGTTGTCGATATCTGGTTTATTCGTTCTTTAAAAATGGAGTTTTATTGTAAAATAACAACTCCGAATGAACAGCCCCCTCCCGCAATTGGATGGGGTATCCGAATTTTATTTAAAAGCCAAAATACGCCACGAGGAATAAATCCCATTTGTGGCAATTGGGTGCAAGATAACATGAAACAATACGATGTCATAGTAATAGGAGGCGGCCACGCAGGTTGCGAAGCAGCTTTGGCTTCTGCACGAATGGGTTGCGCCACGGCGTTGGTCACGTTGGAGGCAGATAAAATTGCCCTGATGCCGTGTAATCCCGCTATTGGTGGTGTCGGTAAGGGACATATTGTGCGCGAAATAGATGCACTCGGTGGGGAGATGGCAAAAGTGATAGACGAAACCGGTATACAGTTTCGCTTATTAAATTCTTCTAAAGGACCCGCAGTACACGGTTATCGTGCCCAGGCAGATAAGCACCAATACAAAAACGCCATGCGACGCGTTCTTGAAAACACCGCTAACCTGGAACTCATCTATGAAGAAGTTGATGAACTGATTTTCGAGAACAAGGAAGTTAAGGGAATGCGGACCGCGAGCGGCGTTGAATTGCAATGCACCTCGGTGGTCATCACCACCGGAACGTTTTTAAACGGACGGATTCATATCGGACTCAACAGTCGGCCTGCCGGACGTGTGGGGGAAAAACCCTCGACAAAATTATCGCAATCTTTTCTGGCGGCAGGATTCGAACTCGGTCGATTAAAGACCGGCACTCCACCTCGACTGAAACGCGACAGTATCGATTTTTCCAAATGTGTTGTGCAAGATGGAGATACCTTGCCCAGACCATTTTCTTTTTCGACCACTCATATAGAACGCGATCAAGTCCCTTGCCATATTACTTCAACGAATGAGAAAACGGCGGAAGTGATTCGCAAAAATATGCATTTGTCACCGTTATACAGCGGCATCATTGAAGGGGTTGGGCCGCGCTACTGTCCGTCGATCGAAGACAAGGTTGTTAAATTTCCCGATAAGAATTCGCATAATATTTTCCTGGAACCGGAAGGTTTGGATACCGACTGGATTTACCCGAACGGGATTTCAACCAGTCTGGATGAAGAAGTGCAACGGCAACTGGTTCAAACGATTCCCGGATTGGAAAACGCCGAGATTGTTCTTCCCGGTTACGCGGTAGAATACGATTTTGTTCCTCCCACACAGTTAACCCCATCTCTGGAAACCAAACGGGTGAGTGGACTGTTCCACGCCGGGCAAATTAATGGAACGTCAGGTTATGAAGAAGCCGCGTGTCAGGGGTTGATGGCGGGTATTAACGCCGCGCTCAAATCGCAAAAACGCAAACCGTTTTTATTGACAAGAATGGATAGCTATATCGGGGTGCTCATAGATGATCTCGTGACCAAAGGCACGCAGGAACCTTATCGCATGTTCACATCCCGAGCCGAATACCGTTTGATTTTAAGGCAGGACAATGCCGACCAAAGATTGATGGGAAAAGGCCATGAACTAGGACTGGTCAGCAGCGAACTTTATAACCGCTGCATGGAAAAATACAATGCTGTCGAACGTGAGATAAAAAGGCTGGAAGCAACCACCGTTCTGCCCAACGCAGAAACATTAGCGAAATTATCAAAGCTGGGTATCAATGAACTACGCAATGCAACCACCTTAAACGTTTTATTGCGTCGACCGGAAGTAACTCATGATGGCTTGATTCATGCCTTCGAAGGTGAGGAAGTCCCTCAATTGGTGGGTGAGCAGGTAGAGATTCAAGTTAAGTACGAAGGCTTCATTGCTCGCCAGAACCAACTGGTGGAAAAACAAAAAAGGTTGGAGCATTATCGCATTCCAGAAAGCTTTCAATACGAAGGTGTGCCCGGTCTATCGAATGAAGTCGCGCAAAAGCTGGAAGCGATTCGCCCCGTCACCCTTGGGCAGGCTTCGCGTATTTCAGGCATCACTCCCTCGGCCATCAGCCTGATTATGCTTTTGCTCGAAAAGAAAACCGCGAATACGGCTGATTGATCCTGTGCATACCGATTCCATTCAATGGCAGGTCGAAGTAGATAAGAAAGACATCGCCTACATCGTCAGTATCTTCGAAGGTTACGATCATTTGGCGGTGGTGCGAACGATTGATTCCTCACGTGGTCTTATAGAGTTGATGATCTCCCCCGATTTTCTGGAAGACACCCGCAAACTCACCGAAGCTTTGGCAAAAGAAATCCCTTTCCGCCGCCGGCCAGATGGCGGCGAGTAATAGGCCCTCTAGCGAAGGGAGCAAAAATAGGTCAAAGCCTTGTCTCCGAAATATATTTTCGAGCATTCCCTAATCGTTGGCAGGTGGACGATAGTCCTCTCCGAAACCCCAGCGCCAAGGTGTGTTGAAATAGGGTGATCCTCTTCCAATAGTCGGACTTGTTTAAAGGGCTAGCCTCAGCAATACCGATTATGGAAAAGGCGCATATAAAAATTAATATTCGTATCATGGCTATTGCCCCTCTTGACCCAAACCGGACATTCTCATTGCCGGATCTTGCCGATAAAAATCCTGCAAAACCTGATAAAGTTTGGGGTGATGTTGTTTCATGTTTTCTGGTTTGCAAAAAAAACATTCCGTCACCACCGCGAAAAATTCCGCTTCATCCGTTGCCGCATAGCTATCAAAAAAAACAGGCTTGCCATGGTCTACCTTGTTGCATAGCTCTAGATATTCTTTGGAGCATACTTCACTCCAACGTTGATATTCCTCGGGAGTGGCTAGCAATGGAGTGCCATCTGCGCTGCCATCCAGCATGTCCAGTTTATGAGCGAATTCGTGCAAGACAACATTACTACCGTGTTTCGGATGCCGAGTTTCTCTTTTCACTTCATCCCATACGAGTATCACCGGGCCGCGATGATGGGCTTCGCCTAGAATTGGCATCGGGCCACGCACCGGGCTAGTGCTAACTTCAAAAAAACCTACTGAATTCTCAGGAGAAAAGATGGTTGTAGGATAAACATAAATGGATTCCACATTGCGGTAATAATCGTTTGGCAACGCGAGTATCATCAAGCAGGCATGAGCGGCTATAATGACAAAAATTTCATCCGTTAATTCGAGGTTGTTGCAACCTAGCCAATGCTTTTCGGCGATAAAGATTTGGATGAGGTCCTGCAGGCGCTTTTTTTCTTCATCGTTGAGATATTGATAATATTGAATATTATTTTGAACGTGTTTTTCCCACTCGCTTGGGAAAGGAGTGGCTAGTATTTTTTTCCGCCGGATATCACTCAACCACTGCCACATAAATTTTAACCTCGCTGAATCGCCGCCCTCTAGCGAGGGGGGCAATGTTTGTGGACTTTAGCTAAAGGCGCAACTACCATTACAAGCTTGACGGGTATAGACCAATGGGCCCCACGCCTAGTGGCTAGTAGTGGATGAGGGAATGGATGGGAGTGTCTTTAAGTTTTTCGCGTCCATTCAGGAAATCCAGTTCGATGAGGAATGCGACTTCTTCAATTTCTACATTTTCAAAATTGTTGCGAATCAGGTTTAGACTTGCTGCCAGGGTTCCACCTGTTGCCAACACATCATCGATGAGAACGATACGTTCTCCGGGTTGAAAGGCGTCTTGATGGATTTCGATGGTGTCCGTTCCATATTCCAGGGAATAGGTTTCCTGAAATGTTTTGTAAGGAAGCTTGCCCGGTTTGCGAATCATAGTCGTGCCTGCTTCCAGCGCATAAGCTAAAGCAGATGCGAAGATAAACCCGCGTGCTTCTACTCCAACTATGGTGTCTATTTGTTTGCCTGCGTATCTTTCTTTTAATGTGCTGATGGTTTTTCCAAATGCCGATGCATCTGCAAGAAGTGGAGTGATATCTTTAAATACAATTCCTTCCTTAGGGAAGTCAGGAATATCGCGGATGATTTGTTTTACAGATTCCATGAATGTGCCTTTCTAAATATGACCGATGCTTTTCAAGTTAGTTTTTATCAAAAATAGATGACAATGAAAACTTTATCTTCTCATGGGCAAATATTTTATTGGATTTTTGGGTTTCGTATCGTTTCTAACTTCGAAATGAAGATGGGGTCCTGTTGAGCGTCCTGTGCTCCCCATTAAAGAAATTTTTTGACCTTGTTTTACACGCGTCCCTTTTTTAACCAGAATTTTTGAGTTGTGTGCGTAAACGGTTGTCAGGTGATGTTGGTGTTTAATGATAACCATTTTCCCGTAGCCGGTCGGACCCCAGCCACTGAAAACAACTTCGCCGGCTGCAGCCGAGTAAATGGGAGTTCCTTTGGGAGCGGCTATATCTATCCCCTCGTGTTGGCGTCCGTTTCTTTTGCCAAACCCTGAAGTTAAAGTACCTTTTGCAGGCCAGACAAGAACTCCCTTTCGAGGCCTGACGGTGGGGGAGTTTTTCTTTTTAGCAGACCGTGAAGAGGATGAGGAAGTTGTTGGAACGGAACGTACACGGCTTGCACCGGGAATCCATAATTGGCTTCCCACTTTTATATTCGATGCATCCCGGATATGGTTTGCACGGCGTAGAACTTCCATATCTATTTCATAAACCTGAGCGATGCGATATAAGGTTTGGCCTTTCTGTACGGTGTGATGAATGCCATAGGGCGATTCTGGCCAAGGGTCAAATTTAAAACCCTGACAAGCCGTCAGAAATAAAAAGGCTATTAAAAATAAGGTTTTGCAATATTTGTGGAAGGACATTTTTTCGAGGCGAAGTGAGATACAACTTATTGAAAAGTATATCATTTTTTCAAATTCGTTTACAAGTTACCGAGCATCCTGTATAACCGAAAAATCGTTTAAAATCAGAATTCAATCGAGAAGCTGCTGATGAAATTTTCAAAGTCTTTTACATTATTTTTATCAACGTGGATGTTGTTGAGTTGCGGATCAAGCCAACCCGCCCCCGACATTTTTGCTTTGCCTGTTTCTTATATAGTGGGCAAAAAGCCTGAAGTGGTGCGGGCGCACGATATGAATAATGACGAGTTTCCTGATTTAATTGTTGTTAACTCTGCGGGAAACTCGCTGAGTTATTTCGAAGGCATTGGAGATGGAACTTTCAAAGGTGCGCAGACCATTGAAACCGGTCGGGAACCCTTCGCGATCGAGTTGGCGGATTTCAACGGCGATCGCATTGCCGACATTGCTTTATGTAATTATGGCGATGGTGAGGTTTCCATAATACTGGGTCAAAAAGATGGACTCTTCAAACTTAAGACCAACGTGAAGGTTGGGCGTTTGCCCATTGCCATAGCGTCTGGAGATTTTAACAACGATGAAATTAATGATCTGGCGGTAACTCTTCGATTTAACAAATTGATCATTCTTCTTGGTGTTGGCGATGGCACGTTTAAAGTTGCAGAAGCTTATCAAGCCTCACCCACGCCTGCGCATATGTCCATCAGCGATTATAATAGTGATGGCAATCAAGACATTGCTATGGCCCTCAATGCGGTGAAGACAAGATATTTAAAAATGTTTTATGGAAACGGCGATGGTACTTTTAAACCACCCAAACTGCTTGAGGGCGGTAGCCAGTCTTCTTTTATCACTCATCAAGATATGAATTTGGATGGGAATTTGGATCTAATGACATCGAGTCCCATGAAAGACAGCCTCAGTATATTTTTGGGTGATGGAAAAGGAGATTTTACAAAGCTTCAGGATTTTGCCGGGGAAAAAGGACCTCATAATATTGTCGTGGGAGATTTTACGGGTGATAAAGTTCCCGACATTGTGGTTTGCAATCGGCGCGGCGCTTCTATTTCAGTTATTCAGGGTAACGGCGATGGGAGTTTTGCCTATCCGCATTATAATTATGCTGTTGGCTCGCAACCCAGGTCCATAGCGGGCGCCGATTTTAATCGTGATGGCATGATGGATGTCGCGGTTGTGCTTTACCAGAAACAAATCCTCGAGGTCTTTTTAAGGAAGGCCAGTGCCCCCCCTATCGACGCGTAAAAAAGCGTCATCTTAGATAACAGGTTTATTGCTCCGAATCAAAAAAGGGTTCATCGCTTTCGATGACGTATTTTCCATCCAACCAGGCACCAAGGTCAATGGTGCGGCAGCGCTCCGAACAAAATGGCAGGTAAGGATTTTTCTCCCTATCCGTAATGGCGGGTTTTTTACAAATAGGACATTTTAAAATTTGCTCTTTCTCGTTCATTCTCAGCGCCTGCATAATTTCCCAAATATTAGCACTGATCTTTAGTTTCCTCATCTAGAAAATCCGGGCCAAAATCTCAAAATCAGGTCCGAGAGCAAGGGATTTTCTGTCTTTTCTGGAAAATTTTATAACTAATTGTATATTAAGGAATTATTGATTTTATTGAGAGATGGGGCTATAATTATAGCAACTTGGATATTCTATAACTAATTGAAAACAATGAAATAGTTTGTTTTTCTCATTCTGGATTCAATAAAAGTTATTTGAAAGGCGCGTAATCCAGTTAACTGTTTAACTATCAATATTTTATAGCCCAATTTTGTATTGTTGGGAAAATTTGTCGGTCCTCAACCAACCAGATGGAAGAAAGCGTATGATACCTGAAGCTCAAACAACAGACTTTTATAAGTTGCTAGGTGTGAAATCCGATGCCAGCCAAAAAGAAATCGACCGTGCTTATCAAAAATTAATAGGCAAGTTCGATTCATCCGATGGCAAAAGCGGTTCCCCTGATCAGCCTACTCTTAAAGAGCAGATCGAGGCGGCTCAGGAGGCTTATGATACGCTTTCCAATAAGGAGAAGCGCGAAGCCTACGATGCAGTGGCTCAGGTGCAAAAAGCCCCCGAACCCTCGACGCCTGTTAAGCCCGGTCCCCTTCAGTTTATGGGAAGTAAGGAACGCGCTAAAAACTCTAAACATCAAAATGTCTACCAGGATTTTTTTGGTTTTTCTGAAAAGCCGTTTGATCTTACTCCTGATCCTAAATACCTTTATTTGAGTCCGAAGCATAAAGAAGTTCTTGCGCATCTGGTTTATGGTTTGCAGGAGAACAATGGATTCCTGAAAATTATCGGAGAAGTCGGCACGGGTAAAACGATGATCTGCCGTAGCTTTCTAAGGGAGCTCAGAACCGATTTTAATATTGCCTATATATTTAATCCTGCAATCAATGAGTTGGAATTGTTGCAGACGATTAATAGCGAATTGGGGCTGCCAGGTAAAAGTAAAAGTAAAAAGAAGCTGATTGATCTGCTCAATGCTTTTTTACTGGAAGAGAGAGCCAAGGGTCATCGAGTAGTTGTGATTATTGATGAAGCTCAGGATTTGCAGCCCAATGTGATGGAACAACTGAGATTGCTTTCTAATCTTGAAACCGATACCGAAAAACTCATTCAGATCGTATTGATCGGTCAGCCAGAGTTGGATAAAGTTCTGGGCAAAGAAGGACTCCGCCAGTTACGGCAACGAATTACAATTCAATGGGAATTATTGCCTCTCAACCTTGAAGAGACGCGAGGTTACATACAACACAGGTTGAATGTGGCCTTGGGTAAAGGAAAGGTGCGCTTTTCTCGCCAGGCGGTCGAAACGGTTTATCGTTTCTCCCGCGGAATTCCACGAATGATTAACGTGATTTGTGACAGGACTTTGTTGATCGCTTATACGGAGAGCACGAAGAAGATCCTCCCGCAAATTGTTAAAACGGCTGTGAAAGATATTGGAAGTCTGGTCCCGATTGAATCCTGGTCCGATAAGTTTTGGAAGCTGGTAATCCCATCGGCGATTGCTGCGGGGATAGGGTTTCTGGCCTTAAACTTTTTTGCGTTGCCAGATTTCGATAAAAAACCTCAAAGCAAAGATATTGCTGCTTTAATAAAAGAAAACCCGATAGACCTGTCATCACCGGGTGAGTTGATAAATTATTCTGCATCGTCAGCGACAGTTGCTCCAAGTTTTCCATTGAATGTTCCTGAAGTAGTGCCGCAACCGGCTGCTGTTGTTGAGCCTGCTCCTATGCAAATTCCAGGTGAAGGAGCGTTAAATATTTCTGATTCAGGAAAATTGGTAACGTATTTATCCAGCCTTACTCTTATGGAAAGCAAGCTTGAGGCTGTTAAATGGATTCTTCAAGCATGGAATATCGACCCTGGTGAACTTCAATCTAAAGAAGATATGGAATTATTGGAAGAAAACAACCAGCTACTACATTATGAAATGAATGGAACCATGAAACGGTTGCAGAGTCTCAATTACCCGGCCCTGCTGGAAATCGCATTACCCAATGCGCAGGGTACCAAATACATAACCCTATCTTCTATCAAAGGAAATATGGGTGTGTTTGGATCGGTGGACAAAATTGAGATGCCGCTTTCGATTATCAATTCGCTTTGGACAAGAAAAGCGATTGTTTTATGGAAAGACTTTGAAAATCTCCCTGAATCTTTTGATCTTGGCTTTGAGGGTAAAGAAGCAATCTGGCTGCAAAAGAATCTGCGACTCCTTGGTTATTTTCAAGGAAGAGAGGCTCCTTTATATGGACCTAAAACGATTCGTGCCGTAAGAAAATTTCAGCGCAATAATAATATTAAAGATGATGGCAAGTTTCAAACCGACAGCAAAATGCTTGTATATAATCTTTTGCAAATTTACCCAACCCCGGAACTCGTAACCCGGTAACCCCTCTTATATACAGGCGTAGTCAATGAGTACGATTTTAAAAACGCTAAAAAAACTTGAAGAAGAAAAAAGCGTTTTAGAAAAAAAATTAGACTTAAAAGAACTGGTTCTTCAGGATGAAGAAAGACGTTATGTAAGCTCACCTTTGTCAACCACAGGAAAATCTCTTTGGAAAGGTGCTTTATTACTCACGGCAATCGTACTTGCCCTGATTTGGGTTTCAAAGGATAATCCTACAAAAAATCAGGTGGCTAGAATTTCGCCTCCCAATACGATTTTTCAACCATCCCCCATCCAGGTGAAAAAGCAAGCAAACTCTTCCGTTCCTGGAATCCCTCTTTCAAATATTCCCGAGCAGAAAAGACGGCAGGTTTATGACGATTCTGTTTTAGAAAGAGAAATTTCTATAATAGAAAAAGCGATTTCTAATAAAAAAGAGGAAATCATTGAGCCCGTTAAACAGCCTTCTCGACCTGTAAGGGGCAACGCTTATCAGGAAAATGAATTTAACGAAATTCAATCTTTGATCGCGTCAGCGAAATCTTTAGCTGATGAGCCGGCAGAAGTTCTTATTTCACGAATCAATAGCAATCGCACTATTCCAGGTTTGAAAGTTAAAGGGATTATATTCTTTTCTGATGGAAGTTCTTCCAACCATATTTTTGTGTCCACTCAAAAAAGTAACAATCAAAAAGTTCGTGTTGGAGATTCCATAGGGTCCGCCACTCTTATGAAGATAGAATCGAATGGAGGGGTTTTCTCTTATCAGGGTGAAAACATTTTTATGGGAATTGGCCAGGCAGGGGGATGAGCTCGGTTGAGGGTCAGTCTCATAAATTAATAAGTTGGCATTTCTTGATTCGGCAGAAAAACATTGCACACCGTTTATAAAGCTATTTCACCTAAAGAGATGGATCGAGTCCTGAATTATTGCAGGCACCACACTCTCAAAAATAAGGGGCCTTTCGAAATTTTTCGAGGTGGAGAAGATTCGCAAATTATGGTGATCGTTAATTCGCGTCAGGAAAATGAACCTCTGGAAAATTTTAAACCGCTTGGCGCTTTTTATTGCAACTATCTGGGAGAAGGCATTATCTCTATGGATCAGCAGGAATCTGATTACGATGCAATGCCATCTGCAAAAAAGCATGTGGAAGCGATTAAGCAGGTGGTCGATATCCTTATCGAAAAAGCCCACCCCGGAGCCGAACTACAATTTCCCATTTGAAACTGGACTCGATCTTTTTTAGGTGAGGAAACGCTGACGAGCAATAGTAAAAGGCGCAACGATCTTTACCAGCCAAATGTGCATCGACCTATTTCTCCAGGACGTGGCCCGAGGGGTTGACTTTGTTTGTTGATCTCTGATAAACCCTATCGATTATGTATTTTCAAGACATCATTTTAAATCTCCAGAATTATTGGGCGACACGCGGGTGTGCCATTCATCAACCTTATGATATTGAGGTTGGGGCGGGCACATTTAATCCCTGCACTTTTTTTAGAGTGCTGGGTCCTGAACCTTATAGTGCTGCGTATGTAGAGCCCTCTCGCCGTCCCACCGACGGGAGGTATGGAGAGAACCCCAATCGCCTCCAGCACTATTACCAGTTTCAGGTGATTCTTAAACCTTCCCCTCAAGATGTGCAGGATCAATATTTAAACAGTCTCACCGTTTTGGGTGTTGACCCTCTGAAACATGATATTCGGTTTGTTGAGGATGATTGGGAGTCCCCTACATTGGGAGCCTGGGGACTGGGTTGGGAGGTCTGGCTGGATGGAATGGAGATCACTCAGTTTACTTATTTTCAACAGGTGGGGGGGATAGATTTAAAACCGGTTACCGCTGAGTTGACATATGGATTGGAGCGGATAGCGATGTATCTGCAGAATGTAGACAACGTATATGATTTAAAGTGGAATGAACATCTTCTTTACGGCGATGTTCATCTTGAAACCGAGAAACAATTTTCCCGTTACAATTTCGAAGTCTCAAATAAGGAACGTTTGTTCCAGTGGTTCGATATGTATGAGTTGGAAGCGAAAGAGTTATTGGAAAAAGAATTGGTTCTTCCTGCTTATGATTACACGTTGAAGTGTTCTCACGCCTTTAATCTACTTGATGCCAGAGGGGCTATTAGTGTTACAGAGCGGACGGGTTTTATAGGAAGGGTTCGAAACCTCGCGCGCTTATGCGCTGAAGTCTATGTTCAGCAAAGGGAAGCGATGCAGTTTCCTTTATTGAAAAACGAATCTTAACTGGAAGGATTTTCGTTGTCTGCCATAGGCGGCGAATCGCCACTGGACCATTTTCTTATTTGTGTGCGTACTGCCATTGAATCGGAATGATTGATTTCTTCGTAAATTTTCAAAACTTCAGTTGCGCGTTCACTGGCTTCAACAAATCTATCCTGGCTACCTAGCCCTAAACTTATTTGCCAGAGCGCTTCTCCTTCCAGCTCTCTATTTTCTGATTTTTTAGATAGTTCCAGCGCATCTTCGAAGTAAATCGCGGCCTGATCATGGTCGTTATTAGCCTGATGAGCGTTTCCTAGTTGCATCAGAAAACTGCCTTCCCCTTGCACGTCTTTGTTTTTTCTTGCCGAGGCCAAACCGTTATCAAGATAGACCAGAGCTTTTTGGATATCGCCCGATTTGGTTGCGAGCTCGCTTAATTTTTGGGTTATTTCGTTTTCTAAAGGACGTCCTTTTGTTCTCTGAGCCAGATCCAGGCCGTTTTCAAAGTACTCGAGAGCTTTTTCCGTATCCTCCAGACCCAGATAGATTTCACCCAACATGTTCAATAAGTAGACTTGTTTGTCTTTATCGTTCTTTAGTTTTGCCATTTCAAAGGCCTGTTCTCCATACTCTATAGCCTTTTGAAATTCACCTATATGCTGATATGCGGCTCCCAGTTTTTCAAGGATATCCATCTCTTCGGCTTTTTCACCAGCAGCTTGGGTGAATTTGAGATCTTGCTCAAGAAATTCTACAGCGCGTTTGTAATTTTTTAATGCGAAGCAAGCCACGCCCAAGTGTCTTAGAGCAACTTTCTCTCCTTGATGGTCCCCCTCTTTTTTACAAAGGCCGAGGGCTCGCTCCATAAACTCTAAAGCTCTTTGCGGCTGATTCATTCTGTTGTATTCCGGCCCCAGATTTAAAAGGTGCATGCGTTCGGCCTCTTTGTCACCGAGTTGTTGTGCGGCAGATAGGGCGGCTTCAAACCAACGAATAGTTTCTGCAGGTGGCAATCGTTTTACGATAAGCTCTGCTCCATTTTCTGTATAAGCGCTACATATTTTGGCGGCATCTTTATCTTTAGAACAATTTTTTTGACTCCACTCCTGACCGGCTTTTATATTGTCCATCTCCTGATCGAAAAACATCAGGCCTTTTATTTGGGGCTTTCCCCCTTTTAAATTTAGTTTTGCTGCTGTTTCCAGGGCATTCATAAACTCGGTAGACAGGCGTCTTTCTGCCATAGCCTGTTCCCCTCCTGATACGAGGGGTTTAATAAATTTTCGTACTAGATCATGCAGGTTAAAACGGTCGGTGTTTTCATTGGTTTCAACCAGACCATATTGAACTAGTCCAATCAACGATAAATTATCATTATCTTCGCAAACAAATGATTCCGCTTTGGCGCTGAAAGAACCAGGGAATACGGTTAGTTTTCTTAAAACTACTGCAGCTTTGTCAGGGAGGAGGGTGTAGCTATATTTCAAAGAAGATTCGATGCCCGTTGCTATAGTTTCATTATCTCCATGCCCCAGACCTTTTTTTACATCGCGAAATTTGTTGGCAAAATATTCAGGATCCATCGTTGCATTGATGGCAAATAGTTTTCCAATCAGCTCCAAAGCTATGGGGACATCTTTACAGATTTTAGAAATTTCTTTAATGGCATGGCTAAGTTTTGGGCAAAGCCGCGTAAGCATATTGTGAGAATCGAGAAAATCAAGAGTATCCAGTTTAATGGATACAAAACCAGGTAAATTCATTGGCTTTGTGGATGTAGTCATCAATAGCCAGGAGGGCGGTGGAATAAGGGGTATTATTTGTTTTGGCCCAGCGGCATTGTCTAGAATGAGTATTCCCTTTTGCCTTTTTAAAGTAGTCCTATACAGCTTTGTAAGCGATTTTATTTCTGTTGGTAGAGGCTGATTGGGTTTGAACCGAGTGATAATTCTACTCATGATTTCCATTGGCGAAGGGGCTTTTGGATCGCTGCCTCGCATATCCATAAAAACCTGGTCTCCGGGAAATTGTGAGGCCATCCTTTTAATCATCATTACTGTCAGAGTGGTTTTTCCTACTCCTTGGGAACCGCTAAAACTGATCATCACAGGCGGCTTGCCGGTTCGTGCCAAGACATCTTTTATTATTTCTTTTCTTCCAATGAATAGTTCTGGTTCAGGGGGAGGCCGATAAAGTTTGACCTCTCCCACTCCCATTTCAGGGGACATCTTTATGGCTTTTTCGACCAAAGCCTGAGCTCTTTTAGCTTTGTTGGGATCACGCAACTTGGGCGAGGTGGGTTCGCTTTTAGAATCTCCTGAAGCTGATTTCTTAGAAGAGGATTTTCTAAACAACTTAGAAGCCAGCCCGGCACCAATGGCAATGATTGCTATGATAATGATGGTTGTGGTCATTTGTTGATACGCATTATGATTCGAACAAAGAAATTCGGACAGAGTCTAAACATGGCATAAGATAGAGAATATAGCATAATATCCTAAAATAGGATTTACGTTTCAGTGCTTAATCTGAAGGTTGACTTTCAAGTTTTTTGATCGATAATACTCGTTTTTGCTTTTATCTCATTTGTTTTTAGGGAATCCTGAAAACCTCTTTATTTTATCGATATGACTGAATTTTTTATAGAAATTGGCTCGGAAGAGATTCCTTCAGGATATGTGGAGCCTGCCCTTAAATACATGGGGGAGGAATTATCCTCTTTTTTTGCCAAAAACCGGATTGAAGCCGAAACTCCCAAAGCGATGGGCACCCCAAGACGACTGGTAATTTCGGTTAAAGGTGTGACGGCGATGCAAAAAGATTCTCTGGATGAGTTTCTTGGGCCGGGGGTTTCGGTGGCCTACGATGACAAAGGTCAACCCACCAAAGCGGCAATTGGTTTTGCACGGGGAAAAGGTGTGGATGTTGCCGATCTGATCCGAAAACAAACTCCAAAAGGCGAAGTGGTTTGTGCTCAAGTTGAAAATACAGGTCGCCCTACATCATTATTATTAAATGAGTACTTGCCGCAATTGATCAACGAAATCCCTTTCCAGAAAAAAATGCGCTGGGGAAATAAGGCGCGTCCTTTTGCCAGGCCTTTGCATTGGGTTGCTGCGGTTTTTGATGGGCAAGCCCTTGAGTTTGAATTTGATGGGGTTTCAAGTGGTGTTGTCTCGCGCGGACATCGATTTCTTAACCCGGAGAAATTTAAAATCGAAAGTCTGGAATCCTATTTAAAAGATTGCGAAAAGCATTTTTTAATGGTGGATCCCGCGGTTAGGAAGACTACCATTTTGAAACAGGTTCAAGCATTAGCCGAGCAAGCAGGTGGCCATATAAAAGAAGATGAGGATTTGTTAAATCTTGTTAATTATCTGGTGGAATATCCGGTAGCAATTAAAGGCGATTTTGATCCGGGATTTTTAGAGTTGCCTAAAGAATTGCTGGTGATAACCATGAAATATCACCAGAAATATTTTCCAGTTTGGGATAAAGAAGAAAACCTTCTCCCCTGTTTTATAACTGTCAGCAACATGCCTGCAACAGAAGGGAACGAGATAAAAAAAGGAAACGAACGCGTTTTACGTGCGCGGCTTGAAGACGCGCGCTTTTTTTATGATGAAGACCGAAAGAAAAAACTCGAAGATTTTGTGGAGCCTTTAAAGGGTGTTGTATTTCAGAAAAAGCTGGGAACCATTTATGAAAAAGTAAGCCGGGTTTCAGACTTAGCTGGAATTCTGGCGAGTGGAATCTGTCCGCAAAAAGAAACACAAGCGAGAAGAGCAGCTGAATTATGCAAAGCGGATCTGGTCAGCCAAATGGTGTTCGAATTTCCAGAACTACAAGGGATCATGGGCGGTTACTATGCTGCGCACTCGGGGGAGGAAGCGGAAGTCGCTCAAGCTATTACAGAGCATTATCTACCCACGTATGCCGGGGGTGAACTGCCCTCGTCTGATCCAGCTGCCATTGTGGCAGTTGCTGACAAGCTTGATACCATTATCGGTTGTATAAGCGTAGGACTGATTCCATCCGGCTCCGAAGATCCTTATGGATTAAGGAGGCATGCCTTGGGGATTTTGCAAATCATATTGGATCGCGGTTGGCAGGTTTCTTTTGAAAAGATTGTGGAGGATTGCCTCAATCTACTTTCCAGTAAAGCTAAGCTGAGTAAAGATGACATTAAAAAGCATGTGGAAGATTTGTTTGCTCAGCGTTATAAAACTTTACTGAGTGGACAAGATTTCCCATACGATGCTATTGACTGTGTCCTTTCAACAGGAATGGATTCTATCGTTGATGTAAAAGCCAAAGTAGCGGCTTTTACAGATTTGAAAAAACAGCCTTATTTCGAGCCTCTTGCTATTGCTTTTCGACGAGTCGCCAGCATTTTAAATAAAAAGGTGGATGGAGAAATTGATCCCGGTTTGCTGAATGAGCCTGCAGAAAAGCAATTGTATGAAGCCTTTTTAAAGGTTCGTAACCCAGTGTTGGATCACATTGAGAATAAAGAGTTTTCCAAGGCCCTTGAAAAGATGGGGGAAATAAAACCGGCTGTAGATGACTTTTTTGATAACGTGATGGTGATGGTAGATGACACTTCCCTGTGTGCAAACCGGCTTTGTCTGCTTCGAGATATTTCCGGCCTGTTTTCGGGCCTTGCGGACTTTTCCAAAATCGTATTGAAAAAGAGTTGATTGGCTGACGAAGCGAAAATTCATGAAAAAGGTTGACATCATTTTTGTGGATAATCATAATAAAAAATTCTGCATGCAACCTTAATTTATATGAATAAATCCGCAAGGATTTGGAGGAACAAATGAATATTGCACTCACCGGTATTACTGGAATGGTGGGATCCCATTTTATAAAGAAACTTTTAGAGGACAACGCTGAAAGTTCTACTTACAACGTCAAAGCTTTGATTCGAGAAGGCAGTGTCGTTGAGCATTTGAAAACTTTTGAAGATATTGATTATATTATTGGCGGCTTGGAAGATAAAGAATCGCTGGCCAAACTGGTTCAGGATGCTGAGGTTCTGGTGCATCTGGCGCATTTCCCCGGCCCAGTTCAGACCGTGGAAGAGTTGGTAAAAGTCAATATCGACGGCTCCTTTGATTTGCTCGAAGAAGCGCGCAAAGCCAAAGTAAAACAGGTTATCTTTTTAAGTTCGTGTACTGTTTTTGGAGAAGTGCTGCCAACTGTTAATAAAGATAATCCTATGGATGAAAGTCATCCGGTTCGGCCGGGCAGTCTTTATGGATCAATAAAAAACTCGATCGAGGGCTTTTGCTTCCAGTTTCAAAAAAGTCGAGCATTCGATATCACTATTTTGCGCCCCGTTACTGTTTATGGCGTACGTCCGCAACTGGATAAGTCGGAATGGTTTCAGACGATTGACTATCTCGCTACCAATTATAATGTGGACCTGAAAGGCAGCACCAAATACGTTTCAGTGGATTCTGTTGTGCAAGGCATTCAATGTGTTTTGGGAAATGCAGATGCGGCCGGGAAAATTTTCCACTTGGTGGATGGTCATATCCATAACCTGACATTGGGCAAGATGATTGCCGATACCATCGACTCTTTTGGTGAATGCGAGGGAGTGATGGGTGACGAGGGCGTTCCCATGTCGAATCAAGCCGCCCAAGATATTGGTGTGAAATTCCAGGGGGAAGAATCCATAAAAGAATATATCAAGCTCATTCATAAGCTTCAGGGTGAGTATGGTGGCGAACGAAATATCCAAAATTGGTAAGGAATAGAATTTGTCTTCATTAACATCCCAATCTTTTATTAAGCGTTTAGTTCAAGAAGAGTACAAATTTTTCACTGGTGTGCCCTGTTCTCTGCTTTCTGGTTTAATTTATGAATTGGAGAGTCAAGACGAAGTCCGTTATATTCCAGCGGTTCGTGAAGATGCGGCGGTGGGATTGTGTACAGGTGCCTATCTTGCTGGAACAATGCCAGTACTTCTTATGCAGAATTCAGGATTGGGTTACAGCCTCAATGCTTTTACCTCGCTTAATTTAATTTACAAAATTCCCATGCTGGTGATTATGAGCTGGCGGGGAAAGGACGGGAAAGATGCTCCCGAACATATCATCATGGGTGACATTGATAAACAACTTCTTAAAACCGCGGGGATGGAGTACTCCCTGCTCAGTGAAGAAAATTGTGAAGAGGTTTTAAAAAAGGCGAAACAGAAAATTACGGAAGAGAAATTGCCCTACACATTGATTGTTGAGAAAGGGTTGTTTGATGAAAGGCACTGAAGCTTTCCAGGAATTGCTCCCACTGATTAATGACGAGCCGGTGGTGCATGCAAATGGTTTTATTTGTCGCGAATCGTTTGCCCTTAAAGACCGAGAAGCCAACTTTTATATGATTGGGTCAATGGGATTAGCCTCATCCATTGGTTTGGGGGTTGCCATGTGCAAGCCTGATAAAAAAGTAATTATCATTGATGGCGATGGGAATGTGTTAATGGCTTTGGGAACTCTTGCCATGATTGCTGCAGAAGCACCGGAAAACTTGCTTCATATTGTTATAGACAATGAGGTATATGAATCAACGGGAAGTCAAAGGTCTCTCTCAAACAAAGTGCATTTAGAAAAAGTTGCTAAAAGTGCTGGTTATAAAAATGCTTTGCGAGTTGAGCAAAAGGAAGACATAAAAGCAGCGTATATAAAGTTGAAAGAATTGCCCGGGCCAAATTTTTTGCTTATCAAGGTTGAACCCTGTTTTGACCCCTCTACTGGCCGGGTAACCCATACCCCCGAAGAAATCACCGAACGATTTATGCTAGCTATCCGATAGAGTTGATTTTTCCGAGCAAAAAAAATCGCCGCCCTTTTTAAAGAGCAACGATTTTTAAAAATTTTACTATCTGCCTTCCTCGCTGGAGGTTTAGGCTAAAACGTCTACCTGACCGCCTGATCCGGATTCTGTAGCAGAGCCTTGAGCGTTAGCTGAGCTTGAATTATCCTGAACTACAACACTTCCTTCTTCGCCACCCAAATCGCTTGATGCCTGTACTGGGGGAATAGCGCTTGATTGTCCTTCTTGAGTTACCTGGCCTTGAGCTCCATTTGACGAAGACTGATTGGTTTCCGCTGTATCAGAACTTGATTCAGCGGTGGGTCTTGCTGCAGCTGATAAACTTCCTACGCTTGAAACGTCCATGGTGATATGCCCCTTTTTAAATTATCGAACAAAAACAATTAGTAAAAATTAAATATTATCCAGTTCATTTCGAATTGCGTCTCTCAATTCAATTTGTTCCTCTGATGGAACAGATCTGACGACTTTTTGTGTTTGTGGGTCGATGACCTTAAGCACAACATCGTTGTTTTCTGTAACAGAGAATTTCCTTTGTTCACTACCCGCAGGTGCTACTTTATCCGTCTGAGCCAAATCCTGACCTTGCGTCGACAAACTAACTGTATCTCCCGAAGGAGCGGGTGAAGAACTTACTTCGGAACGCGAACTGGATGCAGTCGGTTTCGGTTTTGGTGTTGCCGGATTTCCCACATTATTTACGGCTTGGGTATCCATGGTGCCACCTCTATTCTATTGAAAAAAAGCGTTTATTTTAGCGAGTCATAATCTCATTCATTTTTTTGACAGTGCTCGCATTCTTCTTAACGGCGACTTTAGGCCAAACTTTAGTATTTTTTAATTTTTTTTTAAAAAAGAACCACAAAGGGTGGTTGGCTGATAAAAACCCTGCGATAAGGTTTGAATTGAGCCTTTCAAGGGGTTATGATATCTGCTCAAAATTATTGAATTTATTGTGATTTAAGGGTTTTTTGCTCAGAATCTTCTGAAAGGGGCAGTATTGCAACCCGGATACTTTTAAAGGCATATGAAAGAATTTAGGAAAATATTGAAATATGCCAGGCCTTATACAAAAAGCCTGGTATTTGCTTTTATCTGTTTAACGCTGACTTCTTTGGTCAATCTGGTTTTGCCTTTGATCGTGCGAAATATGATCAATGCGGTGGTGATTCTTAAAGACAGTCAGATACTGGATGGGCTTGCGTGGGATTTGTTTTTTATCATTATTTTGCAGGCAGTTTTTGCTGTAACTCATAATTATATTTTTGGATTTGTGGGACATAGAATGACTACTGATTTTCGCATTGAATTTTTTTCCCACATACAATCTTTGTCTCTGCGGTTTTTCCAAGACCGCCGGGTGGGCGAAATTCTTTCTAGAATGAGTAATGACATTTCAGTAATTCAGAATGCTCTGGTTACCATTCCCGTTGCCCTATTACGGCAAAGCATTACGCTAATAGGAGCCACGGCAATCATTTTATATTTGAATTGGAAGTTGACCGGTCTGATATTGCTTATTTTGCCTCCGCTGATGATTTTTGCCAGAGTTTTTGGAAAACGGTTAAGAGTTTTTGCTGAAAAATTACAAGATCAAGTCGCTCAAGCCGTAGTTGTTTTGGAAGAAGTTGCCTCCTCTATAAAGATTGTAAAATCATTTACCCGAGAAGCTTATGAGCGAGAAAGGTTCAAAACTAAAATAGAAGCAGCTTTTGAAAGAGCCGTGGACAAGCTGAAAATTTCATCCTTCTTTGGTCCTTTTATTCTTGGCCTTACTTTTATGGTGTCGGCGGTATTAATCTGGTACGGCGGATATCAGGTGATGTCGGGAGCAACCACACCGGGAGAGTTAGCCGCCTTTTTTCTTTATGCCTTAATTGTTGCAGGCCCCATCGGAACTTTCGTGCGTCTTTATACTCAGATTCAAGAAGCATCAGGGGCTATTAGAAGAGTCTATGAAATTCTTGATACCCGCCCTGCTATTGAAAACCCCGAAAACCCGATTTTTTTGAAAAATATTTCAGGACACATCCAGTTCGAAAATGTTTCCTTTGGCTATCGAGAAGAATCTGAAATTTTGCACGATATAAATTTTGATGTTCAACCGGGGCAAACTGTTGCCTTGGTGGGACCCAGTGGGGCTGGGAAATCCACCATCATTAAACTCCTGCATCGATTTTTCGATACCAGTCAAGGCAGCATTCGCTTAGATGGGCATGACATTCGAGAACTTGATCGAGAAAGCTTTCTCAGTCAAATTGCATTAGTTCCCCAAGAGACCATGCTTTTTGGGGGGACAGTGAAAGAAAACATTCTCTATGGAAAATTAGATGCATCAGAGGAAGAACTTAAAGATGCTGCATTAAAAGCTAATGCCCATGATTTTATTATGGATCTTGAAAATGGCTATGAAACTATAGTTGGGGAAAAAGGAGCCAAGCTTTCTGGGGGAGAAAGACAAAGAATTGCCATTGCGAGAGCTATTTTAAAAAATCCGAAAATTCTTGTATTGGATGAAGCGACATCTTCTTTGGACAACCGTTCAGAGGCCTTGATCCAGGAGGCAGTTGAAACGCTAATGGAAAATCGAACCACCTTCATAGTGGCTCATCGCCTTAGCACTATTCACAAGGCGGACCAGATAATTGTTCTGGAAAAAGGCCGGGTTGTCGAAACGGGTCGGCACGAAGATTTAATGAATAACAAAAACTTGTATTACAATTTGTATAAATTAAAAATGCGAGACCCTGTTTTGATGGGTGAAAAAGAAGTTTAATTACTCGCCAGGGTCAGCACCAATAAGAAATCCTATTAAGTGCGCTTTTTTTTCTGCATCACCCCGATAATAGGTGCGGATCAATCTTTGAATTAATTCTGTTAAATTCGGGTCCTCCCCATAGGCTTCCAGCTCTTCATTAACCTCAGGTTCCTCTCCAGGGGCATGTTGAGTTTTTCTAATAGGGCCTTTACCGGTTAGCAACCAGATGATATTCAAATTTGTATGTTGATATAGCTTTGCAATAGTATCCGCAGACGGAAGTGATTTGCAGTTCTCGATATCAGAAAGTGAACCCTGTGATATCCTAATTAATTTAGCGAGTTGATAAGATTTTAATGGAAGAGACTTCCTCCATTGCCGAAGTCGGACTCCCAAAAATTTCGCTGTTCCTGATTTTATTTCTTGCATTTTTTAACACTTCCCCATACAAAAATTAATAATAAATAATTACGCGTTAAAGGGTTTCCAGAAAATTACTAAGAAATATTTCCATGCTATAGGGTGAAGGTTCTAGCCCAATTAGGAAAATAGTAATGACCGAATAGGGGGCACTAATAAAAGAGGCGCCCCGTTTGCAGCCCCGTTTAACAGCTTGTTGACAGGTTTGTGTGGACAGTTAGAAGTATTTATCAGTTTCAATTATTTCCCAACCTGATAAATTTATAATTCCTGAAAAAAAGTCAGGCGTCAATCTTTAAATAATTTTTTTTACTAAAGTAGATAAAGACATCTGTTAGTGTTTTGGGAGGAGGATTTGGAACAAGCCAATCATTTCTTGGAAGGCATAATTATCCACTAGAAATTTGTAGATATGGGGAGCGTAATTTTTCAGTCTTCTTTCTTCTTTGCCATCAATGGCAATGTCCACGTATATAACGACTTTAGGACGCTTGGATTTAAGAGTTTCCACAATTTTTAATTCTTTATCTTCATCCAACATTCCGGGTAAAACCCATTCATAGGGAGTTGGGTTAACTCGGTCCGAAAGAAAATAAAATATTGGGTTCAGTGGAAGAGCAAGAATAGGGTCGCCTTTTTTTGAATATAAGTTTATTCGATTAACAACTTCTTGTATCCATTTAGATTCTGCTGGACGGGTAAAAACATTTATTCTTTCCAGTTTTAGTAGCGTTGTTTCAGGGTGCATAGCTTTGATGTTTTTATTTATGGCCCAGTTTTTTGCTCCTATGCTGCCAGCGTAAAACCCATGATGAGTGTTCATTTCAATATAGAAAAGAAACGGCAGGAAAACAATTAGCAGGCTTAAAGGAATGCGGGTAATTTTAGTGTGAATTGGGTTTTCTGATGCGCTCTGAAACTTAAGTACTTTCTGCCAGACCAGAAAGAGCAAATAACAAAATAGAATATAAAAAGGCGGCAGCGTTCTTAATAGGTTGTCAAAGCCAGCTCTCCAAATTACCAGGCCAAAGGCACAAATTCCGAAACTAACTATGGCGAGAAGATGTAAATTGACCAGGGTTATCTCGCGCTTGTTCGAAAAGAACCGGATAAGAATTATTATTGCTACTAATCCATAAACCCAAATAGGAAGATGGAACAGCACCCTTTCAAAAATTTTATGGTATCCCAGCTCATCATAGAGTTTTAAAAAGGGAAACAGTTCAGGAAAGGGATTGCCCCAAACTTGATGCGCATCCACAACTATTTTGAAAACCTGACCAAAATATCCATCTTTTCCCAGGTAAAATAGAAAAAGTCCTGCCAAAGCGACTCCTCCCCCAATCAGGTATGCCCTGTTTTTTGAAGATAAATGGGCTACCTTTCCTAGTTGAAGACTGAAATCTTGTGATTTGTTGAGAAGTAATATTCCCAGAACAAACAAACTGATTAGAGTCGAAAAAAGGGTGACTTCAAATTTAAAAAAGGAACTTAAAAAAATCGAAAAAACCAGCCCCACTAAGGAAATCAGGTTCTTTTCTTCAATTAATTTTGTAATGAAATAGAGATTAAGAACGACAAAGATGGGATAGAAACGATTGTAGTACATGGAAGGTGCCGAAAGCATGCATAAGGCGGCGAGCAATGAAAATCCCGCTGGCATAATTTTTCGGCTAATTGAATAAACCATTAAAATCATGGGTGGTGTCAGCAGGGCGATTCCAATTCGCAGGCTTTGAATCTCCACTCCGAAAAACTTGAAAAACAGCATTCCGTACCAATAACGACCGGGGAGGTACCCATTGGGGTTAAAATCTGAAAGAGCTCTCTCCCCGTTGAGAGTTCTGAGGGTCCCATTGGCGTACCCCCCTTCGTCCCAAATATTCAGCCCATACCGGGAAAAAGATAAAAAATAGCCAAGCAAACCTGCGTAAATTAGGAGAGTTAAACCCCAATTTTTTAAAGGGGAAGATGAGTTTGTTGTTGTCATTTCGGCTGCTTTATTTGTTCAAGCAATTATTCAATCAGGTAGGAGCGCATTTCTTCAGCGAGTTTTTGATTTTCACTCAAGACCTGCTCAAGGTTTACATCATTCTGATCATTAAGTTTTTGTTTGGCCTTGATAATTCTATTAAACGAATTTTCCACAGCTTCATGAGAAATTTTTTCGGTTTCAAATCCATCAATCAAAGCGTTTTGTAAATGGGTGACTTTAGAGAGATCGTGGCAGATAAGGAACAAATCCACTCCAGCGTTAATCGCCAGGGCTGGGATTTCTTCAGGAGCTTGCGTTACCGCTTGCATTTCCAGATCATCTGACATTACCAAACCTGTAAAACCCATTTTTTTTCGCAGCAAATCATTCAAGATAAATTTGGAAAATGTGGCGGCAGATATCTCATCCCAAGCGGGATAAACAACATGGGCTGTCATAATTACATCCAGCCCTTCCTGGAAAGCCTTGGCAAAGGGAATCAGTTCAATTTGTCCTAACGATTCCTGGGTTCTTTCCACTCGCGGTAAAGTCAAATGCGAATCTTGTGAAGTGTCTCCGTGCCCTGGAAAATGTTTGCCAACGGCGAAAGTTCCAGCATCTTTGAATCCTTGTATTATCTTGCATCCCAATCGTGCGACAATGTCAGGGTCGGAACTTATGGCTCGTTTCCCGATAATAGGGTTTTCTGGATTAGAATGAACATCCAACACAGGGGCATAGTCCATATTTATTCCAACGGCTTTCATTTCCTTTCCCATTGCCAGTCCAAACCTGTAAGCTAAATCTTCGGAGTTTGCGTTTCCCAGACAGCACATGGGTGGGAATTGAGTGAAAGGTTCTTTTAATCTTGCCACTCTCCCTCCCTCTTGGTCGACAGATATGAAAAGAGGTGGGGAATTTTCAGGGACGAGGGACTGCAAATCGGAGATTAGTTTTTTTAGTTGTTTCGGGTTTTCGTAATTGCGTTCAAATAATATCAAGCCGCCAATGCCCTGTTCGGAAATCAGCTTCTCAGTTCGGCTGTTGAGGCAGGTACCCTCAAAACCCGAGACGATCATTTGGCCTGTTTTATGTTTAAGTGAAAGCAAATTGTTTGATGGCTGGACGGCGAATCGCCGCAATTATATTGTATTGTTCTTGTGGGTAATCGTACTCTTTTGTCTAATAAACTTAGTCCGACCTATTGCTTCCCTGGCTAGGGGGTAGCCTTGTCGGCTCTGGTTCTGCTATGTTAACATAACTTATTAATCCAAGTTCAATCAGATAACTGATTCAATTATATGCTTCGTAGAGTTGTGATAACCGGTTTGGGTGCTGTTAGCCCAAATGGGATAGGACAAAAAGAGTTTTGGGAAAATACTTGTAATGGAGTAAGTGGTATCGATCGCATTGCAAGTTTTGACCCTGTAAACTTGGCTTGTCAAATTGCAGGTGAAGTTAAGAACTTCGATCCCTCCCTTTATTATTCTTCTTCAGATTTAAAAAAAATGCCGCGAACGGTGCCGCTTGCTGTTGCGGCAACACAAGAAGCTCTGGCAAACGCCGGAATTGACCTGGGTTCTTTTTCGGAGGAGGATTTCGAATCGCTCGGTGTTCTTGTAGGGAGTGGGGGTTCTGGATTTGATTTCTCTGAAAAGCAATTTGAAATCTTTTTTTCCAAACAAAAAAACAAAATAAGCCCTTATGCCATTTCCAATTCGCTGGTGGGAATGCTCTCTAGTGAAATTTCTATGCGTTTCGGTTTTCAAGGGAGAAGCCACGTTATTTCCAACGGCTGCACCAGTTCAACGGATGCATTGGGTTATGCCTTCAACACTATCCGGCACGGACAGGAAGACTGGTTTGTAAGTGGTGGGGTGGAGTCTTGCGTTACTCCTGCGATGATGCAGGGTTTTGAAAGAATGAAAGTCAATCCGATGAATTATAACGATGACCCCTCTCGTGCGTCACGACCTTTTAATCGCGATCGCGAGGGGTTTGTTTTGGCTGAGGGTTGTTGGATGATTATTCTGGAAGAATTAGAACACGCCAAAAAAAGAGGAGCCAATATCGTTGCGGAATTGGTTGGTTATGGAACGACATGCGATGCCTATCATAGAGTAGCTATAATGCCAGATGGTAAACAGTCTGCACGAGCATTGCGACTTGCGATGAAAGACGCCCAAATCAACGATGATGAAGTTGATTATATCAATTTCCATGGGACCTCTACGTTGATCAACGATAAAGTTGAAACCCTGGCTGTTAAAAATACTTTTAACGGTAAGGCATTAAACATACCCTCCAGCTCAACTAAATCGATGGTCGGCCACCCGCAAGGGGCGTCAGGTGCTCTGGGGGTAACGGTTTCTGCGCTTTCCCTGAAAAATGGGTTTATGACTCCAACGATAAATATGGAAAACCCAGATCCAGAATGTGATATGGACTATGTTTCAAATGTGGGTAGGGAAAAAAGAATTGACGTTGCTATTAGCAACTGTATTTCGTTTGGATCAAAAAATTCAGCCATTGTTTTAAAACGATTCGAGTAGCCGAATGAGTATGAAAAATTTTTGGTTTAAAGCTCTGAGTGCGTACATCTTGTTCTTCCTCTTAACCGGTTGTGCTGAAAAGCTGGTGGATGTCAATGTCACCATCGTTGATCAGAAAACCGCATTGGAAAATCAGATACTGGGAAGCTATGAAGAGCTAGGTAATGAAGTGCTTTTGCTGGCCTCTGTCAGGTCTGTAGACGAAGAAGGAAAATTAAAGCCGGTTATCGAAGTTCCCAAAGGAAAAAGGAAGGCCCTTAGGGCCATGCAAAGACAGGAATTTAACCACGATGATATTCAGGAATTCAAGCAGACCTTATGTGCCGGAGAGGGAAATGACGGATTGCTTAATTTTTTTGACAATGACCGTACTCAGAAAGACCCCAAGTACAAAGAATTTGTGGTGGCCATTTTAAAGGAAGAAAATGAGGACCGGCTGACAATCCTTCAGCGAATTGTAGCCACTAATGAAAGCTTTTCTGAAACCGACCTGCCCAAGGTGCAAAAAATATCGGCCAGTCTGAATCGCGACAATGCCCTCGCCGGAGAAAAAATTCAGTCAGATAAGGGAACGTGGTCTAATAAGTAAGCCGCAAATAGTTTGTCCTAGCGATAGGGCATTTTATTTCCTTCGAGCTGTTTTACGATATCGGCTTCGAAGGTATTCTCTTTATGGACAAACTCTTCAAGCTCTTTAGGGCTTTTGAATTCAAAAACCTTAGGCTCTTTTTGTCCGCAAATTTCTTCGTCTTGCTCCACAGTCAGAAAGTTCTTTTCTAAAGAGCGAATAACGAATTTTTTGCGGGTTTTTAATTTAGAAAAAATATCCTGATATATAGGTTCCAGATTTAAGGCCATGCGAAATCTCCAACTTCGAAAATTATTAGAAATATAGATAGAAGGTAATATTAGCTCCACAGTAATTCAAAATCAAATATTTTGAATTTTGGCGATACAAACCCCTCCTTCAGACTTAACACATGAAAATTTTTGTGGTAATCTGTCCTCGCCTTTTTTGAAAAAAGGTCCGCATGACTCTTCTTCCCATAGGGTCATTTATCCTGCAACTTTGAAATCCATCCTGGAAATGACAAAAAAAATAACACTCAATAAATTGACCGAAGAAATGATTCGCGAATCAAAGGGCCCCTTTACGGTTAAGGATTTCGCGAAAAACCTCGAGAGCCGTTTGCAAAAGGAAATCTCGGAATCTGCTTTAAAAAAGGTGAAACGGATTTTACTCAATCACCATTGTTTGATTGGTGTAAAAGATAATGACTTCGTTCCTTGCCGGGCAGTGATCGAAAAAATCAGCCATGTTTCTCTTTCGCTCCTATTGGGGACTTGGGAGTTGAAGCAAGGAATACTGATTCCCGGGCATCGCCTCATGCCATTTCTTTTAGCCGATCAAAAAGAACAAGACCTGACCCTTCTTGATCCAGACGGAAGAGAGATTCAAAAAATAAAAAATACCTTTTTTATTCAGGATGTGGCTTCTTTTTATCAGTACTGTGGAAACTTTCCTGAAGAAATTAAAATCAATGAAAAAGTTCCCGGAAAAAGTTGTATGACCGTTACGGCTTGGGATATGGGTGATTGCTATAAGAAGTTTGGGAGTAAACCTGGGGATGCGCTTTTGATTGATCTTGTGGATTGCGAAAAGGGTGTTTTTCAAGTGCGGCCCTATTCTTCAAAAGAACTCCGATCCGACCGCTTGCGTAGACGGTCACTTTATCTTGCCCTTGCTACGCAGATGGACCCTCTATCTCAAGATGAAAAGTTTTGTGCGGAAGGACTCGAAAAGCAATTATTGCGAATTCTATTCTCACTCGAACAAAGTGTTTTAGAAGAGATAGATATTTTTTCTGTGACAGATTTTCTTGAGTCACTACAGGAATGGACAGTTGTGGGTTGTGAAGCCGGTGGTGTTCAGATAGTTCCGGTTTGGAAATCCGAGTCAGGGCCTTTCGTAAGAAGTAATACGCGGCGCACTATTAAAGGAGAATTGGGAACGCTCAATGAAATATTTCAAGACTTGGAGCTTTCATTCGATGCGCAGGAATTCAAGTCCATCCTCTATACGGTAATGGCTTCAGATAAATATAAACTTGAAACAGTTTTTTTCCTTTTGTTTGGAGGCCAGGGAGAATTATTCAAGGACAAAAAACAACATGAAGTTTTTTATGGCCACTTGAGGGAGCTTTTGTTTAAAATTTGTGAAGACCTCAAGACGAAGGAGTCGGCTCTTATTAGTGACCTTAGAGAGCAATGCGTTGATATCAAAATGAGTCTTGTTGGAATAATGAGATTTTTGGAGGATCAGGAAGTCGGGCTTGAAGATTTGCCTGCAGAAATTTTAAATCAGATTATCGAACTCGACCAGTTTTGCAATGACGCATTGAGCCGGTTTTCTGTTAGGGATGAGCCTCCAGAACTGAAATTTGTTCGAGATTTAAGAGTCGCACTTAAAGTTGTTGTGCCTCAGCTCACTATGCTTGAGGAGGATATTTATTCCCGCATCGCAATTTATTGAACCACTCCGCTTAGGCCGTGGCCTGATGTTTGTTCAATCTTTACTTGAACTATGTCGCCGGGTTGGAATTGACCTGTATCGCTTTTTGCATTCACCCTCCAGTACTGCGGATTTCTCCCTTTAAAAGCATAGCCCGGGCGAGATGAGTTGCCTTCGATAAGTACTTCTACCGTTTTCCCTTGATAAAGTTTCCCCTGCTCTTCAGTCAGCCGGTTTTGCAGTTGAATGATTTCCTGGAGGCGTTGCTTCTTAACATCTTCTGGGACGGAGTCTTGCATTTCATTTGCCGGGGTTCCCGGTCTTGGGCTATAGGAAAACATGAAACTGCTGCTATAACCCACGCGTTCCATCACTTTTAAAGTGTCCTGAAATTGGGAATCCGTTTCCCCGGGGAATCCAACAATAATATCTGTGGTCAGGGAAACGTCGGGAACCTCTGATTTTAATTCATCAATCAATTCCAGATACTCTTCGACCGTATGATCGCGACGCATGGTTTTTAATATTTCATTGTTGCCGCTTTGAATTGGGAGATGCAAATGGTTTACCAGTACATCGAGATCACGGTAAGCGCGAATGGTTTCGCGAGTGAAATCGTTCGGATGACTTGTGGTAAAACGAAGTCTCTGTAAACCGGGTATATCTGCGATTCCGTAAAGAAGTTCGTGAAATGGAATTGAATTTTTAAGGCCGTGCTTGCCATAAGAGTTTACATTTTGGCCGAGCAGGATGATTTCTTTAGCCCCATGTTTAATCAAATGGCGTATTTCTTGATGCAGTTCTTCGGGCTCGCGCGATTTTTCTCGTCCCCGGGTAAAAGGAACAATGCAGAAGGTGCAAAACTTATCGCACCCTTTAATGATGTTTACAAAAGCGCTGGGACCCGGTTTTTGCGGTAGATCCTCTGAAATTTCTGGAATCGAATAAATTTTTTCAGAATCGAACCCGGTCCATACAAACGGTTTTTCCGATTCACGCACTCGGTTTACTGCTTTTCCTATGCCTTCAACCTGATCGGGACCCAATACAAAATCCAAAAAAGGCATTCTTTTAAGCATTTTTTCGCCGTCCTGCTGCCCCATGCAACCGGTTAGCCCTAAAATAAGATCAGGGTTAGTCGCTTTTAAAGGCTTTAGTCCGCCAAATAGAGAAAAAGTTTTTTGCTCTGCTTTCTCGCGAATCGAACAGGTGTTCACCAGTATCAGGTCGGCCTCTTCTTTTTCCTGCGTACGGCGATAGCCCGAATGGAAGAGGATGAGTTCCATCCTGTCCGTATCGGCGACGTTCATCTGGCATCCAAAGGTTTCCAAAAATACTTGTTTCATAGGGGATGACTGTAAGGGAATTGGTCTTTGTTTTCAACCGATCTTTAATATCCCGGCCTTTTTCATGGTTTTTAAGGGATGCGTAGAATTACTATATAATTTGTTAAAATTACATTAAGTTTTAATATGTTCATAAAATTTTGTTGACAAATTGATGGATTTAAAATAAGGTCATTACATTCCAAAAAAAGTATTTAAATCAGCAGAATCTTATGCATTAGAACCATTTGAAGGGGGGTAATACTGTGGCCAACACCAATAGTGTCCGACAAATCCGTGAAGCCAAGATGATGAGTAAGGCTGAGCTAGCTCGAAAAGCGGATGTCACCGTTCAAACCATTGATCGGATTGAAAAGGGGAATGAATGTCGGCTTGATACCAAACGTAAGATTATTTTAGCTCTGGGATATAAATTGGCAGATAGAACGCGAATTTTTGAAGAGGAAAATGGAAATCCTCCTCAGCTGCCGAAGAAATTAAGCCGGAAATAAGCCTGAATTAGATTGAAAGAATAGAAATCCGGGATAATTTTTGGGGTTTTGAAGAAAAATCTCTAAAAAAAATGATTCTGGATAAACGGGGACAGCTCGATTATCGGAACTTCAGCTAGTAACTTTAGAGAATGCAGAAAAATAAATTTAGGTATGATTTTGTTTAACAAGAAATACAAATTCATACAATTTTATAGGTTTAGAAAAATATTTATAATGAAAAACACTTATTTATGATTATTTTTCAAGGTTTTGCAAGGTTGGTATAAGGTTTGCTTTTTAGTTTTGTAGATATTTCGAGCCATTTTTTTAAGTAAAAATAAATATGTTTCTATCTAAGAAAACACCTCTGGTCGCGGTTGATATGGGTTCGCATTCCATCAAATTGGTGCAGCTTGCCCAATTGAAGAATGGGAGTTTTGAATTGGTCAGCCTTGGCATGATGCCGCTGGAGGAAGGAAGTATTGTTGAAGGCTCGATAAAAAACCCAGATCAAGTCTCAGAAGCCCTTTCTAGCCTAATCAAGGCCGAAAAAATTCAATCCAACTTTGTGGTTGCCTCGGTGTCGGGAGAAGCCGTTTTCATTAAAAAAATAAAATTCCCACAAATGACTGAAGAAGCATTGTCAGAAAAAATTACCGAAGAGGCGGAACAGTATATTCCCTTCGATATTAATGATGTGGCTTTGGATTTCCAAGTTCTGGGTCCGGTCAATGGGAACGCCAGTCAGCAAGAGGCTCAGGAGAAAAACTCTACAGAAGAAGAGAGACAGGAAAAAAATTCTGAAGATGAAAATGGGGATTCTGATGAACCTATGGTTGAAGCTCTTCTGGTCGCAGTGCAAAGGGATGTTATTGATGAAAGAACCGATGTTCTTCTTGAAGCGGGATTGAAGCCCGCCATTATTGATCTGGATGTTTTTGCATTGATGAATGCTGCCCGGTTAAACAAAGACCTTACGGAAATGGGTGCTACGGCTTTAATTGATCTTGGTGATTCTTTTACACATGTGAACATTTTACAGAATGGTCAAATAGGCTACACGCGAGATATTCCGATTGGGGGAGGATATTGCTCGACCATGCTCATGTCAAAATTTCAAGTTCCCTTCAGTCAGACCCATAGCATTAAAGGCGGTTACCTGCCCGATGGAGTGGGCCAGGAAGAAGTACTTGCGCTGATTGTGCAGGGATATAAGAAAATACTCGAAGAAATCCAAAAATCATTTGATTATTTTTCCACCATTTCCAATGCAAAGGTAGATCGAATTCTTTTGTCGGGAGGTGGATCCTTAATACAAGGGATTGATGGATTTGTGGCAGATTTTTTGAAAGTACCGGTAGAAAACCTGGACCCAATGCAGGGAGTAAAAATCAATCCTAAAAACTTTGACAGGGAAATGATAACCGAGCTGACAGGGTTATCAGCAGTTGCAATGGGCCTTGCAACGAGGAGATTTGATTACTGATGATCCATATAAATCTCCACGACTACAGGGAAGAGCTAAGGAAAATTGAAATACAAAAGCGTGTGGTTAAAGCCTCAGCTATTGTTTGCGCAATTGTACTTTTAGTTCTGGTCAATTGGGCAGTTTCCCAGATTCAGTTGGATAAGGTTCGAGGAGAAACTCAAAGATTAGAGAAAGCTGTTCAAGCATTGGAGCCGCAGGTAAAGGCAATTAAGAAAATGCAGAGCTCTCAAACTCGCAAGGAACATATTGTTGGAGGAATAGACCAATTGCGAGGAAAGCAATTTCCTGTCAGCAAAATAGTAAATGACTTGAACATGGCGGTGCCAGCGGGTGTCTGGTTAAATCGAGTATCCCAATTAACCAAAGCAAAGCTGGACAATAAAAAAGTCCCGACAATTCTTTTCGCGAATCCGACTAAAGGAAAAAAGAAAAAGAAAAAAAAGAGAAGAGGTAAGAAAAAGGGGAAGGCGGTTTTTGAGTTTATTGAAATTAGCGGAAATGCTTTGAATGAACAATTAATCGCGGATTACATTAAAAATTTGCAGCAGATTCCATATTACAAAATGACATTTCTCCAAAAATCAACACAAACACTAATGGGGGGTTACCCCGTATATTCTTTCACGGCTTATAGCTATATGCCGGACGAAAAGAAAAATAAGAAGAAAAAGAAATAAACCGTCTTATGGATAAATTTTTTGACAAGCTTCCTTACGAAACTCTTGAGGATATAAAGTTCTCGCATCTAATTGCGGGTGCTGTGGGGTTGGGTCTTGTGGTCATAGCCGCCTATTATTTTACGCTATTCAGTGCCACCAACACCGAACTCACCAAACTTGTTAAAAAAAAGGAAACGGCAGAACGAACATTAAAGCGTCATAAGTCAATTGTAAGAAAAGGGGATTTAACTGCAAAGAGTTTGGCGAGAATTTCGGGCCAGCTTGAGGCTTATAAAAAACAGATGCCCATTGTCGATGATCTTCCTAAGTTGTTACAGAAAGTTTCTGGGTTTGGAGAAAATCGAAAAATTGAGTTGTTAACTTTCCAGCTCGAAGAAGGCTCAGTGAATGATTTTTATAAAGAGATACCTCTTCAAATTAGATTGAGAGGAGATTTGTGGAGCACGTTGGACTTTTTTGAGTACATGCAAAACCTTTTACAACTTGTAAGTTTTGAAAACTTAACTCTCGAATCTTTGGAAGTACCCATTGTTGGACCAAACGGCCCAACGGGGCAGAGCGCTTTTCTTTTGCAAACGGCAATGACTGCGAAAACATACTCTTTTATAGAGGGTTCGGAAGAAAAGCAGCAAGCAGCTAAAAAGCCAAAGGCAAAACCGAAAAAAAAGGTAAAGAAGAAATCAGGTCATTGATCGCATCAACAGAATCTTGATTTGAAGGTAAAAGAATTATGAAAAAACAAAAACAACTACTAGTTTTATTTCTAATTTACGTCTCCTTGTTTGTTTTGGGGCAGGCCCACGCCAAAATGGGTGCAATGCCGGCGGGGAGCAAGATTCAAAATAAGACTATTGAAAAATTATTTTGGCTCAGTGGGTTGAATAATCGTTATCAATACGTTGAGTCGACTCTTGGGCACTATAAAAAAATTGATCCCAAGGCATTGAAGCCAAGCCAGACTGGGTTTGCCAAAAACCTTATGCGGCATGGAAATGGTCCTGGCCAAATTCGGGCCGACATGAAAAAAACTTTTATTGCAGAATTTGATCAAGAGCATGCGGAAGAATCTATTAAATGGTTCAGAAGTAAGACGGGACAAAAATTTTTAAAAGCGGATGTAGAGGCGATTTCATCAGAAAGTGAAACTGAGCGGGAAAAATTTGCAAAAGGAATTATGAGCAAACCGCCAAATGAGTCACGTTTATTGGTGGTAGAGAGAATTGAATCAGCAGAAGCCTTGTCTGGAAATATAAAATCCCTTTTTCTGGCTTATGTTGAGGCAATGTATCCTTTCAACAATTTGTTGCAAGGCAAACGAATTGTGAAAGTTGTAAGAATGCTAAAAGACGAGATCGTGGAACCAATCCGAGAGCAGGTGTTGCATCAAAAACTTTTTGCTTACAGAAATATCAGGGAACAGGATTTGAAGAGCTATGCGGCTTTTCTCGAATCCCCTGCAGGAAAATGGTTTTCTTTTTCCGAGTTGCAGGGTTTTAAAAAAGGAACCAAAAAAACTTTAACGGGTGTCCATAGAGTGCAAAGAGATTTGCTGGCTGAAATTGATGAAGGGGGGCCTGAGTTTCCTCTGTTAAGAGAACTTGCGCCTGCAGGTCAACGCTATCTATTGGTTCGACTTCGCGATCCTTTTAAGCCTCTGTTTACTGATGATGGCCCTGTGCAAAACGAAGAAACGGCACCATTATCCAGTCCGCGACAATTCGGGAACGAGTTGGAAAATATTCCTCCAATCTCTCTATATGTTATGGATAGAATCGAAAGGAAGCAGCCAGAGTTGTTTAGGAAAATGAATTATTACGAACGCATTTTTAATAATCGAGAAGATCTGCAAGCTATGAGCGATGATGAGTATGCCGATATCATCGAGGCTTACCGAACGGTTCTGGAAAAAGCCAATGAAACAAAAATTTCAAAAACTCCCTTGCAGGCAGAATATAAAAGCCTGCGTTTGACGGGGGTCATCTCAAAAAATGCAAAGACACTGGCTTTGATTGAAACTACAGATAACAAAGGGCATGTGGTTGGCACTGGCGACCTGATTGGTCCGAGATTTGGGTTCGTTGATGAAGTTCAGTCTGAAAGAATTATTGTTATTGAGAAATCTCGGGACTACCTGGGAAATATTTTGACTCGCCAGAGAACCATTGAGTTTTCACAAAAAATTTAAAAAGGATAGAGGGAATTGTATGAAACTTTTTAAAAAATCCACTACCTTAATGCTTATATTATGTGCCGGCCTTATTCTTGCCTCGGGCGGGAGTCAGACCAATATTGTTCAAGCACAAGCTTCCAAGGCTCCTTTGGGTAAAATCGTTTCCCTAAATACAGATTCAACAGGGGGCCAGGATGCTGTGGTGACTATTGAAACAACACACCCGATTCAATACACTGCTTTCAAATTGTTAAACCCCCTTCGTTTGGTGTTGGATTTTCCTAATATGAATAAGGGAGACTTGTCGGGCACCATGCAGGTAAATAAAGGGCTTGTTGAATCTATTCGCCCGCTGCACTTTGAAGAAGCCGGGGTGCTGCGTTTAGAAATTGCACTCAATAAAGCGGCGGATTATGAAATAAAAAAGCCAAATAAAAATACTCTGGTGGTGCGTTTGCAGTCAACGGCTGTGGAAGTAGCTCAGGTTTCCAAAGGAAATCCTTCAAACCAAAATGCTGGATTTAAAAAGGCTGAGCCAGAAGATTTAAAAGATGCCGCCGCTATTTTAGAGGAATCCAAAAATATTCCTGATGATTCATGTTACCCAATGTTATATGGAAAAAAGGAAACCATTACTCTAGATTTCCAAGATGCGGATATACGAAATTTAATCCGAATTTTTGCAGATATCAGCGGGTTCAATATCATTCTTTCGCCGGGGTTGGCTGGCAACGTAAATATGCGAATGAATGATGTTCCCTGGAATGAGGCGATGGAAATAATTCTTGCCAATAACGCTTTGGGAAGAGAGTGTCTGGGAAGTAATATTGTACGGGTGGCAACTCAAGCGACTCTTGCCGCAGAAGAGGCGGGACGTACCGCTAAAAAAGCTCGAATTGCCACAGACCTTGCGACGGAAAGAAACGCTCAGGACCTGGTTACCGAAGTGGTAAGGGTAAACAATGCAGACATCACCGATCTTTCGGCCAGTCTGAATGCATTAAAAAGCACGAGAGTCGATGCTCGCATTACAGTAGATGCTCGAACCAATACTATTATTTTGAATGACCTTCGAAAACATGTCGATGATATGTTAGAGACCATCCGCGTTCTAGATGTTGCTACAGCGCAGGTTTTAATTGAAGCAAAAATTGTAGAGATCAGCAAATCCTTTACGCAGGAATTGGGAATTCAGTGGGGTTTTACCGGAAGTTTGGCCCAAACCAATAACCCGAATGCGGTTTTATTGGCGAGCCCAGATTCGGCGACCACAGGCAGAGGCTTTTTGGTAGACTTGGGGCAACAGATTAATATCGGTGCAGCTGGGTTAGGGAACGTATCCGGTTTCGGTTTGACATTGGGGAGCATTGCCAAAGGGGTATCGTTGGCCACTCAACTGGAAGCTTTGGAAACTCAGGGTAAAGGACGTATTCTTTCAAGCCCGAAGATAACTACTGCAGATAATAAAGAAGCTAGAATAAAAAGTGGTCGCCAAATTCCTTACCAAACCGTTTCTACTGATGGAACTACAACAGAATTTATTGATGCTGAACTGAGTCTGACTGTTTTGCCGCACGTGACGTTTGATGAAAAAATTTATATGACCATTGACGCTACTAAAAACGCCGCTGACTTTACGACTTTTACTATTGCGGGAATTCCTACCATCACTACAAAAGAAACTCACACTGAGGTGTTGGTGGGCAATGGCGATACCACTGTGTTAGGGGGTATCTATGAGAGCAACATAGTCGATAATAGGAAGGCAGTGCCCTTTTTCTCCAAGATCCCTTTCCTTGGAGTTTTGTTTAAAAGTTTTAACGAAAGCGATACAATTAGCGAATTGTTAATTTTCGTTACCCCGACTATTGTTGACAATGGTTACAATTAAGGGAAAGTAAAACTCAATAACCATATTCCCTCAATAGAAAAAGACTTCCCATTTATGCAAAGTTTAAATATTGATCTGGGCGAAAGAAGCTACGACATCCTCCTTGGCTCAGGACTTCTAGGGTCAGTAGGGAAGTTTCTCTCCCAGGTTCTTCAGCCCAGTCGAATTGTTTTAATCACCCACCCTTCCCTTTTTAAGCTCTATGGCGAAAAGGTTCTATCCGGATTTAAAGATCAGGGTTGGACTACAGATGTCATTGAGGTTCCAGAGGGCGAAACTTCAAAAACACTGCAACAGGCAGAAAAAATATTTGACCGGCTTTTAGATTTGCGATGCGACAGAAAGACCGTTCTGGTTGCGTTGGGAGGTGGCGTAATAGGGGATTTGGTGGGGTTCGTCGCAGCCACCTATCAACGAGGTATTCCATTTGTCCAGGTGCCCACGACTTTATTGTCTCAAGTCGATAGTAGCGTGGGTGGGAAAACTGCGGTCAATCATCCCAAAGGCAAAAACATGATTGGCGCATTTTATCAGCCGCGTCTGGTGGTTGCAGATTTAGGTACTTTGCAGACCCTTCCAAAAAATGAATTTCGAGCCGGGCTCGCTGAGGTAATTAAATACGGTGTCATTTCTGATCCCAGCCTTTTCGAGTATCTGGAGAAGAATACAGAAAAAATTCTGCAACTGGATAATGAATGCCTTGCTCATATTGTAAAAACATCATGTGCGATTAAGGCTGAGGTAGTAGAGAAAGACGAACGCGAAAGCCATTATAGAATGATATTAAACTTCGGTCACACCTTGGGCCATGCCTTTGAAGCGTTGACAGGTTATTCTCGATTCATTCACGGAGAAGCTGTAGCAATAGGAATGGTGCATGCTGCAAAACTATCGCAACAACTTGGAAAGTGTCAGGAAGAAATTACAAAACGGCTAAGCGAATTGGTAAGAAAATGCGGTCTTCCGATTGATATGCCTGATCTGGACCCGCAAACAATCATTGATTCTCTTTATCACGATAAAAAGACCATGAATAATAAAATTAAGTTTATTTTGGTTAAAGAAATTGGTGTTATTGAAATTGTCGATGACCTGCCGAAAGAAGATATTTTAAAAATGCTGCATACCCAAGTTTAAACTACCCAAGCGCAACCATGAGCCCAGTCATTCAAAAAATTATTCTATTTTTCGTCGGGGTGATTTTTCTATTTCCATACATTGATGGGGCGGAGGCTGCAGTTTATAAGTGGCGGGACGAGAATGGGAAAATACATTTTACGGATGATCCCAATAACGTTCCTGAAAAGTTTCGCCAGGATAAAATGAAGTTCCGGCCTCTGCCTAAAACAAGTCCAAAAGAAGAAATCACGAAAGCCAAAAAAAAGGAAGATGCAAAGGAAAGCATTGCTCCAGAGGAGATCAAGGACAAAGATTCCGAAAAAAAATCTACAGGATTGACCGAAGCTGAAAAAAGTGCTGCAAATGCGGTCATTGCTTTTTTCGAGGAAGACATGCCTAGATATGATTCCATTTATGCATACCCCTTGTCGAATAGAACCTCAAGGCTGACGAAGTTGAGAAAACTTAGAAATGCTGTAATCGCCACCATTCCACAGAAACAAGATTTAGTGAAACAAATATCCGCTTTACAATTGCCTTTGTTGAAAGAAGTAACAAATTTTTTGCAAACAATGATTGCGGAAGATGAAAGGCTTAAAAAAGTGTTGCCACAAATGCTGAGAAACACACGCCAACGAGTCAACAAAATGGCCAACCGCCTTAAAGCGCAGGCAGATAGTGAAGCAAAATTTATAGAGCAACTTGAGGAAGCTCTAAAAGACCCCGCCGAATCAGAAAAGAAATAGCGGGTCAATTGCCCCCCCTTCTTTTGGTGTTTTTCCAAGAAAATATGTGCGAAAAACGTAAAAAATGTATAAAATAAGATAAAATCATTACAGCACTGCAAAATTTTTTTATCCCCTGTTTGTGGGGGTGAAATTTTTCCCGCCTCCACAAGCTATTGAATTTAAAGCTATATTATTCTTGCTGCTATTGCCTTCAAAATTTTGGCCTCTATCTTGCTATTACTGGATAAGAGGATAACCAGAGGAAACTAAAATGTTACCTAAAGGAAAGTTCAAAAGGTTTGAGAGTTTCCCTGAACCTCAAGAAGGTTTCACTTTAATCGAGATGGTAGTGACTATGGCAATCATAGGAATAGTGACAGCGATAGCAATTCCAAATTTTTCCAAATGGAAAGAAAAGCATGAGATCGATGGTCAGGCGCAGAAAGTTTATTTTGATTTAATGCTGGCCCGAACCACGGCTGTAAAAAGCAATAACAATGTACGGGTGACTTTTGATACCACAGCACATACTTATTTGATTCATGAAGATACAAATGATGATGGCAATGTTGATGCTGGAGAAAACTCAAGAACTTCGATTCTGGAAAATAGCATTCAGTTTGCATACAACACAGGTATCACAGATGACAATGGTAATAATGTTACCTCTGCGGTTTCGTTTGGCGGGACCCCACAAGTGATATTCGATTCCAGGGGGCAGGCTAGCTCAAGTGGTTCGGTTTTTTTGTTACACCTGAATGATATTGGAGAAACAGATGATCGGGCTCGTTTGATTTCGGTTTTACAGGCCACAGGCGGGGTAGATTATTGGAAATACAGTGCGGTCGAGACACCTCCATGGAAATGAATATGAAAAATATAATATCCAGAGCCGTAAATAATTTATCTCAACAGAGCCAAAATCAGAAAGGGTTTACCATTATAGAAGTGGTGATCAGCATGGCGATTTTGACTGTCGGAATATTTGGTCTTATCAAGGCTGCGAATTCGGTAATCTTTTTTCAGAATAATTCAAGGCTGGTGACAGAAGCCACCATGAAGACCACAAATAAAATTGAAGAAGTAAAACGATTTTCCGCGAATGAACCCACAGGTGGTGTGTATGGGTTCAACTATCTTGTCACAGACTATTTGACGGATGAAGGATTGACCGAGGATGATGACTGGACTTACTCAAAAACAGAACAGGATGGCGATTTCAGTATCACCTGGCAGTTGCAGGTTTATCCTTCTGGCGGAGACGAAAAATTTGAGGAGCCCACTTCCATTTATATGCTTGAAATTTTAGTCACAACAGATTGGACCGATAGCCGCGGCCAGGCAAAAAATGTAGAAATGGCATCGGTAATACACAGGAGGCAATTCATAGAATGAAAAATTTAATTAACAACATTATTTTAAAGCAAGCCCGGCAGGAACAGGGTAGCACCATGTTAATTTATATGTTTGTAATGGCCGCGACAGCGGCAGTTGCCTTTGCCGCGATGCAGTCGATATCTTTAAACCTGGAAACTTCTGAAGCTCATAAAAAAGGCAAGAACGCTTTTTATTCTGCAGAAGTTGGGCTCGACCTCGCGGTGAACGATATCATCAATGAATTTGAAGATTTAATCCCCTACACCGAATCGGCAGATCAAGCAGGCGCGGATGGTAATGGATATATCAATGTAGCTAATTACCGCAACTATGCTGTTAAATATAAAATTGAAAACCCGCTAGAACCTTTTCTTTATCAGACGGTGGTGGGCAATACCATTATTTATCATTATGCTCATACCTATGACATTGATTCTGAATCGACATCTATAAAAGATTCTTCAAGAGAATCGGTTACTGAAACGGTTCGAATATTGGAAACTCCTTTGGTTCAGTACTTTGTGTTTTACGGTCAAAGTGGAAACTCTGCTGACCTTGAGTTATTCCCAGGTCCAGATATGAACAGCTGGGGCCGCATTCATTCTAATGCTGATATTTATATTGGGTCTTCAAGTTACAACGATATTAATTTGCGGAACTACGATGATGACGACAGTATGTCACCTCATTCCATGACTGCTGTCGGTAATATTTATACCTATGCAAAAAATAGCGGCAGCAGTTACGCCGGAACCGTTAACATAAAAACTTCTGGTACAGGGCTTACATTCCTTTCGTCAGAATATGAAACGCTGAGTGCAAGTATTACTTCTTCGAATGAAGCGAGTGAGGAATCTCGATTTAATAATTATGTGTTGATCAATGAAGAGCCTTACACCACACCCTCTAAAGATTTATTCAAACGCGATAGTTTTTATGAAGACCGAGCCAAAGCACCGGGGAAAGACACCATCGATGGTATGACCATTATTGGAACGGGTGGATTAGGTGCAAACCAAATAGAAGTTCATGTTTCAAGACCTACTTATACCGATGTTACTGATCTGATTTTGGCAGGCGAATCTTCTGCCGGCAACCCAATAGTGGGCCTGCCGATGCCGATCATTCGCGAGGTCGACGAGGCATTTGAAGATTGTCGGGAAGACGAACGGGCTGTGGACACCACAGACATAGACCTTTATGCTTTGGGACTTTGGTATGAAGCCTATCTCGAGGATCAGAATCTTGCACTGGCAGGAGATGGCATGCTGATATACACCTCTCGTTCGCCGGATGCTTCTTATACCAATACGGAAACTGATCTACAAGCCATTCGATTAATTACTATCGATGCTACATCGAGCCCGCAATTATCCGATGAGACTACACTGGCTACAGATAACCCGATTTATATTCATGGCGATTTTAATACCATTAACACTCGAGGGGTGGCATTGGTGGGAGATGCCATGAATGTTCTCTCCAATGCTTTTAATACGAAGACTTGTAATATCACTCAAAGCCAACTTTATAACAACTATCGCGGGTCTGAGACCACGGTTTATGGAGCTCTTTTTGCCGGGCACAATCCCACCGCTGAAAATGGTTCCAATTATAGTGGTGGGGTGCATTCTTATCCGCGTCTTCATGAATGGTGGACGGGAGCCGCACTGAATTTTCGTGGATCATTTGTCAATCTTTGGGACAGTGAACAGGCCGATGGGCTCTGGTGTCTGGGTGGAAATTGTTATTCAGGTCCAACTAGAAACTGGGGTTGGGATGTGAGATTTCAAGACCCAAGTTTCTGGCCGCCTTTTATCCCGTCCATATTCAGTGTGGAACGGGTGGGCTTTCTGGAATAGCTTTTTAGACGAGGTATAAATAATGAAACAGTTATTGAATAAAATCAAAATGGATGAGAACGGGTTCACCATGACAGAACTCCTGGTTGGAACCGCGATCTCTTTAATTCTCCTTGGCCTTGTGGCGGGCGTCATGCAAACGCAGACTAAAACCTTTCAACGACAAAGTCAGTTGGGCGAGATGCAGGCCAACGGCAGGGCTGCCGTGGACTTCGTTACCCGTAGTGTGCAAAACGCAGGATATAACGTCAGCCGCGGAAAAAGATTCCTCGCCGCATCAGACCATTATGTGACTATGGTTTTTGACGACGACAATGATGGTGCGATCCAAAACGATGAAGTCATGACTTATGCGGTTTCAAACCCAGAGGTAACCGACAATGAAACCTTCACCATTTCTCCATATTTTGATGAAGATGGGGATGGCACAGTAACCAGCACAGAAACACGTGACTACGATATTTCTCTGGGGCTGGGGGATCCCCCTTTTCATTTTTACCGCATTACTCCAAACAACGATGATAGTGACGTTTTGAAGAGTAAAGTAGCGCGTAATATCGACAACGTAATCATCCGGTTTTGGGATAAAGATGGCGACCCTCTACCAAATGGCGTTGCTGTAGATAGTGACGGTGTGCCCGTTCCGCCTTATACCATTCCTGATGATGAGTTGAATGATATTCGAAAAGTGGAAATGGATATAGTCACTCGTTCAAAAGATGAAGACCCGAACGCTAATTTTGTGAACAGTGGTACTTATTATTCTGGCAGTGTTGCTACCACAGGCGGGTCCTCCTCATACAATGATAGTTACCATCGTGAAACTTATACAGCTATTTCCTCGCCACGAAACCTGGTTACCTCTCCCTGGGGAAAAATTTCTTTAGTGGCCAGTCCTACTGAAGTAAGTTGTCCTGACAGTTCATCAACAATAACAGCGAGCGTGGTGGATGGAGATGGGGAAGGGGTTCATTCCGGTGTGACGGTTAACTTTAATACCAGCGATGGCACGGTCAGCCCCGCATCCAATGCAACGGTGGGGGCGGGAAATGCAACCACTACCCTTACTTATGATTGGGAATCCCCCAGTGTTTCCGCAACCCTTTCTGCCAGCGCTCTGATTGATATCGATGGAGAAGGTTATCCGGTGTTCAATGCCATCCCGGTTTCTTTTAATTCGGGAAATGGTATTTTTACAGAAGACTTTGATGATGGTGACAGTGATGGTTGGACGGAAGAAGGCGACGCAAACTGGAATGTGGCGAGTCAACAATATAAATCAGCTTCCAATGACAAAGGCCTTTCATCAAATGGTTGCGCCTCCTGGAAAGATTATGAAACCTCAATACAAATCAAACGTAACGGGTCGTTGGGAACAGGTGAATATGTGGGGCTTGTTCTAAGATATCAAAGTTACACCCAGCAATATCATGCAAGAATATATTGCACTCTATGTACGGGAGGTCCAAGTACTCACCAATATGTTTTGGAGCTTGTGGATTATAGTAGTGGCGATACGGTATTAACAAGTCAATCTGTAACATTTGATAGTGGAGATTTTTATACCCTAAAGGCGAGTGTTGAAGATGATACGCTCAACGCTAAATTTTGGAAAACGAGTGAGACAGAACCGGTGGATTGGGATATCACTGCAACCAATGCATCTTACACGCAGGGGAAAATAGGAATAATTGTGTCTACCAACACCACTACTTTCGATGATGTTGTCGTAAACCCTCTGTAAAAGATTTAAAAATTATCCAGGCCAGCTATTTTATTTACGGATAGTTTTGCAGTAAAATACCAGACATGAAAACGCTCACGCTAATCTTGGTTATGTGTTGGTTCTTTATAGGGGGTCAGCCAGCCCAAGCCAAAATTTACAAGTGGGTGGATGAACACGGGAAAGTCCACTACACAAATGACCCTACGCAAATACCTCAAAATGAGGATGCGGAAGTAAAAACCTTTCGCGAAATTGCCCCTCCTCCTCCAAAAGAAGATCAACCATCAAGCGAAAAAGAAACCATTCCTCTGGTAGATGAAAAAGGTCCGATAAAACCTGCCCTGCCGGTGCCGCCAAAAGTCACCCGGAATAAAGAGGTGAAAAGTCCAGTTGAAGAAAGAGAGTCTTACCAAAAACTTTTGGAGCAAGCCCGTGAGTCAAGGCAAAAGCAGCTAACAAAAATTAGAGAACTGCAAGAGATGGATGAAAAACCAAAAAACTGGACCACGAATGAATCCCTTGATGAGGTTATTGAAGGTTTGAAAAAAAGTATGAAAAAAACAGAAAAAGAAATCCGTAAGTACGAAAATAAAGTAAAGTCCACATCATTGACAGATTGAGAGACACCTCCCCCTTTTCCAATAGATTTCAGCCCCAGGCTTGGTTGGCTTGCCTACACCCCCCCACGATTGTGGGATTGCCAAAAATTGTTTTTACTCCATAATTAAGCATAGGCTTTATTTAAAAGAAAATATTCTAGTTCGTATATGAATCGACTGCAGCAAAATTCAGGGTTAACGCTTATAGAAGTTATTTTGGCAGTTGCTCTTGCCAGTATAGGGCTTCTCGCTTATGGCGTGTTATCGGGGGCGGTAATTGAAAGAAACGCGGTTAGTAAAAAGAGCAGCGTTGCCGTGACTCTGGCTCAGGATAAAATTGAAGAACTCAAGGAATTGGGAACGCGAGTGATTTTGTCAGATGCAGATGCACTCGATTCTCCTGTTTATGACTCTTCTACTCAGTCTTGGACTGCCACAGCAGGTGGAGAGGCCATCGATTCTCAAGGTGTGTCTGGAGGAACAGATGCGATTTATACTCGAACTTGGAGTATTACTCCAATTAGTGGTGCCGATTATTTTACTAATGTTGGAGTGACGGTTTCTTGGGACAATGCGGGGAGATCGGTTTCCTTGAATACTTATATGACTCAATAATTTTATGAAAAATCTTTTTAAAAGTTCCAAGGGCGCATCCTTAATTGAAATTCTTATCGGAGCCACGCTAGGAATCATGGTGCTTGGGGTGGTGATTTTTATGTTTGTGAAGGAAGATAAGGTCATTAGTAAGGAAAGTGAAGATACGGATATACGCGCCAAAGGAAGACACCTCATAAAATTTTTAGCAGAAGAGGTGCGAATGGCAGGTTTTGGTCTTCCACCCGGTATGGGGGTGACAGATATTTCTGCTACAGACTCAGTAACGTTCCGTTCTAATTTATTTGATGTGCGCACAACCACTCCTCCGGGAAGCGCCGGGACCACAGCTATTACATCCGGTTCAAACTCTGTCACTGTGGTGGACGCAAGCGAGTTTTCTAATGGAGACGATATTGTAATTTACGATCCCAGTTTCCGGGTTTCTGAGTTAAATACCGTTAGTGGCAGCCCAACCTCTACCAGCCTTCCTATTGGTACCGCCGCAGGGTCTGATTTTACCTATTCAAAAAACTCCAAGCTGGTCACCATAAATAAATACAACACGGTAATTCTTTTTCAGGATGGGACAGCTATTAAAAAAAGTATTGATGGAGCAGTTTCCACTCTAATAAGTGATCCATCCATTTCATTGTTGGAGTTTACTTATGATGCGGGGGCTGCCGCAGATGTTACCAAGATAGGGATTGCTTTGGAAATGGTTGACCCGGATGATGTGACCGACGGTGTTATCGAGTTTGAATCAGATATTTCATTGAGAAATTCGGGGGCGTAAATATGTTGAAGAAGAAATGGCTGAGCAAAGAAGACGGTGTGGCTTTACCGATCACCCTACTTATCTTGGTGGTAATGGGAGCTTTGGCAGTTGTAGCGACACAATGGTCGGCTCAAGATGTGAAGCGTACTGAAAGATATTACAAAACCCGCGAAGCTTTTTATATTGCAGAAGCAGGAGTTCAGCAGGCGATCGACTTGATGAATTATGATTCCACCGGTAACAGTCCGGGTGATGAGGTTGCCTCTGGAGGATTCGATGAGGTGCTGGAAGATCTCATTTCCAATAACTCCACAAAGTTAACAAATATTAGTTATGCAGATGGTACTTATAATGTAACCGTTTCAGATAATAATGATAACGATGGCGACACTACCGATGATGATGACAATACTCTTATCATAACCTCGCAAGGTGACAAAGGGGCCTTCTCAGTTACTCTGGAGGCTGTTGTTACGCGGAGGCTCTTTAGGGGAGATAATGCCATAACAACCGAAGGGGATCTCGGTGGAAACGGTTCTTTCACAGTAGGTGGAACCAATGGCAGCATTCATTCGAATAGTGAGGTAACCATTAGTGGAAGCAGTGCCACCATCACACAGGGGGCTACGGCATCGAGCAGTTGTACGGGAACCGGCTGTGTTTCAGGGGGTGTGGCTCCACAAGATATCCCCATTGTAGAACCTTCTGACTTCAAATCTTATTGCGATTATATTTTAAAAAGTGATGGCACGATTCAAGAAGTTTCATCCGGAAATATTTACACATTCACAAGCCCTAGTGGAGGCAACTGGACTACTTCTTCGACGGGAGATGGAAACGCCTTGTTCGCCGGTCTTAAACAACAGTCTGGAGTATGGAAAGCCAGCAGCAGCACTATTACAGATGGGATGTTTTATGTGGAAGGTGATTTTTCAACAACAGGGTCACCCGCAGGATGGCAAACCACAATCATTGCGGAAGGTTATATAAATTTTGGTGGCAATGCAGATATCGCAAATTATAAAGACGCAAACGATACGGCCGATATTCAAAATTTGTTTTTAGTTGCAGGAACAGATATTGAATTTTCGGGAAATCCTTCAAATACTATTCAGGGGATGATGGCTGCGAAAGAGCAATTGTCTATTTCTGGAACAGTTACTTTAGAGGGTTTTCTAATCGCTGCAGATGTGGACACCTCGGAAAATCTGGTAACAAGTAATACGATTAGTGGCAGTCTGACAGTTACTTATAATGGAGATATTGTGGCACCCTTTCTTTCTAATAAAGTAAAAGTCATCGCCTGGCAGGAAACCTGACAATAAAAATTTTTGACCTACCTGAAATACTTCGTTTCTGTGGTACAATTTCCCAAGTTATAGTTTCTCAACATTTTGCATTCCTTAAATTCACTTTCCTATAAGAGGTTCCTCCCATTTTAAAGTTTTCTATTTTATCCAGTGGCAGCGGCGGTAATTCGGTTTACATTGAAGCGGGCGAAAAACGCATTTTGATTGATGCGGGTTTGAGTGAAAAAAAACTTTCAGGACGCATGGCTCATATTGAGCGAAGTTTTTCTGGGATGGATGCCGTGTTCGCGACGCATGAACACTCGGATCATATTCGTGGCATCGGGCCGCTTTTAAGAAAACACGAAGTTCCTTTCTATGCAACGGAGGGAACCTGGCGCCGGGCTAATAATACTATAGGGAAGATAAATTCTTTTAACACGATTCGACAAGATGAGCCTGTGCATTTTGGAGAACTCTCGGTAGAGCCTTATTCCACCCCTCATGATGCGGAAGAATCAGTGGCTTTTGTCGTGCGTTATAAAGGTAAGAGTCTGGGCATTGCTACAGATTTGGGAAGGGTAACCCCTGAAGTTAAAAGTAAACTGCAAAACCTCGATGCGTTATTAGTCGAAGCCAACCACGATGTTTCCATGCTTGAGGCAGGTCCTTATCCATGGATGACCAAAAAAAGAATTAAAAGTGGTGTGGGGCATCTTTCCAACGAAGCCTGTGGTGAGTTATTGGCATCGGTAAAACATTCTGGGTTAAAGTTGGTTGTGCTGATGCATATGAGTGAGACCAACAACCATCCGGATTTGGCAAAAATCACTGCCCGTCAGGCTCTCGGAGAATCGTCACCAGAAATGATTTTAGCCGAGCAAAATTACCCGACTGAACTTCTTTCCATTTAATCTTCACTAAATTTCAATCCTCATGGATTCTGATTCCGATAAAGTCATCGGTAGTTTTTTGGGAATGGCTGTAGGCGATGCTATGGGGCGTGCCGTCAATGGATTAAAGCCCGAAGCCATTCGTCAGATATTCGGAGAAATTGAAGACTATAAAGATGTGCGGAACATAATTGGAAAAGGCATCAAAAGATATCGCATGCAAGGTTTATATGGAGCACCGACACAATGTGCTCTGGCTGTTTGCGATGGAGTCCTGACCAATAAGAAAAAGTTTCTTGACGAAACAGTTCTGAATTTTCAAAACCTGTCCCAAGGGGGGGCGGAAAATTATTTTGGAGTGTTTCGCAGTTCTGAGGGTTGTCTTTGGAAAGCCGTTGACCTGCTGACTGACAGACCCCAGCCGACTCCTCAAAGTTCTACAACCGCGTTGTTTGTTTTTTTGTCCATTCCGATGGCTCTCTTTCAAAAAAAATGGTCGAAAACTCTTGCGGGTCAATGTCTAGAATTGGGCTCAACTTTCAGTTGTCATCCGTTGGAAGTGGTTGCAACCGTGCTTAACGGATTTTTAGTTACACGTTTTCTGAATTTGGAAGAAGGAGAGCTTATACCAAAAAGAAAGGAAATTTTACAGGAGGCGGTTGAAGTTTGCCTTCAGGCGGAAACTGAATATCAAACCAGGATTAATGTGTTCGAAGATGAATCGATTCTAAAATCAAAAAATGCTTTCAGCCATACTCTGGGGGAATTGATTCCTCTGATTGAAAAACCGGAAAAGGAAGTTTTGCAATGGATTGTTAATAACGCAGCTTCATACAGCAAGCGCGAAATACGACACGCTTCACAAGGATTTGTTTTAAGTCTGTTGCCTTTGGCATTGTTTTGGATGTTAAGTCGTGAAAGCGAATATTTCCTGACATCTATTTTTGAGCAGGGAAGAGAAACCGAAAAATTAGGAGCTCTGGTGGGGGCATGGGTAGGAGCCTATCAGGGGGTGCAATCCATTCCAGAAAATCTAAAAACCGGTCTTGTAAATGGTCGAGAAATTCGGTTGAGAGGTGAGGCGTTATTCCAACGGCGTATAAAAAAAGGTGCTAAGACACTTTCTGATATGGAAATGGCTTTGACTACCAAGGAGGCGGAGGAGGCAAAACGCTATCAACCCAAGGAAATAAAGAAATTGTTAAAACCAATAACTATAGATTATTGGGAGGAGGATGAGGATCAAGTCCCCTCCAAAGAAGATAGAATCCAATGGAGAAAATTCCAAAAAGAAAAAACAAAGGCCAAACGGGACCGTCGGAAAAATCTCCCCGATGACATTGAGTGATTTTTATCTTTTAAATTTCATGGGTTTTCGGCCTCAAACCTTTGGGAATTTCGCAGATTAGACGATTTGGATTAACCACGCAAGTCTCTTAACTGATTGAAAATAAATGTTTAACTTTTTTTTATGCGGGGTATAATAATAATGTATCCAAAAATTTAATTTTAGTGATTAGTAGCCACTTTATTAATAAGGGGCTGCGAGTTGCCTAAAAAAATATCGAATAAATAAAGTTTCTTAAAAGTTTTCCAATTAAAGCCTGAGTTTTTACGGCTGGTTTTCCGCGGTTTGTTTTTGAAAGGAGATACCGGTGAAAGTTTCAAAACATTTGTTTGCAGCATTGCTTGTTTTATTTCTAATTCCGATTGCCTGGGTTTTTGCGGGTCCTGAGCCGGCGAAGGTTCCAGTCAAACAAGAAACTGTAGGAAAGGCAAAAGCCAAACCCGTTGCCAAAATAATTAAAAAGCAGGCGAAGGCCGGAAAAAAGAAAAAGCAACCTCAGGGTATTGTGGTTGGAAAGAATCTTAAGGTCGGTATGAACCTTGATCAGGCGATTACCCTATTGGGCGTACCAAAGAAGATTAAAGTCAAAAGAGGTACCGAACCCAGCCTGGATAGTCTCTCTATAGAATTTGCAAAGCATGGAGTGGTGATTCATACTTTAAACGAAAAGAAAAAGATTGAAGTGATTGAATTATTGCCGACTTTTAAAGGGCAATTCGCAAATGGGATCAAAGTGGGAGATAAGGTTCCAACGCTAATTAAAAAATATGGTGTGCCGCAATCTATGAGTGCCAGCCTTGCTCGTTATCCGGATAAGGGATTGTATTTTTCCCTAAAGGAAAATGTATTGGTCTCTGTTTGGATTTTTGTAAAGAACAGCAAAATTCTAAGCCACCAACTATTCAAAACGAGTTAAATTTTTGCGACCGTCAACAATGTACTTGCCTATCTGATTAAGCCTTTGAGAATGCTACTGGTGGGCAAATTGGAAAACAGCTTCTCTGATTAAGTTTAAATTTGATTCCGGTGTTGACCCGTTATTGGTGGGCTTGTTTGCAAGGGCGAGCAATAATGAGCCGAGCAGTTCCTCTTCCGTTTGATTCTCTTCCAAAACACTTTTTGCTTTTTCCGGTTGCCCATGCTCCAGATACAAAAGGGCAAGTAACAAATTAAATTTGTGGTTTTCCTGAGGCTGATTGGGATCGATAGCTTTTTGATAAGCTTCAATCAGGTTTTGAGTATCACCTGTTTCCAGGCAAACTTTTTGTGCTCGGGTTAAACAGGCTATGTTGCGAGTTTGTTCAAATCCAGCAAACCAATTTTTAAGAGCTAATTTTTGTTTTCCCGTCTCCAGATACGCGTCTCCCAAAAACAGGTGGGCAGCTGAATTTTTATTCCATGCTTTTATCGCTTGCTTAAAGTCAGATATGGCGGGATCGCGTTTATCTATTTCCCATTGCTGTTTGCCGCGCTCATAAAAATAATGGCTTTTATTTTTTAGTTCCTCGCCCCATTCTTCTTTATGATCTCTGATTAGTGGAAGAATTTTATCCTGAGCCGTTAAAACATTCTTCCAATCCTGTTTCTTCAGATAAACATTGCGAAGGCGAAGCAAAGGTTGGGCAGCTTTCGGGTTGTCGCGATGTATTTTTTTCAGTAGATTAATTTCGTCTTCATATTGGCCGGCTTCGTCATAGGTTGTTGCCAGATCAAACAAGACAGAAATATTTTGCGGATCACGGTCCAAGGCTTTTTTCTGAAAATTTGCGGCTGAGACTTTTTTCCCCTGGGCGAAAAGAATTTTTCCTTTAAGGCCCAAGGCCGCAACGTGTTCAGAAGAGGCGAATAAAACTTTATCTATCACAGAGACGGCCTTATCCAGTCTTCCACTGAGAAAGAAATTTTCGGATTTTTTATATAAGCTTTCAACTCGTCTTTGTCTTTTTTCGCTTCTGCTTTTCTGGAGGTTTGATTTCCAACGAGACAATGTGTTTTTTAAATTAAAAGTCCAGAAAATTGCAACGCTGATTAAAACTCCTGTAAATGCGGCAGCCAGTAAAAGGATTACCGTCGGGAGTTTGAATGTCTGGTTTTGGGTTAGGTGAAATGTCGATTCATGTGGGTTCAAAAACGCAACATAAATTGAAAAAACAACGAACAGGATAGAGAAGATTATATGTTTCAATGACAATGTTAAGGCTCCCTGGTGGATTGGGCTTCCTGATCATCAAGGGAAGATTTCTTCTCAATTTCGCTCAGGCATTGTGTGCAAAATTCTGCGTAAGGCAAGATTTCCAGTCTGGCTTCAGGGATTTCTTTTTCGCATTGTTCGCAGATTCCAAATTCCTCAATTGTAATTTTTTCCAAAGCTGCTTCCACTTGTTTTAGTTTGTTCCATTCTTGTTCTTCCAGATCCCCTTGTAGTTTTCGATCGTAGGCGCGCGCAGCATCATCGCTGATGTCAGCCATTTGTTCGACTTCGATTCCTTTTCCGCTTTTTTCTACCTCGCCAACAATTTTTACGCGGATGCTTTGTAAAAGTTCTTCGAATTTTTTTAATTTATTCTTTTTCATTTTATAAAAGGAAAGGGTGTAAAAGAGTTTGTTATTCGCCTACTGCCTTGATAACTGGAACATCTCCCCATAGACGTTCGAGGTCGTAATGAAGGCGGGCTTCTTTATGAAAAACATGTGCAATTAAATCTCCAAGATCAACGACTATCCAATATCCACCAGAATAACCTTCTATTCCCAATGGTTTGATTTTAGCTAGATGGCATTTTTCAAGGATGGCATCAACGATTGATTGAGCTTGAACTTTTGAGTTAGCACTACAGATCATGAAAGAATCAGTAAGGTCCGACCTGTTCCGCAGATCTAAAATGAGGATATCAAAAGCTTTTTTTTCCGATGCAGCGTCCACAGCTAATTGCTGCAAAGCATTAAAATTCTCTTTCATTCAAGCCACTTTTGGAGGGGAATCATCCCGGTAAAGTTGATGCTGCATAATATAATGATCAACGGAGGGGGGCAACAAATTTTTGGTTTCTTCTCCTTTGTTAATTCTCTGGCGAATATCTTTTGACGAGATGTCAAGAGGAGAAATTTGAAAAAAAATTACCTTAGTCCCTTTTTCAAGATTTTTAAAAACTATTTTATCTTTTTCAATAGCCGATGCATGACTATTCGTTTCGGATTCGTTTAAGGAAAGTTCCTTTTTAATAGATTCAGAAATTTCCATTTCAATGCCGGGCCGTGTGCCTACCAAAATATTGCAAAAATCAAGAAGCTGAGAGCAATCTTTCCAAGTATCGATCGACCGAAAAGCATCCCCTCCGAGTATAAGGGACATTTTCCAATCAGGATGATTTGAACTCAAATCTTTTAGGGTTTCAATAGTATAGGACACCTTGTCTACATTTATTTCTCTTTTATCTATAGAAAAATTTGGTTTTTCTTTAAGGGCCAGCGTGAGCATAGCCATCCGGTGTTCGCGGGCTACAGGCTCAAGAGCCAATTTATGGGGAGAACGGTATGCAGGAATGAACTTTACTTCTTGTAGTTCAAAAAGTTTTCGGGCCTGTTCGGCAAGATGTAAATGCCCGTTATGAACAGGGTCAAAGGTGCCCCCAATCAAACCAATATTAATAGAATCTGCCATGGCCTAAATCGTTCCATAAGATAAGACCGATCGCAAGAGGCAATAGTATTTCTTCTTTGGAATATTTAATAGTTACAAAAATTGTTAATTTTGGCTGACAATTTTTGTCAGTTATTAGGTTTTTTTCAAACAAGTGCTAGATTTACAATTCTCGTTAATTATATAACATATTACTTTTATTTGAGTTATAATGTTTTTTATTCAAGGTATAAAAAAGGCACAGGGTTTGCTTTATTTAGGGCAACGAGGATTGAAAATCACATTATCCAAAAGTAATTTTTGTTAACTTAGAACGGGAGAAGAAAATGCTATCGAGATTTAGAAAAGTAGAAGGTGAAAAGGGTTTTACCTTGATTGAATTGCTGATTGTTATAGCCATCATCGGTATTTTGGCTGCTATCGCAATTCCTCAGTTCAGCGCTTATAAAGAGCGTGCTTATAATTCAGATACCAAGGCTACTTTGCATAACTTGTTCCTTTCCTGCAAAGCATATTGGGCTGACAACGGAGCTGGTGCAGCTTGTACTACTGCCGATGTTACAACTACAACTTATGGTTTTTCAAAATCAACCAAGATAACAATTACGGACGGTACCACCACGGAAGCGGCTTTTGCTTCGACGGCGGTAAACTCTGATGCAGCAACTGTAACTTATCAGATTGATTCTTCAGGAGCGATTACTAAACAGTAATTAACGATTTTCGATTCCCTGCTCCACATTGTGTGGGGCGGGGAATTTTTTTGTCAAATCCGGGATCAGGTATTTCACTATGAATGTTTTTAATATTCGACCTGTTTTTTTTTAATTTTTATTCCGGGTGGCATATATCTTTTTACTCTAGCTCCTTCGCTTGGTTATCAGGATGCCTCGGAGTTTATAGACACTTCATTTGCTCTGGGAATCAGTCATCCCGCAGGTTTCCCCTCCTATAATTTAATTGCTAAGGCCATCACTTTTTTTCCGCTTGGGTCTATAGCGTTTCGAGTCAATTTCTTTTCCGCATTATTGGCATGTATGACGCTGGTTGTTCTCTATTTGTCTACGACTAAAATTATTGAACTATGTTTTCCAGAAAGTAGTTCTGAATCACGAGAAGTTCCTTCTTTATTCCCCCCGGCGTTATTGGCATTTAGTTTTCCCTTTTGGTCGAGTTCTCTGGTTGCAGAGGTTTATACTCTGCATGCCTTTTTTACGGTTCTGATTATTTATTTTCTTTTATTGTGGAAGACAAATAATGACAGCCGATTTCTTTTCCTAGCCGCCCTATGTTTTGGTTTGAGCTCAGGGAATCATGCAACCGTGGCATTTTATTTGCCGGCTATTTTGGTTTTGTTTTTGGCCTGGGGAAAGAGAAATAAATTTAGAAACCTGGGCATTTCTTCGCTAATTTTTTTGTTGGGATTTTCCGTCTACCTCTATTTGCCGATTCGTTCCATGGCAGAACCTATAATTGATTGGGGTAACCCGGAGACGCTACAGAACTTTTTTGATCAGGTGACCGATCGTCGTCACTCCGAGTTGCATTTTTCAAAAATAAATGAGGTGGCGGAAGAAGGTAGCTCTATAAAGGTTCAACCTATTTTGGATAAAATCACTTCGTCAGCTTCAGCGACTGGATATGTTTTTTATAGGTTGATTGATGATCTTGCGCGCCAATTTACCTGGGTGATGGTAATTGGTTTTATGGGAGGAGCAATTTTATGTGCCAGAAAAAACCGCCCTCTATTTATTTTCCTTTTTCTAATTGCCGCTGTGAATGCCTCCTTTTTTGTGGGTTGGAGAGAAGAAAGTTATTTTCCATCCTACATTGTTGCCTGTTTATGGACAGCGTTATTTTTTTATTGGTTGTTATTTGAAAAACTTTGCGTTCCATCTAAAGAAAACCCCAGTCAGGAGAAAACCCGACAATTAAATAAGACAATGCGGTTCAGCGTTTGTGCAATATCTGGGGCTTGTATTTTCTGGTTGCTGATATCCAATTTTGTGAAGGTGGATCGATCGGATAATTATTTTGCAGAGGCTTATTTAAAAAAAGCCATATTGTCTCTGGATGATGAAAGTATTTATGTTACCGAAATTTCCTGGTTTTACATGGCCTACTATATGGATGTAATGCGATTGCGTGATGATGTGTCGTTAGTTAAGGCTGCCGATTTTCTTGAAGATGATCCCTCCTCTTATCTGACTCCAAAACGCTATCCAGATTTATCTTTGCCGAACCCGGAGAAACACACTTTCGGTTCAACAGAACTGGCATTCGAATATATGATGGAATTTTTAAGACAGAATGCTAAAGATCGCCCAGTGGTCATTGAACAAAATTGGCTTTTGTTTAAGGAGTTTCCACTTGCCGAGGAACTCTTGCCGCATAAAAATTTATTGCTCAAGTTTCCTTCATACAATAATAAATCAACGGCGGATTCACTGGATGGCTTTAACGAGTTCAAAAGCTGGATCGAGGAGGAACTCAAAAAACCGGGTTTGCAGTATGAGTCGAAATGGATTAATAAATTAATATTTTATCTGCCTTCTTTTGCTAATCACTTCCATGCAACAAAGAGGTATCAAGAAGAGCGAGAGGTTTTAAAGGTCTTATATGATTTTCTAGGTTTGCAGGGGCCAGGCTGGCATTTGCAAATGGTTGATAACCTGATTCTTGATGGAAAGAAAAATGAAGGAAGACGGCAGTGGGAAAAAATGAGAAAATACTTCCCGGACAGTTTTCAAACATTTTTGGCAACAGGCCTGGTACAAAAAAGTGAAAAGGATTACCAGGGAGCAATTGATTCTTTTAGCATGGCATCAAATATTAAACCGGATGCCTTTCGTCCTATTTTTGAAAAAAGTATTGTAATGCTGGTAGCCGGAAAAAGAGAACAAGCCGTTGCCAATTTGAAAGTTGCCGAGAAAAAAATAGAATCGCTAAAAGATCTCAAAAAAATTAGAAACATCCAACAATTTTTAGAGGCGGCAAGTTAAATGTTTAAAGATAAAGTAATTTCCATCGTCGTTCCTGCTCATAACGAGCAGAAACTAATCCAAAAAGTTTTACAGTCTATTCCACATTGGGTAGATCATATTTTTGTGATTAATGATGGCAGTTCAGATGCAACCTCTGAAAAAGTTCGTGAGAGAATGGAAAGTGATTCACGCATCCAGTTGATTTGCCATAAAGAGAACCGTGGAGTGGGGGCAGCGATTTGTTCGGGATATAAAACAAGTTTGGAAAATGAAGTTGATATCGCTGTTGTAATGGCGGGTGATGCGCAAATGGACCCGGAAAATCTGGAAAGCCTCATCCTGCCGGTTGCGGAAGAAGGGGTAGATTATACCAAGGGCAACCGTTTATTTGACAAGAAGGCTTGGGAGATTATTCCGCGGCATCGATATATAGGCAATAGCATTCTTTCTCTGCTTACGAAAATTGCCAGTGGGTATTGGCATATTGCAGATACACAATGTGGCTATACTGCCATATCAAAAAAAGCCATGCAGGCCGTCGACCTGGACAATGTTTATCCCCGGTATGGAATGCCAAATGATTTATTAGTTAAGTTAAATGTTGCCGATTGTACCGTACGCGATGTCCCTGTTCGCCCTGTATACAATATCGGAGAGGTCTCGGGAATTCGAATTTCCCGTGTAGTTATCACAATTTCACGATTGTTGTTGCATTGCTTTTTCAGCAGACTGGTTGATAAATACGTGATTCGAGATTTTCACCCTTTAGTGTTTTTCTATACTCTGGGATTGATTGCTTTCCCGGCAGGATTCATTACCGGGATATACCTTTTTTTATATCGGATATTTACTGGGCCGGTTTCCACAACAAGCGCCTTGTTTGCAGCTTTTCTCATTATTTCTGGACTGCAGTTCCTCTTATTTGCGATGTGGTTCGATATGGAAAATAATAAGAGCCTGAAAGGCTGATGCAATCGCTTGTCCATTCCATTACCTGTATTAGTTTCAACTTAAAGCATTCCCAATCGAAATGAATGATGATAGACATCCTGCTTTAAAACTTTTTCTGCCTTCCTTAATTCTTCTATCAATTTTTGTCCTTTATTTTTTTCCTGTTTTATTTGAAGGCAAAACATTTTTCTTTAGAGATGTTAAGCATTTTGCCTATCCCATGAAATTGTATCTTGCCAGAGTTTGGGCCATGGGGGAGTGGCCTTTCTGGTATCCGAACCTGCTCCAGGGGACTCCCTTAATGCCTTTGATGCATCCGGGAGTTTTTTATCCTCCTTCGATATTATTTTTGATTAAAGATTTTCTTTTTGCCTTCCACGCCTATTTTTTATTCCATCATATTCTTTTAATGACTTCGGTCTATGGGCTTTGTCGGTATTGGAAAAAATCAGTTCAAGCTTCTCTTTGTGCGTCGGTGACCAGTTTATTGGGGGGCTATTTTTTATCACTTGCTTCGGTCTATAACCATTTCCAGTCAGCGGTTTGGTTTCCCCTAATATTAATGATGTGGCAAAAGTATAGGGTCAAGGGTAGTCTGAAATATTTTTGTTGGGCAGCGATTTTTATTTCTTTTCAGGTTTTGGGTGGGGGGCCGGAGAATTCCATTTTTTCTGTGCTATTGATTTATGCGCATTCAATTTATTTATATGAAGAGAAAGATAAGATTCATGGTTTCGTTAAAAAAAGTTTAGCCATTCTAGTTCTTGTTGGGATGGCATTGGCGCTCTCTGCTGTGCAATGGCTCCCAACATTCGCTTTTTTAAAAGAAATAGCACGCGGCAGCGGTCTGAACTATGCCACCAGCACACATTGGTCGTTGAACCCGAACACTTTGTTGGATCTTTTGTTACCAGAAAATTATATGCGCTTCCTGGAATCTACAGATAGGGAGATGGATTACTTCATCCATAGTTTTTATATGGGTGTCGTACCGATGTTTATACTTTTCGGTTGTCTGCTGGTTTTAAGGGGAGATAAGTCAATTCGATTTTGGCTGGTGGTATTTGGCATGGGAGTGTTTTTTGCGTTAGGTAAGTATAATCCGTTCTATTCTTTTTTTCATGAATGGATACCTATCTTTGATATGTTCCGTTATCCTCAAAAGTTCTTTTTTCTTTGCGCCTTTGCGTTGGTATTTTTGTCCGGTCTGGCATTGGACCGTTTGTTAAATGCGCTGAAAGATAATCAGAATGATTTTAAAAAAATTTTGCTTGCCCTATTTATAACGGGGATAGGGGTGGCAGCAATGTATGGCTTGCATGCTAACCGGAACGGGTTCGAAACTTTAATGGTTTTGCTTTTGATCACCCTTTCTCTATTTGCGTTGCATTTTAAAAAGATAAACCAATCAAGATTCTTATATTTTCTGCTGCTGTTAATGGTGATGGACTTGATGGGTAAAAACTCTATGGTCATTCCCATGATCGATAAGCAGTTTTACACTCAGCCTCCTGTGTTGGCCGAGCGGCTGGGAGGGACTGCCGACTCATATCGAATTTATAACGGTATGTTGTTGGACAGGGAGTCTAAAGTAAAGGCTCCTCTTCAAAGCAAGTCGCATAAAAAGACTAAGCAGTTGAACAAAACAAATATTTTAGCTTTTCAATTAGCATCACGAGATCAAGTTTACCCGAATCTTGGGGCTATTCATGATCTGGCTTATGTAGATGGATCAGCAACCATGAAGATGAATGCGAGTTATCGCTGGTACAAGTCTTTTATATTTTCTAAAGTCCAAAAGAAAAAAATAATTTTAAAACGCAGTAATGTGAAGTACTGGGTAACTGAGGACTATGAACAGGTTCCTTTCGAAACGGAGAGGAGGGGAATTAAAAAGGTTAAGGTGTTTGAAGATGCTTTGCCACGGGCGTTCTTAGTCGGAGATTCGATAATGCTGCCGAAAGAAAAATTGCTTAACTTTTATTATGACTCTAACTTCAATCCACTCAAGCAGGTTCTTCTGGAAGAGTCGGTTCCAGTGGAAAAAACTAAAAATTTTTCAGGGCAAGTTGAAGATTTAAAATATATTCCAAATGGAGTATCTATAAGTACCCGCCAGAACGGAGAGGGATTTCTGGTTCTGCTCGACACCTATTTCCCAGGATGGAAAGTAACGGTGGATGGTAAGGAGCAACCCATTTATCGCGCTAATTCATTTTACCGAGCGATAAAGCTGAAACCGGGAAACCATAAGGTCGAATTTTCTTACGTTCCGATTGGATTAAAAGCGGGAGTTTATATCAGCGGTATTGCTTTGATCTTGATATTATTTTTGTTTTCAAATCGGCGTACCGCCGGGCGTAGCTTGTAATATTTTTTATCCTCTTTGATAAATATCTCGCCATTTTAAGTCCGAAAACGATCCTCCTGCTTCGGCCTAGCATGGTCTTCGATTTGGCGAAATGGGCGAGATTTAATCCAATTTTGAATGAATCACCCTCACCCAGCCCGCTCCCCTCAAGGGAGAGGGATCAAATTAGGGCAAAAATGAGTCAAAACTGCTTCTAAACACCCTCAAAAAGCAACATCCACTCCTAAAATTAATCCAGCGCCCTATGCTAATAGGTTGAAAATTAAGGAGTAATTCGATATAATCTGGGCATGTCTATGCAAAAGGATTTCATAGTAATCGGTTCTGGGGTTGCCGGATTGACCTTCGCACTCAAGGTTTGCAAGTTCGGCTCGGTGGGAATCATCACCAAGGATGCGCTGGAAGAGTCTGCCACCAAATATGCCCAGGGCGGAATTGCCTCGGTAATGGCGGAAGACGATTCTTTCGAGCTTCATGTCCAGGATACGATGGAAACGGGCCGCGGACTTTGCCACGAAGATTTTGTGCGAATCGCCTGTCGTGAGGGTCCAGCCAGAATCCGTGAGTTGATCCAACTGGGTGCTCAATTCGATCTTCGCGGAACGGAGTTTGATTTAGGAAAAGAGGGCGGTCACTCCAGGCGTAGAATTCTTCATGCTCATGATCTTACGGGATGGGAAATTGAAAAAACACTCATTGAAGCGGTCCACGCTGAAAAAAATATAGAAATATTCGAACATAATATGGCGATCGACCTGATCACCAAGGCCAGGCTTGATGACAAAATTCAACCAGGCAGTACCGACGATGAGGCGTTAGGCCTCTATGTGTTGAACCACAAAACGAATCAAGTAGAAACCATTGTTGGCAACGTGATCTTTCTTGCCTCTGGTGGAGCTGGCAAGGTTTACCTTTATACGTCTAACCCAGATACCGCTACTGGAGATGGGATTTCTGTTGCTTATCGTGCTGGCGCAAAGATTGCCAACATGGAATTCTTTCAGTTTCACCCGACCTGTCTTTTTCACCCTAAAGCAAAATCGTTTTTAATTTCTGAAACGGTTCGAGGCGAAGGTGGAATTTTACGTTTGGAGAATGGCGACACTTTCATGGAGAAATATCATGAGTTGGGTTGTCTCGCTCCACGTGATGTAGTTGCCCGTGCCATTGACCACGAAATGAAAAAAAGTGGTGACGATTGTGTTTATCTGGATGTCACACATCTAGAGGGTTATCGCATTCGTGAACGGTTCCCGAATATTTATCAAACCTGTCTTGAGTTTGGTTTCGATATGTCCAAAGAGCGAGTGCCTGTTGTGCCTGCGGCTCATTATATGTGTGGCGGGCTGGTGGTGGACGCAAACGGACAAACCAATATCAAACGTTTATTCGCCAGCGGCGAAGTTTGCTTTTCAGGATTGCATGGCGCAAACCGCCTGGCTTCCAATTCGTTATTAGAAGGTCTGGTGCTATCGCATCGCGCTGTTGACAAAGCGGTAAGCTTATTTAAAGAATCGAAAAACTCGAAAAAATTGTTGGAGCGGATTCCTGAATGGGATCCTGGAAGCGCCGTCGACAGTGACGAATCGGTGGTGGTCTCACATAACTGGGACGAGATACGCCGTTTGATGTGGAACTATGTTGGCATTGTTCGTTCAGATAAACGTTTGAAACGAGCGGAGCGTCGCATTCAGCTTCTGCTGGAAGAAATTCAGGAATATTATTGGAATTTTAAAATTACAAAAGACACTTTGGAACTGAGGAACATCGCAATCACCGCGCAGTTGATTATTCAAGGCGCGCTGACGCGAAAAGAAAGTCGAGGTCTGCATTACAACCTCGACCACCTGGATACGGATGATGAAAACTGGAAATGCGATAACATTTCTCAGGACACCGCCCGTAGATTGATAACCCCGATTAACCCGAGAATAGTTACCCATGAGTGAAGAAAAAACAGTACATGTTTTGATCCGAGATTTTTTTGGTGTGGTTGCGCTGGCCTTCACGGTTTTTGGATTTATGGCGTTGATGACATTTTCCTCCACCGACCCCTCCTTCAATAAAAGTGTGACGGGAACTGGCGTTGTCAATTCCGGCGGAATGGTGGGTGCCTATCTTGCAGATGGACTGGCACGTGTTTTTGGCAGTGGTTCATTTTTCTTCCCCGTTATCACGGCAGCTTTAGGCTGGGCATTGATTCGTGGCAGGCAAATGCAAAACTGGCCGGTGATCATGGGTTCTGGAATCTTGTTCCTTGTCGGACTTTGCTCCTTGCTGGCGATTCAGTTTCAAGTTGATCCATTTTTTGGGAAGGCTGTGCCCGTTGGTGGTTTGATTGGTGATGGCCTTGGCGGGTTTCTGGTTACTTGGTTGAATCCATCAGGGGCGATATTGATTCTTGCAACAATATTGTTTATTTCTTTTATGGTAATGACTCGCCTTGAGGTCAATGTGCTTGTAGAAATTTTTGGGAAAATTATTTCTATGACGGGTGCTGCATTGTGGTTGGGTATGACCGGCATCAAAAGCCTTGTCATAAAGATGTTGCAAGGGACCGTAAAAGTCTTTCTGGGGATGAAAGCCGTTTTTGAAAAAATCCAGACGGCACGTGCAGATGCTGTTAAAACCAAAAAAATTGTAAGCGATCCGGTGATTGTTACACGCAACCGCCCCGAACCCGTGGTGGCTGAGCGTCCGGACAAGTCTGACAAAAATAAAAAAGAAGAGAAACCAGAGTTTGTGGTACAGGATAATTTCCCATTTATGGGTTCGTCAGATAAATACGAGGTACCGCCTCTGTCTTTGTTAAACGATGTGCCCCCTGAGGTAGGGACAGATTCTGAGAAAGCCCGAAATGAAATTTTAGCAAGTAGTGCGATTTTGGAAAAGAAATTGGCAGACTTTGGCATTGAGGGCCGAGTCGTTCAAGTTTTACCGGGTCCCGTTATCACTTTGTTTGAATACGAACCGGCACCGGGTGTAAAAGTGAGTCGCATTGTTTCACTTGCTGATGATTTGGCTCTGGCCATGCGTTGTGTTGGGTTGCGCATTCTTGCTCCTGTCCCAGGAAAGCCTGTGGTTGGGATTGAGATTCCGAATCTTCGCCGTGAGACGATTTATTTTAGAGATGTCATGGAATCAGATGCCTTTCAGGGATCCAATTCCAAATTGAATCTTGCGATCGGTAAAGACATAACCGGTGAGCCTGCAGTACAAGACCTTGCGAAAACACCGCATTTGTTGATGGCGGGTTCGACCGGATCAGGAAAAAGTGTTGGGCTGAACTCCATGATATGCAGCATCTTGCTCAATGCCACACCCGATGAAGTTAAGATGATCATGATTGATCCTAAAATGCTAGAGCTTTCGGTTTACGATGGCATCCCGCATCTTATTGCTCCGGTTGTTACGAATCCTAAAAAAGCTGCAGCGGCGTTGCAATGGGCCGTCACTGAAATGGAGTCGCGTTATAAAATGATGGCGGAATGCGGGGTTAGAAACATCACCGGCTTTAATGAGTATGCAGAAAAACGTCAAAAAGAATATGAGATTGAATTCAAGAAGCATGAAAAAGCCAATAAAGGTGTGAAGCCTGTTGATGAAGATGGTGAAGAGGAAGAGGAAACGTTACTTCCCGAACCACCTGCAAAACTTCCTTTTGTTGTTGTGTTAATCGATGAGTTGGCTGACTTGATGATGGTTGCATCAAAAGGCGTGGAAGATTCATTGACTCGACTGGCGCAGATGGCACGCGCTGCGGGCATTCATCTTATCGTTGCAACTCAACGTCCTTCTGTTGATGTGTTGACCGGAATCATCAAAGCAAATTTTCCAACACGAATGTCTTATAAGGTGACTTCTCGAGTTGATTCACGAACCATCCTCGATGCGATGGGCGCTGATAAATTGTTAGGCAGGGGAGACATGTTGTTTCTACCACCGGGGTCATCCAATTTATTAAGGCTTCACGGGGTAATGGTCAGCGATGAAGAGATCGAACGAATAGTAGGTTTCATTAAGAAGCAGGCGAAGCCCGTTTACGAAGAAGATATTTTCAAGGCTGCAGAAATAGAAGCTAAGGACGAACAAGAGGAACAGGATATGGATGAAAAATACGATGAGGCATTAGCCATCGTTGCCAAAGACAGGCAGGCATCCATATCTTATATTCAGCGCCGTTTAAGGATAGGATACAACAGGGCTGCGCGAATCATAGAAGCTATGGAGAGAGAAGGGGTAGTGGGCCCATCGGATGGAGTCAAACCCCGCGAAGTCTATGTCAGCCCGATCGAAATTGAATAGGCTAGGTATAGGACTAGCAGGGTTATCGATAGTAACCTTTCTGATACTTTACCACTTTACCCTTCAGAGTGAAGCGGCCATCTTTTCTTACAAAGATGAAAATGGCGCTATCCACTTTACTGATGATATCTCCAAGATCCCGGAAGAGTTTAGGGGTAGTGGAGATGGTTTCCGCAAACACAAGCAAGCTCGTGGTTCGCATCGAACCACACCGTCTCCCGCACCTCAATCATCGGCACCGCTAGAAATTCCAACAGTCTCTTCAAGCACTGAGGAAGTTCAGGTTCCACTCATACCTGTAAGTGGCGGAAATTTTCTTGTCGAAGTTCTCCTCAATGGCAGAGTCAAAGCCAAACTCATGCTTGATACCGGGGCATCTTTTATCACACTCTCTGAAGAGGTCGGGCAAAAGTTAGGAGTTTTTAATAGGGGTGTGTCTGCTGAGATGCCTTTCAACACAGCGGGAGGTGAAGCATGGATGCCGCTGATTGCCTTGCAAACAGTAAGTGCCGGGAGCGCAACCTCACAATTGGTTGAGGCGTCTATTGCAAAACATATTAAAGATATTGATGGTTTGTTGGGAATGAGTTTTCTCGGTGACTTTCGTTTCGAGATCGACCGCACCAATAAGCTATTGACTCTCAAGCCTCCCAGCAAGAGTGAGGAAGTCACTTGGGGAGGGAAGCCAGGTAATTGGTGGAAAAGTCGTTTTGAATATTACGAGACCTCTGTAAAAAGTTTCAGCAACCGCGCAAAACAAATGCAACGCAGGGGCCACAAAAAAGCGGCAAACATGTTGAAAACCGCCGAGTTTTACAAGGACCTAAGACAGAATCTGGAAAGCCGCGCTATGATTTCGGGCGTCCCGCAACAGTTTCGTTAATACTTCCTTCATCTCCTTTAAGACAAAACTCCACTTCTATTATTCAGTAATAAATAAGATTGGGTTATAATATTGTTTCTCGGAATATTGAAACAATGGGGAGAGAAAGGATTTATGGTTTTATCTAATGAAGTTAAACCAGCATAGCTCTTGTCAATCGAAGTTCAATAGGTTCAGTATTACGTTTTGTGCCTTGATAACCGTCTTTGGAATTACTCTCCTTACTCCCAATGGTGAGGCGGGTATTTATTCTTATAAGGATGAAAATGGAAAGACTCATTACACAGATGATCTTTCGAAGATTCCTGAAGAGTACAGAGAAGATAAAGGTTTTCGAAAACATAAAGAGGCACGAAAGCAGTCCTCCTCCATAACCCGGGGTGTCTCACCAAGCACAATTGCACCAATAGAAATGCCGGGTCGATCCAATGGAGGTGCTATTGAGGTACCGCTCATCCCTTCCGGAAATAATTATCTTATTGATACGGTTCTCAATGGTACAGTGACCGCCCGTCTCATACTTGACACCGGTGCATCTTCCATCTCTCTCAGTAAAGAGGTTGCCGAAGAGTTGGGTATGTATGCTGCCAGCATAAGTGCAAAGAGAACTTTTCAAACAGCAAATGGGGCAAGACAAAGCGCAATTTTTGCTTTGCAAACGGTAAAAACGGGCAACGCACAATCCATGTTGTTAGAGGCTTCTATCAATGATACATATGTAAACATGGATGGATTATTGGGAATGAATTTTCTCGGCGATTACCGTTTCGAAATTGACCGGGGTAAAAATCTCCTGATCCTGAAGCCCCTTACAGATGGAGAGATGGAATGGGGCGGGAAAGCCGGGTCCTGGTGGAAAAAACGATTCGACACTTATAATGAATACATCAGGAATTATTCTAGAGGCGCGAAGCAATTGCACCGCAGACGAGACCCCAAAGCCGTGGAGTACAAAAATATGGCGGATTATTATAAGGATGTAAAAATGAAACTGGAAGCCCAGGCAAATCTTGTGGGTGTTCCAAAACAATTTCGTTAGCTCCTGCCTGATGCAAGAAGAACCTTCTTCTGATTTGCCCATTTTATTTCTGCTGCTGGGTGCCAGCAACCTCGCCCGAGGTTACACCCTGCTGACTCGCCATCTCTCTAAATGTCTTGAAAAAAGTGAAATAAATTTTATAAATGCTCTGGGTCCGGGGCGCGGTTTTTGCTCTAGAGGAGGAATGTTTAATTTTTCATATCCATCCATTCAAGACTGTCGCGCAATAGAAATCGCAGAGAAAAAATCAGAAAAGACACGACAGAGGGTTGTGCTTATAACGGATATTGGTAACGACCTTATGTATGGAGTTTCGGCCGACACTCTGATTGAAGGTTTAGATTCTTTGATTGATAGAATGCTTAAATGGGATGCTGAAATTTTTCTAACTTCCATTCACGTTGATTTAAAAAAAGATGTGAGCCCCACCACCTTTTTCATGCTGAAATCATTTTTCTACCCAGGTAGCAGCATTACTTATGAAGAGACAGAATTGTTCATCAAAAAAGTAAATGACTATTTAAAAGAAAAGGCTGAGGAAAATGAAAAAGTTCATTTAATAACAGGAATGGAATTGTTCGCGGGTTCAGATAAAATACATTACAGTCTTTTAAAAACACATGCTGCATGGTCAAAAGTGGTGGATGAAATTTTCCAGGTTTTGCAAATTCCAGTTAAAAAGAAGCTGCGACTGGTTGACGGGATCGTTTCTATCTTTGCCAATCTAAAGCGTTTAATTATTTGCGATATGTTTCGCCTGAAGAAAAAAGGGCGTGAATTTTTCTAGGCCATAATATGGGTTATTTATTGGCATTATCTCGGCTACTTATTTATGTCGGAGTCTTTATTGTTTTTTTTCTGATAGGGGTGGCAGTCCATATTTTATTTTTTGTGTCAAAACCACAAAAATTGAATTGGATTTTATTTTTCACACGTTGGTGGGCTAAAACTACTTGCTGGGTGTTGAATTTTCAAATTGAAGTTGTGGGGAATGAAGTTCCCAAACCCGGCACACTGATCGTAGCCAACCATGTTGGGACTCCAGACATTTTTATTCTTGGAGCGTGTTTTAAAGGGTTCTTCGTTTCGAAAGCAGAAATTTCTGACTGGCCTTTTTTTAATCTTTTGGCATGGCTTGGAATGACTATTTTCGCCAACAGAAAACATAAGCGGCAGGTCAGGTCTATTATTGAAAATATAGAAACGCGATTGAATTCTGACTGCTCAGTGATATTATTCCCCGAAGCGCAGGCAACAGACGGGACAGATATTGTCCCATTTAAGTCAGCGGTTTTTGAGTCTGTGGTTCGGGCAAAACGGTCTGTGGTGCCTGTGGTCCTTAAATATCATGATGGAAATCGACCTACAATCGCATATTATGGGGACTCCTTTTTCAAACATATGATAATGTTGTTAAAAAATCCCCGACTTAAGGCAACGGTATTTATTTTGTCGGAAATCGGCCCGGGTCCTGATAGACAACAATTGGCAAAGATCAGTTATACGGCAGTTCGCGAATGCTATCTGGCAGATGTTTGACAAGCAAAGAAATATTTTTGTCGTGGACTTTAAATAGTAAATATCAGACCATGATAAAACTTTTGATAACTTAAAAATTTTAAAGGCTTAAAAATGATCCATCCTTTTAAAGGTACGAAACCGGAAATCGATGCGTCGGCGCTCGTGGTTGATAGCGCGCAAATCATCGGCGATGTAAAAATTGGTGAAGAGAGCAGTGTATGGTTCAACGCTGTAATTCGAGGAGACGTAAATTTCATTCGCGTCGGCAAACGAACAAATATCCAAGATGGCTGTGTTTTGCATGTTGCGCGCAAAACTCTTCCATTAGAAATTGGCGATGAGGTTACGGTAGGCCACAATGTTACCTTGCATGCCTGCACCATTGGTTCGCAATGTCTTATTGGGATGGGCGCTATTGTGATGGACGGCTCTGAAATTGGAGAGCAATCGATTGTTGGAGCCGGGGCATTGGTCACTCCAAACACAAAAATTCCTCCCAAAAGCCTGGTGCTTGGGTCCCCTGCAAAAGTGAAGCGCGAGTTGACGGAAGAAGAAATTCGCGGCATTCGAGAGTCGGCGGCCAATTACGTTGGCGATATTGAAACATATTTGGATTAAATACGAATGAATCAATTCGCAAAAGACCCTGTGCCGATAGCGGTAATTGGTGGCAGCGGCGCCTATCACCTTCTTGCCGAGCAGTCATTGGGTGAAGAAAAAAAATGCCAGAGTCTTGATACGCCCTATGGCGAGAGCGCACCCATTCATCATTTTAATTTTAATGGAATCCAATTTCTTTTCCTTTCACGTCACGGTGAAACGGATTATTCGCTGACCGCGCCGTTTGTGAATTACCGGGCAAATATCCACGCTTTGAAAGATTGTGGAGTTCAAAGAATCATTGCCTGGTCCGGTCCGGGTATCATTAACACTGCGTTCAAGCCTGGCGACTTTGTAGTTCCCCACGATATTATTGATGAGACGCGAAACCGTCCTACTACATTTTTTGATGGAACGGGAATCGGGTTTATCCGACAAAGCCAGCCCTTTTGTCCGCAAATTGCACATGCATTACATGATGTTTTGCACGAAGGTGCTTTACCTCATCATGAACAGGCGGTGTATGCCTGCACCGAGGGCCCGCGACTGGAAACCCCGGCAGAAATAAGGAAGCTTCGCATTCTGGGTGCCGATCTGGTCGGCATGACTCTGGCCCCGGAGGCCTTTCTCGCACGCGAAAAAGAAATTTGTTATACCCCTTTTTGCTATCTCACCAACTACGCAGAGGGAGTCAAGGCCAGAGAATTTAAAAAGGGTGAACTATTTGAAGGCATGCAAACAGAAGAAGAAAAAAAACAGGTGGATGATTCGATTAAGAAATTTCCGACACTTATTCGCGCTGTGTTTGAAATGTTGAAAGAGGAAGAAAGAACCTGCGATTGCAGTGAAGCGTTGAGGCGATATAAAAATAAGGGCTTCTTACCAGAAGACGGGAATTAAAAAGAGGTGTTTGAGGGTTCTACCTCTAGAAGCGCAACCATATTGTCCGTTCCAATACGTCTAGACCTATTACCACCGGCGGTTGCGCCGGTCAGTCGGGCCAGGCTTCGAATCCGCCGGACATGGAGTAGACCTCTTTGAATCCTTGTTGAGAGAGATATTCAGCGGCACCGCGACTGGAATTGCCGTGGTAACAGCAGACCACTAATGGAGTTTCCTTATCGGTTTTTTCTATGTACTCTTTTACATTCTGATCACTGAGAGAAACTGCGTTGGGAATATGACCCGAGGCATAGGAACCCGGATCTCGAATATCGACCACGTTTACGGTTCCTTCTTCAACCATTTCCTGCACCAGATGAGGGTTTATTTCTTTGAACATAATTAGCTGTCCTGTTTAGCGTTAAAAAATAGTGTTCGGTTTTGTATTTTTTGCATCATATATGTTTGATGATGGAAATCGCAAAAAGTCTCTTTAAATTTTTGGGGTGAAATGGATTTATCAAAGTTAGAAGAAAATTTTAAATCGGCGAATTTAAAAGGTGATTTAGCGGAAACAGTGACCCAGGCTGTTGCTTATGCCAATGGCTGCCAGGAAGTAAGGAAATACGATGCTGCAATTGCCTGCCTTAAAAAACTCGCCTTGGATGTGAAAGGTGAGAAAAGCCTACTGGCCATGGTTTTGACTGCTTTGGGGACCGCTTTTTGGGAGAAGGCGCAGCTTGCAAAGGCTTTAGAGCAGTTTGAAGAGGCGTTGATCCTGTTTAAACAAACAGATGACAATGCAGGAAAAGCCGCGATTCTTTCTATAGTCGGTATCACCTATTGGCGAAAATGCGAGTGGGATAAAGCCTTGGAAATTCTGGGAGATGCATTAATCCTGAAGCCGGATAGGGATGAGCGATTCGCATCTTTGTATGGCGCATTCGATAGAGGATTCGCCACTTTGCAAAACCGCATACGATTGGGAAGGGAATTGGAGCAACCGATAAAAATTTTGCAGCCCTTATTTTCTTCCACCGCACTTCATCTCATAACAGGAAATATGGGAGCGTTTAATACCTGTCTCGACGAATCGGAGAGGCTTGCCAAACAAACCGGCCATAGTGATATTCTTAGAGCCACCCTGGGAATTTCCAGATTAGCTAGCAAAGTTTAAAAAAGGTCAATTCATTCTTGTTGTGAAACAAGTGGATGACTTTGCTGTCAGGGATGGCGGCGAATTTTTTTATGATAGATGCCTCAGGTTGGCCTTTGAACTTGATGGTGCAGATGAAATTTTTACAGATTCCAGAGTCGATCCAAACTGATAGCCAGTCGTAAAGTTTTTCCGGATAACAGATCACATCCGAAAACAACCAGTCGACCGTCCTCCCTTTCTTTTCAAATTCCTCAGGCAGTAAAGTAAACGCATCGCGTTTTTCAAATGACACGCCTTTTAAATTTGTGATTTTGTGGTCGAGAGGTGAGCGGTCGATGCTTAGAACTTCGGCGCCGCATTTCTGAATCACCCACGCCCAGCCACCGGGGCTGCCCCCGATATCAATACAAAAGTCACCTTGTGACGGGGTTTTTTGCGCCAGAGTCAACGCTTCGTAAAGCTTCAGATAAGCGCGATTGGGTGGGCCCACTTTGTCTTCTGCAAACGAAGGTTCACCGTTGGGGAATGGACTCGAACAATCGGCAGATGCGAGTAGCGTATTTTCATCGAGCAGGCACCAGGACCCTATCCCTTGAGAAGGGGGCAAGGTCGGAAACGAAATCGGCTGCGGTTTGCGGGAGTTTAATTTTTCTACAATGAGCTTGGCGCGCCGATGCAGCGTGAAAGAATAAAGGCTCCAGTTTCGTTGTATGGATTTTAACTTCTTGGCGGCATCGTTGATCGAGTCGATAGAAAGAGTAACCGGATTCTTCCAAATATTTTGCGCCCAGTGGGCGTTGAAGAAAGGTTGGCTCGAAAGAACAAGCCGGTCGTGAATAGCAATCACACCTTCTACTTCTTTCAATAAATGCTCGGCCAACCCTTCGGGTGCCAGATAAGCAGACTTAATTTCATCAGTCATTTTAGACCAATCCCCATTTTATTAATGCGGGAATATAGGGTGGTGGGTTTCATTTGCAAAAGATCTGCGGCTCCGCCCTTGCCTGTTACCTTGCCGCCTGCCTGGTCGAGGGCTTTCAAAATATTTTCCTTTTCTCTTTCCTTCATCTGATTGTCTGTAAGTATCTCTCCATTTGAAATAGGTTCAGCGGATTTTTTACTTTTTATATAACTCCCTGCCTTCGGCAGGTTCAATAAGAGCTTTCCACCTCTGGAAATTATAGCCGCACGCTCTATGACGTTTTGCAGTTCCCTTACATTCCCCGGCCAATCGTAGTTTTGCAGGTCGATTAAGTTTGCCTGGGTAATGCGGACGTTCGGAACATTTAAATTTTTAGATGCGCTTTTTAAAAAATGTGTGGCCAGTGAAGGTATGTCTTCCATACGTTCCCTAAGCGGGGGTACTTCGACTGGAAATACATTGAGTCGATAATATAAATCTTGTCTGAATCGTCCCGCTTGCACTTCATCTTTTAAAATCCGATTGGTGGCGGCGATGATGCGAACGTCTACCTTACGTGTAGTTTCGTCGCCGACTCTTTCATAGGTTCCTTCCTGCAAGACACGCAGCAACTTGCTTTGCAGGTCTAATGGAATTTCCCCTACTTCATCTAGAAATAGTGTGCCGCCGTTTGCAGTTTCAAATCGACCGGCACGATCTTTCACGGCGCCGGTGAACGACCCTTTCACATGACCGAAGAACTCGCTTTCGTAAAGTTCTTTGGGAATGGTGGCGCAGTTGACGGTGACTAACGCGCGCGGATTTCTCGAACTGCGATTATGAATTTCTCGTGCCACCAATTCTTTACCGGTTCCTGATTCTCCCGTGATGAGGACATTGGCTTCGGTGGGAGCGACCAGTTCTATCTGGCTCAATATATTGTTGAGAGCTGGGCTCTTGCCAATAATACCTCCATAAGCTTTGGCAATCTCTTGAGTGAGATAGTCGTTTTCAAGTTCTAACTGGCGGCGCAGGTTTTGAATTTCTTTTTCCGCTTTTTTGCGTTCGGTGATGTCGTTGAATACGACTACGGCACCGAGGCACTTGCCGTTTTTCATGATCGGCGTGCTGGTGTATTCGACAGGGAAAGAGGTTCCATCTTTTCTCCAGAAAACTTCATTGGAGCAGGAATAAATTTTTCCTTCGTTGAAGGCTGCATAAATCGGGCAATCGAGATGGGAGAAGGGTGTGCCGTCGGGTCTTGAGTGATGCACCATCTTATGCTGGCATTCACCGATCATTTCTTCAGCAGAAAAGCCGGTCATATTCTCGGCGGCAGGGTTTATGAACGTGGTGAATCCTGCTGCGTCTAGTCCATAGATACCTTCTCCTGCTGAATCGAGTATGTGTTGAATGGGATATTTCATATTTTCTGAACTATACACGATATTTCGAATAATAAGTACGAAAATTAGTAATTTACGAAATATAGAATTTTATTTATAGGGATTCTTAAATCTATAACTATTTATAAATAAAGGATTTTATTGGTTTATGCAAGTTTGGCACGCAGCCTGCTATAGGAGGGACAAGTTTCAATAATTCAAACTATCTAAGGGAGTGATTTGATGGGATTAAAAATTAAAACGGTTTTGGTGACGGGGGCTTCGAGCGGAATTGGTCTGGATATAGCCCGGGGGTTTTTGGAGAAGGGTTTCAATGTTGTGTTAAACGCCAGGGATGAGGAGCGCCTTTCTATTGCAAAAAAAACTTTGGGGGATGAAAAACGCACAGCAAACGTTGTGGGAGATATTGGTGACCCAGAAACAGGGGAAAAAATGGTGCGCGCTGCCGTCGACCGTTTCGGGAGTGTGGATGTGTTGGTGAACAATGCTGGAATTTTTGGTGCAAAGCCTTTTCTTGAAAACACGGAGGAGGATATTGATCGATTCATTCATATCAATTTAAAGGGAACCTATTTTGTATCGCAGGCTGCTGTTCGGCAAATGAAGCAACAGGGTGGAGGCAGCATTGTGAATATCGGCACGGTGTTGGTGTCGCATCCCATCGGGAGCATTCCTGCTAGTGCGGCGATGATCACCAAAGGCGGTGTCCATGCTTTGACGACCAGTCTGGCGAGTGAGTTGGCGGCGGATAATATCCGCGTCAATTTGGTAGCTCCGGGAATGATTCGGACACCTTTATGGGGAGATGCCAATGTTGATGACTTTGGCGGAGTGGCTTTGTTGAATCGAGTGGGTGAGGTGCAGGAAATTACGGAGGCGGTTTTCAGTTTGGCGACAGCAGGTTTCACCACAGGAGTTATTTTACCGGTCGATGGCGGTTACGTTCACGGCAGGGCTTAATCTTTTTAATAGAAATTTTAATATAAAGGAAAACATCATGCAAAGAATACAAGCAATTGAATCTGAAAATGCAAGCAACGAGGTTAAAGATCTTTATCAGCAGGTGGAAAACGAATTGGGGATGTTGCCCAATCTAATAAAAACTCTAGCAAATGCGCCGATTGCAGCTAAGGCATTTATCCAATTCAAAAACCTTGTGGCTCAGGGCGTATTGCCGGTTGCACTAAGAGAAAAAATTTCTCTACGTATATCAGAGGCCAACGGTTGTTCCTATTGCGTGTCGGCGCATTGTGCTCTGAGTAAAGGGGCGGGGTTGGCCGATGAAGAGGTGAGGGATAGCCGACAGGGGCAGTCGCCAGACCGAAAAACCGATCTGGCGATCAAATTTGCCGAAAGGGTAATGGACGCTCGCGGCTCAGTGACAACGGATGAAATAGATGGGTTGCGTGATGTAGGTTACTCCGATCAGGAGATAACAGAAATCATAACTGTGGTGATCTTCACTCAGTTCAGCAATTATTTTAATAACGCAGCGGGAACGGTGAATGATTTCCCCAAAGCCGCAGTGCTAGCTGCTTGAATCAAAAATAATTCGGGAGCCGCCGGTTTTCTGGCGGCCAACCCGATGCTTTTTTTTTAAAGGAGTTTGAAAATGAACAATTCAGTGGAAGTAGTGAATTTGTCGGACAAGGAGTTTGACGTTTGGGTGAAAGAGTCAGACAAGCCTGTTCTTGTCGATTTCTGGGCGGAATGGTGTCAGCCCTGCCGTATGGTTTCACCCACGGTTGCTCAGATTGCAGCAGATTATAAAGGTCAGGTAAGGGTTGGAAAAATAAATGTCGATGATTTTCCTGAACTTGCGGCCAGATATGGGGTGCGAAGCATCCCCAATATAATTTTAATTAGAGATGGAAAAATTGCGACGCAATCTGTTGGAGTAAAAACCAAACAGGAGTTGGCTGAAATAGTCGAAACCAATTTGAAAAATTAATTCTCTATTTAGAGATAAAAATAAAGGTAAAGAAAAATGAAAACCCCTGTTAGTGATATCGCATTCACCGCTGAAGTGAAAAAGCAGCAGCAGCGTTTTGGTTCTAGAGGAATGTACGAACGTGTGGAACAGTCAAACGGTTGGCAAAGCAAAATAACTGACGACTTGAAAAATTTTATTGCAGAAATGGATTCATTCTATCTGGCCACTACTAATTCGGATGGACAGCCTTATATACAGCACCGCGGAGGGGCGAAAGGTTTTTTAAAACCTCTGGATGAAAATAGGCTGGCGTTTGCGGACTTTTCCGGTAACCGTCAATACATCACCCTTGGAAACCTGCAGGAAAACCAGAAGGCTTTCATATTTCTGATGGATTATAAAACCCGAAGGCGAATCAAAATATGGGGTACGGCGAAGGCGGTCGAAAACGATTCGAAGTTACTCGATCAGGTCTTGGACAAAGATTATAAGGCCAGGCCAGAAAGGGTGATGGTTTTTCAGGTGGAGGCGTGGGATGTGAATTGCCCGCAACATATCCAACAGCGTTTTACAGAAGAGGATATTCAATCCCGATTAGAAACCTATAAAACTCAATTGGAAGAACAAATTGAGGAAAATCGAAGTCTCAGGCAAAAAATTGAGAAGATGAAGGTTAGTTTCGAATAATCAATAATTTTCGCGACTATTAGTAGTGCTCTATTTAGTTAAAAAGAGTTGTTAAGCCCAAACTTTGAAAAAAAAGTTACCACAATGGGGAAATCTTCTGTTACTATTTTACATGAATAATAAATGTATATTTAATAGATTTTAATGTTTGGGGTGGGGGTCTTTAAGGTTGTCTGGAAATAACAATGAGGCAAAAGGCGGAATTGAGCAGCTCAATTTCCAGACCATAGAAGTAAAAAAGCTCTAAAAGATGCAGTAATTTTAATGCCAGGGACCTTTTTAAATATTTAAATTTTTGATTAATTTTCTCAAAGGGTATCAAAAAAATATGAAAGCGTTTGTCGAACCGGGTAGAGCTATTCCGGTATTGATTGTTGATGATGATCAAGATGATTTTGAATTGATCGAAGATAGTTTGAAAATCTGTGGAAAGGATATAAGTATCCAATGGTTGTCAGATGGAGAACTCGTTCTGGATTATCTTTTTCAAAGGGAGCCGTTTGCCGATAGCTCAAAGTATCCTTTTCCTTCCTTGCTTTTTATGGATATAAGAATTCCAAAAGTTAATGGGATAGAAGTTTTGAAATTAATCAAAAATGACTCAAAACTAAAAAAGCTGCCAACGATTATTTTATCAACATCAGATTTATCGAATGATGTCACCACGGCTTATGAAAATGGAGCTAATTTATATTTGAAAAAACCCAGGGGTTTGCTTGAATTGAAGTATTTTTATAAGGCTATAGATACTTTAGGGTTACCCATTGTCTTATTTCCTTGAATAATGGGCTGGTTATCAAAATGTGTGCTAAAAAATGGTTTTCCAACAATGACAAGACTAGGAAAATTCTTTATAATAACCAGCCGTTATCGAGCCCAATACAATTTATTGGTTATTGCGGTTTTTATTTAGTAACTATTGGAAATTCAGGCTATTTGGATGGTAAAGATTCTTCTCGTAGAAGACAATGAAATGAACCGAGACATGTTGTCTCGGCGACTGGAAAGGAAGGGCTATGAAGTGGTAATGGCTGTTGATGGCCAGGAGGGTGTCAACATGGCGACTTCAGAATCCCCTGCCCTTATTCTTTTGGATATGAGTCTTCCTATTATGGATGGTTGGGAAGCGGCTCGTCAGTTAAAAGCGAATGCCGATACCAAAGGCATTCCTGTTCTGGGGCTTTCGGCCCACGCCATGACGCCGGATAGAGACAAGGCAATTGCAGCCGGTTGCGATGATTACGATACCAAACCGGTAGATATCAAGCGTTTATTGGGCAAAATTGAAGCCTTATTGGGACCTTCTGATGCCTGATGATCAGGAACCTGTTTTGAATAAGCAGGCCGCACTCGAGCTCTGCGATGATGACGAAGATCTCTTCCTAGAAATTGTGCAGGCCTATCTTGAGGATGCTATCAAGCATTCGAAGGAATTATTATATGCTTTGGAGGCGGGAGACGCGCATCAGGTGGAGGAGCGGGCCCATGCATTGAAAGGGGCTTCTTCCAACATTTGTGCTGGCCCGGTTCGCGAAGCTGCCCTATTGCTGGAGCGAGCTGGACGTAATGGAGACCTGGCACAGGCACCGCAGCTTTATAAGGTATTCAAAAAGGAATTTAATAGGCTGCTTGAGCATCTAAAATCCCTTCCACCGCCTTCTTCTTGACAAGAAGCCGCGAATAAAGTATAAAAATCAATTCTCTATTAAAATTCTTCCGATTTAGGAAGAGTAGTTTTAATCGCCCATATTGAAGGAGTAGTTTTTTGGCTAATCATAAGTCTGCGTTAAAGCGCATCCGACAAAACGAAAAACGTAACGAAAGAAACAAGGGGTTTCGTACCTTGGTAAAAACAGTTACTAAGAAAGTTACCGCAGAAGCAGCAGCGGGTAACAAAGAGCAGGCCTTGGTAGAGTTAAAAAGAGCCGAAAAAGTGATCGCAAAAGTAGGTGGTAAAGGAATTCTTCATTCCAGAGCTGCATCACGCAAAATTTCCGGCCTCACACGCCTCGTCAACCGCGCTTCGTAACCCCCCTCGTGGGAGGGTATGAAAGCGTGCCTACCGTTTAAGTTTATAGCAATCTCTCTATAGAAATTTAGTCACTGGTAGCATCCTACTGTCTTGCAGAGGTGAGCCCGAGGATGAGGGTTTGCATAACGGCTACGGGGTCTTGCGATGTGGATTTCAAACTCCGGTCTGCTTGAGTGAGTTGCGTATAACTGCGCCGAAGTTGTTGGGTGCTAAAATTTTTTGTATGTTGCAGGGCTTTTTCCACTACAAAGGGATTCGCCCCCATAGCTCTTGCAATTTGACCTGCAGGGATATTTCTTTGTTGGTAATGTTTTACTTCCCAAATTACCCGGAATTGCCAGGCAATCGTTCCCATGATTTTTATCGGCTCTTCCCCGTGGTCCAATTGGTTCTGCAATAGTTGTAAGGCTTTGTGAGGGTTTTTATTTTTCAAAGCATCGGTTAGCGAAAAAACAGTTTCCAGTCGCGTTTCGCCCACAACTTCCTGCACATCTTTTTCTGACACTTCCTTGTTTTTTCCAACGTACATCAAAGTTTTATCCAGCTCCTGTGCCAAAACTCCAGGGCGAGCCCCCACACGGTTTACCAGGCCGCGCGCTGCATTCATGCTCATAGAATAGCCTTCGCCTCTGGCTCTTTCCTGGACCCATTTCACCAGCACGTTTTCTTTTGGAGCTTCGCAGGTTACGGCACCTTTAACTTTTGTGAGGGCTTTATAGATTTTGCGTTTGCGGTCTACCTTATCAGCAGTAATGACAAGACATGCCTCGGCAATAGGGGAGTTGGAATAGTCGATGAGAGATTGCGCGTCATTATCTTTTGGAATTGCATCGTGCAAGTTGCGAACAATTACCAGCTTGGTGCCACCTAGAAAGGATAGGGTTTTTACGGAACCCAGCCAGTCATTTACATTGCTGGTTCGTGCATCAAAAGTTTCAAGGTTGAAATCGCGATTGTCTTCGTTGATCAATTTTTTCGTAAGAGATCGGATCGCTTCTACATGGTAGAACGTTTCAGGACCGTATAAAAAATAAAAGGGTTCTATTTTGCCTTGTAAATTTTTTTGATTTAGTTCTTCAGGGGTCACGTTTTTCGAAGAGGTTTAGAATTGATCGATTATTAAGCTGACGAGACGGTTTCCTAAATCTTTATAGGCTTCTTCCAGTGCTTCAAGTCGAGCTGATTCAGTGTTTGCAATTTCTGAAGTGGATTTGTAATCCCATTGTGTTTTTAGTGTTTTTTTCATAAAGAGTTTATTTTTTACTTGATCCGTCACTTCTATTTCGACTTGTAATTCTATTATGATTTCCGACGCCAAATCTTGCGAGCTGAAAGATGCGGCTCGTGTATCGTAATAACTCAGGTTCCCGGCCATTACCAAATCTGCATCATTTTTCTTTTCGACCTTCAGCCGCCCATCGGTAATGAAAGATTGTAAGATGGCGCTGGTGAGTTCCCTGTGTATTTCTGGTTGAGAAGATGAGTTTTCAAATACAGGAATGAAAATAGTTTTTAAGTGTGAAGGCAGTGTGTTTCCCGTTCCAACGAGGTGGTAGCCACACCCGGAAAATAGAAAGCAGAGAAGGAAAAAAAGTAAGCCGGGTTTTTTAAGAGTGTGCGTCATTTCACAACGATGTTGACCAGTTTTTTGGGGACGATGATGACTTTCTTGATTTCTTTATTCTGGGTCCATTCCTGAATTCTTGGGTCATTGAGGGAAAGGGATTTTAAGTCTTCATCGCTAATTCCTGCTTCCACCTGAACCTTTTGTCTCACTTTACCATTGACTTGGAGGACGATCAATATTTCATCGGTTTGTGTTAACTCCTCTTTATGGAGAGGCCAATTTTTTTCATCCAGTGAATCCGAGAAGTTAAGCAGGACGGCCATTTCCTGGGCGATATGCGGTGCAAAAGGTGAAAGAGTCAGGATCAGCGCTTCCATAGATTCTCGGATCACAACTTGCATAGCTTCATCGACTTGGCTTTGTTTTTCTTTCCATTCTTTGAAATGGTAAAGATGATTGACCAATTCCATAATCGCCGCGATAGCGGTGTTGAATTGCATTCGTTTTTCTATATCTTCGGTGACACGTCCTATAGTTATATGAGTAATGCGGCGCAATTCTTTTAACTCTTTTACAGAAGTGGAAAACTTTTCATCGGGAGTTGCTGCTGTTTTTATATCATCGGAAAAATCACTAAAAATCCTCCAGACCCGTTTTAGAAACCGGAAGCATCCTTCAACACCCTGGTCACTCCATTCCAGGTCTTTTACTGGCGGGGCAGCGAATAAGATGAAAACCCGGGCAGTATCAGCACCATATTTTTTAATGATTTCATCCGGGTCTACCACGTTGCCTTTTGACTTAGACATCTTTGCCCCGTCTTTAATAACCATTCCTTGAGTCAAAAGATGGTCGAAAGGTTCTTTGGCTTTCGTAAGTCCAATATCATTTAATACAAGATTGAAAAATCTTGAATAGAGCAGATGCAAGATAGCATGTTCAATACCGCCAACATATTGATCGACAGGCATCCAATAACCGTTGTCTTCCGGGTCAAAGGGTTGATCGGGTTGACGGGGTGAAGTGTAGCGGTCGAAATACCAGGAAGAGCAAATAAAGGTGTCGAGGGTGTCGGTGTCGCGTTTTGCAGGTGCTTTGCATTTTGGGCAATCGACTTTATGAAACGATTCTAAAGTGTGAAGTGGCGATTGTCCTTTTTCACCCAATTGCGCATCCAAGGGTAGTTCCACTGGTAGTTGATCATAATCTACGGGAACAATTCCACAGGCATCACAATGCACAACCGGAATGGGTGTGCCCCAATAGCGTTGCCTTGAAACTCCCCAATCACGAAGTCGAAAATTAACGGTGGCTTTTCCAATGCCTTCTTTGTCTAGAAATTCGCACATTTTACTGCGAGCTTCCTGCCCTATCAGCCCATCGAAGTTGCCCGAATGAATCATGGCCCCATCTGCGCTGAAAGCTTGAGTTATATTTTTATCATCCAGCATTTCTCCTTTGGGCTGGATGACAACACGAACGGGAAGATCGTATTTGCGCGCGAAATCAAGGTCTCTTTGATCGTGAGCCGGAACCGACATGATGGCACCGGTCCCGTAATCCATTAAGACAAAATTTGCGGTCCAAACGGGAATAGACTCTCCGGTTATTGGATTTGTGGCATAGGCCCCGGTAAAAACACCTTCTTTTTCACCAGTTTCACTTGTGCGAGCGATGGTGTCTTGGATTTTTACTTTTTTGATAAAGGCATCAATGGAAGATTCTTGTTCGGTTCCCCGTGAAAGTTCAAGGGTCAGTGGGTGTTCGGGAGCCAGCACCATGAACATTGCTCCGTAAAGAGTGTCGGGTCGTGTAGTGAAGACTTTAATGACTTGATCGTTGTTGTTTATTTTAAAATCAACTTCTGCTCCGTAGCTTTTTCCAATCCAATTGTTTTGCATGGTGAGCACTTGCTCTGGCCATTTCCCAGCAAGACTTTTGCATCCTTCCAGTAGGCGGTCTGCATAGTCAGTGATTTTAAAAAACCACCCCTCCTGCTGTTTTTGCAAAACTTCATTATCACAACGCCAACAGCAGCCATCGACCACCTGTTCGTTTGCCAATACTGTTTGGCAAGCCTCGCACCAATTAATGGTTGAGTTTTTTCTATATGCGATTCCTTTTTCCAGAAATTTCAGAAAAAGCCATTGGTTCCATTTGTAATAACCCGGATGGCATGTGGCAATTTCGCGATCCCAGTCATAGCTCAAACCGAGAGCTTTGATTTGTTCGCGCATCGTGCGAATATTCTCAAAAGTCCATTCAGCCGGGTGCGTGTTATTTTTAATCGCGGCATTTTCGGCAGGCATTCCAAATGCATCCCAGCCGAGAGGATGGATGACATTGAATCCTTTCATACGTTTGAATCGCGCCAGCGTATCCCCGATGGTATAGTTTCTTACGTGTCCCATGTGGATGCGCCCAGAAGGGTAGGGAAACATTTCTAAAAGGTAGAATTTTTTTTTGGAAGAATCGCGTTCTACCTTATAGGTTTTATTTTCTTCCCAATGAGCCTGCCATTTGGCTTCAATTCGGTTTGGTTCGTAAGGATTCATATGTTTTTTAATTGCCTGAAGTTTGCTAAAAGTTTAAAAGCTGGGATTCTAACATATTCCACCCTCTAGCGCCGGGCCATGCCCGGTTAGAATGAGGAAGCAGTTTCTGAGGCCGAGATAACAGTTGATTGTATGATGAAGATATTTGAAAGCTTGATGAGTTTAGACTTATTACCCCTGTGGCTAACAACGCTATGACAGAACTTTCAGAAACTATTGCGATAGTTTTTATCATCTATGTTCTGATCATGTTGGGAATCGGGTGGATTGCTTCACGCCAGACACGATCTCCGCTAGATTTTTTTCTTGCTGATCGCTCATTAAAGGCGTGGGTTACCGCAATTTCTTCGACTGCCAGCTCTGAGAGTGCCTGGGCTGTTTTAGGAACAGTGGGGTTGGCTTATAAGGACGGACTCTCTGCTATTTGGTTTTTACCTGGCTGTCTAATGGGTTATCTGATCAACTGGTTTTTCATCGCAGAGAAACTTAGGAAGCGCTCCGAAGAAATTCAGGCGGTAACTCTTCCTGACTATATTGAAAATTATTTTAAAGATGAAAGTCATGTTCTACGCTTGATTTCAGTGGTCATCATATTTTCCTGCATGATGGCTTATGTAGCGGCACAGTTCACCGCGATCGGGAAAACCTTTGATGCCATTTTTGGTGTCCCTCATATATTAAGTATTTCCATCGGTGGTGCCGTTGTATTGGGCTACACAATGATGGGGGGTGTACGTGCCGTAGCCTGGACTGACTTTATACAAGGCCTGATAATGGTTTTTGGTTTAGTTGTTGTATCGTTGGTGGCTGTGCAACACTTGGGAGGATTTTCTGCCATGCTAATCGAAGTAGAGAAAACTTCTCCTTCTACGCTTGAATGGATGGGGGGTAAATCAACCTCTGCTTTTTTCGGTTCAATGGTTGGGCTATTGGGAATTGGTCTTGGTTATCCGGGTCAGCCGCATGTTATCACACGCTACATGGCGGCAAAAAATACTCAAGTCATTAAAAATGGCACATGGATCGCTTTAGGATGGGGATTGCTCATTTATTCTTCATCAATTTTACTGGGCATTTGTGGGCAGGCGCTTCTTCCTGGATTGGAGGACCCCGAGCATTTATTTCCCAAAGCAGCGGAACTACTTTTGCCGACTCTTTTAACAGCTATCGTGCTAACGGGAGTTTTGTCTGCGATTATGTCTACGGTTTCGGCGCAAATATTGGTGGCAGCTTCGGCGGTTGCGCATGATATCTACACCAAAATGCTAAAGCAGTCTCTGTCGCATGAAAAAATAATTTTCGTCAGCCGATTGACTGTTTTATTTTTGGGGCTTGGGGCCATGTTTATAGCATTGGGGGAGACCCGTGTTATTTTCTGGTTTGTGCTATTTGCCTGGTCGGGGCTGGGTGCGAGCTTTGGTCCGTTGATTCTTTTTTCACTTTACTGGAAGAGAGTTACCCGAGATGGTGCTATCGCTGGAATGTTGACTGGGTTTATAACAACCCTGATTTGGAAAATCACAGGCCTGTCCGATTCTTTGATTTACGAGTTGGTTCCGGCTTTTATATTTTCAAGTGGGGCTATTTATTTTGTTAGCAAAAAAAGAATCGAGTTATTTTAAAACGCTATTTACTTTTTCGATAAAATTTGAAATTTGAATGGGCTTGGGAATGTATTCATCGAAGCCATTTGTAAGTCCTCTTTGAATATCAGATTCCAGATTGTTGGCGCTTAAGGCAAAAATTGGGGTGGCTCCTATGGAAGGATCTTCTCTGATGACTCTCAATGCTTCAAAGCCATCCATTCCCGGTAAATTAATATCTATTAAAATCAGATCAGGCCTGTGGGCTTTTGCAATGTCGATTCCGACTCTGGCATCAGGGGCTTGTAAAAAATTTATGTTAGGGCGAAAAAGGGCGGAACCTACCAATTCCATATTTGCAAGATTGTCTTCGATATAAAGAATTTTATAATTTTTATTGTTTGACCTTTTTCCCAAGGTAGTTAGTTCTGGTGGAGCTGGCTTTTCTGAGTTTATATTTGCATCTCCTTCAGGAAGAGTGATCGAAAAACAGCTTCCTTTGCCTAATTCGCTTTCGACATCAATCCTACCTTGCATAGAAATTATTAATTGTTCAGAAATTGCAAGTCCAATACCCGTTCCTTCAATACTCTGGGAAGAAGACTGGACTCTATGGAAGGGCTCAAAAATTCTTTTCAGGTCTTCTTTTTTTATACCCAAACCTGTGTCTGACACGCTGATTTTAATTTTTTCATCTTGGCTTTTGTTGTAGAAAATTTTTATTTTTCCGTTAGGTCTGTTGTATTTAATGGCGTTGGAGGCCAGATTGAGAAGAGCTTGTTTTAAGCGCATCCGATCTGCCAAAACACGAATGCTTTGATCTTCATCTAGGACATATTCAAAATTGATATTATTTTTGGTTGCCATAGGTTCTAGTAATTCATGCACCTCTTTGATCAAATAACTTAAAGAAACATTTCCTGTGTTGAGATTGAGTGCGCCAGATTCTATTTTGGAAAGGTCGAGCACTTCGTTAATAAGTTCCAGCAAATGCGCTCCAGCTTTCAGAATTCTTTCCACATTTTCATCTTGCATTGGTTTTAAAGGGTTTTTCGAATCCAATTGCAGCAATTGGCTGAACCCCAGGATGGAATTTAATGGGGTGCGCAATTCGTGGCTCATATTTGCCAGGAATTTTGATTTGGCAAGATTGGCTTCTTTTGCTTCGGTCATTGCTAATTGCGCTTGTCGCTTTGCATTCTCTTGGTCCGTGATATCCAGGGCCATTTCCATTACCAGAGGGCTCCCATCCATATCTGTGAAGGGGGTGCAAACGGTTAGATAGGTTTTGCCATCCTGAGAGTCCCAGATTGAATTTACATTTTTTTCTTGGTCGAAAACTTTAAAAGTTGTGCACACTTCGCAAGGCTCTGAACGATCATGCATTAATTTGTAACAATGTTGATTCTGAACTTCACCAAAACGTTCTCGGAAAACTTTGTTTGCGAAGGGGATAGAGTAATCTTGAGCTTGCAGGTGAAAAGCCATAGGAAGGGAATCCAGTATGTTATATAAATTTTGCCTTTCATCTTTAGCTTGGGACTCGGCTTTTTCTGTTTTAGCTATTTCTTTCTCCAGGCTCTGATTAATTTTTATCAGTTCATTTTTAGATACGGTTGTGGATTTCAGGTTTCGATAAGCAATGTAAGAAAAGCAAATTGAAAGGCCTATAAGAACCCAGGCCAGAATAAACTCCTGGTCAATATTGTCACTTGCCTTTTTATTAATATTTGCAAGCTCTTCTTTTTCATCTTGCTGTACTTCAGTAAGGTAATTTTGGAATTTCTTTTTAAAACCTTCATCGATAAGTTTGTTTATCTGTTGAATTTTCTCAGAGCTGATGAAAATATCTGGTTGTGCTAACTGGATTTCAAGTCTTGTTATCAGCCGGGAGTAATCTGCTTCAAGTTCATTAAGAGTATTTAATTCTCGCGTAATATTTCTGGATTCATGCTGCGTATTTAATTCTGAAAATTTTTCGGCTTGCAGAAATAGATCAAAGACTTTTTGCCTATGGACTTCAAATTCTTTTAAATCCTTTTTTTCTTGAACTAAAGTTTGCAAGACGAAATGGATTTGTAGATGAACAGCATTTTCCAGTTTTTTCAGTAATAACAGCTGTTGGTAGGAATGGGCAATTTGTTGTTGATACTGTGCTGCAGTATTGAGGGTTCGAAAGCTTGAAAAATTAAATACAAAAATGATGGCAAGCAGAATTAGAAATACCAAAGCTAATTTGCCAGTGAGTTTCGATTTTCCTAATAACTTGTTAATCATATTGAAGTTCCAAGGGCATTGATTATGGAAACCGCCCTTATCTCAAATTCCTGTTTTATAGTTCTTAACTCAATTATAGTTCTATTTGAGGCGGGTTCTTTAAACAAACGTGTTAATTTTCTGTGACAGAATTATGGGGCCTTTTTTTCTTTAAACGATAATTTACGGATGAAATTGACCTTTTTGGGAGATAAAGTTTAATGAGTCAGGTATTAAATTTCAGGGTATTATTGAAGTTTATGTGTGTGGAAGGCCAGAAGGAGGGTTTTGTTGAAAACACAAAAAATGCACGTTTACAATCCTTTGCCAGTTTCCAAAATTATTTCAGCCATTTTTGCAGCCGCTCCTTGTTGATCTTTTATGAAGGACTTGGCTTTCTCTGCTATTTCTTTTCTGCGTTCATTATTTTCCAGCAGAGCATGAACCTTTTGCTGAATTTCTTCAGCATTGTGAACGGTGAAAGCAAGGCCAAGTTTGTGGGCTTCATCGGCAACATGATCGATATTTTCTATGTGAGGCCCATGCAACACAGCGACCCCGTGGGATAGGGGTTCGATGAGGCTGTGCCCACCACCCGGCTCGATGAGGCTACGGCCAATAAACGCTACCTGGCCCAGTGAATAAACTTTCGCTAGTTCGCCTATCGTATTAAGCAGAATGATTGAGCCTGACTCTGAGTTTTCCAGTTTTGAACGTAGGGAAAAGGAAATATTTTCTTTTTCGAGCATGGCTATTACTTCCCCTGTTCGCTCTACTCTTCTCGGAGCAAGAATTAAAACCAGATCCGGATGTTTATCCCTCAGTTTCTGGTGAGCGCTTAGAATTATTTCTTCTTCTCCGCTATGGGTGCTACCAGCTATCCACAAGGGTGAGTTGGGTTTTAATTTGAAATTCTGTTGTAATTGTTTTTTTTCATCATCCGCCATCGGTTGCAATGCATCAAATTTGGGGTCGCCAACCACTTCAATTTTTTCTGGGTTCACTCCCAGAGCGGAAGCAGCCAGTTGGCTATTTTTATTCTGCATGCAAAGTCGATCGAATTGCTTGAACATGTTTTTAAAAAGAGAGCCTGCCTTTAAATAGCCTTTCGCAGATTGATGTGAAATGCGACCATTGAGCAAAATTAAAGTGGTGTTTTGTTTATGCAGTTGGTCGATCATACCGGGCCAGAACCCTGTGTCAGTAATAACATATAGGTCGGGCTGGACCCTGCTCAGTGCTAGCCAGGTGAATGGCAGGCAATCTAAAGGATGGAAGAAAATATTTTCTGCTGTTTTGAGGTGTTCTAAAGCCCCTTCATAACCGGAGTCAGTAGTAACGGAAACCATAACCTTCAAATTGGGAATTTTTTTATGAATTTCCTTGAGGACAGATGCGGCGGCTTTCACTTCCCCTAACGATAGTGCGTGTAGCCAGAGGATTTTTGATTCTCCCTTTTGGATTTTCGGGATTAAACCAAAATGATGGCGAAGAAATTTAAATTTATATTTGGAAAATAACGAAAGCAGCGTAAATAGGGGGGCTATTATGACCGCAACTAGCAGAGAAACGATGTGGTAAAGGCCTGTCATATAAATTCGAACTCAGAATTTAACGGTTCTGTTCGATAATTTTAACGGTGCGGAGTACGGCACCGCGGTGCTGACGCACCGTTTCCGCTGCAGCTCGACCTGCCTTTTGCCTTTTCTCAGAATTCAACAGCAACTGCTTAAGGGCTTGGTAGAGTTCCTCTTCTTTTTGTAATTGTATGCCGCCACCCGAGTCAATAAGCAGTCTGGCTTCTTCTTCGAAATTGTTCATATGTTTGCCGAAAAGCACTGGGGCGTCGAACGCTGCCGGTTCTAGAATATTTTGTCCGCCAAACCGCGGATTGAATCCGCCCCCAACATAAGCCAGTTTTGCATTGGCATAGAAGCTATTTAACACTCCAAGTTTGTCTAAAAGAATTAATGATCCTGGATGGTTGACCCAATCACCTTCCGGTATATTCGAAAATAAAATATATTCAACATCAAATTCACGGATAAGGTCTTCCACTTCACGACAGCGTTGCATATGTCTTGGGGCGATAACGCCAATGATATTAGGAAAGTCCTTTTTTAACTTTACATAGGCTTCCATTACAGGCCCTTCATCTCCAGGTCGGGTTGATCCAAAAACGATTAAAAAAGAGGACGGGTCGAACACAGCAGATTTTAATTCTTCAGATCCTTTAGGAAGAACATCAAACTTAATATTGCCTGTAACGCGTATTTTTTCTTCAGGTACGCCGAGCTCAAATAATCGATCTGCATCGGTTCGAGATCGCATGGAAAACAGAGTTATGCCTTCTGTCATCCATAAAAAGAAACTTTTCAATTTTCCGTAACGTTGTAAAGATTTTTCAGAGACCCTTCCATTCACTTGTAAAACAGGAATTTTTCTTTTTCGACATTGTCTTAACAGGGAGGGCCATAATTCGGCTTCGATAAGAATCAATTGTGATGGGGATATCTGATCAAAGACCGGGTTCAACCATAAAGGGAAGTCTAGGGGTAACCTGAAAACATGAGGAAGGTTTTCTTCGATCGCCAATGCATACCCGGTGGGAGTGAATGTGGATAGAACAATAGGACGAGTTTCGCCTTGCTCTTGTAAAACGGTGATAAGGGTTTTGGCGATACGAACTTCGCCAACGGATGATGCATGAACCCACAAACTTTCTTTTAAACTTGGAAGAGCTTTTGCGCCTTTAGTTTTTTCTTTAATTTCATATCGAAAAGCAGAAGAAGTAAGGGCTCTTAGAATCAAGAAAGGCGAAGCAACAAGGATCATGCTTCCTGTAAGAATATAGTACAAAAAATCCATATCCTAAGAGTATACTCCTATAAAGATTTTAAAAATATTGATAAATATGTCAGAGCTATTTTACAAAATCATATCCCCAAATCGGAAATGGTACTGGTTCCCAATTTTCTGGTTTTTGAGGGTTATCTCATTTTTTTATCTTCTCGGCCATCATTTTCGGTTGTGGGCCTATCGATGGGGAATATTCCCACAACGCAGTCTCGATTGCAGGGTAATCAGTGTGGGAAATCTAACCCTGGGTGGAACTGGGAAAACCCCTTTCGTTATGATGATTGCTGAAACCTTGAGAGGAAACGGTTTCAAACCAGCTATCCTCACCCGAGGGTATGGCGGTAAATCCAATAAGCCGGTAAACGTGGTTTGCGATGGGAAATCCGTTCTTCTTTCGCCTGAATGGGTGGGTGATGAGGCTGTAATGATGGCGGAAAAGCTTAAAAACGTTCCCATAATTACGGGTTCCGACAGGCTTCAGACAGGACGTTATGCTTTGGAAAATTATGAAGTCGATACATTGATTCTTGACGATGGATTCCAACATCTGGCCTTGCGTAGAGACTTGGACATCCTGCTTTGTGACCATCAAAAACCTTTGGGAAACAACCATATATTTCCTGCAGGCGAATTGCGTGAGCCGGCAAGTGAATCCAGAAGAGCAGATATGGTCTGCTTTACGCGTTACTTGGGAGGTCCCATTAAATTTCCTTCGAAATACCTTGGATCTATGCCACAAATAAAAACGCACCTTCGTTTGGATTCCTTAATAAATATGGAAACGGGTGATGTTTGCGATGTCGATGTTTTAAAGAATCAACCTGTGGTCGCATTTTGTGGAATTGCAAACCCGGAAGGGTTTCGCCAGATTTTACAGGACACCCAGGCGCAGCTAAAAGTGTTTAAGGCTTTTCCCGATCACCATGAATACAGCTTAAATGATATTAAAGAATTAGAATCGCGAGCCTTGCAGGAAGAAGCCAAATTTATCCTCGTTTCTGAAAAAGATGCGGTTAAGTTAAAAGATATAAAATTTTCTTTTCCCGTTTATAAAGTGGTGATCGACTTGGAAATTCTGGAAGGCAGAGAAATTTTCAACAACCAAATTACTACGAGTCGCCGCTCTACCACTAACCGTGGAGGCAACTAGCATTAGCTTTTTTGCGGATATAAAATTTATAGAGGGAAAAGATTTTTCCCAATTGTCTCCCCCTGTGAAATGATCGAAATTAAAAACCTCAGCTCAAACCAGCGTTTTTTACTGAATATTTTTGTCCCATCGCTATATCTTTTGCCGTTAATAATGGCCTATCTTGGCCCCAAAAATTTTGGGTTCGGTCACGAAGAGTTGGTTTATGTGGGGTTGGCTGTGGGTGGGGTGGGAGTTATCCTTTGGATTCTTGCAATGTTGACACTGGGCCCTTCATTAGCTGTATTACCTGGCACAGACCAATTGGTGACTCGCGGAGTGTATAGCTATGTACGACACCCAATTTATGTTGGAATTGTTTTGACCCTGGGCGGATTGTTTTTGGCTTGTGGCTCCACGATTTGCCTTGTTTATGTTTTTGTAGTGGTCGTTCCTCTAAATATTTTCCGAGCCAGAGAAGAAGAAAAGGTGTTGCGGGGTCAACTCGGTGAGACCTACCTGAAATACCGGAATAAAACTTATTTTTAGTGCTTATGCCTTTGAGAATAAAATTCGGCGCTTTACTTACCCAATGCGGTGAGCCGATTGAAAACGGCGAATTAATAATAGAAAATGGAAACATTTTAGAAATCTCCTCGTGTAGCGGAAAAGAGAGTGCAGAAGCAACATTGGACCTTTCTGACCATCTGCTAATGCCCGGGTTTGTTAACGCCCACTGTCACCTTAGTTTGACGGCCCTTGCAAATAAACTTTCACCTTCAGAAAGCTTTGCCGGTTGGATCAGCGATTTGATTCCCCTCAATTCTGCATTAAGCAATGAGGAAAGGGCAAACGGCATCCGCTTGGGTGCTAATGATATGAAATCTTCTGGAGTAACAGGTCTGGCAGATTATGTGGCTGATCCAGCCTTGTTAAAGTCCATTGCGGAATTAGGATTTCGAAGCGTTTTGTTTTTAGAAATTATTGGTTTCCAAAAAGACAAGGCTGATGGCCTCACCAAAGAAGTGGAGGCTATTTTAAAATCTCATGATTCGAGTTGGACCTTGGGGATCGCCCCTCACGCGCCTTATTCTGTGTCCGAAAAATTGTTGCGTCAACTGGATCATTTATCCAGAAAGTATGGATGCTTACTGTCTACACATCTTGCCGAAACTGATGAAGAAGTCCAGTTCATTGATAAAGGCGAAGGTCCTTTATTGGGTCTCCTAAAAGACAGGCAGGCTTTTGATGAGAGTTGGCAAGCCCCGGCTACAACCCCTTCCCGTTATCTTAAATCTATAGGTGCGCTGGATGACATGGTTGCTGTTCATTGCAATTATATTGAAGGGGATATAGATGATGTTCAAGCGGCAGTGTTTTGCCCGAAAAGCACACAATGGTTTGGGCGTTCGAAAATCCTTCCCGTTAGAAAAATGCTTGATGCAGGAATTCCCGTCGCATTGGGAACCGATTCGATGGCTAGCAATGATTCGCTGAATTTTCTTGAAGAAATACGTATGGCAGATCAACTATTGCCTGATGTGAGCCGTAAAGAAATCTTAACGATGGCAACGCGTTTTGGAGCGGAAATTTTGCGGCTCCCTTGCGGAAAAATAATGCCCGGAAAAAAAGCAGATATTATTGGATTTCGGATCAATTCGAACTGGGAAAACTGGTACGATTTGCCTTTTGATGCACCATCCAAACAAGTAGATTTTTATATGGCAGACGGAAAGTTTTAATATCTTCATTTACTCAGTTAAATACGCTATTCATCCAAATAATTCAAAATCCGTCAACCGGCATTGACCTTTCCCGTAGAATTTCCTATAATCTATTGAAATAAAAAGAGTTATTTAATTTGGTGTCGTATGCCAGGATTTTTTAGAATCATAGGAATCCTGGGCGTTCTGTTTTTGCTTCCCGGTTGTTGGTTGAAGGGGGGCGGTGGGTCGCCTATGGGATTCAAGCGGATCACTCCAGCCATGGAAAGAGAGATGGAGACTCTTATCGAGGCGGGTTGTGACAAGGAATATCAATACTTTGATAGGGATATTGCGTTTTTATATTCTATGATCCCTGGTGGTGGGCAATGGTATACCGGTGAAAAAGATAAAGCGTGGCTTTATTTGTTATCTTCCCCTTTGATCATTCCTTATATTGCCTCATTTCAGGATGCGCAGAACTCGGTGGATTATTACAACTTCAAATATACTGCAAAGTTTTGCAAATCCAAGTTTAGAGTTGCTCAAAAAGATTCTGAGCTGAAATCGGTTAGAAAAAAGAAATCCTCTAAAAAATTCCGAAGAAATAAAAAGCGTCGAAACTCGAAATAAACAAATTGCATTCGTAATGAGTGCAATTCCGTCCGTTGGTTTCACAGAAAATGCTGGAATTGAACCACTCCCAACATTTTTGATGCTATTTCTTATTACCCAAAAATAGGACGTTGGAAGGGTATTTTTTAATGAAAGGATCACTAAGGCTGGTGTATTGCTCCCAGTTTATTTCAATGATCCCATGGGCTACGATGATCCCTGTGATTTCATAACCCCAGGAGCGCAAAAGGTCTGATATTTTTTTTCGGTCGGTATCCTCTTCGCAACCCACTTCGAGTACCAAGGCCGGGAGGAAACGGGAAAACGTTTCCCGTCCCCCCTCTAGAACATTTATTTCTTTTCCTTCAACATCGATTTTCACGAAATCCAATCGGTCTATCGAGTTATCCGTTGAAAATTGATCGAGGGTAGTGGTTTTCACTTTAATTGTTTTTGTCTTGCTAACATCTGTATGAATATTCCAATTTCCTTGTTCGGTGCCTAATCTTGATTCTCCGTGAATCGCCCGGTCATTCGCATCCATTGGAGTAGTAAATTCTGAATCGCCAGAACAGTTGTCTAGGGCAAATTGGGAGAGGGAAACTTGGGAAAGATTGTTGACGCGTAAGGTTTTGTTCAATGATTTGTTAATCAGGGGGTTCGGTTCAAACGAATAAACGCGACCATCGGACCCTACCATGTTAGCCATTCGAAGCGTCCATTCACCTATATTGGCTCCAATATCCATGACGGCATTACCCGGGTTGCTGAATTTTTCTATAATCTCCTCTGGAATATAAGGTTCCTTCAGTTTCCAAAAGACATTCATCTCTTTAATGGGAGGGAGGTATAAATAATCCCCGGTCTCCATATAGACATACCCTCCATTCCAAAAATCCGAGACAAACTCTTCCAATTCTTTTCTGCCATACCTTCTTTTTATTTTGAATGGAATTTTTTCTTTTCTGGAGGTTCGCAGCTTTCTTAGCTGTCGTAATTTTACAAATAGTTCACGGTAATCAAGAACGGAGGTAAGGTTTTTTTTCATTTGTTATTTTCTATTTTGCTGTCAAAAGTTCAAGAAAGTTTGGTTTTGCCCTAGTTTATCAAAAAAATTGATGTATTTATTTATAATTAATTACTTAAATCTTGTGTGGGGACGATCCAAGCTTACCGTTTGACGTTGAAAAGGAAAAAGGGTGAGGTATGCAGAAGGGTTGGGTCAATTGATAAAAATTAAGTTTATTATGAAATTGAATCGTTTTGATGAAAATTCCAAAGTTTCCCTTAAAATAAAGAATGATCAAGAAAGAGTAAGGGGCCAGGATCAGAAAAAACTAATTGGCGATTATAAAAACTGGATGGCCTTGCCGATTGGCCGCAAATTGGGCGCAAAATTGACTTGAAAACTACTCTGATTGATAAATTGGACTATTGGCGTCAATAAATATGAGTATCTCTCAGAAAACATTTGGCTACCGGTGGAGACTAAAAGAAAATTTGTCAAAAATATCTGCTAAAAATATTTTTTTTTTAGAAATTTTATGCTAGAATCCACAGCTTAGTTTTTAAATAGGTACTTTTTTTCTGGGTAAAAACCGTGGGGCGTGCTACATTGCTACCATAAACACCACTTTCGTGGAAAAATATCCTGATAAATCGAAAATATATAGCCTAAAACCTCCAATTTTAGTTGCAGCTTTGAAAATCAAAGTGTAAAGTGGGGGTTTTTTAATTTACTGAGCTGGCATAGCTCAGTTGGTAGAGCAGCTGATTTGTAATCAGCAGGTCGGGGGTTCGAGTCCCTTTGCCAGCTCCAGTTTTAACTGTTTGTTTTGAAAAGGATTCTGGCGCCCTGCGTTGGAGGTTTAGGTTGGGTGTTTGACCGACTTTTGAAAGTCGTGCTTTTCCCAAAATTTCGGGGAGGTTCCCGAGTGGCCAAAGGGAACAGACTGTAAATCTGTCGGCTCAGCCTTCGGAGGTTCGAATCCTCCCCTCCCCATCCTGAATTTTGAGGTTGGTTGAACTTGCGGGAATAGCTCAGTTGGCTAGAGCGTCAGCCTTCCAAGCTGAGGGTCGCGGGTTCGAGTCCCGTTTCCCGCTCCACCTTTT
>Ga0233439_10000206_pt1 | contig 97365 bp, 84 predicted proteins | sample SI_123_September_6_FD_182713 | JGI IMG/M metagenome (GOLD analysis project Ga0233439, IMG submission 182713) | Seawater microbial communities from Saanich Inlet, British Columbia, Canada - SI_123_September2016_100_MG | ecosystem: Environmental > Aquatic > Marine > Inlet | place: Canada: British...
TAATCTCTGCTTCTCGAAGCTTTACAATGATTTGCTCCGGGCTGAATCGTTTCCTCGCCATAATATCCCCCTTACCAAATGGTTTTTATAAGTTTAACATTTGGACTACTTTTCGGGGGTCGGGTCAGGATATCTTCTTTTCTGCTTCTCAAAGGCGGCAAGGTGATGGACACAACATTTAATCGATAAAATAGGTCCTCGCGGAATTCTCCTTCGGCAACTCCTTTTTCCAAATCTTTATGGGTTGCGGTAATCAGCCGAAATTCCACAGGGATAGAAACTTCTCCTCCAACCCGTTCTAACTCACTTTCCTGGATCACACGCAAAATCTTCATTTGCGTAACCAGAGGCATATCTCCGATTTCATCAAGAAACAAGGTACCGCCATTGGCCAACTCAAATTTTCCCCGTTTCTGCTTGTGAGCTCCTGTAAACGCTCCTTTTTCATAGCCAAAAAATTCTGCTTCCATTAGTTCCTGGGGAACCGCAGCGCAGTTTACTTTAATGAAAGGTCCCTTATTTCTCAGGCTATACGCATTCAAAGCCTGGGCCACCAATTCTTTTCCTGTACCACTTTCTCCACGAATGAGAACCGAAACATCGCTGCTGGCAACCTTTCTCACCTGCTCAATCACTTCATGTATTGCCTTGCTATCCCCGAGAATTTGACCAAAGCCATGGTCGTCCTCAAGTTGGGATCGCAATTGGCAAACCTCCTTTTGCATGAAGGCTCTTTCCAGACCCCGGCGAATGACTACTCGAAGCTCACCAATTTCTAAAGGCTTGTTGAAATAGTCGAACACCCCTTGTTCCATTGCCTCAATAGCCAAATCTTTACTGCCAAAAGCGGTAACAAGGATCACCACCACATCCGGGAACTTGTCTTTGATCTTTGCAAAGGTTTCCATTCCATTCATCGTGGGTAAGTTATAGTCAAGAATGATCAGGTCAAATGTTTCCCGAGCGAACAGATCAAGAGCCTCTTCGCCACTCTTTGCGGCCTTGAAAAAGTAGCCTTCTTTTTCAATAGCCTCAGAAAGAAAATAACGCATTCCTTCATCGTCTTCCACGATGAGAATTTTCCCCTTTACTTTATAATTTTGCATCTTTGCTACCTGTTCAGAAGTCATGATCGAATCTCTGCCTCCATTCCAGGCTTTCCTATTTTTTGAGGGCGATCAGCCATAGGCAGTTCAATATTAAATTCTGTAAATCCGTCAGAACTTGAAGGAATTAAAGTTCCACCATGGAGCAAAACAATTTGATGAGTGATCGGCAACCCTAAACCCGTACCATCTTTTTTGGTGGTGAAAAAAGGATCAAATAAATTCGCTATAATGTTCTGCGGAATGGGATCACCGCTATTTTTTATTTGAATGAATATCACTCCCTTAGCAGTGCCATCTTTATTGATCAAGCGATTGGGATCGAAGGCAGTGATCAAAACAACCTCCCCTTCCTTGTTAACAGCCTGCACCGCATTCAAGAGAAGATTTAAAAATGCCTGAACCAGTTTCTCTCCATCTCCCCAAATAGCCGGAAGATTCGGATCCATAACCCTCGTGACTTGAATTTTTTTCTTATCAATATTCAGTTGCACCAATCCCAGAGCCTGCTCCAAAAGTTTATTGATATCGCAAAAATGAAATTCGCTTCGGGCAGGCTGGGAAAAATTAAGCAGGCTGGTGACCACTCCGTTAAGGCGATCAATTTCTCGAATCATGGTTTTAGTATAGGTTTTGGCTCTTGCCCCTTCTTTAAACTCTTCATCCAATAATTGGGTCAATCCTTTAATAGAGCCTAAAGGGTTTCTGATCTCGTGAGCCAGACCAGCAGCCATACCGCCAAGCGCCGCAAGCTTATCTGCTCTTTGCATTTTTTCTGTGATTTCACTGGCCCGTGTCAGATCCTTCAGAGTCATTGCCATTCCCACAAAGTTGTCATCCTTATCCATGAGGCAAGATGTTGAGAATGTCAGTTTTAAGTTTCTACTTTTTGCATCCATCACTTTCAATTCATTTAAAGAGTGCTCGATCTGATTTTTCAACGAATTTTCAATCCACTTATTTAACAATGGATCGGCTCTCAAAACACTTAACAAGGCTTCGTGATGTTTGCCTGTCAAATCTTCTGACTCACATTGCAAAATATTCAAGGCACCTCGGTTGACAGAGACGATTTTTCCATGTGGGTCGAGGAGTATCCATCCTCCTGCCATGCTATCGATAAAGTATTCATTCAAAGAAGAAACCATCAGATTAAAATCTTTTCCCAGGATTCCCAGTTCATCCAGTTCTTTAATATCCAACCGGCTACTGAAATCACCTTCGGCAATTTGTCGGGCCCCCATCAAAACTTTTCTCAATGGATTCAAAATAGCGTAAACGATCCCGATACCCGCCAATGCGCCTAGAAAAGTAAAGCCCAGAATCTCCAACTTGGTCCAGTATAGCAATTCCTTGACCTCTGATTTTATGGAAGGCGCCAGAGCAAGAATGTTGTTATCAAGCAAAAAGTATTCAAAAAGAACCAAGGCAATAAAGCCTGAGGAAAAAGCGATGAGGGTAACAACAAAGGGGATAATTATGTAAAGACTGATGGGCAGTCTTTTTTTGAAAAGAAAATAAAACCAGTGGTTATCCGTACCAGATTTGAAAGCCATAGTTTTATATCGTCACACCACTAACCGGGGAGGTTGTGATATCTCTCTCATTAGCTTCATGCCCCGCAGGGGTCAAACACTAATGCAAATTGTCAGTGGAGATTCTTCGCCCACTAGCCATGATCCTCATAGCCGGGTGCACGAAATGTTTGTGATCAATTATATACGGGTTATTTGACAACCATGTCAGCAAAAGTCACCCGGTTTAATTCATCAACGGTGGTGTATCCACCCAAGACTTTAGAAATGCCATCTTCGCGGAGAGATTTCATATCCTGTGTTTCACGGGCTTTTTCGCGAATACTCATCGGAGCCGCCTTTTGAAGAACGAGTTCTCGAAGGTCATCGGTGATAACCAGCACTTCAAAAATTCCCATTCGCCCTGAGTATCCGCTTTTTTTGCAGGCTTTGCATCCTTCTCCACGGTAAAGGGTAACAGAGGATGGCGCGTTTCCGTCAGGAAAAAGTACACTCAGTTCTTTTTCTGAGGCTTCATGCTGAACCTTGCACTCCTTGCAAATTTTACGGACCAGTCTTTGAGCCAATACCCCTACAATGGAGGAGGCTAACAAAAACGGTTCGACTTTTAAATCCGAAAGCCGGGACAATGCACCAGGTGTATCATTCGTATGCAGGGTACTCAAAACAAGGTGACCGGTCAGTGCCGCCTGGATGGCAATCTCCGCTGTCTCGGTATCCCGGATTTCACCCACCATAATTATATCGGGATCCTGACGCATTAACGAACGTAGGCCTGTCGCGAAAGTGATATTCGCTTTAGGATTAACTTGTGTCTGACGAATTCCAGCCAGCCGGTATTCCACCGGGTCTTCAATGGTCTTGATGTTTCTCGATGGCGAATTCACTTTTGCCAGAGAACCATATAGAGTCGTTGTTTTTCCGCTACCCGTAGGTCCTGTCACCAGAATAACGCCATAAGGCTTATCAAGCAGGTCATGATATTTATTCAAAGCCGCCCCCATCAAGCCGGAAGCTTTAAGGTCGACCATAAGCTTGCTCTTATCAAGAATACGAAGCACCATGTTTTCGCCATAAATAGTCGGGCAGGTGGAAACACGAAGTTCAATTTCTTTAAGTCCCAGTTTTGCTGAAAAACCCCCATCTTGCGGCGAACGAGTTTCGGCAATATCCATATTCGACAATACTTTGATCCGGGAAATCAAGGCCGACTCCACAGATTTTGGCGGTTGAGCCGCTCCAAACAAGACACCGTCAATCCGGTAACGAATATTCAACGCTTCCTCGGTCGGTTCAATATGGATATCACTGGCCCCATCATCGAGAGCTTGCTTAAGAATCATTTCCACCAGCTTGGCCACTGGCGTATCTGTGTCCAGTTTGACCGCCCCCGTTCCACCGGACACTATTTGCTGGGCCTCTTCTTTTTTCTCTTCCTGGGCTCCCAGACTTTTTACTGCAGCCTTAATAGAAGCCGCGACCCCATATTCTTCCTGAATAGCCCTTTCTATATCTGATGCCGCCGCCAATACCGTAGTCACATCCATTCCCGATTGAATAGTTACCTCGTCAACGGCGAAAATGTTCGGCGGATCGGCCATTGCCAGCTTCAGCGAGCCGTTTTCAATTTCTATCGGAATGATTTGGTGCTTCCGGGCAATCGCTTCGGGAACCTTGCGAATCGCATCCTGAGAAATCTTTATACCCTGCATATCTAAGTAGGGAATTTTCAATTGCTCTGCCAGGTTACTCAGGAATTTTTCTTCGGTCAAAAACCCCAACTGCACCAGAGCTTTTCCCAATGGGATATTTTTTTGCTTTTGTTCGACCAAGGCCTGTTGCAACTGGTCTTCTGTGATGGTCCCAGCTTTCACCAGAACATCGCCTAATTTAATTTTTTGCCGGATAGCCATGAAACACTCTTCCTTGAACAAACATTTAGGATATTAACGAATTGTAATAGCTGATTTTACACCCAAACCAGGCAATTTGAAAGCACCTCTACCCGTCCAATGCAAATCTTAACAAAGTTGTTACTTAGCCCAGCTCTCCCTGAACCGGGCCGTTTATATCCGCCAAAAATAGGGTGGAGACCCTAACGGGAAAACCGGGATTATTTTTCTCGTAAAGGCAGATTTTTCCTAGTGGGGAAGGTTTAATTTTACCCACCTTGAATCCTATAAACCTATATGGTTAAAGCTTTTATGGACTCCTTTTAATTTTTGGCATCGGTTTTGCTCAAGTAACCTGTGAATGAGCTCAATTTATAACTTGAACGGAAAAATAATATGCCCGGTAACACATTAGCCGTATTCGCCGCCAAGGCGCCTATAGAACCAACCGCCCCCAATCAGGACCAGGCGAATGATAACGGATCAGACTTTAAAGATTTTATGGACACTGCCACACATAAAGTGGATTCGCCGCAAAAACCATCCAAAGAGGATGCGCCTCAAAATCAGAACGATAGCAATGCAAGAAAAACCCAAGGCAAATCCAAAACACGCGCCAATGAAAACCGGGAACATCAGGAGGTTTCTGCCTCAAAAGAAAATCAAACTGAGCCAGCATCCGAACCCGTGAACAAAGATTCTTTGATAGAAGATACGGAAGCCCTGGCAACTCAATTACAAAATTTAGATATCAACCAGGATCAATTTGAAGCGTTGCTGGATCTGCTTGGGTTGAATGGCGATACGGATATAGATACTTTGCTCCAATCGCTGACTCAGGCTTTAAATTTAAGCCAGCAGGGCACGGGTGATAAAACCAGTCCTGCAGACCTAATAGCAAACCTCCAACAGAATAAAGGGGAAGCGGTCAATCTTCTGAAACAGGCTGGGTTGTCGGACGCAGAAGCAAAAAAGTTCCTCGATCAATTACAGTCTCTTCAAAATTCCTCTGCCCAAAAAGAACTCAATAAAAATGCCAGCCTTCAAGACAAGTCAGGTTCTCAAGTAAATCAATCTGAAGAAGTAACCACCAAAAAATCTACTACTGAAAAAAACCCGGATGAAAATATTGAAGAGCCGGATTTCTTAACCCAGTTTAAGGATGCAAAAAAAGGAGCCGCAATAACCGATCGTTCCGCCTCAGCGGACAAGCTCAATGAAGCTCCCAGACAAGCGGACAAGCTCAACGAAGCTCCCAAACAAAATGAAGCTCCAAGGATCACTTCGCCGGAATCCGTGAGCGAAAGTGGAGCAAAAGATTCAAACCTCAGCGAACTGCTGAAGGATAAAAATGGCCAGGCAAACATAATCCAAACAGAAAGTTTAAACGATGGCAAAGGATTTAAAGGTTTGGAAACCACCAAGGCCAGTCCCGACCCACAAATACAATCGCCAACCATTGCCGCCAACAATGCTACTAAAGCGGTAGAGGCGAGCAAACCTATTTTACCGGAGAACCTTTTAGCGCGTGGGGCTACGGAAGCAAAAATAATTAATCAAATTACCGACAAATTGAACGTGCGCACCAATGGAAATCAAAATGAGGTCCATGTAAAACTGGATCCGCCTTCTTTGGGAACGGTAAGAATGAAAATAGTCACTTCCGGTGAATCGGTGAGAACCGTGATCGTGGCTGAAAATCAAGCTGTAAAGCAAGTCATCGAAAATAACTTTAACCAGTTACGCGATGCCATGGGCGAACAAGGTCTTAAATTGGATAGCTTCAGCGTTACTGTAGGCGGGGAGTCGGATAGTAAAAACCCGTCACAGGATTTTCCAGGAGAAGAAAACCATCGCTCAACACCTGATGAAACAGCTTCCAATGATACAGATGAAAACACGGGAACCGGTAGTAACACGATGTCCCTATTTTTTGGTGACGATCAATCTATCAGCGTCATTGCTTAATGGATAACTAATAATCACTCATTATAATTTTTTCAGGACGAAAATATGCCAATCATAAATCCGATTACACCGACCACCAGTACAGATGGTATTACAGGAGCTGGGGATAGCACTCTGGGAAAGGATGATTTCCTGCAAATACTGGTCGCGCAATTAGAGGCCCAGGATCCGCTTGCTCCTATGGAAGGCCAGGAGTTTGCCTCACAGTTGGCGCAGTTCAGCAGTCTTGAGCAGTTGACCAATGTGAACACTAATTTAGAATCCAGCCAAGCTTATGACCTTGCCCTGAGTAATAACTCGAGCATTTCCCTGATTGGTAAAACAGTAGACGCACCTGGAAATACTATCAACTTAGAATCTGGTGAGGCCGAATCTTTAAGCTTTTCGCTCGATGACGATACCACCAGCACAACCATCGATGTTTATGACAATACCGGGGCCAAAGTCTCTTCCATTGACCTTGGAGCGCAAGCCTCAGGACTTCATCAATTTGTCTGGAACGGAACAGATTCTTCCGGCCAATTGTTACCTGTCGGCAACTATACCTTTAATGTGACTGCTTCGGATTCTACCGGAAATTTTGTTTCTGCGGAAACATTCAGTGCCGGTGTGGTCACCGATATCATTTTTGAAGAAGGGCAGGCCTTTGCCATTGTTAATGGGCAAAAACTCGCTGTAAACGAAATTACAAAAGTAAGCATTTAATTAAGCAATAGAAATAGGAGATCACTCATGTCGTTAATCAGTTCATTATTCACCGGAGTCACAGGGTTGACAGGAAACTCCGAAGCCATGGGAGTCATTGGTGATAATATTTCCAATGTTAATACCGTAGGCTTTAAAGGCAGTAAAGCTGTATTCAGTGATATTTTCAGTACCATTCTCTCAAATGGGTCCACTACCAGTCAGCTTGGTCGAGGCTCGCAATTACAGGGAACCATTCAAGAGTTTAGTCAAGGTTCGTTTGAGTCTTCTTCAAATGCTCTTGATCTGGCTATTGACGGCTCAGGTTTCTTTGTGGTCAGCCCCACTACCAGCACCGGAAACTTTTTTACCCGCGCCGGGCAATTCAGATTAAATGAAAACGGGTTGGTTCAAGCCATCACCGGTGAAATTTTACAAGGCTCACAGATCACCAATGGTGTGGTAGCAACAGGCACCACAGATATTGATCTGGCCGGGGTGCAATCCTCGCCGCAAGCCACAACAGGGTTTACACTGGGAGCGAATCTTGATGCCTCGGCAACATCTGCCACTACATTTACTTCACCCATCACCATTTTTAACTCGGTGGGAACTTCAGACACTCTCAGCATTCAATTCACCAAAGTCGCTAATGCAAATCAATGGACATATGCCATCTCTTCAGCAGAAGGTACCCTATCGTCAGGCGCATCGGGTTCAGTCACCTTTGACACCTCGGGGCAGTTGACCCAGGTTGGTGGTGCCACCGTCGCAGACCAAACCATAGTGATCGATTATTCTGCAGCCGCCTCACCCGCGGCAACACTAAGCCTCAACTGGGATCTGGCCGACTCCACTAACGCCGCCACTAATGGAAAGTTGACTGGATTTGCTGCTTCGTCCAATAACAATTCAGTGGTGCAGGATGGATTCACAACCGGTACCTTGGTTGGCTTATCCACAACCAGTGACGGTAAAATATCCGGCTTGTTTAATAATGGTCAATCGGCTGAACTGTTCCAGGTCGCTCTGGCAGATTTTCTCGCTCCTTCGGGACTGACTCGGCAGGGCCAGAACCTGTTCGCGGAATCAGCTGAATCCGGGCAACCCACTCAGGGATTCGCAGAAACTGGCGGATTTGGTGCGATTGTCGGCCAATCGCTGGAGCTTTCCAACGTTGACCTGGCGGAACAATTCGTCACCATGATTCAAACCCAGCAGGCCTTTCAGGCCAGCGCCAGAATAATCACCACCACGGATGACTTGCTTACGGAAGCCGTGAATCTGGTAAGGTAGTATTCTTAGTAAAGTTGATCTCCTTAAAGACCCGGGCTTTTAGTCCGGGTCTTTTTTTTCAACGATTACTTGTCGGTTGAACCCAGACTTTGCTACATTAGGCGCATGAGTCGTGATGAACAAATCCGCGAAGTAAAATCTGCCACTCTTCGCCGCTTCAACCAACTTTGGCAACGAAATTTTCAAACTAACCTGAGTGCCATTCAAAGAAACCCCGGGGTCATCGCCCTAAAAAATAAATTGCGCGATCTGCCCTGTATCGTGGTGGGTGCCGGTCCATCACTGGATAAAAATATCCGCTTTCTTCACCGGGCTCAAAATAAATCAGTCATTATTTCCTGTGATGCCGCATTGAAACCATTGATGGAGCAAGGGATCGTTCCGGACATTGTAGTTTGCCTGGATCCTCAGGAGGAAATCTCCCGTTTTCTTATTAATGTTCCTCAAAGAGAAATCATCCTTGTGGTTCCTTCTATAGTGCACCCTCATGTTCTAGAACTTTGGGAAAATAATATTCTTTTTTTTAATAAGTTCGCGCCGGACATTCCCGCTTTGGTTGAAATTCAAAAAAAGGCTCCCCATCTTGGAATATTGACACCGGGGGGAACCGTTTTATCGGTAACTTATGACCTCGCTTTTCAAGCTGGAGCCAACCCAATTGTATTCGTTGGTCAGGATCTTTCTTATCCAAAAAAGAAATCCCACAGCCATGGAAGTGACGCTGCAGGAAAAGGCTTGAAGTTCATGATGGACAAACTGAAAAACGAGTTGGTTCTGGAAACAGATATCAACGGTCAAAGTTTGCGTACCTTAAAATCTATGGCAGTTTCCAAGCAATGGTTTCATTGGGCATTCACAACTTTGAAGCGGGACAATCCATTAATGGTAGTCAATAGTAGTGAGGCCGGGATATTGACCGATCACTGTTCCCTTCAGCCTCTGACCGAAACTATTTTTAAACATTGCACTCGCAAATTGAATATTCCCTGGATTTTGAAAAAAGCCTTGAAGAGAAAAAAACGCCACTAGCCTGACGATAACGCTCTTGCCAGTTGCTACGGGTCGCTAGACCGGGCGCAGCGGAATCCTTGCCAAATATTGAATTGATCCGGGCGTTCGTTAAAACGGTAGGTGGTTCTCATATAATAGGCCTTGTAATACCAGTTACCTCCTCTTAGAACTTTGCTGATTCCGGTTTCAGGCCCATTAGGATTTTTTTGTTCGTGACCCTCGTAGGCCCCTCCATCAAACCAGTCAGCGACCCATTCCCAAACATTACCTGCCATATGATGAAGGCCGTATGGGGATACCCCATTGTTCATACTATTTACAGGCTCCATCACTTTGAAACCCATTTTGGAAAATTTACGCCGGAAGGTCACGCGTTCGTTATCAGGAAATTCATTTCCCCATGGAAAAACTCTCTGGTCGGTTCCTCGGGCGGCTTTTTCCCATTCCGCTTCCGTAGGCAAGCGCTGACCTTTCCATTGGCAATAGGTATCGGCACCATACCAGGAGACCCTGTTAACGGGAAAATTTTCCAGTCCAGCTCTTGGTTGATATTTCCCGTCCACAAACTCAACCGTAACACTTGGGGTAATCTGTATATACCGTTCTGCAGAATCTTTATGGGAGTTAAGAAATTCGGCGAAGTCAGAGCTCGTCACTTCATATTTATCCATCCAGTATGCACTGAGGAAGACTTCATGAACAGGGTCTTCATCTAAATCTCCCCATTCATTGTCATTCTCTATTTCAAACCCCATAGTAAAGGGTCCCTCGGGAATGATAACCATGCTGGTATTTTTTTGCAGGCTTGTGGCACATCCTATCGATAGAAGAACCACTATTAATCCGAAGAGAATATTAAAAATTTTTAAGACGCGGTTTCTCAATCTTTGATACTTGTATTAATTGGCTGATATTCTTTTAAAAATTTCTCAATATTTTTTTGAAAAATATAAATCACTTATAGGACTGTTTTAACCTTGTCATTTACTTATAAGAATTGCAACGCACAAAAATATGCGTATGAAACCGATCGAGATAAAAGTGGGCCCTGCTCGGAGGTGTGATAAAAACAAAAAGAACTTTAGCTACAATGTCCGAAGGCCAAATGAATTTCAAAAAAAAGCAAAAAAATTAATTTTCGATTTCGGACGCAATCAATATCAAAAGTCTTTAAGTTTTTTTTATTTTTTCATGCGAACCATCGCAAAATGGCCGGTTTTTTGTCCTAAAGCAACCACATAGAAAATAAGTTTTATTTTTATCCAGCGTTACGATTTCAGGCTCTCCGCCGGTAGTATGATGCGTGGCATCACAAAAGGGCCAGTGGTTAGACTGCATACAGGTGCAAACAGCAATTTCCGCAGTATCGGTTATTTTTATAGGTCCCGCTTCTGACATTTTCTGTATCCTTATGGAGTATTATTAATGAGTAAGCAAGGGGGCAGGTATTGCGCTTTCCTGGTCTGGAAGAAAAACGGTAAATAAAGTTCCTTTACCCACTTTGCTTTTAACATCCATAACCCCTCCGTTTTTGTTAATAATTTGATAAACGGTCGCCAGCCCCAAACCTACCCCATCTTTTTTGCTGGAATAAAAAGGGTCATAAATATTATTTATCTGGTCCTGGGCAATGCCGCAACCCTCATCCTGGACCTCAAGAACCATGCCTCGATGATTTGATTTAAATTTTCCGCTCTGAAAATATAAAACCTCCTTAAGCTTTAAAGTCAAGGTTCCCTGAGACATAGCCTCTAAAGCATTGATGCACAAATTCCACACAACTTGTTTAATTTGTTCTTCATCCCCATTCAGAATCAAATGGTCGGCCATTCCTTTGAAAACAATTTGCTTTGTTGAGCTAAAGTCCTCTTTGTTTTTTAACAGGATGATTACATCCTGAATAAGTTGAGTCAAATCTATAATGGTATTATTACTTTTTTTGGGTTGAGAATAATTAAGAAAGTCAGAGAGAATAACATTGAGCCTATCCGTTTCTTTAATAACTATTTCCATTAGCTTTTTATAAGAGCTTTCAAGCTTAAGACCTCTGGCCAAGACCTGAATGGAACCGCTCAATGAAGTAAGTGGGTTTCTAATTTCATGGGCCAGGCCTGCTGAAAACCTTCCTACTGCCGCTAACTGCTCTGTTCTCATAACCTTTTCCTGCATTTCTTTTACTTCGGTGAGATCTTCAAAAACCAAAATATATCCCGGCACATTGAGATCGGCAAGATGGCTAATTTTAATTCTTATAAAAATGATCTTTCCGTCTTTTCTTTGGTATTCTCCTTCAATTTGTTTTGAAAGAATAAGCGTTTGATCTTCGGAGAACAGGTTTTTTAATTTAGCTAAGGGTATTAAATTTTCGATAGGTTTTTCCAGGCTCTCTTCTATGGAATAGCCCGTAAGTATTCTCGCGGCAGGATTGATAGATGTGACCACACCTCCGGGGTCGATGGTGATCAATCCATTTCCCATACTCTGTACAATATTCCGGTTAAATGCCCTTTGTTCCTCTAAATTGAAACTTGCACGAACCAGTTCCTCTTTGACCATTCGCAATCGATGCGAGAGAAAGCTGCTTAGGTAAGCCACCGTGTAATAGGAAACGATGTTCAGAAAAATTACATAAAATACATAACCGCTTTCAAAAGATACTTTAGATTCTGGAAACAAATAGACGGGAGTGATGATGCCAAAATATTCCAGGTCGACCAGAACGCCATAAATGATTATTGCGCCTGATGCAGCCAGATAGGCGGCAGCTCGAGGTAAGGTGACACTGGATGCAATAATTACAAATAAGAAAAGGAAGGAAATGGGGCTGTCAATACCCCCTGTAGTAAAGAGAATGCCTCCTACCAGAAGCAAATCTCCCGCAACTTGAATCGAAGCATTTTCCGTTAAGGTCAAAAACCTGAAAAGAACCGCATAAACAAGGGACATAAAAAAGCCTGCCCCAATAGCCATGCAGAGTGGCTCTATCGGTGCTGTGATTCCCAGCTGCTCTTGAAAGGTAAGTAAAAGACCCAAAAAACCGGTCAAAAAGAATACCCTCAAGAGCATGATTCTTCTGACTCGATGCTCTAATTCCTGATCATGATTGCGGATTTCGCGTTTCATATAGCGCGACAGGATCTGTCAGCGAATTCATTCTTCGTCTAAACAGCGTCCCCCATTTTAAATATGGGAAGATACATAGCAACAACAATAAACCCAACTATACACCCCAGGAAGACCATGAGCATGGGCTCCAGCAAAGCAGTTAAACCTTCAACTGCGGCATCCACTTCTTCATCATAGAAGTCTGCAATTTTAGACAGCATTTTATCCAGAGAACCCGAAGCCTCCCCAACATCAATCATTTGAATAACCATGGGAGGAAAAACATCTTCCCGTGAAAGGGGAGCGGCAATGGATTCGCCTTCTTTAATGGCATTAATAGTTTTGAACACGGCAATTTCCACGATTTTATTTCCCGAAGTCCGTGCACAAATATCCAAAGCTTCGATCAAAGGCACTCCACTTGATATCAATGTTCCCAGTGTCCTTGAAAACTTTGCCACCGAAACCTTGCGAATCAACATTCCAAACACAGGAAGCTTTAAAGCAATTCGGTCTATCTCAATATTTCCCCGCTCGGTGGCATAAACTTTTTTGAAGATAAAAATAAAAGCTACCCCGCCACCTATCATGACGTACCATTGGTGTTGGAAGAAATTACTGACATCCATCACGATTTGAGTAGGCCCTGGCAATTCCTGGCCTCCCCCCTCAAACATCGCAGCAAATGCCGGTATTACGAAGATCATTAAAAAAGCCACAACGACAAAAGCTACCGTCATAATAGCTCCCGGATAAACCATCGCAGCTTTAACTTTCTTCTTTAATGCTTCCGCTTTTTCAATATACTCTGCCAGCCGCCTGAGGATAATGTCCAGAATTCCACCTACCTCTCCCGCCTCTACCAAGTTACAGTACAGCGAGTCCCATATTTCGGGGAACTTCTTCAAGGATTCTGACAGGTTATTCCCTATTTCAATATTTCCTTTGACCTTTAAAATCTTTTCTCCAAAAGTTGGGTTGTCAGCCTGTTTCCCAAGAATATCCAGACATTGAACCAGGGGAAGCCCCGCATCAACCATGGTGGAAAACTGCCGGGTAAAAATGACCACATCACGGGTAGTGATTTTATGAACTTTTGGTCCAAATAAAGCACTTCCGCCGCCTTTTTCCTTAATGTTGGTAGCGCGGATGTTCTGCTGTTTTAGCTTTGAGACTGCAGATTTTTCATCCTCCGCTTCCACTTCTCCGGCTTTCATTTTTCCCCGGACTCGCGATTTGTAGGTAAAAGTAGGCATTGTTTGACCGAGCTTATTCCTGTTGTTTTAAAGTATAAGAGTTGATTTTATTTTTTGTGCTTTCAAGTTCCAGCCCGATGCGGGTCAGCAAATGAGTTGTAATCCGCAAGCGTTCCACCAATGACAGAATAATGGGTTTCATACCATCCTGAAGTCCATCCATTGCTTTATCAAAAAATTCCTTATAGATCACCCCCACCGTCACATCGCCTATGGCAGTTATGTTGGCACTCCGTACGGTTTCTGAGATCAGGCCCATTTCTCCAAAAACTTCGCCCTCTTTGAGAGTTCCTACAGATACAATTTTTTTATCAATTTTCTTGGTAATACGAACTTGGCCTTTAAGGATCACATAAGCATTGTTGCTCATGATCCCTTCAGTGACTATGGTATCGCCATCGCCATAGTGTTGGTGTATTGGAGTATCTTGCAGGCTCATGCTTTCCCCATAGAGTGAAGTGTTTCTTTGAATACTTTATAAAAAATTTCATTTTCTGAAACGGATTTCTTTAGCACGTCTTCCATCTTACCCAGGTCTTTTTCATTGATCACAACATTAACGCTTTTTTGAAACGCCTGCATATTATTAAGGGTCTTAAAGTTCGAACCCATTAATGCAACAAAAATATTTCTCCGGGTCACCATGGGCATTTGAGTCAAGGTTTTATATACAGGATTGTTATCCAAACCTTTATTGCCATAGTTTTCATGCAAGGCAACAAAATGGAAGTGAGTAAACTTCATTTTATGAACTGCGTGGTCCGGAGATTTTGCATATTGAATTTTAAAATCCCTATTCTCCAGGGCTTGAGTCCAAGCTGACTGATTCGTATCGTCTAATATCAGTGCGAGCTGATCGTTTTCATCATAAATGACCAGTTCTTCATCATCATCAAATTCTTCCTGATTCATGACCATACCCACTGTATCCACAGCCTCCTCCTGTTTGGGCTCAGGGGGTGTGGGTGAACTTGGGGTTTTCAGGTGCTGATCCACCTTGATCTTGTTTTTGCAACCCGGACAAGTGATGGAGAAGGCTTGATCCTTTGGCAGCTTGTTCTCTGGAATATTTATAGACTTCTGGCACTCATTACATGTTACTTGCATCTTGGTTTACCCTTTCTTGTGGGTGTCCCTAATCATTAAAAATTGTGTGTGGACAAATTTAGGAGATGCTCTTATTTTTTAACTTGAGCCCCATACTCATCGTCCATGTTGAGCTCATCAATATCCGTGGTTTTTTCCCCTTTAGCCGATTTAAGGGTATCAATACCCCGACCCACTACAGCCTTACGGGAAGCATATGCGAGAGCAGTTTCTTCTGTGATGAGACCCTCTTCATACAGTTTCATTATATGCTGATCAAATGTCCACATACCGTAGGCATCACCATTAGTAATGATTTCGTAATAGGTTTTACCCTCCGACTCACCATTAATGATTGTGTCCTTCACTCGCATATTGGAAGTCATTATTTCAAGCAAGGCAACCCGCCCTCCACCCACTTTTGGAAGCAGGCGTTGACAAATAATATAACGGACGGTATCTGCGAGACGTATACGAATCTGCTGTTCTTCTTCCTGGGAAAACATTCCCACAATACGGTTGATGGTCTGTCCCGCATCAACTGTATGCAAAGTACTCATGACTAAATGACCGGTTTCCGCCGCACTCAAACCAATCTCTACCGTTTCTCGGTCACGCATTTCACCAACCAGAATTACTTTGGGTGCCTGGCGGAGAGCCGCCCGGAGACCGCTGGAGAAAGCATCATAATCACTTCCTAGTTCTCTTTGGTTAAAAGTAGATTTTTTATGCGGATGTACAAATTCCACAGGATCTTCCAGAGTAATGATATGGATAGATTTTTCTTCGTTCATTTTATTTAACAAAGCCGCAAGCGTTGTCGATTTACCACTTCCGGTTGCTCCAGTAACCAGGATTAGACCATTTTTTTCTTCAGCCGCCTTAGCAAATTGGGCAGGAAGTTTTAAGTCTTCAATAGAGGGTATTCGTGTCTCCAACTTTCTCAATACAACCGTATAATTCCCACGCTGGGAAAATATATTCACGCGGAACCTTGCTTTACCCACTAGAAAATAAGAACAATCACAGGAACCCTGGCTTATTAATATTTCTGTTAAACGCCTGTCTGAGTTGATCAGGTTCAGGGAAAAAATTTCAGCCTGAAATGGGGTGAGCTCCTCAATAGGAGGATCAATGGGAACCCCTGTCAGTTGACCGGACGATTCCACTTGGCAGGGTTTACCAACCGTGATATTGAGATCGGAAATATTTCCGAACGCTTCCAGCATGGTGGTCAATATATGATCAACTTCTGCTTTTCTCATAAATCCCTCATAAAAATTCTGGCGGTGTACTTAAGAACTGAATAAACCGCTCTTTAACAATGGACTTGTCATACGCATCTTCCGGGCTGATCTTTTTTTCCTCTAAAGCTAACAGGATGGCATCATCCAAGGACTGCATTCCAAATTTTTTCCCCGTCTGAATTGCCGAAGGAATTTGAAAGGTCTTACCCTCACGAATCAGATTGGAAACCGCAGGTGTTACTACCAGGATTTCCAATACTGCCATTCTCCCTTTTTTATCAATACGCTTGAACAGGTTCTGAGCGACTACCCCTTTTAAAGATTCCGAAAGGGTAGTGCGAATTTGCGATTGTTGATGCGCCGGGAACACATCAATAACACGATCAACGGTTTTTGCAGCACTCTGAGTGTGAAGGGTACCAAAAACCAAATGACCCGTGGAAGCGGCTTCCAATGCGAGCTCAATAGTTTCCAGGTCCCGCATTTCACCAACGAGAATGATATCTGGGTCTTCCCGCAAGGCACCGCGCAGAGCGGACTTGAACCCTTTGGTATGTACTCCTACCTCTCGATGGTTCACTATGCAACCTTGGCTTTTATGCACAAATTCAACCGGGTCTTCAACGGTAATTATGTGGCTTTTTTTGTTTTTGTTTACATAATCCATCATTGCGGCCAGTGTCGTGGATTTACCGCTCCCCGTGGGCCCGGTAACCAGAACCATGCCCTTATGCAACATGGAAAGTTTGGTGATGACATTGGGAAGCCCCAAATCTTCGGCAGTCAGGATTGTGCTAGGAATTTCTCTGAAAACAGCGCCCACACCCCATTTTTGCTGGAAATAATTCGCTCGATAACGGGCTAAATTGGGAATTTCATAGGCGAAATCTACATCTCCGGTTTCTTCGAAAACCTTGATTTTATTTTCCGGAGCAATTTCATACAACATTGCTTTCAGTTCATCATTTTCCAACGCTTTATATTTGACCCGTTCCATGTCCCCATGAACTCTGAGTATGGGTTGCGAACCAGCAATAAGGTGCAGGTCAGAAGCACCCTGGTCATTCATCAGCTTGAAGAAGGCATCAATTTTAGCCACGGCTCAATCCACCAGTTTAGAGTTAATAAAAAAGTCTTTAACTACTTTGTCTTTACTTTCCGGCAAAGCTATGGACTTGCCATTTAAAAATAATTCTACTCCAGTTTTATTACCCACCGTCAAACGAATCATTTCATTACCCCAAAAGGTCTTTGAAGTTCCAGCTGGGAGAATAAAATCTTCTTCCCTGAAATCATCGATGGTCATATTAAACCACGAAATTTCTTTAGCTCGAATCAATAGCTTTAAAGGTTTTTCAACTTCAACAGGGTTGGGAGAATTCGAATCAGTTATTAATATGCTTGATTCCTCTACAGTGACCTCAACCGGTATTTGAGGAGATGCGATTTCCTCTTGCGCGTTTTCTTTTCTAGCAGATAGGCCGGGCAAATTACTTGGGACAAGTTGCTCTTGTGCGGGGGCTTCGGGCTCGACAATATCTACTTCTGATGTATTAATAGTCACTTCATCAAGCTTTTTTTTAGATAAATTTAAGCTGGAACTTATTGAAGGTTCAGCCACCTCTGCCTGATTTTCGTATGAGGGAACTTTCTTTAACTCCGGTTTTTCTAATAAATCTTCCATTCCATTTTTTACTAGATATCCCACGCCAAACAAAAGACCGATTCCCGCCAAAATTAACAGTCCATACAACAAAGAGGTTTTATACCGTTGGGTAAAAGATGATGATGTTATGGGATTATCTTCCTGCTTTTTGAGCTCTACAGATTCTTTATAAATATTAAGCATTTCCTCAACATCTGAACCGATGGTGTTGGCGTAGGACCGAATATATCCTTTAATAAAAACCTCGCCAGGGAGCTCGTCAAAAGAGTTCTCTTCAAGGGCCTTAAGATAACGAATATGAATTTTAGTAGCCCCAGAAATCTCTTCCAGAGGCACTCCTCTTAATTCCCGTTCATGTTTTAAATAGGACCCAAAATTTTCAACCATCGATTTTATTATCCGGACTAATCAATTGTATATACTCCTTAGATTGTTTTGCCAAATCCCCTCTTGGGGAATAAAGAATCACCTTTTGAAAATGCTCCCGAGCTTGGTCTTTTTTTTCCTCCCTCAAATATAATTGCGCAAGCTCAAAATGGGCTTGATGGAAGCGTGGTCGGAGAACCAGAGCCTTCTGCAAAGAATCTTTAGCTTGATCAAAACGCTCCTGATTAATATAAGCTAAAGCCAAGTTTAACCGAATCCCCGCATTATCTTTTATTTCAAGAGCCTTTTGCCATTCGATTTCCGCTTCATTCTTTTTACCCAAATTATAAAAACAAAGCGCTATTAAATTATACATCTGTTGAGGTTGCTGGGTTCCGGGTCGTGCCAGGTCTTCCCGAAAATATTGGATAGCATTTTCCCAATTTCCCTCTTGCATGTAAATCAAACCCAATTGCTGATAGGAATCCTTTAAGTTATTGTTTAATTTAATACTTGTTAAAAACTCCTGCTTGGCTTGTTCGAGATCCCCATTTTTAAAATAAGCTCGTCCTAGAAAAAAACGGATATTTGGCTCTAGAGGATCCAACTCCACAGCTTCTTTTAACAAGGATGTCGCTTTTTCCTGCTGGTTCAAAGACCATGCCTGGAGAGCCTCCTTAAATTTCCCCTCTGCTAGCAATTTTTTATCATCGGGGTTGCCCTGTAAATCGGTACTGGCGCAACCTGTGAAAAATATAAAGGCGAGGGAACAAATTACCACCCCACACCACTTTTTAGTTCTCAGAATCCTGACTACCAAAAAGCTCATAAGTTTTTAAATTTTATATGGTTATTTAATTTTAGCGAGTAAAAATTATACCAAATGGCTAATACTTTCTCAACTAGGTAAGTAACAAAGAATCAAGGCCCGAGAAGAAAAAATAGCTAAAAAGCACAAAAAATACTTAAGATTAGGTTAAGACAACCCGATAAAACCTATGATAAATATTGCCCAAAAACCAGGATTTTTACCAAAGTCCACTTAAACAGTTGTAAACAAATGGGTTTTTAGGTTTTTCTCCTAAAAAGCCTGTAAAACACGGCTAAGGGGTACCTGAAACCGAGGCGGTAGCATTATTTAGTTGAATTATATATACTATTAAGTATTCAAGGGGTTGTGGCTGTTTAGCCGTCCCTTTTAAATAGAAGGACCTTTAACTTTAAAAACAATGAGGTTTGAAAGGAGGCGCTTGGAAAAAATTGTATTATGCAGTTCCTAAATTAGATATCACTTTCAATTTGAAGCATATATATATAGGAGAGAAGTATAATGAAAACTAAGCTGACAAAGCGATTTTCAAGTTTGATCGCAATTTTAGCTTTTCTAGCCCTTTTGGCAGGAAACGCTTATGCGATTACTAATAGTGAGTCTGTTGTATCTCCTTACTGGCAATCGGATTCAGGGTCTTATACCTTCATAGCAGTGAGTCACACTTCACTGTCCGGTATGGCTTCGCAAATTGGTTTAACGGTTAATGCTATCCAAAACGACCAATCTGCATTCGGTACTGCGGTAACTTTCACGATTGAATCAGGAAACACAACAAGAATCTTTATTGTGAGAACCAATCAATCGACGATTAATGAGACCAGCATTTCATCAGCACAATTCATTGTTGGAACCACCAATTTTGAACATGGACATATTCGTATTGATACCATTGCAACTTCCCCAACGTCATCAACTGGCGACGCTTCCTTATCGGGTGACGGCTTCAGGGATACTACGATGCTGTCTTACTGGGGTACGGTGGTTGTAGAAGCAAATACCACAGGTTTCGCCATGGAGTTTATTGGCGATATGCATGATTCCGCTATAGCGCCGACCTTTGATGGCTCTTCAGGAATTGATGTAGCAGGTCCTGGGGCACCATAAGGTAAATGCTCTAAATTTCAACTTTGAACTGGAAAAATACATTTTAAGGAGAACAATCCATGAAGAATATAAAACAATTAATCCTGTACGCGCTTATTGGGATGTTGTATTTTGCCCCAGCAGCCTCAGGACAAACCCAGGCAGATGATACCCGGTTTAGTAATCGTCTTGCCATTTCCCCCTATGCTCAGGCTGTTCCCAATGATAGCTACACCTTCATCGGTGTCAGTCATCCTTCATTGAATAGCGCATTGACCCAGATCGGTGTAGTGGTGGAAGCTATTGGCATGACCACCACGGTAAACAACGCTGCGGGTCGGGCTCAGGTTTTTACAGTAGACGCTGGTGAAACTCACCGGGTATTTATTGTGAATCAGAGCAATGCTACCATTAATACTTCCAATGCGTCTTTCACGGATAGCCGGACTCATATAATCCCGACTGTTGACACAGCTCAGTTTGGTGCAGTAAGAGTCACTACGGTTAGCGAACGTCCAGAGAATGCACCAGGTTCTCGAAACGTTACGGTTGGAACCACTCCAAAGTTTGACAACCTGGCCCAGCTCACAATCTGGGGCATCGTTTTTATTGAATCCAGCTCTTCTGGTTTCGCTATGGAGTTCATTGGCGATATGCAGGATTCAACTTTGGGAGGTAACTTACCATCTGGAGTTGGGTCTAACGTTGGCCCTGGTGATCAAAGTGCATCTTCTGTTGCAGTCGCCAGACCAGCTCGTGGTATTAATTAAACGAGTCGGTTAGAATCAAGTTTTCATCTCAGGGGCCGGCCATTGATGGCTGGCCCCTTTTTCTTCACCTTATTGTTCAAAGGATCTGAACCATGAGACACTTGTTTATCCTCGTTTTATTTTCTTCCTTTTTATTTTCCTGTACTTCCCAGGATGTTAAAGTTGACGCAAAAAAATCTCAATCGCATTATAATTTAGGGCTAGAATTGGCCCAATTGAACCTATTCAAAAATGCCGTGGAAGAGTTTGATCTGGCTATTCAGTTTAATCCTGAAGATCCAAAAATTCACCGGAAAAAAGGTATCCTTCTTTTTGGAATGAAAAATTATGAAGAAGCTCGAGATAGTTTTCAAAAAACCATAGAATTAGACCCGGAAGACGCTCAAGCTCATATTAATTTAGGAATGATTCATTACACTTCAGGAAACAAAGACGAAGCACTGAAAAGCTGGGAATATGCCATAGGGCTCAAACCTGATGATAATGATTCCAAAGCCTTGAATAATATCGGAAATATATATAAATCAAAAAATGATCTATCAAAATCCATTGAATATTATCAAAAGGCTATTGCCTATGAACCCTCCAACTCTACTTACTTGAATAACCTGGGGGATAGCTACCGGCTAAAAGGCGATTTGGTAAAAGCTGAAGAGATTCTTTTAAATTCCTTGAAAGTCGACACCAATGGAATGCTCACTCATTTCAACTTAGGGGTCCTATATCAGACTGAGGGAAAGTTCAATAAAGCTATTGATTCATTTCAAAAATCTTTAAATATCAATCCGTTTTATACCGAAGCGTACTATCAGCTTGCCACCTCTCTCCTTAAGACCGATAACAAGGCCTCCGCTAAGCAATCCTTGGAAAAGGCGATTCAGGCTGATCCTAATAATTTAAAGTTCAAAGAGCTTTATAATAAAGTTTTGGTCTCTTAAAAATTTTCTTAAATAACGAGGCAGGGGTCTTCCCTGCCTCTTTTTTTTTAAGTAAAACTTGCGGTAATAAATTCTCCAGATGTACAATGCCGGGATGAGCGATATTAATTCCCCAACCTCGAAAGAAAATAACCCCTCCGCATCAGAAATAAAAATAATCCTTTCCAAACACAAAATCTGGCTGGAAACCAGTGGCCGTGAGGGAAAACAGGCCAACCTAAAAAATCACCAATTAAAAGGAGCTGTAATGATAGGTGCTGACCTCAAAGACGCGAACCTTGAGGGAGCCTACCTGTATGGAGCTTATCTAAAAAATGCCAATCTAGAGAACTGTAACTTGCGGGGAGCTAACTTGCGGGGAGCTAACTTGAGATGGGCCAACTTAAAAAATGCTGATCTGAAAGCCGCCAACCTTGTCCGTGCCGATTTCATGCAGGCTGAATTAAAAAACACCCGTCTTGAAGGAGCTAATCTAAAAATGGCAGAAGGGCTCAAATCCGAACAGCTGGCAGAAGCACATATAGATGAACAAACCATCCTCCCCTCAGCGTGATACCCCCATTCGGGGCATGAAATTTTTAGAAAGAGGTATAACAGCCTTCGCATCCAGTGGTGGGTTATTGAAAAACCATTTTGGCGGAATCGAGCATACCTTTTAAGCTGGAAGTTGCATCCTCAACCGCTGTGGGTTCATAACCACAATGGGCAGTACAATCTGCGCATTTGCGGTTATTCTCATGACCATAGTCAGCCCACTCCGTGGTTTCCATCAATTCCTTAAAAGTTTCCGCATACCCTTCATCCAAAAGGTAGCATGGCTTTTGCCAGCCTAACACGGAATAATTTGGGTTCCCCCAAGGGGTGCAGGAATAGTCCTTTTTACCACGCAAGAACTCCAAATAAAGCGGCGAGTGATTCAAGTCCCAGCGGCCCTTATTATTTTTCGCAAGTAACTGATCGAAAAATTCAAATGTTTTGCGACGCCCAAAAAAATGGTCCTGATCCGGAGCATCCTGGTAGCGAAATGCAGAAGCCATTGTTACTCCATCAATTCCATAGGGCTTTAAAAAATCTAAAAACTCTTCTGCCTTCTCGACCGTTGTGTCCTCGAAAAAGGTGGTGGCACTGGTTACTCGGAACCCTCTTTTCTTGGCTTCTTGAACCGCCTCAATGGCCAGCTTGAAAGTTCCTTGCTGATCAACAATACGGTCATGATCCTCTTCCATGCCATCAAGATGAACGGAAAGGGTCAAATAAGGGGTTACTGGCAGTTGATCCAAATAATCTTTTAGCAAGATCGCATTGGTGCACAAATAAATAAAACGTTTCATGGCAACCAGGCCCTTAACGATTTCAACAATTTGCGGATGCATCAATGGCTCCCCACCGGCTATAGAAACAACAGGAGCACCGCACTCATTCGCAGCCTTGAAACACTGCTCTGGGGTTAAATTCTGCTTCAATATTTCATTGGGTTTTTGAATTTTCCCACAACCAATACACTCTAAATTACAACGGAATAAAGGTTCTAACATCATCACAAGGGGATAACGTTTATTGCCCTTTAATTTTTGGCGAAATAAATAAGACCCTATTTTTAATGCTTGCATCATGGGGACTGACATAGAATCTAAGACCCTTAATAATTAAATTGTTTCAGAAAGTTTTCTTGCTAAAATTCCAATGCAAGAAGACTTATTATAAAACCTGTTGTTTTGGGAGCAAAGAATTTTATCGCTACCGGGAAAAGGATGTTAACTAAATTAAATATCCTACACAATCCCTATTGGCGAAAGATCCATTAATTGAAAACCGACCGTGAAAAAATTTCTATTCTTCCTCATTTTTGTTGTGGTCGCACTAGCTTTGGATGGAACCTTAGCCAAAGATATTTTTGATTACGGAATCCAAACCGTATCAGGTTGGATGGGGCTGGCTTTGCTTATTGGTATTCTCATCACTCTATACTGGGCAGAATCCACCAAAAGCCACCATGACAAAAACACCCGTGAGTAAATAAGTTGAACGGTAATCCTTAAATGGATTCAGTCGTTTCGACATTCTGCAATAGACTCAACAACGCAAAAGGTTCTACCTGCCGGTCAATTTTAATCCAGATGGTTCCATTCCCTCCATGCGCTACAGTTGCTTTTTCACCAGCACTTGTTTCCATTGCATCGATGCTAAATTTAAATTGTCCACCCGGTGAAATATATTCTGCCTCATCACCCAACTCGATTCGGTTTTTAACTTCTACTTCCATCCAGCCCGGTCGCTCATTAACGACCTGCCCACCAAATACCTGAGCCTGGTTTTCTTCTTGAGGTGAATCAAACCGTTCAGTTTCTCGATTGGATGCAGATATTAGAAACGCAGAAGTAAAACCTCGGTTAGCCGTCTTTTCGATTTCTCCCAGTAAACCCGGATCAAAAGAACGGCCTTCGGTTAGATCGCTAATGGCTTTACGGTATGCACGCGTAACCAAAGATAAATAATAAATAGATTTAGACCGGCCCTCTATTTTAAATGATAGGACCCCGGCATCTTGAAGAGGTTTTAAATATTCTACCGCCCTCAAGTCTTTTGAGTTCATGATATAAGTGCCATGTTCATCTTCATCTACTGGCATCATTTCACCATTCCGCTGGGTTTCCTCGATAGCATACTGCCCCTCTAGCGGTTTATACTTTTCAGTATCCTTCCCCTCTTCTTCATGGACTTTGAATTCCCATCGGCAACTATTTGTACAGGTGCCCTGATTTGCATCTCTATGATTGAAATAGTTGGATAAAAGACATCGGCCGGAATAAGCAATACAAATTGACCCGTGAACAAAAGCCTCAAGCTCTAAACCTGGAACACGATCATGGATTTCCTGGATCTCCTCTAGAGAAAGCTCTCTGGATAAAATGATTCGCTTAACACCCAGGTTGTACCAGAATTCCGCCGAGGTCCAATTCATGGTATTGGATTGTACCGAAAGATGAACCGGAATCTCTGGAAACTCCTTCACCGCAAATTGAATCATTCCAGGGTCAGCCATAATGAACGCGTCAGGACCTAAAGCCGCGTGTTGAGCTAAAGATTTTTTAAAGGATTCAATTTTTCGGTTAGGAGGAAGAATATTGGCAGTGACATATATCTTTTTTCCCTTTTCATGGGTGTAGGCGATGGCATCTTCAAGTAAATCATTTTTAAAGGGATTCTCTCTCGCCCTGAGGGAAAATTTTGGGATGCCTGCATACACTGCATCTGCTCCATACGCCAAAGCGTATTTCAATTTTTCAGGACTACCTGCTGGCGATAATAATTCTGGGGCCATCATTTGAATTCAATTTCTTATAAAATTAATAGTATAGAGCTTTTTAGCTTACACCAATGAGGTATCAAACCGCAACAAACTTAGATTGTCGGTAGGGTTTTCAGGGTTATGAAATTCGGGAATATCAAGGAGAGTGCTTAAATTCGGTCTTCATCGCCAGAGGAATCACCTTCGCCACCTTGAAGCTCTTCCACCAAGGACAGGGTAGATCGAAGCCTTTTGGCTAAAACTTTAAGTATAGGCATAAGAGCCTGGGGATTTTGTTGCGCCAGATGATTAAAGGTCTCCTGAGTCATTTTCGAAATGGAACAATCTTCCAGCGCTACTACTGTGGCCGAGCGTGGGAGCCCATCTATCAACCCCATCTCCCCAAAAATATCATTTTCTTTAAGTACAGCAATAATATGCTTATCTTCGTTTGGGCGCTTTTTAGAAACCTCTACACTCCCCGACTCAATAATATAGGCACAGTCACTCAGCATGCCTTCTTGGATTATTTCGGCGCCTTTTTTAAAATAATGTGTCTTCATTATGATCTATATAAAAAGAAACTAATAAGTTTTCTAAAATGCTTTCAAAGACTTACAAATAAAAAATATTTTATGCTTAGAGGGTAATTGCCTGAGAAAAATTAAAATTTATGAACCTCTTGCATATTTTAAGCCTTTAAGAATAAAAATGCAATACAGCCCTTATTATGGGGCTTGAGCAACCTAAATTTGAATTACAAATCTAAAATTAAAAAGGATCTGCATATCTTAAAGTGCAGACCCTCGTATATTTCCCAAAATAATTAAACCATAAATCCTAATTTTTTATTCCGGCTTTTCAACCTTACGCCGGACTCGATTTCCCGTTCTCAAATCCTTCTATTATTTCCAAGGCTTTTCTCAAGCGTTTCGCAAGAACTTTTAAAACGGGAATTAAGGCCGTAGGATTGTGTTTTGATAATGAATTAAAAATATCCTGCGTCATTACTGTTACCGTGCAATCTTCTATAGCCACTACGTTGGCAGAACGTGGAAGAGAATCGATCATCCCCATTTCTCCAAAAATATCGTTTTGCTCGAGAATGCCTATTATCTGTTCTTCACCATTGACCATTGTCTTGGATACTTTCACGCTTCCCGACTCAATAATATAAGCGCAGTCACTCAAGGTGCCTTCTTCAATAATTTTCGCATCCTTCTTAAAGTATTGCTTTTTCATTCTCACTCCATTCTTCATCACATGGAAAGACTAATTTGGAATTATTGCCCGCTAGATAATAATCTTTTGAGACAGTGGGGCCTGTTCTAGAATTCAAAGAAGGAATAAATATAAAGTTAAAATGTAAAGGACCAGCATAAAGCCTCTGGCCTTTTACAAATTAGGCGAATAAACATAATTTTAAACTTCAATTAAAAGGAATATTGTTTTTATTGCCGGGGAAGCGTAGATACTTTACAAACTGCCAACAGGTACAGATTGGGTCTCTACCTTCCCGCTTTCCAAATTGTCCACCACCCTTAAGGTATGCCTCAATCTGTTTACCAGAATTTTTAAAATCGGCATCAACGCCTGTGGATTCTGCTTGGCCAAAGAAACAAAGGTTTGCTGGGTAATTTTTCGAATTCGACAACTATCTAGCGCTGTTACAGTAGCGGATCGGGGGAGCCCGTCAATCAGACCAAGCTCCCCAAATATTTCGTCTCGAGTCAGAGTTCCCACAAAATGCTGTTTGCCACTTGGAAGAGACTTGCACACTTCGGCACTTCCTGACTCGATAATATAGGCGCAGTCGCTACGATCTCCCTCTCGGATGATCGTTTCGCCTTTTTTATATTTCAAAGCTTTAGGTTGAATTGACATATTAGCTACATATTTAAAATTATTTAGCTAGAGTATTTGCCAATCCATTCATTGAACTTTGAGAACCCGAGCTTTGCGAGTTTGGAACGTTCGGGGAGAACATATAAGCCACCAAACCCGCAAAGATCAGGAAAATAACTATTGGAGTCCAAGGGGATTTCTTCTCGGCTTTTCCTCTTTTTTTAGTTGCGGATGTCTTACCATTTCGCGACTCAGATTTAGCCGAACTTGGGATTTTTCTTTTAATTGTTGCTGTGTTCATCATTTCACCTCAAAAAACTGTCATAAAATCTATACTGATACCTTATTTAATAGCATAATGCATGCCAAAGCCCCCCACAATTGCGGGATAAATCACATAAGTCATTATAAATAAAAGAGTAAATTAATATTTGGAGAGATTGCTACAGAAATACTGAGAATATATTTCCGAGAACATGTCTTAATTTGAGACAAGTTATCTCAAAATGATACACTTATGAGACAGTGAGACAATTTTCTTTTAGGTTGCCGAACGATATTTCTTTATTTTTCTATAAAATGTCGCCCTGCTGATGCCCAATGCCTTTGCAGCTTGGGGAACTTTTCCATTAGCTCGGTTAAGGGCTTCTAAAAAAGCCTTCTTTTCAATTTCATCAAAGGTCGACCCGGCGGCGGGTAGAGTTGGGTGAGAAGATAAAGGTTCGACTATGGGAGCAGAGATAACGGGTTGGACCGTCTGCTGATTTTCTATGGCAGGAATGAATCGGTTATCGTCCCCGACATGCCCTTCACGATGCTTCTGAATATCTGGCGAAAGGTTTTCGATTTGCACCATATTTGTTTGTGTGGTGACCATGGCTCGATATATTTCGTTCTCCAACTGCCTTACATTTCCTGGCCAGGGATAACGATCCAAGGCTTCCATTGCATACGAACTTACCGAGGTAATCTTTTTGGGGATTTCGTCCTTATACTTTTTTAGAAAATGATTGATCAAAAGCGGGATGTCGTCTTTTCTCACTCTTAAAGGGGGTAAAGAAATAAGATATACCATCAAGCGGTAATAAAGGTCTTCACGGAACCTGCCTTCCTTGACCGCATCTTGCAGATTTCTATTGGTTGCGGAAATAACCCTTAAATCCACATTTATTTTTTTTGTTCCCCCTACTTTTTCAAAACTCTTATCCTGCAAAAACCGAAGGAGCTTTACCTGCATTTTGGGCGACATTTCCCCGATTTCATCTAAAAACAGCGTGCCCCCATTTGCCCCCTCCAGCTTTCCTGGTCGAGAATCATCCGCCCCGGTGAATGCTCCCTTTTCGTGACCAAAAAATTCGTTTTCCTGCAGCTCTTCAGGAATGGCACCGCAATTGATGGCGACAAAATCTCCCATTCTATATGCGCTGTTAAAATGAATGGCTTTTGCAACCAGTTCTTTTCCTGTGCCGCTTTCACCCCCGATAAAAACATTGATATTAATTCCGGAAACTTCGTCAATCTGCCCAAAAATCTGCCGCATGGATTCGCTATGCCCCACAATATTTTTGTAGGAATATGTTTTTTTAAGTTCCCCCTGAAGCCTCTGAATCTTATTGACCATCGAATACATTTCAATGGCCCTTTCAACATTTGTTTGCAGACGAATCTTATCCACCGGCTTCACCATATAATCAAATGCGCCTATTTTCATGGCTTCCACAGCAGGACCCAAGGCATCATTATTGGTAATAACCATAACCGGAATGTCTCTATTCGCAAGACGGATGCGTTTAAGAATTTCCAGGCCCGACAACCCCGGCATATTGATATCCAGACAAATTGCAGCCGGGTTTTCATCCAGCATATTCAGACAAAGCTCACCATTATCAAAAACTTTAATCTGATAACCCTGGTCCTTAAGCCATCCCACCATCATTTGCCGATGAGTGATGTCGGTATCTACTACAAATATTAGTTCTTTAATTGCCATGATCTTTTAGACAAAAATTGCTCACGCTATTTCTCTAACCTTGAAGTTGAATGAATACGTTACTTGATCTTATTCGGCAACCGAGTTATTGCTATTCATCCGTCTCACACCTTCGAGACGCTCTATAACCTAAAATCTCTGCGTCTAGCAGACTTCCAAAATTGATATAACCCTTCGGGTTTTTAGGATAACCTTTGCATTCCGGCCATTCATAAATCCGGGTTTTAGGATTGCCCAGCAAGCCATAAGCTAAAAATAGATCATAATCCATATTCTTTGGAATAGCAGGAGGAGAGGGAAGCCTGTTTTCTCGACGAAACTCCCAGGGAGGAACTGGTTTTTTCTGGATCCATAAGCCTAGATTTTTTTTCCAGGCTTTATATTCCAGCTTTTCAAGAAAACTACTGTGAGGGTTCTTCACCCGATAATGCCAAGCCAACCCGGATTTGAGCATTTCCTCGTTCAGCAGTTTGCCGTCTGGCAAAAACACCTCCCCGATCAAACGCTTGTACTTATCTTTTAAGATATAGTTTACGCGTACAGTTTTCCCCATGGCCAAATCTGTTGCCAACCTTAAGGCGGACTTGCCAAATGGCTGGCCCATTTCTGGAGCATCAATATCCGCTAAACGCACCTTATGCAATTTATCACGGTCCGTTTTTAACGTTAACGTATCTCCATTCTGGATCTGAATCACTTCACCATTTACGGTCTTCAAATCCGCTTGCGGCACCAGATACAACATCAACACTAATAAACTTGTTTTAATTCCCATAATAAAATTCTACCACCCGCTAGCGCGGGAGGCGACTAGCAATATCATTATCTCGAGAAAAATTGGCATCTCGGCTTAATATGTTCTTGCTCATTTTTCTTCCTCAAGCGCAGGTAAACTGCGCTCAATCATGAACCGGACATCGTCATTCCGCTAGCGCGGGAGGCGACTAGCAATATCATTATCGCGAGAAAAATCGGCATCTCGGCTTAATACGTTCATACTCATTTTTCTTCTTCAAGCGCAGGTAAGCTGCGCTCAATCATGAACCGGACATCGTCATTGGCGTTGGTGTATGTGATTTTTATTCCGGGGTGTTTGGACTGAAACACTCGAAACACCTCATCGACAAACCCCTGGCCAACAGTAGAAATATCTTTAAAATCTAAAACCACGTGTTTGAATTTTTCCAGCCCCAAACAAATACGCCGTGCTTGGGATCGTGAGACATAGCGCTCATCACCCAGTTGGCTCAGTTGCACCAAAATATGGGTCCTATCAAACTTGGGCATTCCCTCAGGATTCTCCTCAACAAATTCTTCGAAAACTTTCTGCATTTTTCTTTTTGAATCTAATGCGATTTTCATTATCAAACCTGTTCCGGGCACATTCTCATCCTTCATCGTTTCCACAAACCAGTCTTCATCCCAATTCGTCCTTATATAGGATATGCCTCTTGAAACGATGTGAAAAATATCAAAGGCTCGGGATGTGAAAAAAATGCCTTCGCCCGTGTGGTTTTCCTGGTCGGTGGTAAATTTTCCTTTTGAAAGATCAAGGATACTTTCACGCTCATTATCCAGCTCTAAGGCATTCTTAATCTTTCTGAAAATTCCAATGCCATTATCGCGAATTGCTATTGTGACTGAATCTGATGCCCATATAGTTTTTATCACTACCCCGGTTCCCTCTGAATGGTCGATGGCGTTGTTGAGCATTTCCAGAAAACCGTATTCGCAAATCTCCAGAATATTTTTTGAGAGTGTCTCAAAATCCTGCAAAAAGTTTTCTTTCCAGACTTCATCTTCCGCGATTCCCGGTTCCAAAGGAATCTGAAATTTTTTATTTTTTTCGGTTTTTAAAAAATATTTTGCCTGCCGCGTGGTGCCCGATTTTATGATCTTTCCATCACGAACCAGTCGATTCAAATGCCGGTGAACAGTCGTGCGACTGCACGCAAATGCCGCCGCAGTTTTGGCAACAATATTCTGTGGATGCACCGGTATTTTCGCTAAAAGATAGCTACGAATTTCTTCCGCCTGGTTCTTGACCATTCTAAATCCTTTATTACCACTAGTTATAAAAATTATTATAACTAGTGGTAATATGCTTGTCAATCGAGATAATCTAGGGTTTCTCTATAAATATACACCCTATATAGATAATAATAATTATAACCATACAAAATTCTATTTATAACTATATTAGGGCATATTTATAACTACTGGGGTGTGGGTTTATAACGGGTTGCAAATGGCTGGAGGGTGAAGAGGTAAATTTAAGTGGTTTTTCGTGAGCGGTAGATAAGAAAAGCACCTGCAATCAACAGAAAAATACTGTAAAAACTGCCTCGGCTGAGGCCCATAATGAGGGAGGCATCGGGCTCTCTAAACTGCTCGCCAAAGATACGCACTACCGCGTAAATCAGCAAAAATTCACCGCTCAATCGGCCGGGGTGATTCAGGGCATCGGTTTTCCACAACCGCCATTGGCTGTACGCCAGCAATAGACCTCCTTCCAGCCCTGCTTCATAAAGCTGGGAAGGGTGGCGGGGGGCGATTTGTTCCAAAGGGGTTCCCAGCATGGCACTTTGAGGAAAAATCACCGCCCAGGAAACATGAGAAACTTTTCCCCATAGTTCTCCATTAATGAAATTGGCAATACGACCCAGTAAAATTCCCGGTGGCACCAAAGGACATAGCAGGTCCCCGAGTTGCAGAAAAGAAATTTTTAGTTTTTTCGCCACCCACCAGCAGGCTGCAAGCACTCCTATGAAACCGCCATGACTGGCCATGCCCCCTTTCCAGACCTGAAATATGACCCAGGGTCTGCGTAGAGTTTCGTCCAGCGCATAGAACAACATATATCCCATCCGACCCCCCAGTAATACTCCAATCATCATGGAGGTGATGACGAGAGACTGTTGCTCAGGAGTAAGCGCGGCTTTGCCATGCTTGCAAAACAGGTGCAAGAGCCACATTCCGGATAAGAAGCCTAAGGCATAGGCCAATCCGTAATAGCGGATACCAAAACTTTCTGTGAATTGGAGTAAGAAGGGATCTAGATCGTGAACCCAGTAATTGGAACTTTCCATAGCGATAGCTTGTTAAACCGGCAAAAAGATTGGGGTGTGATATTTTTCCTAAGCTCTCGTGCCCTGAGAAAGGGTATGTGATATCACCAACCTTGGCTTCATGCCCTGAAAGGGTAAAAAGTTATTGCTAGTTGGCTACGGGGCTCGCCCCGTCAAGATGGAAGCGGCATCGATGGCGCCATAGGTGAAAATCATATCTGCGCCGGCCCGGCGCAGGCTGATGAGCGATTCTATCAGACAGCTATCGTAATCAAGCCAGCCTTTTTCATCCGCGGCCTTGAGCATGGCATATTCTCCGCTGACATGATAAGCGGCGACGGGGAGCGCCGAATGCTCGCGCGTTAATCGGATGATGTCCAGATAGGGCAAGCCGGGTTTGATCAGTAACCAATCCGCTCCTTCTTCTTCATCTGATTGGATTTCCCTTATCGCTTCACGAGCATTGGCTGGATCCATTTGATAGGTTTTTTTATCTCCCTCTTTGGGAGCAGAGTCAAGCGCATCACGAAACGGCCCATAAAAGGCAGAGGCATATTTCGCGCAGTAACTGCAAATCAATACATCCTCAAATCCGGCTTCGTCCAAGGCCCAGCGTATGGCATCGACCCGGCCGTCCATCATATCGGAAGGTGCCACCACATCGGCTCCTGCTTCCGCCTGGGCTACCGCCATATCGGCAAGAAGGGGGAGTGTCTCGTCATTCAAAATTTTACCGTCTTTTACCAGTCCATCATGCCCATCGCAGGAATAAGGGTCTAACGCCACATCCGTGATAACCAGCATGTTAGGAATCGATTTCTTTAATTCTTTTACCGCCCGCTGAAGCAGTCCGTTGGGATTAAGACTTTCCGTGCCCTCCGAATTTTTCAACGAATTCTCCAAAGCGGGGAAGAGAGCAACTGCAGGGACCCCAAGATCAAATGCCTTTTGGCAATCGGAGACGAGTTGATCAATCGAAAGCCTTGAGATACCTGGCATCGAAATAATCGGACTGCGAAGGTTGTTACCCTCCTGAACAAAAGCGGGCCAAACCAAATTGGCCGGACTCACCACCGATTCCCGGATCAGTCCACGAATGGCTGGATTCAATCTGTTTCTGCGTGGTCGTTGCATCATTAAGGGTGTCTTATTGTGGGCGATTTACCAACATGAAGAAGAATAACCAATCAATTTTGCCTTTGCAACTTAAAGCAAAACCCTGTCGAATCTTCGACAGGGTCTGCGGATTTATACCCCTAAAAAATGGGGAAAACTGGCTCCGGTGACAGGACTCGAACCTGTAACAACTCGATTAACAGTCGAGTGCGCTACCAATTGCGCCACACCGGAATGGACTTTATATATAGGATTAAAACACTGAAATTTAATCGTTTTGCATCATATTGTCAAGTGGATTTTCCCTCCACCCACTGGGCCCGGGCAACGCCCGGTAGTAATAAGCCAAGGCTTTTGAGGCGAACTACAAGTTGTCTCGGCTTGAAGAGCTATTGTCCGTTGAGCCGCGAGATGGGCTGTTGGCAAAAAAAAGAAATTTCAAGTACCAGCGGAGGTTCTCCGCTAGCCCATTTCCATTCGCCCTTCCAGCGATTTCAACAGGGTCACAGAGTCGGCATATTCAATATCCGAACCCACTGGCAGGCCCCTGGCAATCCGAGTAACCTTGACCGTCTCAAAGGGTTTCAAAACTTTTGAGATATATACCGCTGTGGATTCGCCTTCCATGTCTGGATTGGTGGCCAGGATTACCTCACGAATGCCTGGCGCACTGACTTTCTCTTTCAAAGCTTCAATATTCAGGTCATTCGGACCAATGCCATCCAGAGGAGATATCACCCCCATCAGCACATGATAAACTCCTTTGAAATACCCCATATTCTCCATCACATAAACATCGTGCGGTTCTTCCACCACACAAATCTGTGAATGGTCACGGGTTGAGTCGGAACAAATCTCGCAGGGTTCTGACTCGGTAATACCGTGGCATATTGAACAGAGAATAATTTTTTCTTTGAGGTTCTGAATGGCTGAGGCGAGTTTATTCGCATGCTCCGTTTTTCCGCGCATCAGAAAAAACGATAAGCGCTCGGCAGTTTTCTGACCAATGCCAGGAAGCCTTTTCAACTCATCTATGAGGTCGGTAACAGCGGGTGGTCTTTTCACGGTGGAATGCTAAAGGTTAATTTTTATCGGATTCAGCGAGTTATGTTTCTCATTTGCCTTCATACCTCGAATGAGGTATCACGCTGGTTATGTGAAGAGCCCCGGAATTTTCAAGCCCCCGGTCAATTTAGACATTTCATCCTGCGCCAGTTCTTTAACTTTTTTGTGAACTTCATTCATGGCACCGGCAATCAGGTCTTCCAGCATTTCGCGATCGTTCATGTTGATTAACTCGTCATCAATATGAATCGAGATAACTTCATGGAGTCCATTGGCAACAACCTTCACCATTCCGCCCCCAGTAGTTACCTCTACATTTTTTTCCGCGAGACCTTCTTGAATCTCGGAAATTTTGGACTGCATATCCTGAGCTTGTTTAAATAGCGAGGTCCAGTTTTTATCAAACATCAATACACCTGTTATTCAGAAAAATAAGGGCACCTCTAGTAACTCAATAATTTTTAGATGCACTCTCATTTCACCACAGTGCCCCCGAAAATGTCCAGAGCATCTTGGATAATTTCTGATTCTGTTTTTTGTCTGCCCTGATTATCATCATTTATAGTTTTTTTTTTCTGCTCACTTGAGGAGGGAACGGGGGTAGGTTGAGCCTCACCCAGTTTCAAAATCACCTGAACCTCATGACCTGTGACAGACCGAACCATATCCTTGATAAACTGAACATTTTCCTGTGTCTCTACCATTTCCAGAGTGAAGGTGTCTGAAAACATAATTTGAATTTCTTTTTCGTTCAGTGCGAGCACCTGGCATTTATCCAGATAATGTTCAAAAGCAGGACGTTTTCGGGAAACTTCCTGGCGAACTTTAGCCCAAATGGAGGGATCAAAAGAACCATTTTCCGGTTGGACAATAGCCTGACTGTTTGCGGATGTTGCGCCTGAATCACTTTGTGGTGATGACTCTACTGGCTGGGCCTGCTCTACTGGCTGGGCCTGCACAACTGGCTGGGCCTGTTCTACTTCTCCTTCTATCTGATTGATCTTTTCGATGAGATCATCAATTTTTTTAAAAGACCGGGTTTCGGTCAGTCGCAATATAGCCATTTCAAAAACCATCTGCGCCAAAGTGGAACGTTTCATTTCTACTTCCGCTCGGGAGAGAATCGTAAACATTTGTTGCAATTCATCGGCATGGAATCCTTCCGCCTGTTTTTTCAAAACTTCCAGGTTGCAGGTATGCGCATTCAGTAATATTTCAGGATTACGGGAAATTTTAACCATCAATAGGTTTCTCAAATATTCCATCACACTCCGACAAAACAAGCTCAGATTTTTTCCCTGATTGGCAACTTCCTGAACCAGAGTGATCAGCTCAGAAGGTTCTCGTTTAATCAGTCTGTCAGCAAAAAGCTCAAGAATTGTTCCACCAACAATACCCAGAACCGCCTCAACTGAATCGGTATCAACCTTTTTGCCGCTATAAGCAATGACTTGATCCAACAAGCTTTGTGCATCACGCATACTGCCAGCACCAATTTTTGAAATTTCCTCTAATCCTTTTTCGTCAATTTGAATTTTCTCCTGCCCACAAATCAACTCAAGTTGTTTGGTGATTTGAGCGTTGGAAAGTGGCTTGAATTCAAAGCACTGACAACGGGAAAGAATCGTATCCGGAATTTTGATCAACTCGGTGGTGGCAAAAATAAAAATAACTTTTGCGGGAGGTTCTTCCAGCGTTTTCAACAGAGCATTGAACGCGCTTTTTGAGAGCATATGTACTTCATCAATAATATAGACTTTGTAACGGGCTGAGGAGGTGGCGTATTGCACATTATCAATGAGGTCGCGCACTTCAGCCACCCCATTATTGGAGGCACCATCGATTTCCTGCACATCAATACAGTTGCCTTCTGTAATTTCCACACACAAACTGCAGGTGCCGCAAGGGTCTATGGTCGGTCCGTTTTCGCAGTTGAGTACTCGCGCTAGAATTCGCGCTGTAGTGGTCTTCCCCACCCCGCGAGTTCCGGAAAATAAAAACGCATGCGAAATACGATTCAGTTCAATGGAGTTGGATAGGGTTCGGACAATATGCTCCTGTCCAACCAACTCGCTAAATTTCTGGGGACGCCATTTACGGGCTGAGACCTGGAAGTCCATTATTTCAGAAGGCCGATGGTTTGCAGGCAACCGCTGATTGTAAGTCGCCTGGAAATGCTATTTAAAGGCAGAATTGCTGGGTAACTCACAGCACACATGGGATTTTGCTACCGCTGCTTCCTTCCGGACCTGACGGATTTCACAAAGCCACGTTGCGTGAGGCCCAACAAAACTGCCAAATATATTTACGGAGAATCTCCGCTAATTAATTGTAATTTTTTATACTGTGGGCAAGTGTTCTTTCGGCCCAAATACCTATTGCTCATTTCCCCCCTCTTAGAGGGTGGCGGAGAGGGAGGGATTCGAACCCTCGGTAGGGGTAAACCTACACACGCTTTCCAAGCGTGCGCCTTCAACCGCTCGGCCACCTCTCCACTACAAATCGCTTTATCTGGCGACCAAGTTCCCGACCACAATTAAAGCGTGCTGTATTCTAATTTTATCTGCTCCAAGTTTCAAGGTTAATTCCGCTTCAAAAAAGCTCAGGCTCTTTATTTTCAATATTCTTGGAGCGGAGAACCTCCAAATTGGGCCAAAAAATTCCATTCCTTTTAATACATAATTCTCCAAACGGTCCAGGTCATCCCAATCATAGCGAGTCCCATATAAGAACCTGGCCCGAGGCTTCCTGAATAGCTATAAATCATCCAGGCCCCTACTACCCAGGCGATGGTCATAAAAATCAGAATAATTTTAAACCCTTTTCCCCTATCCATTGTTCGCCCTTTACTCCGTCGGAACTGAGACACCCTGCCTCAAAACCTGTTAAAATAATGGCGGGTCGTTTTACCCATCCAAGGCACGGGTGGTATTCCCTCATTATCTTCATGCCCTAAAAGGGTAAATTCCAAGGTTAGCCATTACGCGCGCAAGAACACGATATGAAGGTCTACCAGTAAAGTCAAGATTGGCTTTCGCGCACTGACAAACTGTCTTTTGCCTGAATCAAAATCAACCCCCCGAAAACTGGAAATGGAAATAACCTCACTTTTTAAAACTCATAGATTTTCCTGGATCGTGGGCGCTGGCCTGCTGACCCTACTTCTGTTCACCGTTTATTTCCCCGTTCTTGAGTACGGATTCATCTGGGACGATGACCGCCATTTAACTGATAATCCTTTTGTAATCAATCCTGATGGACTAAAACCTCTCTGGCTGGATGTGCGGTCCACTCAACAATATTATCCGCTGATTTCCACCAGCTTTTGGATAGAGCACCGACTCTGGGGTTTGAACCCTTTGGGATACCACATTGACAACGTCCTGCTCCATACCATGAACACCATCGTACTGTGGCGCATTCTGGTATTTTTAGGTATTCCTGCCGCCTGGTTGGTTTCCGCAGTTTTTGCTCTCCATCCCGTTCATGTCGAGTCGGTAGCCTGGATCACGGAGAGAAAAAATCTTCTTTCAGGATTTTTTTATCTATTATCGCTTTACACCTTCCTGCGATTTTATTTTTCGGGACAATCGGTTGACTCCAGCGAAAACCCAAAACGTTCGGGTCTACTTTATGGCCTCTCATTATTTTTCTTTATCTGTGCGCTTTTTGGCAAAAGCGTTACCTGCACTCTACCCGCGGTTATCCTTTTACTTATATGGTGGAAACAAAACCACATCGACCTGAAAACTATCCGGCTCATGGTGCCCTATTTTATGATCGGGCTTGGTTTGGCTACTTTGACCATTTGGCTGGAAAAAGTAAACGCCGGAGCTTTAGGACCTGAATGGAATTATTCTTTCTGGGACCGATTTATAATTGCCGGCCAAGCTCTTTGGTTTTATATCGGGAAATTGATTTGGCCGTCTCCGATTATTTTTATCTACCCCATGTGGAGCATTGACGACTCGGTTTGGTGGCAATACCTTTATCCTTTAACATTTTTATTTTTTATTCTGGTTTTATGGGCTCTTAGAAAAAATATCGGCCGAGGTCCCTTGACCGCTGTTTTATTTTTTGCTGGTTCGGTTCTTCCTGCTTTAGGATTTTTTAATATCTACTTCATGCGATTTTCACTGGTCTCGGACCACTTTCAATATCTCCCTTCAATCGGAATCCTGCTTATCGCTATCGTTGGAGTAGCCCGGTTAGCGGGGAAAAGCTTGCCCTTATTTGCCATTTTGCTTTTACTCGGTCTCGGACATTTAAGCTCGAAACAGATTTCTATTTATAAAAATGACTTCACCCTATGGAGTGATACGGTTCAAAAAAATCCCAATGCCTGGATGGCTCATTACAATCTTGCAAACGTTTTCATCAATGAACAAAAAGTCGAGGAAGCTCTGATACATTATCGGGAAGCGATTCGCATCAAGCCTGATTTTCCCCGGGCCTCTTACAATCTGGCCAACACCCTTCTCGCCCAGAGCAAAACCCAAGAAGCCATTATTCAATACGAAATTTCAATCCGTACCAAACCGGATTTTGTCGATGCTTACAATAATTTAGGGGTAGCCTTACTGTCTGAAGGGAATACTGAGGAAGCGATTATACAATTTGAGAAAGCTCTAGAACTGAAACCAGACTATGCCGATGCCCAGAACAATCTTAAAGTTGCCACTCGGCGTGGAGCCAGTAGCCGTGATATTCTTCATTAACCTTGTGCCCCGCAGGGGTAAATAGCTTAATCTGGTCAGCAAGGAGTTATCTCGGCTAAATAGATAAATTGTTGCTCATTCCCATCCACAGGAGTGGGTGGGGAGAAAAGAGTGCGCCCAGCAGGACTCGAACCTGCGACCTACGGTTCCGCAAACCGTCGCTCTATCCAGCTGAGCCATGGGCGCATATTGGGATAGGATCCCAATTAAAAATCAGGATACATCAATAGGTATATAATCCATCAATTGCAGAGCATAGTCTTCATGCTCGAACGCATACATTGTGGGATATTTTGCGAATGCCCACCCTGTATAAAGGGTCTTGCCATTTTGTTCAACCACTAATTGAATAGCGGGGTTGGTCAACTCATTTCCGTTTGACGTGTAAGCATTTTGGCTCATTACAAAATTAGGCAAAAACGGCCCCACTGTAACCCTGATTCCGGAATCTTCCAACTCAAAACTGGATCCCAGAGTGACGGTCTTCATTTCATTGCGTTCTTCATCCTTTTTATTCTTGATCAGAAGCTTGACCGCTTTCCACTTACCTTTTACCCCACCCGGCACATCAATGGCCCGCTCTACTTTGACCGCTTCCTGAACATTGGGGTGGTTTTCGTCTACCGGCTTGCCAGCATAATCAGCATCCACCTGCTGAGCAGGTTTTGATCGGGACCCTTCAAACTGGGAAACATTCAGTTTATTTATATCGGTCGTAGGCAAGTCTGCAATGTCTTCCTTGCTTTCATGGGTGCATCCGATGAACACCGACAACACAAGTATCAGCCAAATTCTATTTTTAATTAAACGTGTCAAATCTTTTACCTTACTCATTATAAAGGATGGCGGAGAGGGAGGGATTCGAACCCTCGGTGAGAGTAAACCCACACACACTTAGCAGGCGTGCGCCTTAAGCCAGCTCGGCCACCTCTCCAGTTTATTTGGACGCTGAGAATATTCAGCGAATTTTTTTAAACAACTGATTTTATTGGGAAATTTATTTAATTATTCGTGGAGGGAGTAAGATTCTATCCCATTGAACCTTCGTTCAACAGTTTTCAAAACCACCGCCTTAAACCAATTGGCCCTTCCTACTTCCTCGTGTATTTATGATAGTTATCCAGTTCCTCGAAAAAGTCAAGAACCTGTTATCTCTAAGGCTCAATATTTGAGTAATATAAAAATTCCAAATTTGTTCAATCCCCAAAACTGACCGAAATTCTAAATATTTATTATTTCGTTTCAAATACGATGGTTTGTACTGAAACATATATCATTAGAACGGCTTGAAGGACAAATTTTTTATTTCTTTTCCGTGGTGAGAACCTTGATAGAACTTTTTGTCCTAAGGAAAGAATATTAATTTTTTTCATTAAATTTTAAAATTATTCGATTTTCCTTAAAAACATTGTTCAAAAAGATCATTAACGAAAGAAGAGCCAGAGGAAGAAAGTGTAAACTCCAGCGAGGCGAATAGGCTATCGTTGACACAAAAATATAGGGAGCAAACAACCCCAAAAAGGCTATTCCAAAACTCAGCGGGAAGTTGAAGAGTGGTTTAGGACGCCAAACCAACGCTAGTAATGCAACAAATAAGCCTGAGGCCAAAAAATACGCTGATATAGACATAGGAATGGGCCAGTTATTGCCGGTTATTATCTCATAGAAGTGCCACAATGGAGTAACACCCTCGTCTTCAAAGCGTGGGTGACCTTTACCGGCAATGAAGAAACCTGCCTCAAGAACCCAGTTCCGCCAACAAACTAGGCCAACGCCTATAACTATTCCACCTGTCCAATAATAAGCCAGTCGATGCCAACCTATTTTAAAGCGCTCCCAATACTCCTTCCATCCTCCAGTTGGACCCTTAACTGGTTCAAGGGTTAATAAAGCTATAGCCGCGATAACACCCAAATGATCTTGTCGTCCCCAATATCCAAGAATGCCGCAAAGGGTAGCCAGAAAAATATTAATCCTGCCGCTTTCACGGGCTTGAAGCAAAAACCAGGCAGCTAGAAACAGGAACAACATTGCTGTGTTCTCACTCATCCCCTGACCAATACAATATCTATAACTCCCATTAAAGGTCATACAAAGGTAGGCCATACTGGTTAAAAAAGCTGTAAGAGGAGGCATTCGAAACTTTAAAGCCAAGCTTCCGAGAAGGGTGGCTGCCCCCAATACACACCAAACATCAAACATTGACCAGGAAACTACAGACTGTCCAAATAATCCACCTGCGAGAGCCCTTACATAAGGATACAATTCCCTGCCCATCACAGCTGACTCTCCCCCGGTAAACCATTCACCTCCGACTACGATTCGACGTGAAAAAAATTGATAGCCTGTCATATCATTTCCCGCAACAAACACATACCACTGCCCAATTTTATGTCCCCAGGTATGCAGAAAGAACACTAGTGAAGGGAGTCCGAAAAATACAAATGTACTTCGTACAATTCGGCTAGAGTGAAAAATTCGGTAATCTTTTTTGATGTAGGTCCAGAAAAGAAATCCTAAACCTGCAAAGATGGTTGATACACCTAGATGAGAAATTTTTGTCACATCCACCTGATTGACCATTTTTAAAACCTTATCAATCATTGGGCCAAAAAATATTGAAACAAAAAGAATTAATGAACTAAAGCCAGCCAATGGCAACGTAAGCACCTGCTCCTTAACCAAAATACCCGCTGTCCATATTGCCCACGCCAGAAAAAACAGGCACATCAATGCATCACTCACCCAACTCAAACCTTTATAGAATGCTATGGTATTTGAATCTAGAGATAAAACAGACTCATCCTGCCAAAAACTTCCTCGGCTCATATTAGAGATCACAGCTTGATTAGACTCAACCCATACTGGAATAAGAGACCATTGAGCTCCCTTGTATTTTAGCTTGCCTGACACCCTCCATTTTCCTTCAGGCAAAAGTGCTACCTGTTTCACTTCTGCAAAACTTTTTACTGGGAAAAGAACAACATCTTTACCTTCCTTATTTTTTGCTAGCAAACTCCCCTCTTCAACCCCTTCTGCAATCAAAGCAAATTGTTTTCCCTCCGGCACAAACAGAGTTCCCTCAATTTCATAAATCGGATTCAAATCTTCGTACCTTTTAACCGAAAGAGGAATGGCCCAATCTAAGGGAAAGTCCATTTTCTCCCTCCAAGGTTTCTGAAGGATTCCTGATGCATTCTGATTCCATGTGGTCGCAAAAGTTTTGACCCAGCCTTCACTAGTCAAAAGGTTAAATTTACCCATCATGTGGCGAGGTTCCTGACGCTTGCACACATCTTTGAAATACACACAATATCCGGTGTCATAAAATAATTCTTCTTGGCTCATTTTTGGGTATGCTTTCACCAGCCATCCCCCTGCAGGTGCCCCAGAATACAGGATGATTTTCACTACCAATATTCCCGCAAGAAAAAAAATAGAATACTTAAATGACAAAAACCTCCTACCTAGAGCAAACAAAAAGGGAATGATGGCTAGAACCACCCAAGTTTCTGCTACACCATTCCAAGGCAAACCATCAAGCCAGGCTGGGACCCTTGAAGGAAGCATCACAATACCTGCCAAAAAAATAATGCCCAGAATCAACCGAAAAGAATTCTTCGTAAAAATTTTTGATGCCAAAGTCATGTAGTTTGCTCCAAAACTGGATGTTTTATTTGGTTATTTGACAAAGCCATTAAGAATGAAAACACCTACGTGGTTTATTTCGGTTTTACATTAGGTTCAATATAAAATTTTTTCACTCAAGAGATGGATGCTTTAAGGGGAATATGAAGATGGGGCTTTTTTTCTTCTAAACATATCTTTTAATCGATGTTCGAACACCGTTGCAGATATATTTTCCGATAATATATTTTTTATCGTTCTAAAGATACGCAAAGGATGACAAATATAACTGATGAAATAATTCGTTAATATAAAAACTGTTCGAACAAAACCTAAAACTCTCCAATTAATTCGCGGATTACTACAAATTACATTCCAGGATAAATAATCACTGTTGAGCGAGGTGAGTTGTAAAAAATAATCATCCCCAATTTTTAAATTTCCATCGGTAAAGAGTTTGCGAAAAATTTCTGTGCCTGGGTAAGGAGAAAAAATAAATACTGGAACTTCGTCCACACCCTTAATAGCCATTTTAATTCCAAATGCAAGCGTCTTAAAAATATCGAACCAGGTTTCATGAGGAAAACCAATTATCAAATTAGTTCTAACTATAATATTTTGTCGCTTGGCCTCGAAAATGGATTCCTCCATTTGATCGAGGTGGATTTTTTTCTTGATATGGACAAGCGTATCTGGGGATGCACTTTCCGGTGCATAAACAAGGTAATTACAACCTGTTTTACTTAGTAATTCCAGCACTTCTCGATCTAATACTTCGCTGCGAGTTCCGCTGGGCAAGGACCATTTGATATTAATATTTTCTTCAATCATCCTCCGGCAAAACTCAACGATCCAACCTTTTTTTGTTATAGCAGTCAAGTCATAAAATTGCAGGCTCGTTATATTATATTTTTTAATATAAAATTTAATTTCTTTAATCGCATCCTCAACATCTCTCAAAATATAACGGGTAGTCCACATCTGAGGGCTTGAGCAAAAGGTGCATCGGTAAGGGCAACCTCTGGAAACTAAAAAAGGCATATCCCTTTCAGACGTCACCCCATAAGATTTTCCAGCGCTCCAAAACTTTTCCAAATAATTTTCCGGCCAATAGGGCCACCCTATTTCATCAATTTTTCTTATTCGTGGTGGAGCTTCCTGACTTCCGATAAAGGTATTTGAGGAATCAATAAAAGCAATTCCTTCCACTTCCTTGAAGTCTCTTTTTGCTGTATAGGCTTCCAATAAATTAAAGAATGTTTGCTCTCCTTCTCCCAGTACACAGACATCCAAGGCTGGACAATCCCGAAGACTATATTCTGGAAGAGCAGTAAAATGTTCGCCCCCGCCAACAAAAAGAATATTAGGAAATTTTTGTTTTATCAGGTTAATCAGGTCACGGTAAACAGGCCACTCCCCCGAAAACATTCCAGAAAAACCAATTACATCTGTAGATTCTGGAATACGGTTTAATATTTCATTAAAGGTAAGACCTTGGCAATTGAACCCGGGATATTTTTCAGGTGCCCAAATTTCGTTCAACCCCTCTGCAATAGCATCCACCCAAGTTGTTTCATAGCCTTCTGAACGAAGAAACCCATCAACATAGGCCATTCCTATAGCCGTGGTCGCTTCATTATTTACGGCGCCCTCCCTGAAAACCAGCGGGCCACGCACCAAAGTAACTTTAAGATCTTTTTTGTTCATTGCTTGAAAACGGGTGAGTTTAATATTTTTTGAGGACTGGTTTCTATAAAACAGCAAATAGTTAAATATTTTTCCCGGTACGCAGTTCTATTAGTTTTTCGAATTAAAGGTTTCTTTTTTCCAGAAACGTAAAGTTTTTAAAAGGCTGTGGCCATAAGCATAATGTGGCTTACTTTGCAAAATGGTCTTCACAGTAGACGAAGAATCATAGGGATATGAAGCCAACCCAATATCTGTCTTTTTTGTAGATTTCTTTTTAATTCCGAAATGTTTTATAAATTGAAGCAATGTTCTTTCGGTCTTCGTTTCCTCAATATTTCGCATTACATTGAAAAAAGATTTCATAAATAAAAGTGGGTGATAGATCATCCTCGTTAAATGGAATCCTATATAAGCTTTGAGCCTTAGGGAATTGAGCTCTTCCGCGTCCATATAATCGTTCCAGGATACGGCCTTGTTCATGTCCCCAACTGCTAAAAGATCAAGGAAATCCATTTCCTGGTTTTTCTTTTTAGCAACTTTCCATAATGGAGTACCCGGTAATGGAATAAATAAACCAAAAGCCACTTCATCAATCCCGCATTTAGCTAGTTCCTTGGCGTAATTTATAGTTTCTTGAACCTCGCTGCGAGTTTCTCCCGGAAGCCCAATAATAAAATACGCTGCCACTTTCAATCCCAAATTATGCGCCAAAGCCCCACAATCTTTTAGTTGAGCCAAGTCAAAATCTTTACCTTTCTCAATAATTTCTTTTAGGACTCTTTCTGATCCGGTTTCCGGGGCCAAAGTAACATGAAGGCAACCACTTTCCCTCATTTTGGTAAGCATTTCACTATCTGTCACACTCGCCCGAATTCCATTAGGGGTCTGCCATTTTATATTTAGGTCACGATCAAGAATTTCATCGCAAATTCCAATCAAACGCTCTTTATTTATGGTCATGTTATCGTCTTCAAAATGAAATTCATTTATTCCCCACTCTTTAAGGCAATATTCCATTTCATCGACAACATCCATTGGGGTTCTCGCTATCCATACTGTTCTTCTTGATTCGCAAAAGGTGCATCCGTATGGGCAACCTCTGGAGCTTAAAATTGAGGTCCACCTCCCTGAGGAAGGCCCATGTCCTTCTTGAGCCTGAATATAATTTTCCATCGGTAACAAATGTCGAGCTGGAAAAGGTATATTATCCTGATTTAAGTTTTTAATTCTTTTACTTGAATTTAATACAATAATGTTCCCAGATTTATCCCGAGTAGCCAACCCTGAAAGCTCGTTTAATTCTAACTTTCCATCCAAATAATTTACCAGTCCCAATAAGCTTTCTTCACCTTCTCCTATGGCTACAAAATCAACTTCTGGAACATTTTTTAGTATTTCATCATAAAGAGCAGAAGGGTGAGGACCCCCTAACACTATTTTCTTTTCAGGATATGCCTTGCGAATTTCCTGACACAGCACTTCGACCGCCGGGTAAGCAAAGGAAAACAAGTTAGAAATCCCCACCAAATTGGTGTCAGAATCAATTCTTCTGATAATTTCTGACACTTTTAACCCTCTTAAAAAAGACCCTTTTTCAAAAGAATTGATTTCATGTGGGTCTTCTCCTAATGCGTCAATGATTTGGACGGGATAGTCGTTTCCAATGAGGAAAGAAGCCAAATAGGCTACACCCAAGGGGGGAGTCAGGCCGGCTGCAACTTGACCCTTGCTGAAAATTTGCTGAGGGTTAATTAATGTCGTTTTTGTTCTCATATTTTGCAAATTAATTGCTCAAGTTCTTCCCGCATTATAGCATTGCATAATAAGCACTATTACATATATTATATGATTTATTTTGCTGTCGTATTAGGTTCTCTGAAGTTTTTTCTCAAACTGTCGATAATAATCAGACTCTCTAAACTTAACGGCTTAAGAAGTATTTTTCTTGATTAATTTGCTTATACTCCCTAAATTCCATACATAAATCTCTGGTCTTCATTTAACCCCTTCCTTTTAGAAGCAGGATCACAGAGACAGGATTATCGGAGGCAAATCTTGCAAATCACCCATTGCAGAAGAATTCCAAATGATTTTTAAAGCTGGATTGATCGGTTATGGATATTGGGGACCCATATTGCTGCGCAATTTCAGTTCTCATAGTGATGTTGAGATAAAAATAATTTGCGATCGAAACCCTTCCAAATTAGAAAGTGCCTTAACTATTTCGCCTTCAAGCCAAGTAAGCCAAAATGCTGAAAGTATATTTTCTGACCCTGATATTGATTTTGTAATTATCGCCACCCAAGGAAAATCACATTATGATCTGGTAAAAAAAGGGTTACTTTCAGGTAAACATATTTTTGTTGAAAAACCCTTCGCATTAAATTTAGAACAGGCCAAGGAACTGGTTGAAATAAATAAACAATGTGATTTACAAATAATGGTAGATCATACTTTTTTGTTTACCCCAGAGTATCAAGTCGTAAAAGAAATTATCCGTAATCAAGACCTGGGAAAATTATTTCATTTTCATTCGACAAGAGCAGATTTTGGAAGGTTTCAAAGCGATATAAATATTTTAGGGCACCTGATGTACCATGATGCTTATATTTTATTAGATCTTTTTGGTGAACAAAAACCTATAAACATAAAAGCCTCTGGAACAGCACATATCATTAATCCTTTGGAAGATACCGCAGTGGTCTCAATAATTTACCCAAATGGATTTAATGCGGACATTATTAACAATATGTTATGCCCAATAAAGGAACGTAAAATATTTATAGCTGGTGAAAAAGCCATTCTTCTTTGGGATGATATGGCTATAAACGGTAATAAGTTGAAACTTTATAATAATAAAATAGTTTCCTATGATAGTAAAAGTGGGAACTTAGAATACCCATCTAATAATTCAATTAAAACTTTGACGGTTTCCTCCAAACAAGCTATAGAAAATGAAGTAGACTATTTTATTTCCTGCCTGAAAGATGGTGATAAACCCAAGAATGATGAAAATGCGGGTTTACAAGTCATGCAATTTTTAGAAAATATTAATATCGCTATGCGCGCTTAAAGAGTAACAAACTAAAATATTGAGTAATTTGAAGTTAGACATAACCATACCGATTTTGAATGAAGAGTCCCGATTAGAGAGAGGTGTAACTAAAACTGTTGAGTTTCTCGAAAAAAGCGAAATTAAAAATTACTCCATCACCCTTGCGGACAATGGATCGACTGATAACACAGAAAAGTTAGCCACAAACTTGACCGAACGCTTCCCAGCAGTTAGGGCTCTTAAAGTGGACAGAAGAGGGGTGGGGTTGGCTTTAAAACAATCATGGGCCTCCTCGGATGCCGATTTAATTGGGTATATGGATGTAGATCTCGCTACTGATTTAAACCACATCTTAGAGGTCTACCAGATTTTTCAAAATAATGATGAAGTAGATATAATTAATGGATCCAGGCTTCTTCCTAATTCTCAAGTTTCAAATCGCTCAATACTACGAGGGATCACTTCTCGTGGATTTAACTTTCTTTTAAATACCATGCTTGATGTAAAGTTTTCTGATGGGATGTGTGGTTTTAAATTCCTAAAAAAAACTTCTTATGACAAAATTTTTCAATCAGGCTTGGAAAACGACGGGTGGTTTTTTTGCACCGAGCTTTTAGTTAAAGCTGAATGGATGGGAATGAGGATTTGTGAAATCCCCGTAAAGTGGGAAGATGATGATGACTCCAGAGTCCGACTGTTTAAAACAATCATGAGTTACTCTAAAGAAATTAAGCGTCTAAAACTACAGAAGGCTCAAAAATATTAAATGAGGGATGTTAAAAATTTTGATTTTGTTATTTTTGGCGGGGGAATATTCGGCTTGTTTGCCGCCAACCTTTTGGGGAAAAAAGGATTAAAAGTTTGCGTCGTCGAACTTGATAGTAAAGTTTTTGGCAGAGCCTCATGTATTAATCAAGCCCGAGTGCATCAAGGCTATCATTACCCCAGAAGTCTTTCGACGGCAATAACATCGGCCAAATATTTCAACCGATTTGTTAAAGATTTTGAGGCGGCAATAAATAACAAGTTTAAGAAAATTTATGCTATATCGAATCGTAGTTCCTTTACTTCCAATCGGCAATTTTTGAGGTTTTGTGAATTCTGCCATATACCAGCAAAACCTGTTGACCCATCTCTATATTTTAATCCTAAAACAGTGGAAGGAGCTTATGAAAGTGAGGAATTTGCGTTTGATCCTGGCTTGGTGAAAGAAATTCTACTTGAAAGAAATAAAAAATTTAAAAATATAACGTATTATTTCAATGAGCAATTAACTAACACTCATGAAGATAAACCTTATTTTAATTTAGAATTTACCAGCGGCTTAAAAATTAAATCGCAGGGAATTTTTAATTGTACTTACGCTAGTGTGAACCAAATTTTAGATTTGTTCGGATTTGATTTATTCGATATAAAATATGAAATCTGTGAGGTTGCTTTGTGTAGCGTAGATCCAAAAATGCAGAACTTAGGGATCACTATGATGGATGGGCCTTTTTTCTCAATTATGCCTTATGGAAAAAATGTCTTACACACTCTTACCGCTGTTGAGTTTACTCCTCGAAGAACATCTGAAAATCAACTACCTCATTTTTCATGCCAGGATTCTGTTGCTGATTGTGCTCCAAATATTCTTCAAAATTGTAATACATGCCCCTCCAAACCAAAATCTTCATATAAAGATATGTGGCAACTGGCATTTAAATATTTAAAACCTGAGTTTAAGGTTGACTACAAAGGCTCGCTATTTGCCATTAAACCTATTTTAAAGTTTTCTGAAATGGATGATTCTCGCCCAACTATTGTCCAAACCTATTCAGAAAATCCTAAATTTATTACCGTCCTTTCTGGAAAAGCCAATGCCATCTATGAACTGGAGCAAATAACAAATGCAATATAAAGAAAAGGGGTACATATCCCTAGTTTGCTACTTAAGTAATGATGCCGATGTAATAGAACCTTTCCTGCAGGAAATAATGCCTCTAATCAGGGAAACTTTCGAAAACTATCAATTGGTATTTGTGGATGATTTTTCGTCTGACAAGACTTTTGAAACAACTGTAAAAGCGTTGGAAGAAATAAATGTTCCTGGGTCCGTTCTTCGTCTATCCCAAAAACATGGAAGCGAAAGAGGCATCCTGGCAGGATTAGATAAAGCTGTGGGAGACTTTATTATTGAATTTAGCTGCCCTGTTATAGATTTTCCTTTGAACCTTATCAGCCAGTCATTCGAAGCTATTAAATCTGGCAAAGATATTGCGGTGATTCATCCCGAAAATCCTTCAAACTTCACCACAAAATTTTATTACTTTTTATTTAACAAACTATCTTATTTGAATGAACCTCTAGCTACCGAGCGAGTTTTAGTAATGACTCGTCGAGCTTTAAATTCTATTCTTAGTATTGATGAACGGATTCGGTATAAAAAAGCTCTTTTATCTTTAGCTGGTTTTCCTAAAAAGAATATTCCTTACAAACCAACTAATAATAACTATGTTGATAAAAGATCCTTCTCAGAAAAAATATTATCTGCATTTGAAAATTTTGCTTCCTATACCTCCATTGGATCCAGGGCTCCTATTTTCCTTTCTGCAATATTTTTAATGGTTTCAATGGTGATAGGAGTCTGGGTTACCTACAATTATTTTTTTCTGGAAAATGTCGCTGGGGTAGGGTGGGTAAGTATAATGGGCTTTATGTCAATATCATTTTCAGGATTGTTTTTTCTGCTAGGAATTTTAAGTGAATATGTAACTAAAATTCTCAGAGAAATTGTAAACATCCCTATTTATACTATTGGGCAGACATATACCAGTTCCAGCTCAAATGAAGAGGATCAAACGCCCTCTCCCTAACAATAATGAGTGGTAGTCATAGGAGGAACCATGGGGTGCTACGATCAGACGGTGCTCCTTGGTCTTCATGCCCCGAGAAGGTGGCGGAGGGAGTAGGATTCGAACCCACGGAACTTTCGTTCAACGGTTTTCAAGACCGCCGCCTTAAACCACTCGGCCATCCCTCCTAAATATCGTGAACCCGCTTATATTTATCTACTTGCGGGTAAAAGTCAAGCGGACTGTTCTTACCATAAACTCAAGGCGTTAAAACGATAATGTTTCCTGCCCATGTAAATAGGGACGCAACGCTTCCGGGACAAGCACTGTTCCATCTTCTTGCTGGTAGTTTTCTAGCAATGCGACAAATAATCTTCCGGCCGCAAGACCTGATCCGTTTAAAGTATGGACAAATTCCGGTTTACCCCCAGTACGTTTTTTACACCGTATTTGGGCACGTCGAGCCTGGTAGTCGGTAAAACTACTACAAGACGAAATTTCCCGGTAGGTATCTTGACTGGGAAGCCATACTTCCAGATCATAAGTTTTTGCGGCAGAGAAGCCTAGGTCACCGGTACACAATTCCATCACCCGGTAATGCAGGTTAAGTTTTTTTAGAATAGATTCTGCATTTTCGACCAGTTTCTCAAGCTCTGCCGGCGACTCGTCCGGATGGCTAAATTTGACCAGCTCTACTTTGTCGAATTGGTGTTGCCGAATTAATCCCTGCGTGTCTTTTCCATATGACCCCGCCTCTCGTCTAAAACAAGGCGTGTAGGCAGCATAACAGATCGGCAAGGATTCCTCCTCCAGGATTTCATCACGATGAAAATTGGTAACAGGAACTTCAGCTGTGGGGATTAGATATAAAGGGTCATCTCGGGTGGCGAACAATTCTTCCTCAAATTTTGGCAGCTGTCCGGTACCCTGCATACTTTCTTTATTGACCAGGAAAGGGGGATACAATTCCTGGTAACCATTTTCCCGGGTTTGCACATCGATCATGAAATTAATCAAGGCGCGTAACAGACCGGCCCCCTGACCTTTATATACAGCGAATCGAGCCCCTGAAATTTTTGCGGCTCTTTTTAAGTCGATCAGGTCAAGTTTTTCCCCGATTTCTACGTGGTTCTTTGGTTGGAATGTAAACTCGGGTTTCGTTCCCCAATTGCGCACCATTCGATTCGCGCTTTCATCATTACCATCAGGAATAGAATCATCGGGGAGATTAGGGATTCCAAGTAGCTTTTCTTGAACCTGTTGTTCCCAGGCTTGGATTTTATCGTCTAACTCTTTTATAGATATATTAATGGTCCGGACCTCTTCCATAATTTCGGAAGCGTCTTGACCTTTCTGTTTTAGCTGACCAACTTCTGCAGAAAGTTTCTTTTTTCTGCTTTTTAGTAATTCTGACTCCTGGAGCCCTATGCGCCGGTCTTTTTCTGGTTTAAGCAGTTCATCCAGTTCTTTAAAATCACCGCCTCGACGTTTGAGTTGGTTTTTTACCGCTTCTGGATTATCACGAATGATTTTTAAGTCGAGCATCAGTGTTGCTTTTTCATCCTTTTTTCAATGCCTACCAGTTTCATTTTGAGTATGGCGGGGTAAATATAGCGTCCTTCCAAAGCCTTGAATCTATTATAAGCATCTTGTAAATGTCCTTCTTCTTCCAGACATGAGGCGACAACAAAATCCATATCTTCTTTAAAACGACTATCTGAATATTCCAAATTAAAATGCCGGTAGTGTTCTCTCGCTTCTGGGCACCGGCCCAATGCATAAAGAATTTCGATAATTTTAAATTTGGTTTCTTCTGCCCAAGAACTACGCGGATAATTTTCCAGCAGTATATTCAGTTCCACCAAAGCCTGTTCGTAGTTTTGTTTTTTATAGTAAATGGAAGCGATTCGGTATTGATGGTTACCATTTTCATTTTCACTTTTATAATTATTGATTAAATTTTGATATTCAATGATGGCTTGATCATAATCCTTTAAACCAAATTCAGCAATTTCAGCAATATATTTTTGGGCAGGATAACTATATTCCCCCGCGCGATTCATTTGCATGACTTCCTGAAAATATATAAGAGCCTGCGTACTATTGTTTAAACTAAAATGATGGATTTCACCAAGGCGAAACAAGGCTTCTTCTGCTTCTGCCCCGGAAGAAAAATTTTTCAGCACCTCATTGAACATTTCGATAGCACTGTGGTTTCTACCTTGAATCCATTCTTCATTTGCTTTCTGAAGGAGAGGATCCATCTGTTCTGAGCAGGAGACAAAGAAAACCCATACCAGAAAAAATACTCTGGTCATCATTTGGGTTTTAATCAAACCGTTTTCATATGAGCTGGATTGTATTGAAATGAGATTTCCAGATATCCGGGGGTTCACATCCATAAACAGGAAAGTTTTATTCGACCAGTTTTTCTATGCTAACAACCTGATTGCCTTCCCCAATACCAACCAAACGAACTCCTTGGGTATTTCGGCCTATTAATGATATTTCGTTAACTCGCATGCGTACAATATTTCCATCTGAGGTGATGACCAGGAGTTGGTCAGATTCATCCACCTGTTGCACACCCACCACAGTTCCTATTTTTTCATTGCAACGGATAGTCATTACACCCAAACCGCCCCGACCCTGTACTGGATACTCTTCCATTTGAGTTCTCTTGCCATAACCCCGAGAAGTTACAGTGAGGAGTTTGTTTCCGGGGTGGACTATTTCCGCTCCAACCACCTCATCCTCTTTTTTAAGACGGATACCACGAACTCCCCGACCTGTACGGCCAATGGGGCGCACTTCTTTTTCAGAAAAGCGAATGGAAAATCCTTTTGCGGTGGCAAGCAATATATCGCTTTCACCATCACATAGTTCGGCGCCTATAACCCTGTCTCCCTCATCTATCGTTAACCCAATAATACCTCCCTGACGAGGTTTGCTATAAGCCATTAAGGAGGTCTTTTTAACGATGCCTCGTTCAGTAGCAATCATTACAAACTTATCTTCTTCAAATTCCCTGACAGAAAGAATGCTGGCAATGGATTCACCGGGCTGAAGCCGTAAAAGATTGGCAATGGATTTTCCTTTGGCGATCCTGCTCACATCTGGAATAGAGAAAACCCTCAACCAGTGAATTTTACCTGTGCTGGTGAACACTAGAAGGTGGCTCAGTGTTGAGGCAATGAAAAGTTTTTCGACCACATCTTCTTCCTTAAGATTCATGCCTCGAATTCCTTTTCCCCCTCTTCTTTGAGCCCGGTAATTATCAACGGTTTGTCGTTTAATATAACCGCTCCGGGTATAAACAACGACTACGTCTTCATCGGCGATGAGGTCTTCTATGTCTATATCACCTTCATCTGTATCAACAATTTCTGTTCTACGCTCATTGCTATATTTATTTCTAATTTCCGTCAACTCTTCCTTGATGATATTGAGCTTAACTTCTTCATGGGCGAGGATATTCAAAAGTTCTTTAATGCGGTTTCGTGTTTCTTCGAGGTCTTCAATAATTTTTTGTCGCTCTAGGCCCGTGAGACGTTGTAGCCGCATTTCAAGAATGGCTTTGGCTTGAATTTCTGACAACCCGAACTCGGTCATCAGTCCATCACGTGCAGTAGCCGGGTCCTCTGCGTTGCGGATAAGCTGGACCACTGCATCCAGGTTATCAAGAGCCGTAGCTAATCCTTCAAGAATATGTTCCTTCTCGCGAGCCTTTTTTAAGTCAAACTCAGTCCTCCGAGTCACTACTTCTTTGCGAAACAAAATGAAATAGTGCAAGAACTCTTTCAAGTTCAGAATTCTGGGTTGCTGATTCACCAAGGCCAAAAGAATGACGCCGAAAGTATCCTGAAGCTGGGTATTTTTATAAATAGAATTTAAAACAACCTGACCCATAACACCCTTTTTTAATTCCACCACAACACGGATACCATCTCGATCAGACTCGTCTCTCAGATCCGAAATTCCTTCCAATCGCTTATCTCTCACCAATTCGGCAATTTTTTCTACCAGCTTGGCCTTATTAACTTGATAGGGTAGCTCGTTGATGATGATCCGCTCCCGGTCTCCTTTTTCCATTGGTTCAATTTCAGCCCGCCCACGAACCCGAATTATCCCTCGACCTGTTCGATAAGCAGACCTAATTCCATTTCTTCCCAGTATTACACCTCGAGTGGGGAAATCAGGTCCTGGAACGATCTCGATAAGGTCTTCCACTGAACAATCGGGGTTTTCAATAACGTAGATTGCAGAATCTATGACCTCGCTCAAGTTATGCGGAGGAATATTGGTCGCCATTCCCACGGCAATTCCAGACGAGCCATTTACTAGTAAGTTTGGAAAACTTGCCGGCAAGACGGAAGGTTCTTCCAAAGAATCATCATAGTTAGGAATAAATTGAACGGTATCTTTTTCTAAATCCCGGAGCAGTTCAGCGGTGATTTCTTCCATTCTAATTTCTGTGTAACGCATCGCCGCAGCGGAATCCCCATCAATCGAACCAAAGTTTCCCTGACCATCAACAAGGGGATATCTTAAAGAAAACTCCTGCGCCATGCGGACGATGGTGTCATAAATCGCTTGGTCACCATGCGGATGATACTTACCCATTACATCACCAACTATACGAGCAGATTTTTTGTAGGGCTTGTTGGAGACATTTCCGGTTTCATGCATCGCAAAGAGTGCGCGTCGGTGAACAGGCTTTAAACCATCCCGAACATCGGGTAAAGCGCGACCAATGATTACGCTCATTGCGTAATCAAGGTACGAGCTTTTCATCTCATCATCTATATTGATCTGGTCAATCGTTTCCGGCATTCAAATACCTTTCTATACAATATTTTCCAAATTGACCGGGCTTCGTCAGGAGGAGTTATGTTATTTCTAAAATCTTGAGTCTGTTGTGTATCTTCATCGGTCCTTACACCTCGGTGGCAAGGCTAAATATCCACATTTCTTACCTGTAGCGCATTTTTCTGAATGAATTCACGGCGAGGTTCAACTTCTTCCCCCATTAATGTGGTAAACAAATCTTCGGAGGCAACCAGATCATCGGCCCGAACCTGTAAAAGAATTCTAACTTCTGGATCCATGGTTGTTTCCCAAAGCTGGTCAGCATTCATCTCTCCAAGACCCTTATAGCGCTGAATGTATATCCCTTTTTTAGCTAAATTAAAAACGGCCCGCAATAGATCGTGTTTGGAATTGGCAGTAATACTATCCCCGTTATTGTGTAAAACAAAAGGTGGGTAATCATGCGCTTTAATGGGCTCATAGATATCTATGATATTTTGGATAATTACTGACTCCATAAACTCAGCATTGAACTTTAGCTGAAAGTCTCGCCCATTATTGGAACCGAACATTATTATTTGATAGTTTCCCTTTTCGGGATCGAACATCAATTGAAAGTGAACATCCTTCAGCTCCTTGTTCAAGTCCACTTTCTTAAAGTCGTGCGAAGTTTTACCAAAAACCGGGGAAGGATTCCCTTCTTCTATTTCTATTAAAAATTCTTTTAGTCTGTTTATGTTTTCAGTGTTGAGCTCAACGCTGTCCGTAAACTGAATAGGAACATTTAGGTATTGCGATTTATATTGGTATTTTTCTTTACTTTCTTCATCAATCAGGGAATCGAGAATATGAATAATTGTTTCCATTACCTGTTCAAGACTTCCAAAAGCTTCTTTTTTCACGCCCAACTCTACCAACACATTTAAAACTGCTCTCGGAATATTATTCCTGACAACCTGATTAAAGCATTCCTCAAATCGATAGAGATCGCTTATTAGCTGACTAAGTTCTCTTCCAAGTATTCTATGTTCGTTTTTTTGCGATGTTATTTCGAGTTTTTCTATGCCCTGGTCCATCAAAAACTGAAAGAGTAGCTTGTCATCTTTTAAATAAGTTTCCTTCTTTCCTTTTTTTGTTTTATAGAGCGGGGGCTGCGCTATATACAAACAACCCTTTTCAATCAATTGTGGCATTTGACGAAAAAAGAAGGTCAACAACAAGGTTCTGATGTGAGCACCATCTACATCAGCGTCGGTCATTATAATAACTTTGTGGTAGCGTAGACTTTCAATTTTAAAATCAACTCCAATTCCCGTTCCCAAAGCTGTAATAAGCATACGAATTTGTTCGCTGTTTATCATTTTTTCTGTGCGGGCTTTTTCGACGTTAAGAATTTTTCCTCTCATTGGTAAAATCGCTTGAAACTTTCTATCACGACCCTGCTTTGCGGTACCACCAGCGGAGTCACCCTCTACAATATAAATTTCTGAGGATTCAGGATCTTTTTCAGAACAATCTGCTAATTTTCCGGGTAGCGAACTTACTTCAAGCGAATTTTTTCTTCGTACAAGATCTTTTGCCTTTTTTGCGGCCTCTCGAGCTTGTGCAGCACTTATTATTTTTGCTACAATTTTTTTAGCTATTGACGGCTGTTCCTCAAACAATTGGCCCAACTTCTCGTTAACAATTTGTTCGACAATCCCCTTTACATCGGTGTTGCCTAACTTACCTTTTGTTTGGCCCTCAAATTGGGGTTCGGGGATCTTAATGCTTAGCACCAGAACCAAGCCTTCTCGCGCATCGTCCCCGGTCAGCGCCACCCCTGAGTTTTTTAACAAATTGTTTTGCGTTGCATAGCTATTAATTGTTCTGGTTAAAGCTGACTTGAAACCGCTTAAATGAGTGCCCCCATCTCTTGTATTAACATTATTTACAAAAGTGAAAACCTCTTCAACGTAACTATCGTTATATTGAAGAGCTAGCTCCAAATCACAATTATCTTTATTCCGTTCAATATAAATGGGGTCTTGATGGATTGTTTTTTTGTTTTTACTTAAATGTTCTACAAATGAAAAAATTCCCCCTTCAAATAAAAAGGCATCATCCTTTCCATCTCTTTCGTCGTGTATATGAATTTTTAACCCTTTATTTAAAAAAGCTAGCTCCCGAAGACGGTTAGATAAAATCTGAAATCGAAAGTTAAGATCTTCAAAAATTTCATCATCTGGATTAAAAATTATTTTTGTGCCTGAAGAACTTGTCTTCCCTGTTTCCTCTAGCTTTGAAATAGGTTTTCCACGACTATACTTTTGATTATATGTTTTTCCCTCTCTCTTTATTTCCAGGCTTAACGATTCAGATAAAGCATTTACTACTGATACCCCAACACCGTGTAACCCCGCTGATACTTTATAGGAGTCTTTATCAAACTTTCCTCCTGCATGAAGAACCGTCATCACAACTTCCGCTGCTGAAATATTTCTATCAGAATGCAGGTCTACAGGAATTCCCCGTCCATTGTCTGACACTGTTACCGTGCCATTGATATGCAATACAACTTCAATTTCGGTACAAAAACCAGCAATTGCTTCATCAACACTGTTGTCGACTAATTCAAATACCAAGTGATGCAAACCATCTAAACCCGTTCCACCAATATACATCGCAGGTCTTTTTCGAACAGCTTCCAAACCTTCCAGAATTTTAATATTTGAAGAATCGTATGCAGTTTTTTGAGATGTGTTCATATATGTTTAATAGTTACTTTATAAAAAAAATTTATATTTATTTATAGTTGTAGTAGTAGGGCCTGAAAGTATGTGGAAAAACCTTCTAAATATTTAAAACTAAAGGTGGATTTTAAAGAAGAACCTGTTAGTAAAACTGCTTTTTTTGAGTAAGGGTGGGGAAAAGATTTACTCTATAAATTATACCTTATTTTGCCTGTTTTTTTCAGGTTTTTTTAACATGTTTTTAACAGATTATCCTTTTTCAATATGCTCGATAATCTCTTGAATAGATGCCTTTAGGTCATTGTTTTCTTTAATTAAACCGGATATCTTTTTATAAGAGAAAATCACAGTTGTGTGATCTTTACCACCAAACTGGCGACCTATCTCTGGGAGCGAGGATTTGGTGTGCTCCCGGCACAAAAACATAGCTATTTGCCGTGGAACAGAAATGTCGCGGGTGCGTCTCTTAGATTTGATATCAGAGACCTTAATATCGTAATACTTGGCGACAGATTTCATTATATTTGTGATAGTAAAGTGCTTGTTTTTATCTAGAGTAAAGTCTTTTAATACTTCTTTAGTTAATTCTAGATCGAGTTCTCGGTGGGTGAAGGAGGAAAAGGCAATTACTCGAAGCAAAAACCCCTCTAGCTCACGAATGTTGGATTTTATATTACTAGCAATAAAGATGGCGACATCTTGAGGAATGGTTTTTTGGTGAATATCAGCTTTCTTGTATAAAATCGCTACTTTTGTTTCCAAATCAGGGGGGTTGATATCAGCGACCAAGCCAGACTCAAACCGAGACCTCAATCGTTCTTCCATGTTATGAATGTCTTTGGGGTACCGATCGCTGGAAATTACCAACTGCTTGTGTGACTCGTAAAGGGCGTTAAAAGTATAAAAGAACTCTTCCTGGGTCCTCTCCTTCCCCGCAATGAACTGAATATCATCGACCAAAAGCACGTCTAATGGTCGATACCGCTTGCGGAAAAAAGGCATCTTGTCCTTTTTAATGGACTCAATGAGGTCAACGGTAAAACTTTCAGCAGAAATATATCGAACTCGGGATCCAGGGTTGTTTTCACAAATTTTATTGCCAATGGCATGCAACAGATGGGTTTTACCTAACCCAACCGATCCATATAAAAATAAAGGGTTATAAGCTAATGCGGGGTGGGTGGAAATGGCCAAAGCAGCCGCATGAGCAAACTGATTGCTCGTTCCAACCACAAAATTAGAAAAATTATATTTTGGGTTTAGAGAGGATAAATCCCCGGGAAATAAGTTTTGATTCGGTTCAATAACCGAAACTTCTTTCAGTTCATTATTTGGTTCCAATTGGGCATGTTTTTCGGGTTCAATGCAGAAATCAACAAGAATTGGTTTTTCTGTTACTGACATTAAGGTAGATTCGATGAGATCTCGGTAGTTCTCAATAAGGCATTTTCTATAAAACTGATTTGGAACCGCAATGGTTATTAGACCACCATCTAAAGTTCTCGGATAGGTAGGGGAAAACCAAGTAGAGTAGTTTTCGGGCAGTATCTGCCCTTCAATTTTTTCTAGACATCTTTTCCAAAGAGTTTCTTTGGCTTCCATAGTTTTTGGAACCAAACAATGAGTTATAAGGGGGAGATTGGCGTCCAATATATAAAATACGTGTCTTAATAGCAACTGCAAAAAACTTAAAAAAGTCCAAAGCTCTTCAACCCCCATGTTAACAAAAGTTTTCCAAGCAGGTTTTTTTGCCTGTCTGTCCAAAAAAGAATTATTCTTTGAAGTATCTTCCCCTACTTAATTTTTAAATGATAAAAAACATGTAATTCCAATAGGTTGGAAGAATAGAACCTTGTCCTCAATTACATAGTTAAGAAGCTTTACTTTGAAGTCTTTATAATTTGCAGAACTTAGCTTATAAAAGGTTTTTTGGGCCCCAGTTTTATTTTAGCCCAACCTTACTTAATTTCTTTTTAATCCTTTAGTGCACAGGGCTTTTGCCCACATCTTAATAAAATGTAAAACCTTTGGTTTTTGACATTTTATTATGAGTTTGTTCATTATTAATAGTCTTCTGTAGGATTCGTTGAGTGTCTTTTCTTTTGATAAGGTTTAACTGGTAAAAGTTTTGAGTACCAATTTGATCATTTTGGATATGATGGCTAAAACCTAATGGGAAGTTAAGATATGGCTTGTAAAGGTAGAAAACAAGATTGCTTGGTTTTAGTCGATATTTTAGTGGGAAGGTGGAGCTAATCTCTCGGGAAAGATAAGAGGCCGCGGTCTCAAGTTAGCTAAGAACAAGAAATGGTGAAGGGCTTAATGCTCCTTAGCGACCAAACCCTAAAGTTATTAGGCGGAGAATTTTGCAATTATTTCTCTAATTTGTGAAACCACCGTTTTAATATTCATGGGTTTGGTAATAATTCCATCCATCCCTGAACTTAAATACGTAATATGATCGCTCTGTTCGTTATTTGCGGTCATTGCTATTATGGGTGTCGGAAGGCGGGAAGGTTGGGAAGACTCAAGCTCCCGGATTTTGGATGTAGATTCTAATCCATCCATTACTGGCATATGAATATCCATCAAGACAACATCAAATGAGTTTTCCTTGAAGGCTTCAAAAGCCAGAAGGCCATTTTCGACTGCAGTAATTTCGTGGCCTCGTTTCTTTAACAACTTTGATGCCAAGGCCAGGTTTACTGCTGTATCATCCGCGAGTAAAATTTTGAGAGGGGGCCCCGGATCTTTTTTCTTTTCAATGGGCTTTGAATTATCAATATCCGACTCGTTCATAGCACCTATTATGCCCATCGAGAATAAGAATGTAAATTTAAATTGTAAGAAAATGATGTTGGTTACAGCGCGCTGATGACCCGGCCAACAATGGGGTTCGGATTTTCAATAGGATTGATAATTTTTACTTGAGAAGTTGGGTTGATAAATCTCAGATTTAACAAATCAGGCTGAATTTTGTTTTTTGGAATTGAGTATTTTTGAAATATTTGTTTTGTAAATGGGGTTCCTTTGCGATAATAGCCAAATAATATGCGTACCTGAATTGGTTAATAGTTATGAAAATTATTGTTTGTGTTAAACAGGTTCTTGATACAGCTGCGGCTATTCAGATTGATAACAGGCGGGTGGTTTCACCTGGGAGTCCCCGCATTATTAATCCTTATGATGAATTTGCCATTGAAGAGGCCGTACGCATTAAGGAAAAAAAGCCTGATACCGAAATCACAATTTTATCCTTGGGTCCTGAATGTTTTAAAGATTCGATCAAAAAAGCTTTGGCAATGGGTGCAGATAAAGCTGTGCACTTGATGGATCCAAAATTTGATGGATTGGATTCTTATGCTATTGGCAGTATCTTCATGCGCTATATAAAAAATATTCCATTCGATTTAATTCTTTGTGGGAGGCAAGCTGTTGATGTGGATCTGGCTCAAACGGGTCCAATCCTGGCAACTTTTTTGGGCATTCCTTTTGTAACCGTGGTGACTGGGATAGAATTTTCTGATGATTTTAAGCAAACCAAAATTACCCGTCAGGTAGAGGGGGGTGCTGAAATACGCGAGTTGGAACTTCCACTGTTGTTGACCTGCCAGAAAGGTCTTAATGAACCACGCTTACCTTCCCTTAAAGGTATAATGGCCGCGAAGAAGAAAGAAATTATAACTCTTTCGGGTGCCGACCTTGGCATTGAGGAAAATGCTTTTTCCATGGATGACAATAGAGTTGAGGAGGTAAATCTTTCCTTGCCTCTGGAACGAAAAAAGGGAATAATTCTAGAAGGCAGTGATGATGAAATCGGTAGCAATCTTGTTCGACTGTTGCGTGATGAAGAAAAAATTATTTAATTAGAAATAATAAACTAATATGAGTGAAACTTCAGATTCCACCAACCCCAGTGGTATAAAAGTTCTTGTGCAAAAATATAAAGGCCAAATTGGGATTGGTCTCCTGGTTTTGTATGTTTTTCTTCTTGGGCTGGGAACCGTTGGTGAAATTTGGGAAATTGAGTGGATTTTGGACCTTCCCCTGTTTCGGCCCCCCGGTAAATATTGACGTTTCTACATAGCGATTCACTTCATTTAATATATAGCCATAATGGGCAATATATTGATAATGGCTTTGGTTCGCTTTCACTAGCCCCTTTATTTTTTGTTAACGTTGTCTGAGGTTCCAATTGTTTTTTAATCATTGGAGTTTTTTGTGAGTGGAGAGCAAATTCTTGGCGTTGTGGTTGAGCATGACCTTGAGGGAATTAAACCTGTTTCCTTTGAGGTAATAAATGCGGCCCGAAAACTCGCCGATCAAGTTTCTGGCAAGGTCATTGTTTTTTGTTTAGGCTTTAATGAAGAGGGAGCGGCAGATCTTTTTATCCGCAGTGGGGCAGATGAAGTTCGGTTTCTTAACCATCCTGATTTGAAAACTTATATTCATGAAAATTATGCTTTTGCTTTAACTAAGGAGTTTGAAAAAATTCCTGTGGATTATTTGTTTTTGCCTGCGACTATTTTGGGCAAAGAATTGTCCGCTGTTCTCTCAGCTCAGTTGGGGGTAGGGGTAGCTACCGATTGCATTGGCGTCTCTTTTTTGCGCGGTGACGAGGTCGAGGCCGTTCGTCCTGTGTCCTCCGGAAAAGCCTTAGCTACAATACGCTTTAAAGGCAAGAAACCATTTATACTTACTTTGCGCCCCAATATTTTTCGTGATTCAGAACCTTCTTTGAGCAGGGTTGGAGAAATATTTAAAGAGGATATCCAATTACCGGATTTTTCAATTCAGGCCCAGAAATTAGTTAAAAGGGTTGGAACCCACTTGGATATCGCCGAGGCTCGCATCGTTGTTTCTGGTGGATTAGGTATGCAAGGACCAGAAAATTTCAAATTATTAGAGGAACTTGCTGAGGTTCTGGGCGGGGCTGTGGGTGCTAGTCGACCCGTGGTGGATAATGGTTGGAGGGAATATTCCAATCAGGTGGGGCAGACTGGCAGAACGGTTTCTCCTGATCTCTATTTTGCCTGTGGTATTTCTGGTTCGGTTCAACATTTGGCGGGGATGTCTTCATCACGTTGTATCGTAGCAATTAATACTGATTCCAATGCTCCTATTTTTTCGGTTGCTGATTATGGTATTGTCGGCGATGCGCTTAAGGTAATTCCTGTTCTTACCCGTGAGTTTAGAAAAACTCTCTCTTCCTGATCTCCCCCATGCAAGGGCCAATTTTAAATATCTTGAAAGATCCCAGGCTGGGTCTGAATGCCCAACCGCCTCTTGTTGTTTCCCGCCTTGAACAATATTTGCAACTTCTAGTTAAGTGGAACCGCAAAATTAATCTTACTGCTGAAAAAACTGCCGAGGATATTCTTAATAGACATGTATTCGACTCCTTTCAGTATTCTCGAGCCCTGGAGCAGGACTATCGAGTGATGGACATTGGTAGCGGGGCAGGATTTCCTGGAATACCGCTAAAAATCATTTTTCCCAATTTGAATTTGGTTTTGGTGGAAAGTCAACGCAAGCGATGTAGTTTTTTGGATACAGTGATCCGAGACCTTGAGTTAGATAAGGTGGAAGTGATGAATGCTCGAGTTGAAGATATTTTAGATACCCTGAGTGAAAAATTTGATGCAGTAGTTTTCCGTGCCGTTTCATCATCACAGGCTTGCTTGTCGCTGGGTGAAAGGTTTTTGGTCCCAGGTGGGAAGATTATTTTGAAAAAAAGTCCCGAGGAAAAACAAGATCAATCATTATCCAACCCAATGTTTTTATTGGATAAAGAAGTCTCTATAAGTAGTTATCATGGTGTAGCTTCCAGCCTTTTAGTATTTAGCAAATGTTTCACGTGAAACAAGAGTTGTTAAAAAACAATTTGGCCAATGTTTCACGTGAAACATTTGCAATAAAAGTTTTTATGTATTGGCGGAAGTTTGATTCTATGTTAGTTTTAGTATAGTTGCTACATAGAGAGGTTGCATGGGCAAAATAATAAGTGTTGCAAATCAAAAAGGCGGGGTAGGGAAAACTACCACGGCTATAAATCTCTCGGCTTCAATAGCCCTTTCGGGCAAAAAAGTACTTTTGATAGATATGGATCCCCAGGCCAACGCTTCGAGCGGGTTGGGTATTGACCCAGAATCTAAGGGTATTTATGAGCTTTTGCTGGGTGACGCAAGCCAGAACGAAGTCATTTGCTCGACCGAAATAGAAACTTTGCAAATCATCCCATCGCGAGTTGACCTTACTGGGGCTGAAATCGAACTGGTTAATAAAGAATCCAGAGAAACAATTTTAAAATCTGCGCTCAATGGAGTGCGGGAAAAATACGAATTTGTAGTTATAGATTGTCCGCCTTCATTAGGTCTATTAACTCTGAATGCGTTGGCAGTTTCCAGCTCAGTTTTAATTCCTATGCAATGTGAATACTATGCTCTTCAAGGCTTGAGCCATTTACTGAAAACTCTAAAGTTGGTAAAAAAATCGATCAATCCCGATTTAATGGTAGAGGGCATTTTGTTGACAATGTTTGATAGTAGAACCCTGTTAGCCGCCCAGGTAAAGGACCAAGTCCAAAAATATTTCAGCGACTTTCTTCTAAAAACTATCATTCCTAGAAACGTGCGATTGAGCGAAGCGCCCAGTCATGGAAAACCAATAGTGCTCTATGCGGGTCGATCACGAGGCGCGGATTCTTATGTAGAGTTGGCCAAAGAAATAATTTTCCGATCTAAATTGGATGAACATCCTTCACTTAAGGACTCGGCAGTATGAATCGAAAAGCATTGGGCAAAGGTATCAACGCATTGATTCCGGATTTTGAAATAGGAGTTCCGGAATCTAATGAAAACGGGCCTGCTAAAAATACGGAACTTCTGATCGATGAAATTTCACCCAACCGTTTTCAACCTAGAAAATATTTTGATAATGATAAACTGGAAGAACTGGTAACATCTATCCGCGAGTACGGGGTTCTACAGCCGGTTGTGGTTCAAAAAGCGGAATCCGGCTATGAGCTGGTGGTGGGTGAAAGACGGTGGCGTGCTTCAAAAAAAGTGGGTTTGAAAAAAATCCCAGCCGTAATTCGGGAAGTGAGCGATGCTCAAGCTTTGGAGCTGGCGATCATTGAAAATATCCACCGTCAGGATCTAAACCCTATAGAAGAGGCGGAAGCTTATTCGCGCTTATCCGATGAGTTCGCTTTGACTCAGGAGATGATTGCGAAAAAGGTAGGCAAAAGCCGAACCGCTGTGGCAAACACTCTAAGGCTACTCAAACTTTCCCGCAACATAAAGGAAGATTTAATTTCCGGAAAACTTTCTATGGGTCATGCTCGGGCTCTGTTGGGGTTGGATAATACCGGACAAATTGAAACACTACGCAAAGAAATATTCAAGCAGGACCTTACGGTCAGGCAAACTGAAAGCCGGGTAAACAGTTTAAAGCAGCCGGTTTCTACAAAACCTGTTTCCCTGGTTTCAAAAAAGAATATTTTTATAAAAGATCTGGAAAAGCAATTAGAGAGCAGGTTGGGCACGAAGGTTGACATTAATCCGCAAAAAAAAGGCGGCAAGCTGGTGGTGACTTATTACACCGATGATGACCTGGATCGAATCCAAAATTTGATCGGCCAGAATAAAAGTTAAACTTGGATAAGAGGTTTCTCATGTGGGGAGAGGACAATAAAATGAAAAAAGAAGAGAAGCAGATTAAAGCCTATATGGGCGAAGACACGGTTTTCAATGGTTCGTTGACTTTTGAGGGTACTGTTCGCGTAGACGGTAAGTTCGAGGGTCAAGTCAATACTGACGATACGCTAATAATTGGCGAGACGGGCCATGTTGTGGCAGATGTTTATGCGGGAACCGTCATTTGCATGGGTCGCGTGGAAGGAACCATCGTAGCAATCAAAAAGGTTGAAATCCATTCAAACAGCCGGGTGGTTGGCAATGTTAAATCTCCGGCTTTGTACATTGAGCTGGGAGGGATATTGGATGGATCCTGTGACATGACAGGAAAAGAAAGCAAAATCATACCGCTGGTTAAAGCCGAGGAAAAAGAAAAAGAAAAGAAAAGTTCCAACCAATCCAAGAATGGATAATGGAAAACGGGTCTTTCTGAACAAAACGAAAAGTTGAGTTTTTCATAGTTGGATACTAAAATAAAAAATTAATATGTCTGTTGCACAACCAAGCTCGGAAGAAACGGGTAGTTTATTTGTAGTGAGCACCCCAATTGGCAACTTGGGCGATGTGACCCAGCGCTCCATAGAAATCTTAAATGAAGTTTCCTTGATTGCCGCTGAAGATACCCGACGGACAAAGATATTATTGAACAGATATCAAATCAAAACGTCCCTTTCCAGCTACAACAGTTTTAACAAAATTAAAAAAGGCAAAGATTTTATTGAACGTCTCAAAAAGGGCAATGACCTTGCCCTTGTCTCAGATGCAGGAACACCAGGAATTTCTGACCCACATTATCATTTGGTAAACGCTGCGATCGAAGAAGGGTGCCCCATTTTTTCAATCCCGGGTCCTTCGGCTTTGCTGGCAGCTTTAACCGTTTCTGGTTTACCCATGGATCGATTTATTTTTGAGGGATTTCTCCCACGTAAAAAGGGCCGCACAACGACATTGGAAAACCTGGCAACTGAAAAACGCACCGTGGTTATATTTGAATCACCCAATCGTATTCAAAAAACTCTACAGGACCTTTACCGATTTTTTGGCGATCGAAAAGTGGTCATTGCCCGCGAACTGACTAAATTGTATGAGGAAGTGGTTCGAGGAAATTTGAAGGAACTTGCGGATCAGACACGAACGTGGAAAGGCGAGATCACTGTGGTAATCGCCGGATCAAACGAAAAAAAGAGGAAAAGCTAAATGCCGATTATTTCAATTATTGGACCTAAAGGAGGAATCGGTAAAACAACCTTGTCCATCAACACGGCTGCTGCTTTGACGCGATCATTGGGCAAATCCCTTACTCACGATAGTGTTTGCCTTTTTGATCTTGACCTCAGGCTTCCCACAATTTCCAGCATCCTGGAAAGTCATCCTAGAAAAACTTTTTACGATTTATTTGAAACCTTGGCTAATAAAACCTACCAGGTTGATTTTTTACAATCTATTTACCGAATTCTCACTATTTTTCAAGCCTACTTGAATAAGGAAATTAAAAGGGATCATCCGCAACTTGAAAAAGGGTTGGCTTTATACAAAAATTTGAATATAGAATTATTCCATTTTTCAGATTTTCCTTTTGGAAATATATTGCATGAGTTTTTTTTGGAGAGAAGCCAGATTTATTCAGTGGGTCAGATAAGAACCCTCAGGCCGCTCCTGAAAAAAATAGATCTTGGCCAGGTCAAACAAATTCTCAAAAAACATGAAGCCAACTCCAGACCAACAGCCGATGAATATATCAATTATATTGAAGAATATAAATTTTCCCTTTTGGGCGGAGAAGTTCCCATTCTTGGTAAAAGAAGCCACCGTAAACGCATCAACGAGCCGGAGTTTCTCCTTCTCTTTCTGGAGTTTGTCAATGAGCTGACCGAGCGTTTTCAATATGTGGTGCTTGATACCCCGGCAGGCGGGGTTAACCATTTATCTTCATTGATGAATTCGATTGATCAAGTTATTTTTATTTTTGATATGAGTAATAATATCGCCGTAAATGGTAGTATCGATGCCCTGCATTCTTTTATTGATTATTATGAAGATTTTCATCAAGATTATAAGCAGGGAAGGTTATCAGGAATGGACAAGGCTTATGTCAACCGGATGATCGCATCGAAGGGCGAGGAGGCCGTGTCGGAAATTCTGGAAAATAAAAAATTTGGAATAATTTTCAATCGTTGCCAGAACTCAAAAGAAATCGCAAACTGTCTGGATCAATTAAGGGAATATCTTGACACTCTTGACCGATTTGAAGATTATAAGGATAGGATCCATGCAGTCGGAATGGTTCCTCATCATAAAATAATAAATATAACTAATAATCGAGGCACCTTGTTTTACGATAAGGACAGCGCTCTTTCTAATTGTGTCAATTTGGTTGCCAAAAACATTATCAGCGAAAACAAATTTTGCCCTACCCTTTCCAATAGCAACAGCGATATTATCCAGTTTTTGCAAAAAAATGGAAAAGGTAGTTGGTTTAACCCTTTCAAAAGAATCGCCAGTAGCCTGACCTAAAATTCACTATGAACGAACTAAATCTGCACGTCCTCACCCCAGCTGAGTATATTTTTCTGGAAACCAGAAATCGGGACGGAGTCTATAATGATGCAACCCGGAAAAAACTTTATGACATCATTGAAAAATTAAACAATGGAAAAGCGAACTGTTCTCGTGCGGAGAAAAAACTGTACAGAGTATTTGAGAATGCCAATTTTGGAATCCATTTAGATAAGAATACAAAAGCTCGAGAAACAATTTCCCACTCGGGAAAAGTAAAGATTTCAGCAAATTTTGCAGGTGAAATTATCGCCCAAGCTGTTCTCATAGAAAAAACGGCTTCTGTTGCCGCCAATATTGCCGCAGAAGTAGTAATGTGTAAGGGTAAGGTTTTCGGTGATATACGTGCCTCTCATAAAATAAAAATTACCAAGGATGCTGAAGTTAAAGGAGACATCCACTCCCCTAATTTTATTTTAGAAAAAGGTGCAGTTTTTGACGGCAGGTGTTCCATGCCAAACGCCAAAAAGCCCAGCCTCCTGCTCCAGCTCGGAGAGGTTCTAAAAAAAACCGGTTGAATTTCCCCCGCTACTTCGATTTATCTTATTGAATATTAAAGTGTTCCCGGATAAAATATCAAGGCTGTATCTCCCCTTTAGAGGTTTCTGTTAAATTTTTGTGGGTTGGGTTTTATGAAATCTGATACTAAACTTTCGGTTTTAAATATTACCGAATACAATCTAATCGGTAATAAAGATCCTAATGGTAGTTACGATCGCAAGACTCGTGAAAACCTGTATTGGATAATAGAAAAACTTCGATCCCATACCCGGCCTCTGGCAAAGCTTGAAGTCCGCCTTCTGGAAAAATTCCAAAACGCAACATTTGGCGCCTTAGAAGAAAAAGATAAAAAAGTAAAATTTGAAGTTGCCAGGTATCGCTTATCCAACAATGTTAAGCGGACTCTCAAGTTGGCGGGGACTGTTATTGGGATATTATTTGCCAGTGGTATCGTTATCTACCAATTTATTCTTGGTACGCAAACCCGACAAAAAGTAGATGTGGCCTGGTATCAAAGTCTAAATAAGGTTGGCTTGGTCTCAAAGGAAGAAGTGGAACAGATTCGTCAGGATCTTACTACGACCTCTGTTGAACTGAAAGAGACACGAGAGTTCAACGCTGAACTCAGCATGCAGATTGAACAGATGATTTTGAATAATAAAGTCACGGAAAACCTGAAATATATTCTTAAGCAGGTTTACAACAATAAGCGTGCAAAATATGTACGCTCCGGTCAGACAATGACTTTAAAGTACAACAGTAAGGATGTCGCCTCTTACAATTATAAAAACCCAAAGCTCTGGTATCTTTTGGGAATCATTGAAAGTGGTGTTCTGAGGGTTTATTACAACGATGAAGAAATTTTAGAAATAGAAAGTATTTTTGGAAGGCAGGGAGAGGAAACCCCGCCGGGTGAATATGAAATAAAGAATAAAGCTTACAAGCCTACATGGTATAAAAAAGAGACGGTAGACGGAAAAACAAGAGTGCGGGCGATTCCCTTTGGTCATGAAGACCATGAAATCGGGCATTGGTGGATGGGTATGAAAAAATTGGGTACCCCGGTTCCGGGCAGTTATGGAATCCATGGTGTGAATGCGGCCCGGGTAAATGAATTTTTTAAGAAAAACTTTGACTGGCGAAACGGAAGCGCCGGTTGCCCCAATATTCAGGAATGGTACCTGAACTTCCTGGCTAAAATGGTTCCCCTGGGAGCCCGTGTCAATATTGTTCAAAAAGACAAATGGGTTAAAAAACGGGATTTCATTCCCCCTTCCTCCGCCACCCTCATGCGAGGAAGGCAAATGGGCAAGGATTTGGTTGAGAGGGGCTAAATCGTTGTTTATCAATTAAACCGCTGAAAATTTGGCTTCACGCCTAGTGGGCCGTTGAAGAAAGGTATTATGAAAAAACTTTGGGGTGGCCGATTCAAACAATCGACCGATGCTTTAATGGAAACCTTCTCGGCTTCCATTTCCTTTGACAAGCGACTTTATGCCTGCGATATCGAGGGAAGTATTGCCCATTGTAAAATGCTTGCGCGTTGTAAAATTATTTCCTCGCCGGAATCACAAAAAATCCAAAAAGGATTAAAGCGGATTTTGCGGGAATGCGAAGAGGGGCGTTTCCAGTTCAGTGACAAGCTGGAGGATATTCACATGAATATTGAAAGTCGCCTGCGCGAAATTATTGGCCCCACTGCAGGCAAGCTTCACACTGCCCGTAGTCGAAACGATCAGGTCTGCCTGGATATTCGCCTCTATTTGCGCAACGAAGTGGACGAAACCGTAAAAGAAATCGATCGGTTGTGCAAGACGTTGGTAAGTCTTGCAAAAAAGAATATGGATAAGGTGATCCCGGGATACACGCATTTGCAAAGGGCGCAACCCGTTTTGCTTTCGCACCATCTTCTGGCATATGTAGAAATGTTGCTTCGGGATAAAGATCGTTTTTTAGATGCCAGAAAAAGGATTAACGTCATGCCCTTGGGTTCGGCGGCCTTGGCGGGCACTAATTTCCCCATCGACAGGCAATACACGGCCAAACTTTTAAATTTTCCGGAAATTTCCCATAACAGTATGGATGCCGTAGCGGATCGAGATTTCGCCGCCGAATTTTGTAGTGCTTCCGCTTTGCTAATGATGCATCTTAGCCGGTTCTGCGAAGAACTGGTCATTTGGAATTCCAGTGAGTTTGGATTTGTGGAATTATCCGATGCTTTCACTACCGGGAGCAGTATCATGCCGCAAAAAAAGAATCCGGATGCGGCAGAACTGATTCGAGGAAAATCGGGCCGAGTATTCGGGAACCTGGTTTCTCTCCTTACGTTGATGAAAGGGTTGCCGCTGGCTTACAACAAAGATTTGCAGGAGGACAAGGAACCCTTGTTCGACTCTGCAGATACGGTCAAAGTTTGCCTTAAGATTTTCAACGATATGATGAAATCGACAAAATTTAAATTGCTTTCAAATGAAGAACTAGAAGCCAATGGATTTTTGACTGCCACCGATATGGCAGACTATTTGGTTCTGAAGGGAGTTCCTTTTCGTGAAGCTCATGAAATAACAGGAAAAACTGTAGCCTACTGTTTGGATGAAGGAAAAACTTTGGGCAACCTTACGTTGGTGGAACTCCGCAAAATTTCTAAACGGTTTGAAGAGGATGTTTCGGAGCACATAGCCCTTGCGAACTCCGTGGATCGAAAAAATATTCATGGGGGAACAGCAAAAAATCAGGTGAAGGCACAAATTTCCCGGCTAACGAAAAAATTGAAATAGAGCCGTCGATGGCGGGAACCCATTCTGGGCAAGAAAAATAATAAAGAGGTCTTCATAAGGTTTGAGTATGAAATTTAAAACCATTTTCCTTTTATTTCTGGCCCTAATTTTAATGAGCGGTCCAATCGGTTGCGGTCACAAAGGCCCCCCCACCCCCCCTAAAGATTCAACCGAACAAAAAATAACTGAAAAACCTGCTTGAAATCTGTAACCGGATTCGTTTAAGGTATTAGATATACTATCCGATACAATAGTTAATGATAAAAACCGATTCAGGGCTTGCGTTGATGACCTTTAAGCTGAACAGGAATAATTTGAGTTTTTGGAAGTTGATCCTTTTGGGGGTCATCATTCCATTCTTTGTACTCCCGTTCATACACTACCATCCTGAAACAGAACATAGCCACAGTGAAGGTGCAGACGTTCATCAGCATCAGGGACGTTACCATTCCACGACTTTGGAAGCCTATGCTCATCTTGTCAACGGGCATTTTTCCGATCATGATCTTGATGACCGTTTTCATCATTCGAATATACCTGAAGAACAGGATGAAGACGATTCTGGATTTTTTATCCTGGCTAAGAACTCCAAGTCTTTCAAACAAGGGCTGACCTTCAATCAGTTTGGACATGCTTCACTCATTTTAATTCCCAATACCCGGGTTGCCGCCTCTACAGGCTCAGAACCCATCTTCTTCAAATCACGAACCAGCGAAAGTCCTCATTCTTCGCGTTCCCCACCGCACGTGATTCTGTAACCCACTCTTTAATTTTATTACGGTTTAAAAACCCGTAGCGATGTGAATTGTATCCGTACTTTGTATTTTCGTGCGGCGGATACCATTTGAAGGAATAGAAAAATGAACTGCATCCTAAAAACCCTAAGGGTTTTCATGGTTTTGGCTGTTTTTTTTCCGTTGACCTCATTTGCGGAAGAAAAAAAGGAGCCAACAAAAATATTAACAGGGTCCATAACCCTGGCTCAGGCATTACAGATTGCCTTGATACAAAACCCTGGTCTTCAGGCTTTTTCGTATGAAGTGCGAGCCCGGGAGGCTCAGGCTCTTCAGGCTGGTTTGGCCTCTAACCCCAAACTTCAGGTGGAGGTAGAAAATATAGGGGGTTCGGGGAACTTTAATGGTTTCGACCAATCCGAAACAAGTGTTCAGCTGAGCCAGTTGGTCGAACTGGGAAGCAAGCGGCATCTCCGAAAAAACTCGGCAGTCTTATCGAAAGAATTAGCCGGATGGGATCAGGAGGTTAAACGTCTGGAAATATTAACCCGTGTTGCCCAATCCTATATCCATGTACTAAAGGCTCAACAATTAGTTGCTTTGGCAGGTGAACGGGTTCAATTGGCCCAGAAGTTTTTAGACGCGGTTTTAGAGAGAATTCAAGCAGGTAAGGTTGCGGCAATAGAAAAAATTAAAATGGAAGTGGCTCTTGCCAATATGCGAATTGAGGAAGAGCGTGTCAAATTGGAATTGCAAAATGTTCGCAGGACACTGTCCCTATTATGGGGAGAAACAGAACCAAAGTTTGACGTGGCCCTGGGAGACCTATTTTCTGTTCCTGATAAAGTTTTGAAGACAGTTCCCACATTATCAGCAAATCCGCGTCTTTCCAAATGGTCAACAGCTCTGTCTCACCGGCAGGCGGAGTTGGATGTGGAGAACTCTAAAACGATTCCCAACCTTACATTCAGTGGAGGTTTCCGCAGGTTAGAGGAGAACGATGATAACGCTCTGATATTTGGGGTGACTGTTCCTCTGCAGTGGTTCAACCGAAATCAAGGAGGCATTGCTAAAGCTCAGCACCGTTTGTCTAAAGCCCGGGAGGAACAAAAAGCAGAAACCTTGAGAATGAAGGGAGCCTTAATGCAGGCCTACAGTGAAGTATCTTTTTCACATGCAAAAGTGATCTCAATCAAGACAGGGGTTTTGCCTGGAGCGCGCCAAGCATTCAACGCTATCAGCGAAGGATATAGTTTTGGAAAATTTAGTTTGTTGGATGTTCTGGATAGCCAGAAAACATACTTTCATGTTCAAAGCCAATATCTTGATGCGCTGGCCAATTACCATAACGCGGTTACCAATGTGGAGCGTTTGTCCGGGATTGATCCCGTCACTAGAGAAAGTTCCGCGGATACCGGGAAAGGAGGCAATTAACCATGAACGGAAAAATTTCTTTCGGTGCAATTGCCATTCTAGTTTTAGGAGCGGTGCTGGCTTGGGGCATCATGAATATGGAAAATCTACAAATCCCACAAGGTCATGAAGAGAATGGGGAAGAGTCCTTCCATAATGAATCTGTTCCTAGAGGAAAACACGGAGGTTGGCTTTTTGTGGAAAAGGATTTTCAGGTAGAAGTAAAAATATATGAAAAGGGAGTGCCTCCACAATTCAGAGTTTATGTAATGGACGCAGGAGGTAAGCCTGTAAACCATAATGAAATCGGCATGAACATCATATTAAACAGGCTGGATCGGGTCGATACCATTGGCTTTAAACCTTCGGGAGAATATTTGTTGGGAGATAAGGTGGTTGCCGAACCGCATTCTTTCGAAATGATTGTCAAAGCGAAATGGAAAGGGCAGGCTTTTCAATGGGAACTTTCTCAAATTGAAGGCCGGGCAGAATTTTCGTCAGAGACAGTTAAAAACGCAGGTCTGGTTTTTAAAAAAGCTGGGCCAGCGAAACTGGTTACAACAATACGTTTACCCGGCGAGATCGAACTTAACGAAGAAAAGTTGGTCCACATTGTTCCGAGAGTTGATGGCGTAGTTAAAAAAGTGTTTAAGGATCTGGGCGACCATGTTTCTACCGGGGAGATCATCGCTATTTTGGAGAGCCGGGAATTAGCGGAGATGAAGATCGATTATCTGACCGCCTCCAAGAAGGTCGACCTGGCCCTGGCTGACTTCGACCGGGAAACACGAGTTTTTGAAAGCACCCAGATTATGCTGGATCTACTTGAGCAGGAACAAGATCCGGAAGAAACTTACCGTAAGCTCAAAGACCTGGTGATTGGACAAAGCCGGGAATTGCTCATTCCCGCCCATGCCAAATTGAAACTGGCAAAATCTGTTCACAGCAGAGAAAAAAGATTGCTGGAAAAAGGTATCACCTCCGAATCGGAGTACTTACTGGCATTGGAGGATTATAAAAGCGCCGAGGCTCGCTATATCGCTTTGCGTGAAAAGATTGCCTACGATGGCGAGTGGTCTCTTCGGAAAAAGAAAAAAACTATGGAGATGGGCTTGCTCAACCTTGAAACCGCCAACCAAAAACTGCTGGCATTGGGTTTGAGTCCGCAAGTGGTGAGCCAATTGCTGGAACAAGATGACCAGAATTTTACCCAGTATGAATTACGTGCGTCTTTAAATGGAACCGTTATTCAGAAACATTTAACGATTGGGGAGGCGGTCAAAAAAGATGATGCAGTTTTCCTCCTGGCGGACCTATCCGAGGTCTGGGTGAATTTTTCTATTCCGCAAAAAGAACTCAAAAGAGTTCGGTTGGGACAAAAGACAATTCTCAAGGAGGGACAAAAAACTCTCAAAGCGAAATTATCTTATCTCAGTTCGGTCATCGATGAAAAAACACGAACAGTGACCGGGCGTGTGGTCCTTCCTAATAAGAAGCGCAATTTACGGCCCGGTGGGTATGTCACGGTAGAACTTATTCTTGAAGAACGAAAAGTTCCAATCGCTGTGGAACCAGAAGCTATTCAGGGTTTTCGTGACTGGTCGGTAGTCTTTGTTAAATATGGATCCCTGCTGGAAGCGCGGCCTTTGGAGCTTGGTGGAAACGATGGCAATACAGTGGAAGTTCTGGAAGGCTTGAAAGCCGGAGAAGAGTACGTTGCGGTGAACAGTTATGCGGTAAAGGCCGAGATTGAAAAGTCTGGCGCTACCCACAGCCATTAGGAAAGAGACCATGTTAAAAAAGATTATCGCATTTTCAATTCAGCAAAGATTTTTTGTCATTGTCGGGGCATTGGCCCTGATTGCGCTGGGCTCGTATAATTTTTCGGTTCTTCCTATCGACGCAGTCCCGGACGTTACTAACATCCAGGTACAAATTAACACTGAGGCGCCGGGATTCACCCCGCTGGAAGTCGAGCAGCGTATTACCTTCCCGATTGAAACCACCTTGTCGGGCATACCCCGGTTGAAGCGTACCCGTTCTATATCCCGTTACGGTCTTTCTCAGGTCACAGTAATTTTTGAGGACGGAACAGATATTTATTTTGCCCGCCAATTGATCAACTCCAAACTCCAGGAAGTAAAAAGTAATTTGCCGGAAAATGTGGAACCCGCCATGGGTCCCATTGCAACTGGGCTGGGAGAAATCTTCATGTGGTCGGTGGCGGCTGAAGCTGGATATCGTAAACCCGATGGTAGTTCCTATTCTTCTATTGAGCTGAGAACTATTCAGGATTGGATCATCAAACCGCAATTGATGAATATTCCCGGAGTGACCGAGGTAAATAGTCTTGGCGGATATGTCAAAAACTTTCAAGTGTCACCGGACCCGCAACAATTAATCGCATATGATTTTTCTTTTAGGGATGTCATTGCCGCGTTGAGCAGAAATAACCAAAACAAAGGAGCTGGATATATTGAACGCAGCGGTCAGCAATATCTGGTGCGAACTCCCGGTCAAGTATCGGGTGTGGAAGATATAAAAAATATCGTGATTGGTTCCCATAAGGGCGTTCCCATTTATATTAAGGATGTCGCAAGCGTGGGTCTGGGCAAAGAGCTGAGGACGGGTGCGGCAACCAAAGATGGCGAGGAAGTAGTGCTGGGTACCGTATTTATGCTCAAAGGTGAAAATAGCAGAACGGTTTCGTTAAGAGTCGCGGAGAAAATGAAGTCTATAAACCTGACCCTTCCGGAAGGCGTGCAAGCGCAAACCGTTTATGATCGCACTCATCTGGTCAATGCCACTTTACAAACGATACGTGACAATTTGCTGGAGGGGGCGCTCCTGGTTATCGCTATTTTATTTTTGCTGCTGGGAAATTTCCGCGCGGCGGTGATCACCGCATTAGTGATTCCTCTTTCCATGTTGTTTGCGGTAACGGGAATGGTGAGCAACCGGGTCAGCGGTAATTTGTTGAGCTTGGGTGCCATAGATTTTGGCATCATCGTGGATGGTGCGGTGATTATTGTAGAAAACTGCTGTCGACGTCTCGCAGAAGAACAAAAACGCATGGGTCGGATTTTGCACCAGCAGGAGCGATTTGAAATTGTCCAGAATTCTGCTTGCGAAGTTTCCCGTCCCAGTATCTTCGGCGTGTTCATCATTATGATTGTTTATTTGCCGATACTTACCCTGACTGGCATTGAAGGCAAAATGTTTCAGCCCATGGCTTTCACTGTGTTGACGGCTCTGGCCGGAGCATTGATTCTTTCCATCACCTTTGTTCCCGCGATGATGGCGCAGTTTGCCTCCTCTTCCTTCATTGAAAAGGAGAGCGGTTTTTTAAAAAATGGGGTCTATTCCTTCCTGCTTGATTTCACCTCCAAAAACCGTGCGTCGGTGATTACTTTTGCTGGAGTTCTGGTTTTGTTAAGTGTTTTATTGAGCCAGAAAATGGGCAGTGAGTTTCTCCCCACTCTGGATGAAAGGGATTTCGCCGTTCATGCTCTCAGGGTTCCGGGCACCAGTCTTTCTCAAGCTGTTTCCATGCAGGACACATTGGAGAAAAAAATAAAGGAATTACCGGAGGTGGATTATGTTTTTGCCAAGATAGGTACTGCAGACATCGCCACCGACCCGATGCCCCCCAGTGTGGCGGATGTGTTTGTGATGGTGAAACCCCGCGACCAATGGAAGGACCCTAACCGGGAAAAAGCCGAACTGGTGGAGGACTTGGAAAAAAAACTGGCGGAAGTTTCCGGCAATAAATATGAAATCACCCAACCTATTGAAATGAGATTTAATGAACTGATTTCGGGCGTACGCAGTGATGTAGCCGTTAAAGTTTTTGGAGATGATCTGGACAAGCTTCTTGAATTAGCTGATGAAATAGAGCATGTTCTCGCTGATATCCCCGGCGCGTCAGATGTAAAAGTTGAGCAGGTTACGGGGCTCCCGGTCTTGACGGTCGAAATGGACCGCCCGGCAATGGCCCGCTTGGGAATCAACGCGGTCGATGTTCAGGAAGTCGTGGAAATCGCGGTTGGGGGTAAAAAATCTGGGCAGGTTTTTGAGGGAGACCGACGGTTTGATCTCATTGTACGTTTGTCGGAAGACATCCGCACAAACATTGACTTGCTTAAAGAAATTCCCATCCCGTTAATCCAGGATGGAGAAGATAAATCGCACTCCAGTTTTTCCAAGTTCATTCCACTTGGCACGATTGTCGAGTTCAAGGTCATCAAAGGGCCCAATCAAATTAGTCGGGAAAATGGCAAGAGGCGTGTGGTCGTGACCGCTAACGTAAGAGGCCGCGACCTGGGTTCTTTTGTTGAAGAGGCGCAAAACGCTTTACGAGAAATAAACGAACCGGGTTACTGGGTGGAGTGGGGCGGTCAGTTTGAGCATCTCATTTCAGCATCACAAAGATTATGGGTGGTCATTCCTCTTACTTTAATTTTAATTTACTTACTTTTATTTGCGGCGTTTGGTTCCAATAAAAATGCCCTGCTGGTGTTCACCGGTGTGCCCCTCGCACTCACCGGTGGGTTTCTTTCTCTATGGTTGAGAGGCATTCCCCTGTCGATTTCTGCGGCAGTGGGTTTCATCGCTCTTTCCGGAGTCGCGGTGCTCAACGGAATGGTGATGATTACCTTCATCGGTAATCTTCGTGATCAGGGGGTTCCTTTGGATGAAGCCATTCGCCAGGGATCCCTCACACGTCTAAGACCTGTTTTGATGACTGCACTCGTGGCTTCATTGGGATTCATTCCCATGGCCCTGGCGACAGGAACGGGGGCTGAAGTGCAACGTCCATTGGCAACAGTGGTCATCGGTGGCATTATTTCATCTACGGCCTTGACCCTGGTGGTCTTGCCCGCCCTTTACCACTGGTTCCACACCCCTTCCCGGGGGAGGGAATAGCACCGTATTTTGAGGCCGAGTTAACTTTTACCAGCAAAAAATCTATGGCTAGTTGGCCCCACGCCTAGTGGCTGGTTCTGATAATCACATAAGGCATTGATTTTATGTGTTTTATAGCTATGGGATTGGTGACGGTTGTGGTATCTTGTTGCCTAATTTCGAATTACTTCCACGCACTCAACAGGAAATCTTATGAACAGAGACCAGATTGCTATTTATCTTAATGAGCATCCCGAGTTTTTTAACGAATACCCGGAACTGTTGAAAAAAATCAAAGATATTAAAGATGAAGACCTGCCCATCGAGCCCATGAGTACGTTGAGCCTGGCTGATCGGATAATCAAACGAGTTCATGATGATAAGGAACATCTTAAAAGCAAACTGGAATGGCTGTTCGAAATTTCCCGCTCCAATGAAAAAATTCAGGATCACTTGTTTGAAATAGAAAGGCTGGTTTTGACCAGCACCAATCTGGATCAAATGGTGGGTCAATTGAAAAAAGAAATTCCTAACCGGTTTGGCATTCCCAACGTCAAGCTATGCCTGGTCAAAGGTTCTGACCCTTGTATGGAAGATCGGTTGCGGCAACGTTATAACGGTAACCTGGATGAATCTGTGAAATTCATTTGCCAGGAGACTGCCGCAAGCTGGTTTACCAATGGGCTTAAACCGGTCCTGCGCAGCGAAATCGAAGAGTCCGATGTGTTCGGTCCGAATGGCAACGAAGAAATTAAATCTGAAGCCTTGATCCCAATTGTGGCGCAGGACGCCATGGTCGGGGCGATAGCGTTTGGCAGTCCCAATCCTTTTCATTTCCATGAAGGTCTTGGCACCGAGTTTCTCGAACGCATGGCTGATAAAGTCTCCATTTCCATCAACAACATCCTCCTCATCGACCAGCTCAAAGACCAATTGGTCGTCAACTCCTAGGCAACCGGCGAGCCGCCGGTTGCAATGTGCACGTGATATTCTTCCTCCGCTCTCGTGCCCCGGAGGGGTAATAGCTTTTGCCGGCGAGAGAAAAGTTGTCTCGGCTTGAAAGGATTTTCCTGCAAGTCGCCCTGACAAGGGGGCTTTAGGGGGTTGTTTTAATCTGATAGATCTTCTACCAATAATATTTGAGCACTATTATCCCCTTATGTTCACATGGGGGCATGATATGATTCTGCATCCAGAGATAGCGTAGAGGTGTGGTTATGGGGACATTTTGGAAAGCCTTTTTTGGGGCATTTGCTGGCAAAGTGGCTGCGACCATTTTTATGTCCGTCTGTTTTATTTTGGGATTTGGTCCAAACAAATGGGCGGAATTTATGACAAGAAATTTATCGTCTTGGATTACGCCGACAACTGCTCAAATTGTTTTTTTAGTACTAGGAATTACAACATTTGGGTTTATTGTTTTTCCTTATTTTAATTTCCGTTTGCCTTGGCGTATATCTTGGGACTTTAATGAATATATTGTTTCTCTTTCTTCACAAAGGCAGTCTGTGGGGAAATCTGGCGATATTATGCTTTATGGCGATGTTGAATACCGCATAAATGGATTTCAAGTTAAAGGGAGGAACAACTCCAAAAAGCCAATTGAGAGCATAAGCGGCTATATACGATCGAATAACACAAATAAGACCATCCCAATTTTATTAGAAGGTATGCCTCCTGAGGAAACGCACGGAATTCCAGGTAGGTGTGAATTTTGGGTAAGAGCAATATTCCCTAAATCTACACAGGATAAAGAGGGATACACCATTGATGATTTTTGGAGACATTTTGGTGAATTTACATTTGTTTTTGAATATGAAAACAAAATATATGAAAAAAACATTCTCCAAGAAAACTATTGAACAATTAATAGAGAAGTTAAAGGAAGAGGCAAATAATGGCATCCTTCCTAAGGAAGGACCAAGGGTTGTTCCCCGACACAACGATACTTAGAGTCGGGCGCAGAGCAACTAGGTTGTTACCATAGTTATTAAAATATTCGAAGTGCTCATTAAGTGGTTAAAAAACAATGCAAGACTTTAATCCTGTTTATCAGCGAATTCAGAAGTTAATAGAGTTTTCTGACATTAAATGCCATTGACTAAAAATAGAATTTCCCCGATACTACAAAATCACCGAAAATAGATATTAAAGATAAAAAAAGTTTTTCTATTTATTAAGCGATTTTTCAACGGTAAGTGAATGTTTATTGCCCTCACGGCTAGTGGCGGGGGCTTTTTTAGTTTAAGGTATATAAATAATGATACGAGAAGCTAAATTAGAGGATGCGCAAGCCATCCAGAATTTGATCTGTTTTTATTCTGAAGACGGCAAAATGCTGTTCCGCACCTTGGCAGAAATAGAAGAAAACATTGCTGATTTTCTGGTTTACGAAAAAAGCAATGAAGTCATCGGAATTTGTAGCCTGAAATTTGGCTGGGACCGATTGGTAGAGATCCGCTCTCTCGGTGTGGACCCGCGTTTTCACCGGCAGGGCATCGCTACGAAAATGATTCAGGACAGTGTTGAACGGGCTTTGTTAAATGAAAACTGCGACACGGCCTTTGTGCTGACCTACGCAGTAGAGTTGTTCACCAAATTTGGATTTCAAATCGTTGATAAAATGGAACTTCCGCAAAAGGTTTGGAACGATTGCCAGGCCTGTTTGCATAAAGATAATTGTGATGAAACGGCCATGAGCCTTTCATTGTTGCCACTGAAAAAATTACCGTTGAAAAATCCGCCGGTCTTGAAAGATTCTGGAGAAGTCCTATATTCCTAAGATAAGGATAAAAGGAGAATTAAGCCATGTTAGGTCCAATTTTTAATGCGTTGACAGGATTAAAAAACGCGTCTCAAAGATTGCAAAACAGTGCTAACAACGTTGCCAACATCAACACCCCCGGCTTCAAGAAAAGCGATGTCAATAGTGTGGACATCCAATCGGGAGGCACCCGGGTTAATGATGTTTCCAAATCCAATACCCAGGGAGGTTTGATTCCAACTAACAATCCGTTGGACCTGGCCATCAGCGGCAATGGTTTTTTTCAGGTGACGAATCCAAACGGAGGCACCAGCTTCACCCGATCGGGAAGTTTCAAACAAGATGGGGCGGGGAACATTGTGGATGCCAGCGGCAATGCCTTGGTACCGGCAGTCAACATTCCCGGAAACAATACAGGAATCAGTGTAGATAGTAGCGGGCAAATTTCAACTCAAGTAGACGGACAGCCCGAAGTAGCCGGACAGATTCAGCTGGCCAATTTTCAAAATCCATCTGGATTGTCAGCGGCGGGCGGTAACCTGTTGAACGAATCGGCGGCATCGGGTGCGCCAGATGTCGGTGCTCCGGGAGAAGGCGGAAGAGGTACAGTGCTCTCAGGGTTTCTGGAAGGTTCCAATGTGGACATCACCGAAGAGATTGTCGATCAGATTGTGGCCAAGGCGGCATTTAAAGCCAATATTAATGTCATCAAAACCAATGATGAATTGTTAGGCACCATCCTAGACATCAAAAGTTAATCCCCACTCGGCGTGGGGCCGGCTGGCAATAGATTTTTCTTTCCTGTTATTCCAGAAAATTAATGATTGAGGAAAACCAAAACTATCTTGTCACCGTTGAACGGTTTTTTCTTTCCCTGAAAGATTCGGGAATGGCACTTTCTGCTACCGACTACGATCTTATTCAGCAATGGGAAAATCGGGGTATCCCGGTCAATGTTGTTTGTCGTGGCATCGAAAACGGAGTCGCCGAATTTGAGACACAGAGGCAAACTTCACGGATGGGTTTGAACTACCTCAAAGTTTATATCGAAGAGGAGCTGGAGCGATCGCAGTTATGAAAAGTAAAACTGTCAACTTGATCAACTGCAGTACCTGCCGTGACCAGCAGTATGTGGTTTCCAACCAAAAAGGCAAAGTCCATGCCGAAGCCTGCAAATGCTTCGCTTGTGAAAGTTGTCAGGGAACGGGAAGAATTTTGGAGGAGGACTCCGATGGCATCTCGCGAATCCGCGAATGCCAATGCGCCGATTTTTCTAAGAAACTCAAACTCTTTAACCAGGCCGGAATTCCCGGCAAGTTTGTGCATGAAGGTCTGGATAATTATGAAGCCAACAGACACCGGACGCAGAAAGATGCGCTAACACGGTCACGGACTTTCATCAAAGAATTCAATCAAATGAAAGGCCATTATAGCCAAGGCCTGATTTTCATGGGTGACCCTGGACTGGGGAAAACCCATCTTGCCGTTTCTATCATTAAAGAACTGATTTTAAAACATGGGGTCGAATGCAAGTTTGTCGATTTCTTTGAACTGCTGCGCGACATTCGCCACGGTTATGGTGAAGATATCTCGGAAGGCGAATTTATCAATCCGTATGTAGGCGTGAAAGTGTTGGTGATTGATGAGCTAGCCAAAGGCAGGAACACGGATTGGGAACTGACCGTTCTGGATCACTTCATCTCTACTCGCTACAATGATGACGACAAGGTGACACTGGTCACCACCAACTTTAAAGATAAGCTCGAAGTTGGGCAGGAGGATAATAAAAAGTCCGCACTTTCCAATGCCCGTTATACCCTGGAGGAAAAAATCGGCCCGCGCATTTTTTCCCGATTGATGGAGATGTGTAAGAAGGTCCATCTGCAAGGTAAAGACTTCCGCCAAGTTTAATTTTTCCCCTTTTCGGGTTCATAATTTAGCCCTTCCCTGTTGCCGATTTCTATTCCAAGTCCTATATTGTATAAAAGGACCAAGGTTGGCTTGGTTCGTAGTCTTCCTCCTTGGCCAACGAATTTCAGCTCTTTCCCTTCCAGATACATTGCAGATAGGAGATTAAAAAATGCCTACTCATGCCGAACTTGCAAAAGTTCACATTGCGAAACGAGATCTCAAGCTTAGCGACCCCTTGTATCGCGGGTTCCTGAACGTCCTGTTCGGTGAAACCTCTGCTAAAGAACTCACCCATGAACAGATTGATGAGCTCCTAGAACATTTTAAAAGTCTGGGCTGGGAAAATGAATTTACGCACTCTACAGATGGAATAGGCCGCAGGCAAAGTGAGCGCACGCCCTCTCCCCCTTCCCGCGGTAGTGGTCATCGGCCGGCAACGATGGCGCAGATTGGGTTGATTGTATATTTATGGCAGCACGGGCCTGGCATTCGCCACAAGTCTATGCAGGCGCTGGACCATTTTTTAAATCATCATTTTCATATTGGGGAGTTAAAACAAGTCAAGGCCGGGCGGGTTCCAGGAATTCTGGGAGCGATAAAAAATATGGGAAAAATGTAAAGCATTCTTCAATTTACTAAAGCCTGAACTCGCGCTTTTAAAGTGGGCAATACATCCTTTTCGAACCATGCGTTTTTGCGCAACCAAATGTTGTTTCGCGGACTCGGGTGGGGAAGCGGGATCACGCCGTCCTTCCAATAATGTCTCCACGTTTTGACCGTTTCGGTTAATGTTTTTTTCTGTTGTTTCCCCAGATGATATTTTTGAGCATATTGCCCAATTATCAAGGTCAGGTGAATATTCGGTAGCCGGGCCAAAAGTTTTTCACGCCAGGCTTCGGCGCATTCCGGGCGGGGTGGTAAGTCCCCGGACTTACCGGTTCCGGGGTAACAGAACCCCATTGGTAGCAGGGCAATTTTTTTAGCGTCATAAAATATTTTTTCATCGATTCCCAGCCAACTCCGCAGTCGCACTCCGCTGGGATCATTGAATGGAATTCCCGTATCATGAACCTTGCGGCCCGGTGCCTGCCCCACGATCAAGATGCTCGCTTGCCGATGCGCTTGCAGGACGGGTCTTGGACCCAAAGCCAAATGCTCCTCGCATATGCGGCAATCCTTTATTTCTTTTAAAAGCGAATTTAAACCTTTGCTCATTAGAATAAAAACTTTCGTAGAAGTACTTTTCACCTATGAAGTCGGAGGTTTCGTTTTGAGCAGGTGTACGATTGCCGCTTCGGTTTCTTTATACCGTCCCTCTCCGAAATGCATGTACCGAACTATTCCATCCTTGTCTATCAGATACATTGCTGGCCAAAACCTGTTTTTGTAAGCTCTCCATAGTTGAAATTTATTGTCGATAGCCACCGGGAAAGTTAATCCAAACTTTTTTACTGCGGCAATGACGTTATCTAACTTCTTCTCATAATTAAATTCTGGTGCGTGAATTCCCAAGACTACCAATCCTTGATCCTTATAAGCTTGATGCCATTTTTGCACATGAGGCAATGTGTGGATGCAATTTATACAACCGAATGTCCAGAAATCGATGAGAACCACTTTTCCTCTCAGTTCAACGATAGAATGAATTTCAGGAGAGTTGATCCAGTTTTTCAAACCCGTAAATTCGGGGGCGGGGTACATTTTTGGCAAAAGTTTTCCTGGGTCCGGTTTATCATGCGCCAAGGTCCAATTTGAAAAAAACATTCCGGCCAGAATAATTGCGATGATGGAAAAATATTTAATTGATTTCATGACAAATGGAATACAAAATAAAAAAATGTTTATCTCAGGTAAAGGACCACCTCGATACGTCGTGCCTATTAACCCAACCTTACAGGCTTAATGCCCAGGTCGGTATTTTACCAATAAAATGACTGGGTGAGGGTAGGTCCAAAATCGTAGTGAATTGATTATAAATCACTCATTTCTTTGAGGTTGAATTTAGAATATTGCGGACTGCTGCTGGTTTTAACAGGGATGAACAAAAAATGCTGAAGTAGGCAATCTTAATTGTTAAAATTTCATTTTTTGAATTAATATGAAAATTATGAAACAGACTTTATTATTTTTAACCTTGTTATTGTGTGGTCCCACTTTGGCAAGTGGAATTGAGCCTGCCCAGGAAATGGAAGTGAACCTTTCTGAGGAGGAAAAGAAATGGCTTCAAGCTCACCCGGAGATCAGGCTTTCTCCTGACCCCGATTTTCTTCCTATCGAATATATTGATGAATCAGGAAAGCATGTAGGAATTGCCGCCGATTACATAGCCTTGTTGCAGAAAAAACTGAAGGTTGAATTCAAAACCTTAAAGTTTAAAAGCTGGACGGAGGTGCTTGAAAAAACCAGGAACAGGGAATCGGATATGTGGGGAGCGGCGACCCCCACCCCTCAGCGTCGTGAATATATGTTGTTCACAAAACCATTCCTCGAACTGCCTGCGGTAATAATTGTCAGAAAAAAAGTTGACCGATCATTAACGCTGGAAGATTTGAAGGGAATGAAAGTGGGTGTGATTGCGGGTTATGGAATTCACGACCATATCGTTAACAACTATCCTGATCTGCAACTGGACCCGGTTGAAAACATAAGTGCAGGTCTGAATAAGGTTTCATTTGGAATGATTGATGCCATGGTGGCAAATATAGCGTTGGCTTCGTTTTATATTGAAAAAGGAGGCCTGACCAATTTGCGGGTGGCTGGGGAATCGGGTTTTATCTATCGCTTGGCTTTGGCAATAAGAAACGACTGGCCGGAGCTGGGCAGCATTTTGGATAAAGCCCTGCTTCAAATTACATCTAAAGAAAGGAAATCCATTTATAGAAAATGGGTATCCCTGGAACAGGGTGTCTGGGCCAGAATCAAAAATATTGTAATAAGCATTGGTGTGGTTTTGTTTATCACAGGCGTTATAACCATTTTATATTGGAATCGATCTCTTAAAAGTCAGGTTCAGAAAAGAACTCAGGAAATCAATAAAAAAAATGTTGAATTGCAGGAACTGAACGAACTGAAAAATAAATTTCTGGGAATAGCCGCGCATGATTTACGTAACCCTCTTACATCTGTTATGGGTTTTACCGATTTGATTTTGGAAATGGATTTAGATGAGCAAGAAAAAAGGAAGTACATTGTGACTATTAATCAAGTTGGTGGACAAATGCTCAACTTGATTAACGATTTGCTGGATGTTTCGGTCATTGAGAGCGGAAAATTTGAAATGGTATTAAGGCCAGAAAACCTTAAAGAAGTAATTGAAAATAGAATCCAGTTGATCAATCTTATTGCTCAAGCCAAGCAGATTCAGATTAAAGCAGAGTTAGACGATGTTCCTGCAATCGAGTTGGACACGGAACGGATTTCTCAGGTTTTGGATAATCTTTTGAGCAATGCTATTAAATTTTCGAAATCTGGAACAACGATTCTTGTATCCCTAAATAGTTCTGATAATAAAATAAATTTTTATGTTCGTGATGAAGGCCCGGGTATTCCGGAGCAGGAGTTGGGTAAATTGTTTGCGCCGTTTGAGAAGCTAAGTAATAGCCCAACGGGAGGTGAAAAAAGTACAGGTTTGGGGATGGCAATTGTTAAAAAGTTTATTGATGGTCACAAAGGACAAATCAGCGTTCAAAGCAAAGTGGGAGAAGGAACCGAGTTTAAAGTTTCCTTACCCATTAACTCAACAGTTTTATAAGTAGGAAAAATATATCAGGGGGGAAATTAGGGTACGCGGGAGGCTTCTCCTCCTGGATTAGCCTCCCGCGTTAATGGGTTAATTTCAACTTTCCAACTCTACCTTGGTGGAGGATTAGGAGTTAGCCAGTCATCGAAATTATCCCAAACTTGTTATTTATGCTCCGTTTCCGGAGTTTATAGGGTTAAGTCAATTTGACGAGTCCAGATTTTCGTCATCGCAATCCACATTTTTTTGTGGCTTTTTTGGGCGGCCCTTCTTTTTTGCCATTGCTTCGCTCAATGGATTGTTAAAAAAAGAGTTCCAGTATTCATTACTGAGCTTTTTACTGGAAAGAACCTTTTTGACTTTGCCCTTTTTATCAAATATTTTGACTTCATGAAACATGGTACACTCCAAACTTTAGTCCGACTTGGGTGATGCGCACCCTGGTTAGGAGGATACATTTAAAGCGCCTCCGCCCGGGTAATCAACATCTTTAGGTCGGTTTAGCCCCTTGGGCCAATGATTTTTATGATCGAGTCTTCTAGTACTAATGATATCTGTAATTTATGATGTCAAGTACCTGACCCAAGATTTATTTCATTGGCCTGTAAGCTCTTATCGGAGGAAGATTTTGAAACATTTAGCATTATTTTGGTTTTTTTCGGCAATTTTATTGGTCTCAGGATGTGATAAAGAATTGAAAGAGCATCCCTTGCCTGAAAGCCTGAAAAAAGAGCTGGCCCGGAAGGCCGACCCGAATATTCATAATAATGATGTAATTGGCATCATTTCGCTCGATCCTGCCCTTAAAGTGGCCTTGCGGCCCAGTGCAGGTCTATTCATTTTTGCCCGACCGGAAGGTGTGGATGCCGGGCCACCTCTTGCAGTTAAACGCCACAGTGTTTTTAATTTTCCCTTTGAGTTTGAGATCGGGCAATTAAATACCATGATGGAGGGGTCCCAGTTTGAGGGAACCATGAACCTGACAGCGCGTTTGGATCAGGACGGTAACAGAAAGTCCAGCCCTGGGGATGTAGAAGGAAAAGTGCAAATCACCGCCGGACAAAAAGGCGTTCAACTGGTGCTCGATAATCTGATAAGTCCGTCTGCCAGCAACATACAGGGAACCGTGAATGTGAGTGAGGCATTGCAGAAAAAGATTCCGGCAAACGGTACCCTGTTTATTTTTGCCCGGTCTGAGGGGGTGAAGCGTGGCCCACCGCTGGCAGTAAAAAGGATCGCCGAGCTCAAGTTACCCTATGATTTTGTTTTGGGACCGCAGGATGTCATGGTTCCGGGAACAGTCTTTGAAGGCCCGATGGTCCTTGCCGCGCGGATAGATGTCGATGGCGATGCACGGGCAGGTCCGGGTGATATTGAAGGATTCGTGGGCGCCCAACCCGGTGATAAAAATGTGCAATTGCTATTGAATCATCTCACTGGCCCTGCGGCCAGCGGCAACTAATAAGGGGCTTTTTTAGCCGAGATAAATTTATTCCAGCTTATAAAAGATATTGCAGTCCGCTCCACGCGGAGTGGCCCCTTAGTACCCCTGCGGGGCATGAATGCAAGTGAAGAGAGATATCACGCAGGGGAGGCAGTTGAGCAAGGGCTCGTTGTACCCTTTCAGGGCATGAAGGCTAATGAAGAAATATCACAAGCCGAGATAAAATTATTTTAGCCTAGAAAAGATATTGCAGTCCGCCCCACGCGGAGTGGTTAGAATTGAATTTGAATTCCCATGCTGGCGCCGTAGGTGCCGCGGGTTTGGTCGGAGAAGCGGCTGTTGAGATGAAGGTAAGCCAGGGTATTGTTGTCCAGCGAGACATTGGCTCCCAGATTGCCTGCGGCCGTGTTTTCATAATAGGAGCCCTCACGATAGTTAACGAATGTATCGCTGACTTTATAGGTCTGTTCCAGGCCAGCGAGTACCCCGCGATGTTCCAGTTCGCCTCCAGCCGTGAGGGTCAAACGGTCATTGATTTTTGATGTGAATTGTTCCCCGACATGGAAACTCCCTTGCACCAGATGGCGTTCTTCAAAAGAAAAGAACTGGCTCTCGTTTTAATCTTCAATGAATGAATAGCCGAAGGTGAACCCCAATTCGGTTTTCCAAGTATTTCTTTGATTGGAATCAGGATGGAACGTTTTGCTGATATGGGCTCCGGTGATGATCTCTTTACTGTTGCAATTGGCAGTGATGTTGTCCTTACCGGAGCTGGTGGTATTGGTGAAAATATCCCGGGTTCCATTATGCCAGCTTGTTCCGGCGACAAAAAAACCACTGGCTTTCCAGTCGCCTAAGTCGGCAAAGTCTGTTGCGTTCACTCCGGCAAGCAAATGGGTGCGCGAGACATCGTGGTTCCGATCAATTTCCAGCTCGCTTTTTTCAATGGTGAATATCAGGTCGAGCTTGTGTTGCTTTAAGGGATAGATGAAGTTGATGCCGTAGCCGTAGTTTTCGTAGCCGAGTACGGAGCTGTTGGTTCCGCGTTTGGAGTAGTAGGAAAACGGTTCCGCCCAGAGTTTGTCTTCCTTGAATATTGCGGGAGCGGCAGAATACCGTTTTAAGGCCGAGCGCAGGTTGAAAGCTCGCAGACCCAGCAGTTCATCGACACTCTCCTGCGCCCCGAGCCCGACCGACCCGGCAGAACCCTGCACCACGGTATTGCCGCTGAGGTCTTCGAGTGTCAAAGTCCCCAACGTAGTTATATCGTAGAAATAGGCCTGACCGAAACCTTGCTCTATTTTCAGGGTGCTTCCTGTTGTTCCACCATTAACTTGAATTGTCCCAACCACAATACTTCCTTCTTTCAAAGTCACAGTAGAATTATTGCCGGCAAATCGAAAGGACTGGCCGGTGTCTGTATTAATGATTGAGCCGCTGTTAACAAGGGTATCGCCGGAATCCAGTCTTATTACAACTGTAGACGTTGGACCAGAGATGACACCGCCGGCGTTGTTATTGATCGTTACCCCAGTTGAATTGTTTATTTGTATGACAGCGGCTGTAGTAGTCCCGGTCAAAGTAATGGTGCCCGAGTTGTTGATGGTTCCGCCGCTATTTGTAGCAAGGCCTATGGCCTGACGGCCAGCAGAAATCGTACCTCCGGCATTGTTGGTGATGGTATTTCCACTGGTAGTACTATTTAGGAGGATCGCATTGCTTGCTGTGGAAAAGTCTATAGTGGCGTTATTGATCAGGTCTACATTGGCGGTATCGATGTCCTGCTGGTTGGTGGTGTCGGCAGATATAGTGGTGTCCACAGAGACAGTGACCGCCCACACCTGAGGGGGAGTCGCTACTAAGATTGCAATCGCAATGCAATATAGAAGGGCTCTCTTCCAATATGAAATGTATGGCGCGCAGAACTTTTCCATCAGGAACCAGAACCCTTTGAATTAAAAGCAAAAAACTAGCCATTGTAAATGTAATAGGATTTTTACTACCCTAATATGGGGGGGGTGTATTGGCAAGCTAAAAATATTAGCTAAATCGAAATTAGCCCAAATAAATCAAGCTTGGGGTTTGCGACCTTGCAGAAGAAAGGGCAGGAAAATGGTTAGTCCCATACACAGCCAACTGAAGACATCGCCGTAGGCGCTGTAGAAGGTGAACCCTCTTTGGCGGGGGGCGATTTGGGTGATCTTGGCCGCCTCAACAAAAAGATCGGTTTCATCACGCAGGACGCCGTTAGCATCAATTGTTCCCGAGATGCCGGTGTTTGCGGCGCGAACAATGGGCACCCGGTTTTCCACCGCCCTTAGAACCCCCATGCTCATATGCTGGTAGCTGGCGGCACTTTTACCAAACCAGGCGTCGTTAGTGATGTTGACTAAAAAGTCGGCACCATTTTTGACCGCCTGCCGGATCAGGTCGGGAAAAATCAATTCATAACAAATAGAAACCCCCGCCTTGTGTCCCGCCACATCGAAAACGGTAGCTTCTTTCCCGCGCCCGAAGTCGCCGATCATCTCCACCATTTTTTCAACGAAGAACAATATTTTGCGGAACGGTACAAACTCGCCAAAGGGAACGAGGTGGATTTTGTCATAACGGTTTTGCGTTTCTCCGGATTCAGACACGAGGTAGGCGCTGTTGTAGTGAATGATTTTATCGTCGCTGTTTTCTTTGTGAGGGCTGCCGAATAATATTGGAGTTTGAGCTTGTCGCGCCAGATCATTAACAAATTGGGTGCCTGCCACATGCTGGTTATAGAAAAACGGGAGAGCGGTTTCGGGCCATACAATTAGATGTGGTTTTGATTCGGCGGCCTTCAGAGTCAGGTCGCGGTATTTATTAATGACCTTTTTCTGATAAAGAGGATTCCATTTCATGAACTGCTCGACGTTGCCTTGGATCAGTCCCACCGTAATGGTGGATTGTTTTTCAGCATCAGGGCGGTTCATGGCAACGCTTCCATATCCCCACCAGCAGGCGAAAACCAGAAAGGTAACGGATAAAAATCGCACTCCCATCTGGCCGGGTTCCCGCCACGATTTCCAGGCTAAATAGAGTCCAATATTGACCAGCATAATGAGCCAGGAGACGCCGTAGACTCCGGTGACCTCGGCCATTTGAATGACCGGCAGGGTTTTGAATTGGGAATAACCCAACCCCAGCCAGGAAAAGCCAAACTCGGAATGTGTGGAGCGGATATATTCCAGCGCGGTCCACAGAACCGGTGCGAACAGAAAAACCAGACCTCGATTATCTTTGCAGACCCTTCTTATCAAATAACAAAAAAGTGCTGTGTAAAAAGAAAGGTAAGCCGCCAAAAGGCCCAGAACCATGAAACTCACTATCGGGAGAAGGCCTCCGTAATTGATCATGGTATTGGTGACCCAGTTCAGTCCCCAGGAATAAAAAACCATTCCAAAAATGAATCCCAACAATGCGGAACGTTGCGGAGTTTTTGTTTCAATTGCCGATAAAAGAGGGATGAAGGCAAACCAGGCGAGAATTTCAAAATTAAAACGTGGGAAGACCAGAACCCATAATATTCCGCTGATTACGGCGAGTAGAAAGGGGCCTGGTTCTTTAAGCATTAGGTATTTCGCCAATACTGGTTTATATTAGAGGGTGAAACTTAAGGTTCAAAGTTAATACTTAAGTTTTGATAAAACAAAAATTTAGGAAATTTTTAAAACCTGAATTCAATTCTTCGTGGATTAGAAGTTTCCTCTATAAATAAAATTTTACAATTAAAATATCCAGCGTAAGGATCATAGCTGGAACACTATATATTTTGGAAGCAAAAAAACAACTTCTAGAAAACCTGAAAAAGGTTTGCCTGTGCCGAAGTATCAAGGCGGGTACCATCATGACTGCGATTCGTGGAGGTATGTTGACCTTTGAAGCCTTGAGAAGAGAACTCGGTGTGGGAACGGGTAATTGCAAAGCCAAACGATGTCGACCTAAAATTGAAGAAAGAATCAAGGACCATAAAGCCACCGGGCCACGCCCGGTAGAAGTAGAGCAAGAACCCGTCAAGCCGAGCTAACCGGTTGTATGCCAGTGAACGCTATTGCTCGTTGCCACCGGCCGCTGGCCGGAGTCTTGATATGGCTTCTTTGATGCGATGAACGCCTGCCTCAATTTTGTCTAAGGATGTGGCAAAGGATAAACGGGCGTGCGCATCGGCCCCGAAAGCAATTCCTGGAACGATGGCGACCTTCTCTGCAGATAACAGGTAATCAGTAAAATCAATTGAGCCTTTAATCACTTTGCCATTTCCATCCTTCTTGCCGTACACCCCTGAAAAATCTGGAAACGAATAAAAGGAACCTTTGGGTTTGTTGCAAGTCACTCCGGGAATTTTTGATAGTTGCTCCACAATGATATTGCGGCGTTTTTCAAATTCTCGGACCATTTCATGAACTTCATCCAGAGGACCGGTTAAAGCTTCGATGCTGGCCGCTTGCGACACGGCGCAGGGATTGGATGTGCTTTGGCCTTGTAATTTTCCTACCTGTTTGACAATTTCAGGATCTCCGGCGGCTATATAGCCAATCCTCCAGCCTGTCATCGCATAACTTTTAGAAACCCCATTGATTACTACACACTGCTTTTGCACTTCCTGACTTATCGATGCGATGCTGGTGTGCTGGAAACCATCGAACACAATCTGTTCATAAATTTCATCAGTGATGATTAATAGATTGTGCCGTAAAGCAACTTCTGCCAACTTCTCCAATTCATTTTTGTCATAAGCCGAACCGGTTGGATTGGAAGGCGAGTTGATTAATATTGCCTTCGTATTCGGGGTGACCGCATTTTCAATTTGTTCGGGAGTGATTTTAAAATCTTGCTCCGCCCCGGCATGAACAATGAGAGGTCGGGCTCCGGAAAGGATCACTATTTCAGGAAACGATACCCAGTAAGGAGCCGGGATAATGACTTCATCTCCAGCCTGCCAAAGTACCTGCGCTAAATTGTAAAACGAATGTTTGGCGCCACAGGAAGCGAGGATCTGATTTTTTTCATAAGACAGTCCGTTATCCCGTTCTAATTTGGTGATGATGGCTTCTTTTAATAGGTTGCTTCCACCCACGGGGGTATAACGGGTTTCATTATTTTGTATGGCCTTGATACCCGCCTGCTTGATGCGTTCCGGGGTATTGAAGTCGGGTTCGCCAGCTCCAAATCCGATAACATCTTCGCCTCGGGCCTTCATCTCCTTGGCCTTGGCATCTATAGCCAATGTCATTGAAGGGCTGACATTTTGAATTCGTTCAGAAAATTTCATCGGATAGTTTTTTTCAACTCCTTTATAACTCCGCGCGGTACAAGTTCGGAGACATCCCCTCCGTGCCGCGCAATCTCTTTGACCAGGTTGGAACTTAAAAAAGAATATTCCTGACTGGGAATCATAAATAATGTTTCCAAGGATTCGTCGAGCTTTCTGTTCATAAGGCCCATCTGCAGTTCAAACTCAAAGTCAGTGATAGCGCGCAGTCCTTTAATCACTACCGAAGCTTTTTTGGAATGAGCCAGAGAGGTTAGTAAATTGTCGAAAGGAATCACCTCAATTTTGCTGAGATTTTTTGTAGCACTTTTAATAAATTTCACCCGGTCTTCAAGAGAAAATAAAGGATTCTTGTTGGGGTTCAGCGCGACAGCAACAATGAGGCGGTCAAATAGTTTCATAGCCCGTTTCATTATATCAATGTGGCCAAAAGTAACGGGATCAAAAGTTCCCGGATAAAGAGCGATGCGATTACTTTTCATAAGAAACCCTTGCCGAAAAAGCAGGATTATATCCTCAAAATAAAATTTGGCAAATTTTTAAAAAGCAATTTTTGGTTAATTCTCATGTGAAAAACGAAAATAAAGACATGCTCCTGAGTTTAGACTCCGCAAAAAGGTTAAACCCCTCTTTTTTGAGATAAATTCCAGGAATGAAATATTCCCTCGCTTAGTTACTACTTCCCCAAAATTCAAGAGTTTTGGGGAATTGGCAGTGAATTTTTGTAAAAAAGAAAGAAAATGTAAATTAGTTGGATGACTTGAATCTAGAAAAACCCTTTAAATGCAATGAGTTTCTCGATTTGAATTTGTTAAAATATTTAAAAAAAGTAGGTGAAATTTATTTTTTCAGGGTCCATATTTAAGGGGAGCAATAAATTAACTTTGTCTCTTATATATTCTTTATTTTAGTTCCCCAAATTTTCTTGACATTATGCTTGAAATTCCTTATAACATGGCCTCATCTAGAAAAAAGGGCAGAAGGTTTGATTCGAAATACAGGTCAGAAATTGAGAATTAAAAGCATGATTCGTTCCGTAGCACCCGTATTTTATTTGGGAAGTTTTTATAAAGAGGAGCGTTTAATTTTCTGATCTAACAGGCCCGTTTCGATGCCATTTGACGCAGGTTTTATTGCGTTAGCTGATTTATTTTTATTTGTTGTTTGTTGTTTTGATTTGTTTAGAAAGTTTGTTTTGTTTAGAAGTTTTTTTAAAAGTTGTTCAGTAGTTCAGTGTAGGTAGTTGGGGAGTCTCAAAGTTTGCGAATGGAGAGGTTCCTCGTATTTATGTTTTGTTCTTAATAGGAGATTTCTTTTATGAGGCTAAACAGAAGAAAATTCTTGCAGGTGAGTGCTGGTGTAGCGACAGCTATGGCATTGACGAGCAAGAGGGTTGGAGCACAGCTGAAACCCGTAGTAAAAGTAGGGAATCCGCTGGAAGCTTATCCTGACAGACGTTGGGAAGAAGTCTATCGGGATCAGTATAAGTATGAGCGTTCTTTTACATATTGTTGTTCTCCGAACGACACCCATCAGTGTCGCGTACGTGGTTTCGTACGTAACGGCATCTTGATGCGTATCGAGCAGAACTACGATCATCATAAAGTTCGTGACCTGTATGGTAACCAGGCTGACGCTGCGTGGAATCCTCGCATGTGTCTGCGTGGAATGACATTTCCCCGCCGCGCATACGGTCCTTATCGGAATAAGTATCCGATGATCCGTGTTGGTTGGAAGCAGTGGGCGGATGACGGTTTTCCATATTTGGATAAAGAGAACCGTGAAAAGTATAAGATGACAAGCCGGGGAACAGACGAATTCGTTCGTATGACCTGGGATCAGACCTTCACCTACCTTGCAAAAGGTCACATTGCTGTTGGTAAAGCTTACAGTGGTGCTCGTGGTGCACAGCGTCTGAAGAATGAAGGTTACCAGCCTGAAATGATCGAAGCTATGGGTGGATCCGGTCCGCGTACTTTTAAGTATCGCGGTGGTATGGGTCTTCTCGGCGTTGTTGGTAAATATGGTATTTACCGCTTGGCCAATAACATGGCTTTGTTAGATTCAATCATTCGTGGTCGTGGTCCCGGTAAAGTACTGGGCGGCCGGGCATGGTCTAACTACACATGGCATGGCGATCAGGCTCCTGGTCATTCCTGGACTCATGGAATGCAGACCTCTGATATCGACTTCGCAGATCATCGATATGCGAAAATGACGATTCAGTGGGGTAAAAACCTGATTGAGAACAAAATGCCTGAAGCGCATTGGTACACAGAAATCATGGAGCGCGGTGGTACGCTGGTTGCAATTGCTCCTGAGTACAATCCGCCTGCAACAAAAGCGGATTACTGGGTACCTGTACGTGCTGGTCTTTCTGACATCGCCCTGTTTTTGGGTGTTGCGAAGATCATCATGGACGAAGGTCTTGTGGACATCGACTACGTGAAGGACTACACAGATATGCCTCTGTTGGTTCGAACGGATACGTTGGTTCGTTTGCATCCGGATGATTTCATTCCGGGTTACAAGGCTCAAACCCTGCCGAAAGACGGCTTCACCACTAAGTGGATGAAGAACTTCAACCGTGACATGATGCCTGACTTTGCCGTTTGGGATACCAATACGGATAAGCCAGTCGCCATCACGCGTGAAGACATCGGCGCTAAGATGAGAAAGAAAAATATCGATCCTGCATTGGACGGTGTTTTTGACATTAAACTCGTTAGTGGCAAAACCATTACGGCAATGCCTCTTTACGAAATGTATAAAGTTCATCTGAAGGATTACGACGTTGATACTACCAATCAAATCTGTCACGCTCCGAAGGACTTAATCGTCCGTCTGGCTCGCGACATTGGTACCATCAAGCCTGTTGAAATCCATTATGGTGAAGGTATCTGTCATTACTTCCACGCTACCATGCATAACCGCGCATCTTATGTTCCGCTGATGTTGACCGGTAATGTTGGTCCTAAAGGTTCCGGTTCCCATACATGGGCGGGTAACTACAAGGCCGGCAACTACCAGGGTTCACATTGGTCAGGACCTGGATTTGCGGCTATGGTTGCTGAAGATCCTTTCAATCCGATCCTGGACATCTCCAAGAATGTTGACTGGAAAAATGTCAAGGGTTACCTGAAGGGCGAGGAAGTCAGCTACTGGGCGCATCGTGATAAAGCGCTGATCGTAAATACCCCGCGCTATGGCCGGAAAGTATTTACGGGACGTACGCATATGCCTACGCCTACCAAGCTGGTTTGGTTTGTTAACGTTAACGTTATCAACAATGCTAAGTGGTTCTACGAGTTGGTATTCAACACGAATAACAACGTAGACATGATCGTAGCTCAGGACATCGAGTTCACAGGTTCTTGTGAATACAGTGACATCGTATTGGCGCCGAACTCATGGGCCGAGTTTGAAAGTTATGAAATCACTTCTGCATGTTCGAATCCGTTCCATCAGATCTGGGGCGGAACGGGAATCAAACCTATCTTCGATACCATCGATGATAACTTGATTCACCGTGAGTTCTCTCGCCGGTTGGCTGAAGTAACCGGTGATAAGCGTTTTGCTGACATCATGAAGGTTTATGAAGGTAAAGCGCCGAACCGAACGAAAGCTATGATTCGTCGGTTGTTCACGACATCTACAACGGGTATGGGTTACAACATTGATGATATCATCAACGGCAAGTATGGTGAGCCGGGATGTTGTCTGATGCTGTTCAGAACCTATCCTCGGTCTCCCTTCTGGGAGATGTATACGGAGTCTAAACCTTTCTATACGCCTCATGGCCGCATCCAGTTCTACAATGATGAGCCCGAAGCTATTGAATATGGTGAAAACTTCATCGTTTCCAGGGAAGGTCCAGAAGCAACGCCTTACCTGCCAAACGTAATCATTTCAACCAATCCTTACATCCGTCCGGATGATTACGG
>Ga0233439_10000208_pt1 | contig 96834 bp, 96 predicted proteins | sample SI_123_September_6_FD_182713 | JGI IMG/M metagenome (GOLD analysis project Ga0233439, IMG submission 182713) | Seawater microbial communities from Saanich Inlet, British Columbia, Canada - SI_123_September2016_100_MG | ecosystem: Environmental > Aquatic > Marine > Inlet | place: Canada: British...
AAATTTCCCCCCAAGACACCCTTCTACAAGCTCCAAGCCAAATTTCCCCCCAAGACCCGCCTTCCAAGCCAAATTTACCCCCATTTTACCCTCTAACTTATCTATAAATTGAAGTCACCTGTTCCACGGCGGGCGAAGCCCGCCGTTAATAAAGTTTAATTAGTGTATATACTGAAATGCGAAAAAGAGCGGATTAAAAAAGTTTATTAATTAATTATGCGATTGTAACCTGTCTTTCTTTAAAACCAATCCCCGCCAAAGTAAACACAGCGTCGCGGTCTTTTTTTATATAGGTGTCTCTACAACAAGGACAATTCGTGCTTTCCATGAAATCTTTACTCCTGTTCGCCCAATTCCACGAAGATAGACAAGATACACACATAGAATGACCGTTTTTACAAACTAAATTGGTACTAGTCGTATTATAACATACGCAGCATTCTTTTTCCCCATCGTATTCGCGGTTGTTCCCGGAATCTTCTATTATTTTTTCTATACACAGCGTTAATATTCTGTAATTTGCTTGTCTGTTTACTAATAATCCCAATACTGATACATAATTTGACTTGTGTGCTTCTACTTCTTTCTTTTTTGTTTCTTGACAAACAGTGTATTCCTTTTTTAATAGTTTATATTGATTATTTAATCGCACAATCGTTCGTTCCGCATTTCTTAATTTCGCATCAACCGAAGGTTCATATTTATAATTTTTTCCTGATCTTGTTACTGGCATATTTATATGCATAAACTTAATTTAGTTTATTTTATTCAATTTATCTACTATCATCAACATCGGTACACTTCGTGCAAAAACATCCAATAGCAAACGTGAGTGCAAATGCGGTTATTATTATAAATGCCAATCCTAACAAACTTTGTATAACAAAAACATACCAGAGAACAGGCCAATATGAATCTATTGATAAATTCATTACAATCATATAATATAATCGAGAGCATAATGATGAAATGGCTCCTATTATTATAAGTGACAAAAAAGTAACAAAAGTTCTTATTTTTTCATTTTTTATATTTTTTATACCTAGAAAAGTTTGGGTTCCAAAATAACAAGCAACAATAGGTATTATAAACATACTATAACCACAATATAAACAGCATATTACTGGCTGTATACAATACACATTAATTATACATTGTAGTCTATCTCTAAAAGTTCTTCTCGTTCGTTCAAATAACCTTCTTTCTATCAAACAACACGGGCACCATTTTATTCTAACATAATTTCTTTCGACTACGTTTCCTTGATTTCCTTCGTTTCCTTCATAGACCGTCAATTCATCCGAATCGTCGGAACTTGAAAAGATTTCTTCTCTGCAATGCGGGCAACTCTTTTGGCGTGAAATTGTTTTTATATTTTTAATACAAGTATCGCACATTGCGTATTCACATTTATTATTTGAAGAACATGTCAATATTTCAACATTATCATCCATACAACAATCACAAGTTCCTTTCTCCGTGTTAATATGTACTTCTGTTTCTTCTATCATTAATTAATTTAATTATTTACTATTTAAATTAATTAAACATATACTATAGCACGTGGTGTATAACCAATATTTCTTAACAAGTTAAGTTGTTCGTCTGACATATGTCTCATCATCATTATTAACTTAGATGTCAATTCTGAAACCCATATACCTATAATAATAGATAATATAGACATAGTAAAACCATATCCGTCCATTTTAGTTTGGTCCGAAATCATTATTATCAAAGATGCTATTTTTACAATAACACTTACAACTTCATATGTAAAGTAAAAATATAATTGAAATATTTTAAATTTTTTTGCCCCATGATATCCAGCATAACTACATAATACAAAAAATAACCAATACCAATTATAGAACGAATACAATAAAGCAAAAAATATATCTATTCCCGACACCCACTTTATTGTATAAGAATACGAATATGCCTTCTTCATATCATCAGATATTGTTAATTGGGTTGCTTCTGGTTCGTGAGCGTTGTTTATTGGAATTACTCTAACCACTTGAGCTTGAACGACGTCTTCATGTAAAGACTGATTTTGATTTGCTATGGAATTTGACATTTTTCTCTCCCATAATACATCATTTCCCTTTTAAATTATTTTATATAATTAATTCATAATGTTAAATACAGCATTGATTAAATCGTTATGTCAAATGTCCGCATTGGTTTATAAACCCAATAGTTTTTTTATCGAAAATTATACAAAAAAACCATTGCCAAAAGGGTGTGAATGTTTAGCCGATATAAACACGCCACCACAATTCATTGAAAGTAAAATTGATTGTCAAGTATATGTCAGTGTATTCAATAAAAACAGTATTTTATGCGCTTTTAGGGGAACAGAAAATCTTAGAGATTGGCTAACAGATGCAAATATTGTTAGAGTTCGGATGGATTTGACAGGTTTAGAAGGAGATGAACGACCATTGGCCCATTGGGGAATTCTTAGACAATTTAGAAGTGTTGAAGAGGAAATAACAAAATATATTGATGGTGTGCTTAAACAAGACACAAAACACGAAATTCAAAATATTATTTATACCGGTCATTCTTTGGGCGGTGGTCTAGCAACGATAGCGTTGATGAATTATTCGCACAAATACCCTTTATTAAATCATAAATGTGTTACATTTGGAGCACCCAGGGTAGGAAGCACACAATTTAAACACATGTTCGCATATAAATGTTGCTTTTCAAAACGATACGTTAATTATTTTGATCCTGTCCCATCCCTTCCGTTTTCTCTCCGATATTCGCACACTTGTCCGTCCGACCATATTAATGTAAATATTATAGATCATGTAGATACAAACGTATCTCGTTTCTTTTGGGTTTTGTGGTACAAAGTAAAACATTGGTTCGGCGCAAATTATAATCCAATTGATGACCACAGTATTACCGGATATTATGACAGATTATGTGAATTAATAAAGGATGAAGAACCCGAACAAAAAAAAGAGTCAATGGAGTAGAAACAAAACAACACCAACCGCGCAGTGAAGACAGATTTTGATTTGCTACGGAATTTGACATTTTTCTCTCCCCAACATACATAATTTCCTCTTAAATTATTTATATTTATAATAAATTTTTAAAAGTATTCTCCTTACAATTCCTCCTCCGGAAGATGACAATTAGAAAAACTCAAATACCTCTATCTCCGGGTTAATTGCATTGGATTTACGTTTATTGTTTTTCTTACCGTTGTGGAATGGGCTTGCTATTGCCATGTACCACCACATTTCCGGTCATTATATACCAATTCTACTACGTTGTTAAATATCTCTCAATATTAAATATATACTGGAGGATGAACTCTCACCCCCAAAGAGTAGCCATAAAGAGGAATTGAACCTCAACTTTGTCCCCGCAATTAGGACTACTAACACCTGTTATGGCTATGTAAAAAAGTTTTAAGTCGTATTTAGGACTACCGTTTAACGTCGTAGGATTGACGTAGCAGTTTTCATATCTTACTAAGGACCATATACTCGATGTGGGGTTCGAACCCACGACCTTCGGCTCATAAGACCGATGCTCTACCAACTGAGCTAAACGAGTGAGTTGCTCTTAACGCCTATTCTCCTAACCAATTCCCCCGGAATATTCTATATTTGCAGTTTAAGGTCATGCTTAAGGGACCGACGAGCTCTTAACGCCTCTTACTATATTGGACGAATCTGGAACGGCACCGCCAAACGCTCAAGTGCAGTTTAAGGTCATGCTTAAGGGACCACGGCGCGAATAGTGTGATTAAATTAGTAGGTAGTTCGTTGATTTGAATAATAAAATTCAGGGTCACCGTCTGGCTGATAAGACCTATCATAATCCATAGCTACTTGTCGCGTCAAACCCTTGGGTGGTTTACACTCGCGAATTACTGCCTGCCATTCCCTGTCATATGTTTCATTATAAATTGTATGATGACCGCCTCGCTGGTTACTGACAAATGCTATACCGCCCTTGCGGTTCCATTGGCGTCGCAACCTCTTGCCATTTCCAATGCTAATGCTCCATTGGCTGTTGACGTCACCATAAATGCGGGCATCATCTTCCCATCGGGCTTCACCCCTTGCCCGGTTGTTGAAACTTTGTTCTGGAAAACTCATAATTGCGGATGTGTTTGATTGCTTGATTAACGTGTTACTCATTTGATTGTTAATAATATACAAGACATATTATCCAATTCAATTTTTTATCAACAAGGAAGAAAATGAATTTAAAATTATAATTCCATTTGTGAAATGGCTCTTAATTTTGCTTTTTTAATTTTTTTATCGTCATTGCATTCACGATAATCGTGTAACGCGTCTTTCATTTTCATTATATTATCGGTTTGTGTTTCAGGGTCTATCCAAGGTTCATATTTATTAAACGGGTCCATAATATATTTAATAAAGTTATTTGTATCCATAATATCAATAGGTTCTTTATAACAACAATTGCTACATAGTCTTCTTCTTTCTTTTTCCGCAGAGGCAATTTCAGCTTGAAATATTTGGTCGATAATTGAAAAAGCAGATTTTAATAATAATATGGTTGATAAAGCGGAAGATTTGGAATCGAAACAAATCTTTATTTTTTGTTTTTTGACTTCTATATCTTCGGGACACACTAATTCATTGCATTCGGTTTTTAAATGTATAATTCTATTTGTTATATCTCTAATTTTGGTTATATAATCGCGTTTACAATTTTCGATTTTTTTAATAATTGAAAATACATTTAAATTGTATATAGTTGGATATGCGTAACGTATTTGTCGCGGAATGACAAATTGGTTAGTGGCCTTTATTTCTTTAATTTTAGCTTCTATTTCTGTGATTCTTTCTTTAATTTCATCGACGCTATTATCATCTAATCCAAATAATAAAAAATATCCAGATGAAAATTCGCAACTTGATTGTAACTTATCATATTGATGGGCGGAAGTTTTATGTGCTTCAGCTTGAGCATCTAATTTCATATAACTTACAATTGCCAAGAGAAAAGATATGAAAGCGTTTAATCCGGACATGGTAATACTTCCCCAAGAGTATCCATCTAAACCAACTGAAGCAACGGCGGCCAACGAGGAAAGAAATATTGCGGGTAACATGAGATAATTTAGATTTGTTTCACAATGATATTTGGATTCCATATATATCAATTTTTGTCCTCGTATATAACTACCCAATATATCCATAGCCGATGAATAATATTCTTTTGGTGCCGCGTACAACTTTTCTAAACTTTTTTCAACTTTTTCATATGATACTTTACTTGACATATCACCTGTTCCAGTAATAGTATCAATATTATCAAAATCGTAATTATCCAATGATTTAATTATACCCAATTTTACATTGAGTATGGCGTCTTCTATATTCAATGGTATTTTTTTCCCACCAACCTTATGATTTTGGAATATATGATGTGGTATTTCACGCATTATATCTTCGATACTCATGGAAATACCGCTCAAGTCAGATTGTATTTCGATTTTTATGTCGGAAGCATCCTTAATATATTTATTTTCTAAAGGTTTATGGTTCATATAATATAAAATTATTTTTTTTGTATTATATTTAATTGGTGATCGCATCATCGTCTTTCATTGCGTCTTGTATTCTTACCATCCTCGCAACTCGCTTCTTTACATCTTGTATTTGTTTTGCAAATTTCTTTTTATCACCGTATCCTTCCAATATTCCGTGTATTATTTCATTATATTCATCCTGTAGTTTTGGTTTATCGGCAAAAGATGGATTAGCATCTTCCCATTCTTTCATTACCATTATACTCTTATTTTTAATTTCGGTTCTTATATCCTTAGCTGCTTTATCTCCAGTATCCTTCTCCCACTTATTATCCTCTTTGACATAAAATTGCATCCTTTTGGAATCAGTACAATGAATTGGTCTATCTGTTGGGTGTAGATTTTCCAATTGTTTTTGTAATATATTCTGTATTCCTGCTGAAGCACCGAAGTCTTTTTGATACATAACATCTTCTAGTTGAACTTGTATTTGGTTGACAAAATCTGTCAAATTCATTGCGTTCTTGCAATTATCATTCAAGAATACGTTTATGGATATATTTTGGGTATTATTAATATTATTGGTATTATATGTATCGCCGGCGGTCTTGGCTTGTTTCTTATATATATCTATAATTTTATCCTTATGTTCTAGTTCTTTTTTCAACGAGTTGATATCTTTATATTCTAGTTCAGTTTTTAAAGCTTTTACTTCCTCTTTTAAATTTGCTATTTCTTCTTCCTCTTCTTGTTTTTCAATTAATTTACTTATATTTGTATCTTTCCCCATTGTCGGTTTTGATTGTGTTACCAACATCATATTTTCGCCATTAGAATTTTTAGTTTTCATATATGTGGGAGACATTTTTACCATTTGTGTCGTTTTGTCGTATTTTTCAACAAGTGTCCCGTCGTTTTTCTTACAACTTTTTGAATGACGACAAACTGTCGATTGATGGCGAAATTTTTTTCCACAATAATTACATTTAAATTCAACACATTCGTTAGCATCGGCGACTTTTTTATGTTTTAAATGTTTTCTTCGTTTTAAATGTTTATCCCAATCGGACTTTTTAGACGTAGTATAGTCACATAATTTACAGTAAAATTTTTTTTTATTTTTTTCTTTATTTTTAGCATTTTTTAGCATTTATATATAATGCTAACAAAAAAGTCTCTAAATACTTCCCATATTAAATTTATTAAAAAAATATTATCGTAACAAATATATTTGGTTATTATCAAATACCTTGCTAGATAAGTGTAGCAGATATGGAAATGCGTGCAATTTGGCCGCCGATTCTTTTACCTATATATACGTTTTGGACATTTCTATAATTTCGAAAATTGTCCAAAATGAGATAGCGAACGAATGGATTTTAGGATATATTGGTCAAAACTATAAATTTACTATATTTAAAAAATTAATTTAACACTGCTTATGGTAATAACCAAAAATTACACAAATGAAAAGTCCCTACAAGACAGTCATACGTTTTGAAAATCGACCAAAACGTTATGATATATGGTAAGGAGATGTTTTGGCAACAAAAGTTATGCAGCGGTCAGTCACGATTTTGGAAAATTTCCGATTTTCTGATGATAAATGGTAATAAATTGCTAAAAAAAATCCTTAAAAAGTGTCTTCAGTCACAAAAACGGAAAAAACGGGAGCTTGAGACGATAATATCGTAAGGAAGGTGTTTATAGAAGGTTGAAAAATCGTTGTCAGTCACAAAGGACATGTTACCAAACAAAAATTAAACATTTGGGAGAGAAAAACATTTAAATAAATAAAAACAATTATATTAAATGAATAATGAAGAAAACAATAAATATGAACTGATGAACAAACAAGAAAAATCTATATACGATTTTCTCCATGATTGCAATATAGTTTTTAAAGATTTTAATCATTTAGATGGAATGTTAATTCCCAGGGAAATGTTATTGGATCAAAAAAAATATGAAACCGTAAAAGAACATATATCGAGTTTAAAAGAAGTATTTAGTTCATCATCACTAACATCATTGCAAAAAGATGCGAAAACAAAACAAAAATGGCCTTTATTAAATTTAGTAAGACAAATTTTAAAAACAAATGATTACGGCATGGAACCAAAAAGGAAAAGCAATGGCTATGATGATGATGGGAAAAAAAAATATTTGAGATTTTTTATAATATATAAAAAGAAATCTTTACCAGAAAATTTAAATATTGATTTAGAAGATAAATCCATATAAAAACAAAATATTGATAATATATAAATGGAAAATCAAAAGACGTGGATTGCGATAGGGGTCACCTCGGTCGCTGGATTAATTGGGTATTTAGGATGGAATGTATATAGCAATGGCAGCTTTGACAGTGAAACGGCTCGAGTGGCTACTTACGTTAATGAGGTTGAATTACCAGATGATAAAATAGAATTGAACGCTGTAAGATCGTTAAAGATGTCAACACCAACATTTTTAAGCTCGTTTTGGAATTCGGAATTCAAAAAACACACGGTAGAAGCAATGGAAACCGAATAATTAATTAAAATAAAGTATTTAAATAATAACTTATTTTAATATAAAATGACAGAAATAACACCTTTTTGGGGAAACGAAGACAGCAGTATAACTTTTTGTGAAACAAATTATAATACCTCGCCATATATAGCAGAATATTATAACACATTAAGTGGTCTGATATATTCATTTGTAGGGTTATACTTTTTAAATACGAATATAAAACCAAGTGCTTATGCTATGATTGTATTAGGACTATCGACATCTTTTTTTCATGGAACAATGAGATATTACGGACAGTTGTGCGATGAAATGTCGATGTTATATTTAAGTTTTATGTTGATAAAGGAAATACATCCAAACATCCCATATATATATTTATTTGGTATGTTTGGATTATATGGAATGTATTGGCAAGAATTTGCAATGTTTTTCTATATGTTTATGCTAATGCAGACTTACATATATTTATTGTCAATGGAATTTCGGAAAATAAAAGAGAATAATTATTATTTTGTAATTAAAGAAATTAGTATATATTTTGCGATGGGATTTTGGTTGTTAGATGTGTTTTTGTGTAATTATGGTGGAGAATATTTTCATGCGGGATGGCATATATTTACCGGAATAAGTTTATGGAGTGGCGGCAAATTAATATCAAATTATAAAAAACATGAATTAATGGAAATCAAAGTTTTAAAATCTGAATAACTATATATATATGTGGCAATTAATGGTAGGATTCAGTATGGGAATATATGTAGGGACATTATATGATTGTAAACCGACAGTAACGTATGTAAGTAATTTTATAAAAAATAATATACCTGAAGAAGCGAAACCGAAAAAAAAAGAATAAATAAATAATTATTATATTATTTATTTATTTATGTTGTAATAAAGTTGGAATATCATATTTACCGTCAGTTCCTTTGCTATAACGAGCGATTATTTTGGGATTATCTTTATTATTCACAATATCGTGATGGTCGTATATGTTATTACTATTATCAATATAATAAGAGATTCCACGAATTTCTTGAATCCAAACCTGAATTTTTTTATGAGTTTTCATTGGAGGATTATCTTTGATTTCACCGTTAGGAGTTCCTTTGACATGTGTTCCACAAAATTTATCTTCACCTTTGCGTCTTCGGGTACATTGTTCGCCATTTGCTCTAAGAGCACAACATTGGTCGCATAAGGGAACCATATTTTTAACACGCTTTCGTTTAGCTAAATCTTCTTTTGTAATAACAATTGATTCATATCCATTTACATATTCAACGAGTTCTCGTTGTAATTGGAGGTCCTTTACATTTGATTGAATCATAGTACATATATCATTCTTGAAAGTACATCTCCAAGTATCGATCTTTTTATTAATACGCTTTTCCATTATAAATAAATAACTAATAATATATTAAAATCAATTTTTTATATCATAAAAAAATAGATTTAAAAAGGAGTAACATTTTTGGGCAATAAAAATATAAATAACCAAACTGCTAAAATCCATGCTTGATAGGGTAATACAATTCTAGGTAAAAAAATATCAGGTAAAGTGGTTGTTAGAAGATGTGTTATAATTAAAACAAAAGCTAATAAAATAGAAATTATCCATTTTAAAGAAAGACCAAACATATATATTATTCAATATAATATTTCGTGAAAAAAGGGTCCCAATTGCTTTTTAAAGTAGAAAAATCAAGAGAATGTGTGGAAATAGGATAAAAACTATTAAAATCTTTAACGACAAGTTGCGGATTAATATTTATTTTACCTTTAAGATTTTTGTATTCGACGTGAGACATCATAAGAGAATCATATTTTTCAGCCCACTTGCCTTTAGCACTTTTATATTTATTATAATATTTAAGATTATAAATGTCGGAGTCAAGATACTTAAAAAACCAGAAAAAAGGGTCGGTTTTTCTATATAAAATAATACGGCATTTTCCTAAAAATACAGCATAACGGATAATGCCTCCGTCGAAAATTTTACCATTTTCATTTGTGGCGCTTTTGTCAAAATAACACATACGACGATTATTTGGACTCCAACCAGCATTTCTAACGGAATTGTTATAAGAACCTAAATAATAATATGAACCGAAAATTTTATTAGCGTTTGCGCGAATACCAAGTGATGCGGCATATGGAATGATTTTATTAGCAGCGCCGAAAAAAGAAACAACGGGGATTTCAATATTGACAGTATTCTCTTTTAAATAAATTAGAACCGGATTAGAATAAAATATATTATAAACAGACCGATGAACATCGAAGTTAATAACTTTTTGATGATTACAAATTTCATCTATTAAACACCACCATAATTCTTGTTTTCGCGGAACGTTATTTAAAGTAATATATGTATCTAAATATTCATAAAAAAAATAATGTCCGTTAGAATTAGATATAAACGCTTTAAATGAATTTATTTTTACACCTGAAATTTTAGAAGCAAATTCATTCGCAACAACGGATGGATTAGATTTTCCTTTGAAAAGAGTAAATGGGAAAGAAAGGCACTCCTTATCACCTTTGGGATATTTATAAAGCAAATATTGAAGGAAAGGTTTTTTAATGGATTGATATTTGGCATTTGAAATAATCTTATAAAAACAAATAAAAATTTTATCATTATTTCTAAAATTATTAATGTTAATATCATTATTAATTTTATCCAGAGGATAATTGAAAGTCATTGATATATAATAGTTATTTTTTTTTCTGAATTCTTTCAACGACTTTTACTTTACGAGTATCCATAATATGCGAGCTAATACTTTTGACCATTTCTTGGTCTTCTTTGAAATATAAAAGTAAAGATTCGACAAGGTGTCTTTTGCTTAAAGGAGCTTTAACTCTGTTAGAAGTTCTAACCAGTCTACCATCGGGTATATTCATAACGTCGATGTCATTAGTTTTCATAGTATCAATTAGCCGATTAGTAATATCTTTTTTCATGGTTCTTCTTCTTTTGATTTCTTTTTGCAGTTGTTTGATTTCAATATCTATTTGTAACCAATTTTTTACACTATCTCGTAGATCGGTTGTGTTTTCCATATATATATAAATTAATAATAATTTTTAAGTTATTTACTATCAAATAGTAACAAATGCTTGCGGTGGTATATTTGTGGTAATATTAGTAATTACAGTATTAAGTTGAGCGGTGTAATGAGCTTTACAAAAGAGCGCGGGTGGGCGTGAATTTTTGCCACAGCATTGTCCTTTTCTAGGACCTCTTTTTAAAACGTGATTACATGGTGTTTTCTTGATAGAAGTTTTATTTTTCTTTTTATTTTGGCGTCTTTCCATTATTTTAGCGTGTGATTTACAATATTCACCGGAACAACCTCTATTACAAGATACATTTTTTTTTAAACCAGACGCGAAAATATATTTGCATTTATCAAGGAAGATACATTTTGACAAAGGATAATTAACATATAATAAAACGGGACCATTATCGTCTGAATTAGGAGGTAAAAGTCCATTATATTTTTTTCTACAATAAGGACACTTAAATTGATATTTATTAAGTCTATCACTTTCATAATAATTAGATGGTTTAGAATTGGGTATAAAATTGCCTTTTTGTTTTTTAACTTCATTGAAAAGTGGAATATAGTTAAATGAATGACTGCATTCTAATTTAATAGAATCCTTTAGCAATTGTTCACCTGTAATTAAACATAAATTTTCTTGGTCGCTGTCGTTGTCGTCATCTAATATCTGATATAAATTATCGAAAAAATTTTCAGTAATATTCATTATAATGAATAAAATTTTATCTCTATATCTATTATTATATAAATATGGCGAAAAATTCAGGAAAAGCAAGGTGGTCTATCCCAACTTGGTATTTGTTTCACGGTTTGGCAGAGAAAATAAATCCAGCATTTTTTAAAAAAGAAAGGCAGAAGATATTGGATTTATATATATTAATTTGCAGTAATTTACCTTGTCCGATATGCCAACAACACGCGAGCAGTTATTTGAAAAGAGAAAAATTTATATATAAAGTTCAGACACAGGAAGATTTGATTAACTTTTTATATACAATGCATAATTGGGTTAATAAACGATTAAAAAAAGCGGAATACAACAAATCCGCGATGGAAATGTACAAAAGAATAGATATATATAAATGTATAAAATTATGGATTAATAGATTTTTTCAAACGTATTACGTTCATAATAATTTTAACTCTTGGAGAAGGAATGGGATAATGAAGAATATACAGACTTTTTTTTTAACGAAATATTCAGTTCCAATTTTTTAATATAATAAAATAAGTATTATATTAAATTACTTGCGTTTTTTGATTTTAGTGCATCTAAATTGTTGTTTTTTATTCAATTTGCATTTTTTAGAATTAGTTTCTTGGGCGTAAAATACATTTTGTTTGCCGAAAGAGGACGTGTGATAAAATAAAGACCATAAGCCATAAGCACAAAGGCCACCTACAACCATGCCCCACATAATATCGGGTGGTGCCGAACAATTACTCTTCCACCTAAATACCATATCTAATATACCATATATAAGTTGGAAAATAATAAATCCAGTGCCAGGATGATTTGGATTTTGAAGATTACCTAAAAGTAAATAAACAAAAGTAAAAGTATGGAATACAGCGTGAGGTCCAGGAGCGGAATATAGTTCGCCCCCGCCAATACCACTGAAAGGGTCGGCAAAAGGCTCGCAAAAATCGTGTGCTTGTTGTTTATCACCGGGTTTGTTTTTATTTAAAATCCACGGTCTTTTTCTACCGATTAAAGGTCTAAAAAGGGCGGCAAGGATTTGAGTAAGTAATAAGAAACCAAGATAGAAGAATGCCCTACCATTATAATTGAAAAAGGAATCTAATACGAAATACATTGAAATAAAAATGGGAGATAAAGCAGTAAAAAAAATCATAATATTATCAAAGGACATATTAATAGCCATATTTTGTTATATATATTTATAAAATATTAAATAAAAACGATTTTCAAAACATCGCCTATGTTATTAACGGGGATAAATTGAATACCTTCCAAAAAATCAAGATTTTTTTGTTTATCTTTAAATTTCTCAAAATCTTCTTTATTATTTTCAGGGAAAATGAAAGTTTTAACACCAGCACGAATACCTCCTAAAATTTTTAAATCAAGTCCGCCAATTTCAGTTACTTTGCCTTGTAAATTAATTTCACCAGTTATTGCTATATCGTGTTTGATTTTTTTATTGTTTAGAATGCTATAAATACAAACAGTAATAGCAGTGCCAGCGGAAGGTCCGTCTTTTGGGACGGCGCCTTCGGGGCAATGGACGTGAATACCTTGTAATTTAGATTTTTTAACGGTTTTAATAAATTTAGTTTTGTTTGCAGGAGGAGTAAGTTTCCAAGATAAAGTTTTACTGACATTCATGCTTTCTTTCATAACATCTCCTTGAAGACCAGTAAGTTTGAAATCGAGTAAATTATTAGAAGGGAATAAATTACATTCAATTGGAATAATGCCACCCATACCCAAAGAATTTGCCCATAAACCATTGATAATACCGGGTTGAGGTGAGTCATGAATTGTTTTTACACGAATACGACATTTATCTTTAAGGTATTTATTAGTAATAATGTCTTCATCAATGATAGGCATATTATCAATATCGTTTTTAAGAATTTCAAGATTGATTTCACTGATGATTTCAAAAATGATTTCTTTTAATTTACGAACACCGGATTCATTTGTATAGTTTTCGATAATATATGTAAGAACTTCGTTTGAAAAATTAAGGTCTTTCATATTAAATTTTTCATAAAATTCAGGAAGAATGTATTTATGTGAGATTTCTAATTTATCATCCAACGTTAGATGGTCGAATTTAATACGATGAATACGGTCGAGTAAAATTCGGTCAAGACAAGAGACGTCGTTATAAGAGAATATGAATAATGCTTTACTTAAATCTAAATCAACGCCATTAAAATATTTATCTTGAAATTGTTCGTTTTGAGTTCTATCAATAAGGTGAGTAAGAATACCGATAATCTCTTTTCCATTTTCGGTTTTACTAATTTTATCCAATTCATCGATAAATATAATGGGGTTCATACACTTAGTATCCATGAGAATGTCAACAATTTTTCCCCAAGTAGAACCGACATATGTATAATTATGACCGGCAAGAGTAGAACCGTTACTGGCACCACCCATAGCAATAAATGCGAGTGGTCTGGATTTGTCATTATTATCTTTTAAACAATTGGCCAGACCTTTTCTTGCTAGAGAAGTTTTTCCAACACCGGGAGGTCCTTCGAAGCCAAAACAATATCCATCTTGATCGCCTGAGATCCATTGTCCGATGATGCGTTCGATATGTCTTTTTGCGTTTGAATGTCCGTGAACGGCGGAATCCAATATATCTTTAACATTAGACATATAATCGGAAATTTCGGATTTTTTATCATCAATAGTTTTGATGTCTTGGAATATTTTATCAATATTAATTTTTGATACATCGAACATAGTATATATATTTTCGAATATCACGGGGTCGTTTTGGAAAGAAGTAATAAAATGGATGATTTTTTGTTTCATAAAAGAGATTTTTTTACCGGAATGAGATATGCGTGGAAACTTCAAGGTGAATGTTTTGATAAGAGAATTGATTTGCGATATGATATTAACAAGTTGTATTCTATTATTATTAGTAGCTTTATTAATTATATTTAAAACGAATTTATCATTATATTCATCAACGAAGTTGTTGATGTATTTAATAGCATTATTAATTTCGACGGACGTATACATTGATTTTGATTCAAAATTAAATAAGTGGTCTTTATCATTGTTTTTAATATAAGAAATAATATCGTTTAAAACGAGGGTGTAGTCTGAAATAGTATCTAAAATTTTTTCTTTACGGTAATAACCAAAAGGTATTTTTAATAAACCTTCGAGATAATGTCTAGCTTTAGAACCGGAGTCTTCGGATTTGGCTTTAACTTCTTTAAGTTTTATCATTGCTTTTTCTTTGACGGTTCTGGAAGCTTTCATTAAACATATTTGTTGTTCTAATGGTATTTTTGAAGTTTCAAAATCGACAAAACTATTGGTATAATTGATAGTATTTTTCATGGCGCTTTTGAAGTATTTTTTAATATTCCAAGGAAGACTGTCGAATAGGACGGTTTGTTCTTGAGTATCGATATTATTGGTGTCGTTTTCACTTGATAAAAGGTCGTATAATAAATAAGCCAAGTATTGGAATTCGGGGTCATCGGCTTTGATTAATAATTGGATTAAAACACGTCTTTGGTCGAATAATTCAGAAGAAAGGAAATCCTTGACATTGTCCTGGATAGTTTTTTGTTTAATTTGATTATTATGGACGCAAAATCCATTATATTTATGGTATAATTCGATTTCATTATAAATAAGGAGTTCTTTTAAAGTAAGACTATTAATAAAACGGTCGAAATCATTAGAAAAGAAATTGGTGTCCTTGGGCTTATTGATATTAATCAATCTTAATTGGTCATAAATAAATTTTTCAGAGCAACATTGTAGGATTATTTCATCTGAAATGCCACAAATAATAAGAGTTTTACCATTAGCATAATTCTGGAAACAAATTTTGACACCATAAACTTTAGTTTGGAAAACATTGGAGGTTCTAGCAAGATCGAAACAATCGAGTGATTTGGCAGTTTCAACAATCATAAAATCTTCGACAATTTTATTTCTAGCAATTCTAGTTTTATCGGATTTATCATTTTTTGAATTTGGTTTCCAGTCAAGAACTTTATAACTAACTGGATGGATGAATTTTTTAATTAAAGAGAACCTACTATCATCGAAATGACTATTTTCGATATAAGAAGGTCCGAATACAACATTGAGAACATCGGCAATATTTTTTGTGCCATAACTTCTAAATATAAAGGAAAGCTCGTTGTTAATATTTTGTAATTTATCGAGAATTTCATCTTTATTTTTAAAATTTTTGTTTGTTTTAGTATAATCAAGCAAAACCATTAATGACGAATTGACGTCGAGCAATTTTTGAATTGCTTCATTAAGCTTGCTCGAATTAAGAATATCCAAAACTTTGTATTTTTGTACGTAGATAATGGTATTTTCAACTATTTCAATGTAATAATTAATCTTGGTTTTGATTAACTTTGAAATAGCATTTTTTTTAGCAATCTTTGATTTTGCTTTTTTTTTAATGTTATTTTTTTTGTTCTCAGGCATTTCCGATACAATATAAATATATTATATAATATTTTCACGAAAAAAACATCGCCCACTAAAATAATACATTAATATTAGCTATTTAAAAAGATGACTACATATTAAATTAACGAAAATGGGTATTCCTAGCTTTTTCTCTTACATAGTCAAAAATCATGGCAGTATAATTAAAAAAATATCAAAATCACAAAAGATTGATAATTTATATTTGGATAGTAATTCAATAATATACGATAGTTTTCATTCTATAAAAAAAGAATATAATGGAAATGATGAATATTTTGAAAAATTATTAATACAAAAAGTATGCGAAAAAATAGAATATTACATAAATGAAATAAATCCAATAAATAGAGTGATAATTGCGTATGATGGGGTTGCGCCAGTTGCAAAGATGGAGCAGCAAAGAACGAGAAGATATAAATCGATGTTGGAAAGAACATTAAAAAAAGTAATTTATCCAACAAAATCGGATAAAGAAGAATGGAAAACGACTGCCATAACACCGGGAACAAATTTTATGGAAAAATTAAATAAATTAACAAAAGAATATTTCAAAAACAACGAAAAGCGGTATGGGTTGAATGAGATAATAATAAGCGGTTCGGATAAAGTAGGAGAAGGAGAACATAAAATATTTGAATATATAAGAAATAAAAAAAGTCATAAAGATGAGTGTAGCTTTATATATGGATTAGATGCGGATTTAATAATGCTTGGATTAAATCATTTGCCTGTTTCAAAACATATATATCTGTATAGAGAAACACCGGAATTTATAAAAAGTATAAATAGTGATTTGAATCCAAACGAAAGTTATGTATTAGACATACCACTTTTATCACAAGCAATAATATCGACGATGAATAATGGGAGAATTGTAAATAATAAACAACAATCAAACCGATTATATGATTATATATTTTTGTGTTTTTTCTTAGGAAATGATTTTATGCCACATTTTCCAGCAATAAATATAAGAACGAAAGGAATTGAAGTAATGATAAACGCATATAAAAAAATACTAGGAAATACAAATAATAATTTGACAAATGGAACAAAAATTTATTGGAACAATGTATACGATTTAATTTCTGAACTTGCAGATAATGAATGGAATAATATAGTTCATACATATAAAGTAAGAGATAGGCAATCAAAAAGGCAATTTAAAGAAGCGGAAGAAAGATATTTGAACGCGCCATTGATAGATAGAGAAGAGGAAATATATATAGCACCATTTATACCGAATTGGGAAGATAGATATTATAAAACATTATTTGATTCGGAAGGAACGCCTGATTATATAAAGAAGGTAAGTATAAATTATCTTGAAGGGTTGGAATGGGTGATGAAATATTATACAACTGGATGTTGTGATTGGAATTGGCATTATAAATATCCATATCCGCCGTTATTAAAAGATTTAATAAAATATGTCCCGAAATGGCAGATTGAATTTATAACTGAGAACGAACATAAACCAGTTACGCCATATACACAATTAGCATATGTATTGCCAAAGGACAGTTTGAAATTTCTACCAACCAAAATCTATAATCAATTAATTTATAAAAAAGGGAAAAATTATCCAGAAAATTGTAAATTAAAATGGGCGTATTGTAAGTATATATGGGAAGCACACGTTGATTTACCAGAAATAGATATAAATGAATTACAAGATTTTATACTAAAAATAGATTTAAAAATAAAATAATGTATAAAATTATAATGGGAGGAGAAATAGTAAATATGACAGATAGGGAGACTTTTAAAAAATATGTAAAAGAACACAGATATAACATAGTAAAAGTATCGGCAAGTTGGTGTGGTCCTTGTCAAAATATAAAACCATGGTTTATGGATAGATTTAAAGTAATGTCAAATAAAGTGAATTTAATTCTGGTAGATGCGGATGAAGGAGACTTGGCGGCATATTTAAAAGTAAAAACAATACCACATATACAGAATGTAATAGAGGAATTAACATATGAAATATACCCAACATCGAATCAGGAAACATTAGAAAAGTTTTTCCAAATAACAGAAAAAAGATCCAGAATATGAAAGTTATTAAAGTTATTAAAGTTATTAAAGTTATTAAAGTTATTAAAGTTATTAAAGTTATGAAATCAATTAATTGAATTAAATTAATTGATTTATATGGAATTAAATAGAATATGAGTAAATCACAATCACAATCACAAAGAATGGGCGAAGCAGATCAAAAAACCTGCGATAAACTGAAACATTTGTTTCATATGGCTATGGAATTAGACTTTATTCACTGTTTGATGGAACGTGAAGCTATGATGAATTACTTAAATAAAAGAGGCGATCCAGATTGGACGGCTGGTTATATATGGGGTTTAGCTGATAGTAATAAAATTGATTGGGTTAAAGGTTCAAGTGACCCAATGGAATATGAAACTTATAAAGCAAAAATGAACCAGGCATTAGCAAAATATGTATGTCCCGAATAATAAATTAACGACGTTTGCGAGTTCTTCTTGTATGAACGCTTACAATTTCCCAATCACCATAAAATCTCCTAGTTTTTTTTTTCGTTTTACCACCCTTCATTACAAAGTTTGTTTTTTGTAATTTTTCAATGTCGGAATATAGTTTGGTATTACCCTCAAATTCATCGTGGTATTTTTTAATTTTGGTTTTTTTAATTATTTTAGTAAAAAAATTACTAATAGTCCGATGTCGTTTTTTAATTTGTTCAGCATAATCGATTGCTTTTTGTAAATGGACGTTTTTAAAAATGCCTTTATTTTTTTTCTGTAATTCAAACATGTCTCCGCCCAATATTTTTTGAAAGGCAGTTCTATATAGTAATTCGTCGTCGGCGGTGTAATTATCAAGGTCAATGAGGAAGTTATCCATCCCGGGGTCAAACATATCGTGCTTTGGATATATATCTTTGCCGATTTCAACAAAAATGATTATGGCGACGATAAATATAAATGAGATGCCGTATTTAAAAATGTTATATATCAATTTTTCAAGAACTTCTGGAGATGATTCCCTGAATACAGTGCCGCCACACGTTAATAATCCGATTTTTAGATATACACCGGAAATTGACTCGAAAATTATATGTTTAAATTTCTTTCTTTGAAGACGCTTGATGGTTTTCCAAGGTTTATGAAAAAGGTCATAAACAACGGTACTATCGTTGCCCTTAGAATAGTCTTGAAAAAGTTTATAGAATATGGCAATATATTTGGAGTCTAATCGTTTGTCGTAACTTGGCAATATGGTTGATAAACAATATCCGTATTGTTTAAATAAAATATAAGAAACGACGAATGAATTTATGGGGTCATCTTGTTTATCGAATTCATCGGTAAATCGTAGTATGTGGGAAATCAATATCAACATTCCTTGTTGATAAATAGTTGTTTTCTTTTTATGACCGCCAAATTCGGTATTTTTGAAATTTTCTAAAAATTGTTCGTCTTCTACTAATAAAAAGAAAATAGTTTGTGCGATCTTAAAAATATTATTTCTCCTGGTTGAGTGGCTCTCATCACCAGTGAGGCCCAATACGCGATTGCGGTCCTTATAAACTTGGTTTAGTGTTGTAGTTAATAATTCATCTTCAGCATTAGACGTAAAAATGGAAGTTCCATTTAATGGTGTATTCCACCATGTCTCACCGTATTCTTGAACTAGATTATTGGTTCGACTTTGTATGTTTTTGAATTGACTTGATAAATGGTCGAATAAAGTTTGTTTAACGCCGATTTTGGATAGGAAAGGGTGTATATCAGGACCATTTGCCATTATACGTTGTTCATATTCATCGGGGCTTTCAAAATATCCTTCTTTTGTAGAAAAATCATATGAAATTAAGTAATCGGTAGATTTTGTCATAAGATATATAAAGTATAGATAAATATATAAATAGGTATTAATATATATATTTAATGGAAGATTTAGATTTGAATATAGAGAATTATGGTTTAAGGGAATTGTTAAATTTGTTCAAATTGAAAGCAACATATAATGGTGATGATTTGAAACAAGCTAAATTAATTGCTTTGAAAACACATCCAGATAAATCGAATTTAGATCCGAAAATATTTATATTTTTTACGTCAGCATATAATAGGATAAAGAATATATATGATTTTCGGATGAAAAAGGAACAAAATATGTATAATACGGATTATACGGAATCATTGGGGAATATAACAACACCGGGTGAGAAGAAATTGCTTGCGAATATACACGGTAAATCGGTTAAAGATTTTAATAACTGGTTTAATGAAATGTTTGAAAGTCATGCGAAAGTGAGTAATAATGAGACAAGCAATGGTTATGATGAATGGTTTAAATCGGATGAAGATTTACCAGAAAATAAAAAAGTATCATTGAATGAGTTTGGTAGTTTTTTTAATGAAAGGAAAAAAAGGCAAAAGGCAGTTACGTTATATAAAGGAGTTCAAGAAGTGGATGAATCGAGGGGAGGATATAATTTGAATAGACATGAACCGGGGAGTTATAGTTCGGGCATGTTTAGTAAATTACAATACGAAGATTTGAAAGTGGCGCACACGGAAACAGTTGTTCCAGTAACACATGAAGATTTTGAAAAGAAAAAAAAATACAGGAACGTGGAAGAATTGAATAGGTTTCGAAAGCAGCAGCATATAAAGGCATATTCGGAGAAACAATCGGAAATATTATTAAAAAAAAGGAAAGATAAAGAATCGGAGATGTCTGTAAATACGGCATATAATTTAATGAAGGAATCGGAGGAGGCGGCGAGGAGTAATGAGATGTGGTGGAAATCGTTGAAACAATTGGGGGATAAATAATAAAAAAAATACTATGTATTTATATATATGGATTTTGTAAAATATGTTACGGTATTTATGATTATAACAGTATCGGGTATGTTATATGAGCGATACAAAAAGAAATATCTAGGGGACGATGAAGAGAGAAACAATGGTTTAGTTAAAAAATATTTATTGAATGATATGACTAAATTGGGTAATAAGCCGATAATATGGGTTCATACGGATTATGATGTAAACGCTAGAGCGTGGTCTAATTTTGGTTCAAGGAATACGAAGAAATTAAATAAGAAATATATTGAAATGTGTGTAGAAAGCATTATAAAATATTGCGGAGAAACATTCAATGTAGTATTAATAAATGATGCGTCTTTTGGTAATTTAATACCGGGATGGACGGTAGAATTACATAGATTGGCAGATCCAGTTAAGAGTCATATAAGAAGTTTAGCTATAGCTAAAATATTATACTATTACGGGGGGTTATTAGTTCCAAATTCGATGTTAATGTTAAGGGATTTGAAACCATTATATGATGAAATGTGTGGATATAATAAAATGTTTGTCGGGGAGAAAGTAGCGAGGGGTTCGACGGCGGTATATACGCGATTTTATCCAAGTAAAGAATTTATGGGGTGTAAGAAGAATAGTAATTCGATGGATCTTTATATAAAAAAATTGGAGAATTTGATTTCATCTGATAATACGGAGGAGATGGATTTTGATGGTAGTTGTGATAGATATTTGTATGAATTATCAACTCAAGGAAAGATCCAATTAATATGCGGTAAAAACCTGGGAGTAAAAACAAAAGATAATAAGGTGGTTTTGATAGATGATTTGTTAGGATTAAGTCATATAAATTTATGTTGTAAAAAATATGGAGTATGGATTCCAGACAGAGAATTGGAGAAGAGGAATAAATATAAATGGTTTTTAAGAATGAATAGGTCGCAAATATATGAATCTAAAACGAATTTGTCTAAATTTTTTGCCATTAGTTATGGTAAATAAAGTATTTGATTTCATATGTTGATTTAGAATAAACGATTTTGGAAGTATAAGGAATTGCGTGGAATTTACAAATTTGTCTCAAAATAGTAATAAAATTTTTATACGTTTTTTCTCTTTCTAAATAAAATAACTTGGATTTGAAATAAAACGGTTTGATTTTTATAAAAAATTCATCTAAAATTTCTGGTTTAAATTTAATTTTTTTAAAATTAACTTTAGAAAATGTGTAATAGACTGAATTATGGGAACAATGTTCTTTTAAGAATTCGATAAAAAAATCTTTTGGAACGGAAGTTTGAAATATTTGACTCATTTGATATATTACTCTAATATTTTTATTAAATCGTTAGTAAATAAAACTAATTCTAATTCTGTTTCGTGAATGGTATGAAAAATGGAAATATAAGCACAAATAATTTTAATAATTTTATATTTGAGTTGTTCATCAATAATATCGGAATATTTGATATAAATGAAATAATTATCAAGAATATCAACGACAGAATAACCTTTATTGAAAATATTGAAAATAATATTGATGGAGGTTTTTATATCTTTTTTTTTGAACCAAGCAGTAGTATATTGTTCGAACTCGTAAAAACTAATATTAGTGCAGATATCTTTTACCATTTTAGAAGTGATTGAGGTGTTTAACAATTTAAATTTTTCCAAGTAGTTGATTAATTGTCTAACGGAGTTGTTGCAAATATTAAGAATTAATTTTTGAGCTCGTGGTTCGACACGAATATTTTCATTATTTTTAATTCGATTGAAAATTTTGTTGAGAAAAGTTTTTCTCAATGGTTTAATTTTAAGAATGGTGCATCTAGATTGTACGGCATCAATAACTTTTTGAATATTAGTACAACTAGATAGGAAATGAACGTTGTGGCTATATTTATCGATACAATTTCTAAACACTTGTTGGCTTTGGTCGTTGATTAAGTCAATGTCGTCAAGAACGATAATTTTTTTTTTACCTTTAATGCAGCTTCTAGTTTGGCTGAAAGTTTTAACTTCGTTGCGATAATAGGTGATGCCTTGGTCTTTTAAGTTATTAATGACAAGAACATTTTTATGTGGGATCTTATCAAGATTATAATATTCGCGAATAGTGGCTTCAATTAAAGATGTTTTGCCACTACCGTTATTGCCGATTAACAAAATGTTTAAATTATCCATATCAACTAATGTATTTAGAACATCAACATAATCTTTATCAATGATAAAATCCTTGAATTTTTGAGGTTGGTATTTTTTTAAATATGGAGTGTTCATAATAATAAGTAAATGAGTTAAATAGTATTTAAGTTTATGTTAGTATAAATAAATATGAGTTATTACGAAGATTTGAAAATAGAGAAAAATGCGAGCCAAGTTGAGATTAAACAAGCTTTCAGGAAATTATCATTAAAATTTCATCCGGATAAACCGGCTGGAGATGCTGAAAAATTTAAATGTATTAATGAAGCGTATCAAACTCTAGGGGATGAGAAAAAAAGAAGAATGTATGATATGCATGGTAAAATGGAAGGAGGAATGAGTTCGAGAATGAATCCAATGGAGCATATATTTCGACAACAATCGTTTAATGATTTGGGAGGAAATGGTATATTTAAGATGTTTTTTAATGGAATGCCGATGCCGATGGATGGTGATATGGGTCCAGTCTTTCAAGGAGGGGGAAACCCATTTATAAATTTACAAAGAGATAGAAAGCCTTCGCCAATACAAAAATCGATTGAAATAACATTACAGGCGGCATTTGAAGGCATGACATATCCACTATTAATAGAGCGGACAGTAACAAGTCAAGGTATGAGGAAAATTGAGAAAGAAACGGTGTATATAGATATACCACAGGGAGTAGATGATAATGAGATAGTAGTTGTTCCAAAAAAAGGGAATATAATTATGGAACAACAAGGAGATATAAAATTATATATAAAAATAAAAAACGAAACCTTATTTCAAAGACTTGGAATACATTTAATATATAATAAAGAAATAACATTGAAAGAAGCATTGACAAATTTTGTTACAGAATTCGAACATATTAATGGGAAAAAATATAAGTTAGATCACAGCGGAAGAGCAATTATAAAACCAGGTCAAGAAACGAAAATACAAGGTTTAGGTATGACAAGGGGGAATAATACCGGGTCGTTGATAGTTAGATTTCAAATTATTTTCCCAAAATCATTAACAGAACAACAAAAGAAAACTCTAGGAGAGATATTATAAGAATATATATTATTAAAAATTAATATATATTTTAACAAATTTATATGATTTGGGAGAGAAAAACATACAAATAAATATAATTACGACACCCTTTTGGTAGGAATATCAGCGGAAACAACATAAATGGAATTTTCGGTAATAATAATATACTCCTCTTCTACTTTGTAAATTTTTACAACGGGACTAGTATATTCTTCTTCGCTTTTTACAAGTAATTTTTCATCGTTATCTCTTACACCAATAAGCACTTCCTTGTCGCAAGAAGGAGTCCAGTAATCAAACATAATAGGTTTATCTTCAACAATTGAAAGTTTAGCACAATGTTGTAAAGTGGTTCCAGAAGGAAGTTTGTAGTTTCTTCTGGATTCTTCGGTAGAATTTTCGGAAATGGCCGACATCGATTATATATAAGGACAATTAAACAATATTTAAATAGTTATTCGAACATATAGTTAAAAAAAAATAAAATTATTTATAAAATGAATAATAGTTTGAATATTTTTAATACAACGAATTATAACAAAAATATTGATGAGAAAAACATCCCTACATTCTTGAAAGTTTATTTTGAGTTAGTAAAAGATTATTTGATATTTTTATTAAATAATATAGACGTTACTGAAACAGACACTCGTTTTATATTTATTTCAACAAGAGGATTAGATACATTTAAACATATATTTAATATATTATTTCTGTATACCAAAAATTATAATTTAATAATACATCATCTTAAAAAAGCATATTTATATTATGTTGAATTTATAGGCCAAATAGGACACGATAATCACGCGTATTTAAAGTTAAATTCGAGGGACGCTAGTTTATTTGTTTACAAAAAAACTATATATGAAATAAATAATAATTATAAAAAAGAATTCGCATTAACGGAAAAAGAAAAAAAAATTCATTTAAAATTGTCAAAATTAATAGAAGGAATGAATATAATAATAACAATTATATTAAAAAATATAAAAATTAATAATAAGAAAATAAGGTTTGACGATATTCAGTCAGAGTATGATAAGTTTGAAAAAATTTATTTAAAAGTAATAAGTAATTTTGGAAAAATAGATGTTATTATAATAATCGAATTGTTGAATAAACTTGAAATCGAAGAAAATATTAGTACAAAAAAAATGTTGGAACTAATAAATAACCTAATCAATAAATTGTTAAATAAATCTTTTATCCAACAAAAAGTGATTGATAAATTACATAGTTATAAAAATAATGAAAAAATAGAAAAGTTATCAACCATAAAATATATAAATTGGTTATTTAAATAGGAACTAAAATTGTTTTCTTCCTAGTTTTCTTGGAAACTACTTTTTTTTTGGTATTTGAAGAAGCCTCTGATATTTCTTTAAATTCAGCTGTTAGAAGTTTTTTCAAAAATTCATATATGATATGAAGAACATCTTCATCACAATGACCCACTATTAAAACACTTCCTGTTCTAAAAATCATAAAAGATACAACCGTACATTTTATTTTATATTTTTCTTTTTTATCAATTTCAAAACAAGCTCTAGGATGACACGAGCATTTACCATCTTGAATTTTTTTATCTTTATGATAATAAAATTTAGATTGAATACCCGGATAAGAACACGGGTCATATAACGAACTCATCCCGTATTTGAATTTAAGTATCTTATACAAAGTTGTTCTATTAATAAAGAACCCACAAGAGAAATTTGAATTAATTAACACATTTTCTATATTTGTTTTATTATAATCAATATCAGTTCGACCAGTAATATCGTTCAATACTTGTATAAGTCTTTCAAGCGCAATATATAATAAATCGTCATTTTGAATACCCGGTATTTCTAGTTTACCTGTATTAAATATTTTTATATGAACTTCTTTAAATTTATCTCTATAAAGAACTCTCATAATAATAGCAAAACAATTATAAAACGCCCCTTTTTTTGTAAATTTATAAGATAAAATATCTTTATGAGAAATTCCTATGTCGATTTTTCTAGTATCTTTATATTTTGTTCTTTTTTTTGTTTTGATGTCTATACGGCTTAAGATTGTAGAGTTATACCCATCTTCAGGCAAGCCCGATAAAATATCATTCAAAACCTGGGTTTCCTCTGGAGTATGACAATTATATTTTATTGATTTTTTTAATATACCGCATTTTGGGTGGTGATATTTTATTAATGGAAGAAGCCAGAACAATTTATTTAAATCTATTGAGGTGTTTAAGAAAGCAATTTTCGTTTTTGTAGATATATAAATATCTGAAAAATTAATTTTTGTTTCAAGAGTTTGAGAGATTTTTTTTTCACTAGCAACCGCATTGCCAGAAGTAAAGTCTAACCATTCTTGATTTAAATTGTCTTCCATTTATTGATTTAAATTAATATCTACAATTTATTTAAATCAATTTTTAATATATTATTTATCTTTTTTAATATTAAATGCGAAGTGTGCAGCATAACAAATGCTTTAGGAAATCGTACGGTAAAAGTCCATTACAAAAAAAAGACTTGTTAAAAGATATTTGTAACGAGTATAGTTTAAAAAGAAATAATTTCAATCCTGCCGATAAATCACCTAATAATTTCGTTAAAAAATTAGAAATTCGTATGAGACTATATTACGACCAACTTAAAAATTAAAGATTGGATTGCATAAATACAATTACATATTCTAATAAATATCGTTCATTTACCGTGCTATTATGAACTGTATATTCTATAAAATTCACCCACTTCGGAGACAAAAATTTGCTATTTGACCTAACTAAATATGTCATAAATTTTATAATAAAACTTTTAATCTTTATATTATATTTTATACATTCTTCTTCAATATAATGTAATATCTCATTGTCTTTATTTTTCAGTTTTTTAATAAGATTTTTCCAGAAACTTTCTTGTATAATATTTATATTCAAACCAATCGTATTATGGTTTGACTGTATAAAATTTATCATACTTCTTATATCGGATTTGAAATTTTCTTGTATTGCTTCTATCTGTTTTTTGCTAATATTGATTTTTTCTTTTACTATTATTGTTGTTAAAAATTTATTAATCTCTGACTTAGGTAATTGACAAAAACGTAATCTAACAAATTCATTTTGTAAAGATATATCGATTCTACTAATATAATTACATATTAAACAAAATCGTATATTTTTTGAATATTGTTGAATTAAATATCGCAATGCCTGTTGTGCGTTTTTTGTCATATAATCTACTTCGTCCAATATTACAAACTTTATGCCACTTCCAAATAAAGTTTTCGTATTAACAAAACTATTAATTTGGTTCCTAATTATGTCAATGCCCCTGTCATCAGAGGCATTTAGGTGGATCATCAACCCCTTCTTTTTTTGATCGTGTTTTGATTGATACGAGTTTATTATATTAATTATAGTAGTTGTCTTACCAGTTCCCGGTGGCCCATAAAATAATAAATTGGGGAAATTATTTGTTTTTATAATATTGTTTAATAATGTTTTATTAGAAGGTTCTAACACAATATCTTCAAACCTATTTGGTCTGTATTTTTCAATCCATGGGCTATTATCGTTCATAAGTATATTAATACCTAATTTCACTTTTAAATATAAATATAAATATAATATAAATATGGCAAGTATTGCCGCTGAAAATAAAAAATATATGGCTGATTTAACAGAATTATTTCAACAAACAAGAATAACCGGAGACGAAGATTATATATATGGAGAAAGAAAGAGAAAAGTAGCAGTAATGAATTTTGGAAGATTAAATCCACCAACTAGAGGTCATTATAAATTATTAGAATATATAGCAGAAAAAGCCAAATTATTAGGAGGAAAAGGATTTATATTTCTTTCAGCTAGTCAAAATTATTTACCGCCGCATAAAGGAACAAAATGGAGACCTGTTGTTAATAGAGTGACAAAATCTACATTTCGTTCAAATAAAAGCAATGAAAATCCATTAAGTGTATGGGATAAAATGAATATTCTACATAAATTTCCAGAAATTGAAAATTTAGAATATATTAATCCACAAGGTGAAAAGGGCAGACCATATACTATGGATAGAGCAGCCGATTATTTAAGAAATGAGGGCTATACTGATATATATCTTGTAGTAGGAACTGATAGATTTGAACAATTAAAAGATAAAGGTGTAGAAAGTACGTGGAATTTAACATTAATAGAACATCCTCGTTCAGAAAGATTGGATGATTTAACATTATATAGTATCGATAAAACAATACCAAAAAAATCATTAGCAATAAAGCCAGAAGCAATATCTGGAACAAAATCTAGAGCTGCAGCAGCAGAACATGCGATTAATGGTATAAACGGAATAGATTCAATGACATTAAGACAAGCGGAAGAAGCAATTATGAATAGAAGAAATCGAATGCATCAATCACACGGGTTTATCACTTTTAAAGAATATATGCCTAATATTTTGACAGATTCTCAATTGGAATTAATAATATATAAAATAAAAAAAGGTATGTTACTAAGACCATCACAATCATATACTAACAATCATAAAAGAAATAGAATGGTTAGAAGAAGCAGCATGACAAAGACAAGGAAAACGGGTGGAAAACGCCGTAAGAAAAAGACGCGTAAGAAAAAAGGTAAAGGTGCCGTACAATCATATTTTTCCCCGGCAGAACCCCAAAGAGATTATACTTGGGATATAGCGAATTTTGACAACGATGGTAATGCTTTTGAAGCGGCTGGAAATATTTTAAATTTGTTTATGCGAGATGATGATTTTCGGGGAACTCAAGAAGAAGCACACCACCGAAGTGTATATCAAACAAGTCTAATTGATGATTACCATAGCAGAGAACAAACAACTAATTGGGAGGACGCATTGCGATGGCTAAACCTTGAAAATTTTCGACAAGCACACCAAGCATACGAACAACAAAGGCCACAACAACCGCAACACAGGCGCAGGAGGCAACAGCCATTCCGTAGATTCAGTAGATCGCATATGAGACGTTCAGTCGGTGGTGTAAAACGCCATAAGAAAAAGACGCGCAAAATGAGGGGAGGCGTTCACGAGTTTCAACCGAACCAATGGATTGGGCGTCCGTCCAACTTCCAGATGCCTGATTTTCAAATTATTACAATTAACCGACAAGGTTCAAACGGACAGACGGCACCCGACTATATGAATATTATGTTGCCAAATGGCGGCGTCGTAGAGGGCATCGATTGTGATATTATGTGGAATAATGGGTTTAGACCAATTAAAGACATGAATTTACGACCAGGCGAAACTAGAAGGAAAGGTGCGGGTCATAAAAGAAGAAAGACGCGTAAAAAGAGTAAAAGAAGAAAATAATTTAAATATATTGTTTATAATATATTTAAATGTGGTATGAAGGTTCTCAATATGAAAATGCTGGACCAAAAGCAAAAGATGTGCGTATTGATATGATTGCAAATGTAAAATGGTTTAATTTAAAAACATATCCAAAGTGTTTATCGAGTCAAAAATTAAAAGAAATTATTAATAAAGTGATTCCTGACAATAGAAATGATTTTGGTTCATATAGGAATTATTATTATGTCAAAAAAAACATTATTAAAGAAATAGAAAAAGAATTAATGGATTATATCATAGAAGATTTTAAAATATATAGAGCAAAAAGAGTATTGAAAAGAGAATTGACGCCATTAATAATTCATAAATTATATAAAGTTGGTGGAATGAGATATAAAGAAACAAAAGCTCATTTTGAGAAATTGAGAAATTGATTTAAAATAATATTAATGTATTGTTTTAAATGGAATTATTAAAGAAAAATGCTGAAATGCACGGTTATGTAAAAGTTATATTAGGACCAATGTTTTCTGGTAAAACAACAGAATTGATGCGAATTTATCATAGATATACTGCTGCCGATATTCCTTGTTGTGTAATAAATAATTCTTTGGATAAAGATAGGTGGAATGATAATAATGAAATGTCGAATCATAACGGTTTGAAAGTTCCCTGCATGTATCTATCTGCTACAAACCTCGCGGAGACGATTAGTTTGGTAACTAAATATGATATATTTTTAATAAACGAAGGGCAGTTTTTCACAAATTTGTATTCTGTTGTAAACATATTATCGAATTTATATAAAAAAAAAGTATATATATCCGGATTGGATGGCGATTTTAAACGAAGAAAATTTGGGAGTATATTGGATGTAATACCATTATGCGACGATATTGTAAAACTAAAAGCAATTTGTAAAAAATGTAAAAAAAGAGATGCAATTTATACACATAGATTATCTCACGAACAAGAACAAACGGTTGTAGGGGCTGCTGATAATTATACTTCATTATGTAGGACTTGTTATAATATGAATGTATCGATAACGCCTCCTAGTAGGAGTAAAAGACCAGTGTTGGATGACTAGATTAATATATATAAAGTATTTAAAAGAAAAACTTTTTTCATGTTTATAAACGATGCCCCGGAAAAAGAAAATAGAAAACACAGATGCCCCACCAGTTGTAAAAAAAAAGCGCGGACGCAAACCAAAAAAACAATCAACCGAACCAGTAGTTCCACCGGTAAAAAAGAAAAGAGGTAGAAAACCTAAAGGAGGAAAGTTAATAAAGAAATCAGAATTAAAATTAAATGTAAATGTTAAACAACCGACAAATATAATTTTACATTTAAAATGTAAAAAAAGTGAAATTTGCTCTACAGTGTTGATGTCAACTGGAAGTTATAACCCCGATATTAATAATTTATCAGATCCAACGGCCTATCAATTGAATAGTAATTCAAAACTTCAAAATTTAAATTTTCAAAAGTTAAAGGTAAATGAAAATACAAATACAAAACCAGAACAAATTGTTATTTTTGATAATAAAAAAAATAAAGAACCCGTAAAAGACGAAGAGGATATAAACGTAAAAGAAATATGGATCAAATTAGATCACCTAAAAAATAAATTAAGACACAATAATGTTTCCGATAAAAAATCAGCGTGTTTTTGGTGCACTTGTAATTTTGATAATCCAGCTATACATATACCCATAAAATATGAAAATAATAGTTATGAAGTTTATGGGTGTTTTTGTTGTCCTGAGTGCGCGGTCGCCCATTTGAAAAATGAAAATATAGATGCTTCGACACTATGGGAAAGATATAGTTTGATAAATAATATTTATAGTAAAATATATAATTATACAATCAATATCAAACCAGCTCCAAATCCATATTATACTTTGGAAAAATACTATGGAAATCTTACAATTAATGAATATAGAAAATTACTACAAAATGATAAATTATTGATGATTGTTGATAAACCAATGACAAAAATATTACCAGAATTATACGAAGAAAACAATGACATTCCAAATGTTTATTCAAATTTATTGGATAATAACAATAAAACAAGGGTAAAAAGCAAAGAATATAGATTAAAGAGGAAAAAAGTTACGCAAAATAAAAATCAAATATTATCTTCTAACTTCAATTTTTAGTGCTTTCTGATTTTCGTTTTTCATAATCTGTCGAAATCGCGTCCATATAATTTCTAATCTGCGACATCATTTCTTGATTGACTGATTTTAGTTTTTTAGGTTTTTTTTCTTGGAATTTTGGATTTAAATATTCTCGAATAACATTCATATGGTCGTTATTCCATTCTTCTAATTTCTGAGTTGCTTTTTCTTCTGAATAATCAGTTTGACTAATTACAATTTTGAGTTTATCTAAAGATGCCATTATATAATGTTTTTTCAAAAAAATAACAATAAATTAACGAATTAATATAAAAATTAATATATATTATTTTTTATATGTCAGAAATCATAAAAAACAATATAAAAGAAATTGAATATAAAACTATCGAAGAAAGAAAGTCCGACGTAAAAAATATAATTAAAGAATTAAACCATTTTGGATTAAACTATTCATATATGCCAATCAAAAAATTATATACTTGTTTCAAAGATTTTATAGATAATGGCAATTTTATTAAAGTCAATATACCATTTCCCATGATAAATAGAAGAATAAAGGGCAAATTAATGCCGAATAAAAAAGGTGATTCGATAATAACTTTGATTCACGAACAGTTTAATTAACATAAAAAAAGAATATAAAACAAAAATGGGAAAAAATAATATAATGAGTAATTCCTATCGCTCAGAAAATGAAATTAATAAGCCCAAAATAAAAAATGTAATAGACCAAATTACAAGGGGTATTGGTGAAATATTAGAAGAAAATCTAAGCTGTTGTATGAAAGATTTGAATGAAGTCCATAAGTTATTTATGCGTTCAAGTTTATATAATTCTATTATAACTGATAACGCTCAATTAAGAATTAAACTAAAAATTTTACAAGAAGAAAATGATAGATTAAAGAAAAAAGCAACAATTCAACAACTAAATATTACAAATGTATTAGGTGCGCCAAAGCAAGGCGTCCAACTCGATATAAGCGAAATAAATAATATTGGAAAACAACAAGCAAAGTCCGATGTACTTGTAGAATTGGAGAATAGGAAAGTACAAATATCCAATGAAGTAATACCTCGTGAAAATTATGTTAATTATGAATCTTCATCTGATGAAGAACGAGACGATGAATTTCAAACTGTAAAACAAATCACCGTAAATGATTATTTTTCCGCAGCGAAAAAACCTACTGTTTCCGAAATTATTATTAAATTAGACACCGCTTACCATATCACATTATCACATCATCAACTTTTAGAACTTAACAAGTCTAAAAATTATGGACCTCATCCGGGGATTACTTGGGTTACATTTGATTTGATGTTGAACGAAGCCATTAAAAATTTTGTAGCATATAGTCCTCAACACAAAAGTCTAGGTAAGGATTTAGTAATTAAAGATATTATTGTATCATCGGCTGGTATAAAAGGTTGGGGAGAAGCTGGATTATCAGATATTGATACAGATAACGATGACACAGAAGATATTTCAACAATGAATGATAATTATTCACAATTAAATATGCAATATACATTGTCAAACCAGGAAGAGGAAGAGGAACAGAAAAATCCAGAATTTCGTGTTCCAAAAACAATGCTAATCCAAATACAAAAAATCAAAGCTCTAGCAACAATTAAGACGACCACCGAAGAAGAAGATGAAGTTGAAGATGTTGAAGATGAAGATGAAGATGAAGAAGAAGATGAAGAAGAAGATGAAGATGAAGATGAAGAAGATGAAGAAGAAGAAGAAGAAGAAGATGAAGAAGAAGAAGAAGAAGAAGAAGAAGATGAAGATGAAGAAGAAGATGAAGTTGAAGTTGAAGTTGAAGATGTTGAAGATGAAGTAGAAGATGAAGAAGAAGTTGCGGTTGCTGTTGCCAAAACAGTCTTACTCGCGCAAGAAGCAGGTGAATATGCGACAATTGACACCGCAAGCGACGAAGATGAAGATGAAGATGAAGATGAAGATGAAGTAGAGGAATTAGTATTAGAAGAAATGGAACTTGTATTGCCAAAAGCAGTTATTCAAAAATATACTTTAAAAAGAATGAAATCCTCAAATAAAAAGAATACGGTTCTTTGTTACGTAGATGAAGAAGGGGTCGTATATAAAATAGAGGACGATGAAGAGGTTGGAAGTATAATAGGTGAACAAAAAAACGGTATTTTTTTCCAAGTATAATATAAATGATATTAAAAAGATTATGTCCTCCAGCATTAATTTATTTAATTTTTTCAGTTACACAAATAGGGATTGATGTAGTTAAAGGTTATTTTAACACGGCATTAATGAAAGTATGGCAATGTGTAATATTTACAGTTTTACTACAGTTTTTGTGTAATTCTGGTTTAGGAATAATATCGTGGATAATAGTATTTGTTCCCTTTATGTTAATGACAATAATTACATTGATGTTGTTGACGGTTTTTGGATTGGACCCAAAAAATGGTAAATTAAAAGTATATGACAACCAACCACCTTTAATTTCAAATGAAAAAAAGAACCATAACCATAGCCATGACCATATAGAACAGCCACAAGATAAACAAGTCGTGGGCGACCCACCAAGAACCACGGATGATTTACAAACAAACGAAACGGAAGCGGAAGAAATAAAAGAAGATGAATTAAATTATGATAAAGCAATGATACAAAACGATGGTAAAGGAAAAGATTATAAATTTAATTGGTTCTCAAGATTATATTCTGGTGAAAATAAATTCGGTAAAAGACGAGAATATGTAAAAATAGTTAGAAATGTTTTAATTGATATGGGAAAAATGGATATTGCTGCATCTTTCGCTAATCAAGCTGAAACTTGTATAAATAGAACAACCGATACAGAATTTGAGAGTTGTTTAAAAATTCTATGTATAGATGTCGGAGAACAATTGGGCGGTGAAAGCAAAAATACGTTTTTAAATAAACTAAAAAGTAGAAATATAATTTAAAAATAATATATTGTAATAAATCATAATGTATTATTATTTAGCATTAGCTGTTATAGGTTATTTTGGATATAATAAGTATAAAAAAAATGTAGATACAGTATTAATAAATGGAACTTTTAAAATTTTGAAGTTGTATCATATTATGAACGACTATATGGGGTTTAAAGATGAAGAAATAAGCGAGGGAGATCTAGAAATAAAAGAAATAAATAAGCCAACTTATTTGTATATAAAAGATGGCAAAGACCATAAAATGAATGAGAGTGATTCGCCAAAATGGAATGAAATTGATTTTATTATATTGAAAATGGGTGATGTATCCAAAATATTAGAACCGATATTAGATGTTAAAAAAGTAATGAACGATGAAATCATAAAACAAGATAAAAAAATATTTTTACAGGTAATATTCAAATCAAAAGGAGAAACAATAGATATAAATCATAATTTAAAAACGTTTTTTGTAGTAGATAATCATATATTGGGATATAACTTTTTAAAATGGTTTTTATATCAATATCATAAATATGAATTAAAAGACGAGGATTATGTAATAAATATAATGGACCAAAATGTTATGATGTTTGATTTGTTGCCAGATAAACAAATTCATTTGAAAGATGATAATAAATACGAAATAATATAAAAAACTAATATAAATAAAAACTATTTATATTAATTATAATGGAGGGACAACATTGCTTAAATAAACCAGAACATCACGCATTAAGTGATAAATGGGTTCTGTGGGCGCATTTACCACATGATACAGATTGGTCTTTAAAAAGCTATATTAAAATAATGGAACTTTCAACTATGGAGGAAATTATATCTTTGAATAATTCTATACCTGAAAAAATGATTAAAAACTGTATGTTATTTTTAATGAGAAAAGATATTAATCCAACGTGGGAAGATCCAAAAAATAGCAAAGGTGGTTGTTTTTCTTTTAAGGTGATGAATAAGCAAGTCTGCGAAGTATGGAATAGTTGTATGTTTGCTTTAACGGGGGAAACTGTTTCAAAAGAAACAAAATTTATTTCAAAAGTAAACGGAATGACAATATCTCCCAAAAAGACTTTTTGTATATTAAAAATTTGGATGAAAGATTTAGATAATCAAAATCCAAGAGCGATGGTTCCCATTGATGGTTTGGCATTACATGGATGTTTATTTAAAAAACACAATCCAAATTATTAAAATAACTTCATATAATATTATGCAGTTATTTAGGATATTACTTTATTTGTTTCATTTTACAAGTTTCTTAATATTAGCAAATCAGATAACAGTAAAAAATTATGATTTAGCTTTTAACAAAACATATTATGGCAACGTTTCTATATTATGTAAAAATCAAGGTGCTTGTAATATGACAAAAATATACTGTGATACAGGAAATTGTTATATAGAAGCCACAGGAAATAATAAAGGACAATTAAATAATTTAATAATTGACGCAAGAAATATCAGGAAGGGATATAAATTTGAGTTAAAATGTGGTAGTCAAACTCAAAATACCGTGGGTAATACTAATTGCAATAATGTAAAAGTATTGTGTCCGCTTCATAGAGGTGCAACTTGTAAATGTACTAATTGTAATTATAGAGAAGTAAAATTTTACTGTGAATTGGGCATTGGTGTATATTGCACGGGGTCAAGGGTAATTCCAAGTTGGAACAAAAATAATATATGGTGTGATAGTGGAGAATCTAATAATCCTTACGGAGGATATGGGGGATATGGGGGATCTGGAAAATATATATGCGATGACATCGATTGGGGAATCGCTTCTTGTGAAGCAACATATACAAACCCAACCATTAGCTCTTCCCTATATAATTTTGCTCCGAATGATAAATGCATTGCTTTCCAAACCACTTTTTATAGCAGTTATTACAATGAAGATTATACACAAATAACAACTCACTCATGTCGTGAAACTATAAATGCTTCGAATAATGAGTATAAATATCATTTACCTATTTGTGTAAAATATATATCAAAACCAGATAATATACCTGATTTAAAACAATATTTTAACATAACAAGAATTATTATAAAAAATAAAACTAATATCATAAATCAGACAAATTGGATAGACAAGCAAATAATTAATTTGATAAATAAAACCAGATGGATAAACAAAACTAATATAATTGAAAAAATCAACTTGATAGATAAGGTAATAATTAACTGGATAGATAAAATAAGATGGATAAATAAAACTAATATAATTGAAAAAATTAGAATTATAATTATCAATAAAACAAAATGGATATATCAAATAAGGATCAATTGGACGAATAAAACAAATGAAATACGAAAAATAATTAATCAAACACTTATAACAAGAGTTGAAAACAAAGAAAACTATGAAAACAATAAAAATAGTACAAAATTTGAATTAGACTTAAATAATATATTTGTATTGGGAGGCTTATCTTTCGGGGGATTAATAATTTTAAGTTGTACTTTTTATGTATCTTGGAAATGTTGGTTACAAGAGAAAGTAGAAAGAATGATAATGACTTGGCTTATAGGAGAAGAAGGTGTAAATTGTTTAGAAAGAGTGGGTTGTTTTAACGAATATTTTGAGGCTTTAAGAGAAATAAAAATAAAAAAAAATGATATTGTAGAATATTATGGATTAACACCCGAAGAAATTGCGGTATGTAAAGAAACAAAAGCAATTAATAAGATAAAATATCTTGAAGCACTCAATATAAGATTTGAAGAATTAGCAAAACACGCCGTAAGACCAAGAGATTCTTATCATAAAGAATTATTTAAAAATATAATAAAAGAACCAAAAAAGAATATTGAAATGTGTAGACAAGATATACCGATAAAAGAAGAAGAACCACCAATATTAGAACAAGAAAAAATGATTATTAATATATTACCTGGAACACCTAGAAGAAGATTACCGCGTAGGTCGATGGAGATTTAAACAATATTTACGTTTTTAGAAACAGTTCCTATTTTATAATTATTATCATAAGGATTTATTATGATAATATGATTATTACTATAGTTCTTTTTTATAGGTACAATTTTTTTCATATTTTTTCTACAACAACGACACCCAAAATGTTTTGCCATACATCCCCATTGATTAGAGCAATGGAAATTTATTTTATTACATAGCGTTCTAGTCTGTGCAATGCAATATCTTGGTAAATTAGAACAAGAACCAGAACAATCTACTATAATATCACAACAACAACAACCAATATGCCAAGAGTTGGGCTCGCCATCCGGAAAGAGACATTTATACAACGCCAGAAAGAATTCACACAAAATAACAAGCACTCTAGTAATAATCAGACAAGCAACCGCTAAGAATATAAGAGCAAACAAACCCATAAAGAGCAATACGAATACATTTGTCATTGTAAATTTTATTTATAACATATTAAATAATAAATAAATCTATTCAATTTATATATGGAACTAATTAATGATTTTGCCAGATTCTATCCAGCAGCTACTATAATATATGCGTTAATGATAAATGATATTTATTTATTTATATTTATGATAATATCAAACATGATAAATGGAGTGTTAAAATATAAAATAGCCAAGCCTATAATGGGAGATAAATATTATCCAATATTAGGAAAAGGAAGCAGACCGAAAGGAGCAGCCAATTGTGGAATATGGAAAGACCCGCCCGGACATAAAACTACATCATATGGGATGCCTTCGGGTCATTCACAAGAAGCAACCGGGTTTACAACATACATGATATTAAAAAATATATACAACGGTTATGCTTTATATGATATAAGAAATATTATATTATCAAGTTTAGCATTGTTTATAATGTATAGCAGAGTTTATTTAAATTGTCATACCGTTCAACAAGTTATAATTGGGGGATTATTTGGAATATTATTTGGAACAATTGGTTTTACATATAAACCACAAGTAATAAATACAATAAAAAATCTATTTAAATTTTAAAAAATATTGAATATAAATGGATTTATTTGATGACTGCGACCAGTTGGTATATATTTCAAATATGTCAAATATATCAGATATAGCTGACAATTGTTTCAATTGTATTTCTTTCTACTTTTTTGTAATATATTTTATACTCCTTTACAACTTATTCACTATTATATATATATTATACATATGAATGAATTATCGGACGATTTAATAATAATAATATTTTCATATGCGAAATCGAATTTAAATTTTACGAATAAATATATGAATAATTTGATAGAAAAAGAAAGAAAAAGGTTTTTAATGAAACCGATTGAAGTGTATTATAAATTAGTAAAATGGACCTATTCATCAACAGCGCCGTTAATTATAAATAGAACGAACCGCGTCCATCAATATAGACCGCGTATGAAAGTATATCCGACAAAGAAAACGAAAATACATAAAATTCCATTGGGTTTTGTAAGAAAAGATTTATCAATCTATCCTTCAAAATTATTAGAATTGTGTTTAATAAGACCAAATGCGGTGCGTCCCCGCGATTCGATATATATGGTTACGCGTTTGCCGATGTATAATATCTGGAGTATTTGGATAAAAAATGAAGATTACAAAAGAGCAAAATTATATGAAATGTTACATCCTTGTTTGAATACATATAAGTATATTATACCAAAAAAATAATATTAATTAATATTAATGGAAATAAATAAAGCAATAGTGGCTTGCGATATGGGTAATTCTTTAGGTATGGCGGGATTAGCTGTTATATTATTTTTCAACAATTTGAAGGGATATGATTTGTATATAGTTATGTATTTAATCATTGGAATTGCTCTATATACAATAGGAAGGGCTATTGATAAACCCTTGTTAATAGAAATATATCATTATATGTTGGCTATTATATTTGCCGCAATTCCAATAATATCTTTTAACAAAGAACTATTAAATTGGCATCTATTGTTTATTATCTTTACGTTAGGAACCAGGAAGGCTTTTCGAGGCTGTATAGTAAGACAAGCTGAAAGTAACGAAGCAATAACAGATACAAACTTTACCAGAAAATTTAATTGGGATTTAATATTTCCAATGTTGGGAGTAGCAAGTGTTACAAAATTATACGTTTATCATTGAATGTAAATTGAATTATAATTAAACTTTTTAATTTAATTATAATGGAAGATTATTCCAAAGGTAAAATTTACAAGATTATTAGCGACCATTGCGAGTTGCCTTATATTGGATCTACAACGAATCCCCTTGAAATTAGGTTCGATGAACATCAAAGATGGTATAAAAAATGGATTAATAATGGGAAAAAAAGAACAGCTGGCGAATACTGTTCTTCGGCTGGAATATTACAATATGATGATGCTAGAATAGAACTTGTAAAAAATTATCCTTGTAATTCGAAAAAAGAATTGCGAGAATATGAAGGTACATTTCAGCAAATCGGCGTTAATTGTGTTAATATCAAGAAAGCCGGAAGAACACGCGCAGAATATCATCAACAAGTTACAAAAAAAAGGTCGCCTGAAGAGTTAGAAAGATCAAAAAAAAGAACAACGGCATACAACAAAAATCCAGATGTAATAGCACATCGAAGTGAATTAATGCCATGCGATTGTGGTGCTTTAATTTCAAGAATTAAATTAAAAAGACACAAAGAAAGTGCTATACATAAATTATTTTTTAAAGATCCAAAAGCCCATGCTATTAAAATGCAAGAAAAAGAAGAAAGAAGTAAAGTTAAAAAATGGAAATGCGACTGTGGTTCAGAAATAAATATATCGCAAACAAGTGGAGCAAAAAATAAACATAACAACACACCAAAACATCAAAATTGGCTTAAAATCCAACAATAAATTGATTTAAAAAAAAAATATATATGTATTATTATAGTATGTCCAATAGTAGTCAAGATCAGAAAGAATATCATAGAAATCGTTATGCTAGAACGAGAGAGGCACAGCTCGAAAATCAAAGAGTTTATCTTCAAAATCAAGTGGTTCAAGCCCGTCGCGCTGAAAAAGAACCGTGTGTTTGTGGGGTAATAGTTTCAAAACGACACATGAAAAATCACCTAGAAACTGCGATACATAAATTATTTTTAGAAAATCCCGAAGAACATAAAAAATACATTGACCGATTGAAAAAAGAAAAAGAAGAGAACCCAAAATATAAATGTCCTTGTGGAAGTAAAATGAAAAATCAAGCCAGCGTACTTGCAAAACATAAGAAAAGCGATAAACATCTAAAATGGGAAGAGACCCAATAGAGATTTAAATTTAAGGATTTTTTTACAGCTTAAATTTAAATGATTAAAAAGATTGACACCATAATACGCTCACATAGAAGGTAATGGAGCTAAGCACAGCTTGATTTCCCCAAGGCTGGCAACAGCATAGCGGACTATCAAAGGGAGGTCATTTTCTAAATACATCTCGATACTGTTGCATAGATTCGTACATTTAATAAAATACCCGAGATTTTTAAGGGAGAATTCTCCTTGAATAACTTTTGCATTATCGGGTTTTTGGGTGAATTCCATGTTGCCGTCGCATTCGGACCGTGTAATTTTGGCGACAGCCCAAGAGCCGCAACATTCGAAGATGAGTTCTTCGCCGACAGATTTGATTTCGAGTCTTTCTGAAATATTAGATAAATCGCGAATGATTTTTTGGAAATCACTGGCGGGTAGGTTGATGATGGATGAGAATGTAACGTCGGGAAGTTCGAGTTCTTCTTCATCGGGTTCGATGAGTTTTAATTTTTGTTCTTTACATTGTTTAATATCGCCGTTTTCGAATTTTAATCCAAGGTGGTCTACAATACCATCGGTATATTCGGTTTCGTCGATTTCAATGGTTAAAGTGTCGTCGTTATCGATAGAATTAATAAGTTTAAAAAGATGGAACATATTAACACCTATAATAATTTTGTCATATTTACAATAATAATGTTCGAATTTATTAGCGTCGAGAAATAAATGCGCTAAGATAGTATGAGATTTATCCATATTTATAATTCTAATGCCGTCTTTTTTAAATGTAATATTTGTTTCCAATAAAATATCTTTTAAAGCAGTCATTAGGGTTCTAAATGGTGCTATTTGTACTGTTTTTAGTATTAGAACTTTACCTTTATTTGTACTATCAGCAACTGAAGTCATATAATGGAAATTATGAATTACTATTTAACTAGTTATTTTTGTTATTATTTAAAATACATAAAAAAAATACATAGAAAAATCTATAGTATATATTATAATGAGTAACCACTCGAGAATAACACAATCGTTGCTTCATCTCTTGCAAATAAACATCACGGACGATGATTGTATTGATATAATAGAAACATTTATTACAAAAGAATTACCGGAAAAAATAGCGGATTATAAAAAAGAAAAATCGACATTAATGGAACGATTATTACAAAAACATGAATACGTTGAGAATTTTTTGAATAATAAAGATATGCAATATCATTCGGAATATAATGAGCACTGTTATGAGGGTCATTTGTATATTTGTTATGACAATATTTCATATGAATTTATGAAATATGATGATATATATCATAAAATAATTAAAGAATTAAATCCACCTTCAATATTAAGTTCAATGAAACGTAATATAGCAGAAGAAATATTGCTGGAAATTGAGAATAGGAGTTTGTTTGAAGCTTTACCGGAATCATCGACGATACAGAAATTGATAGATTTTTTTTGTCCTACATTCTTCGAAACAAAGGAAGAATTTAAATATTTTTTAACAGTAATAGGGGATTGTATATTAGATAAAAGGCAAGATATAGTTTATTATATACCGGAATTGTCGAGAGAATTTATAACCGTGATAAATTTATTTTATAAAGATTATTTTGGAAAAGAGATAGATTTTAGCATGTTTAAATTCAAATATAGAGGTCATGATTATGAACATAGTAGAATAATTCAAATAAAGAAAACAATATCAAGCATTAGTTTCTTAACCGAATATATTAAAAAAAATATATTTAATATAATCGTAGTATCTTGTCATTATTCAAATAGATATGAGAATGCGGAAAAATATATAGAGAAACAATCGGTTTTACTACAAAACAAGGTATTATATCTTACAAAAAAAACAAAACAACAGATTGTTAATGAATTTTTAAGGACGAAAACACAGACGCTTATGAGCGCAACAATTTCTCAGAACGATATGTATTTTTTATGGAAATTATTTTGCGACAGCAAAGATTTGCCATTAATAATGTATAAAGCGAGTTTTATAGCATGTTTAGACTTTTTATTGGATAATAATAATAATATATATGAAAATGTAACGAGTGAGTTTTTAAAACCAGCTATATATTTTAAAAAGTTTTGGGAAAAATCAATTTCATTTTATAACATAGAAAATGAAAATAGTGGTCTCATAGAAGATGAGTATGAGATAAGCGAGTTATGTGAATTATACAATATATGGTTAAAAGAACAAGGGACTTCGCAAGTAGTAATAAATGAGAAAGATATGAAAGAATTGATATTATATTTTTATCCAAAGATAGAGGTAAAAAATAAATCAATACAAAATATATACTGTAGTTATTGGAATAAAAAAGAAGATATGAGAGATATAATTGAATCGAGGTTTGCTAGTGGGGTCCAGCCTGCTAATAACATGTCTTTCGTCCAAGCATATTTATCATACGTGGGTGTTTGTAATAAACAAAATAAAATAAATTGTTGTAGTAAAAAATATTTTGAAAACTATATCAAAAATATTATTCCTGGAAAATATATAAAAAATAAAACAATCTTAAAAGAATATTGGCAAGAAGTTTGATAAACTATTTAACGTCTTTTCTTGGTTTTACATTTCTTGTATTTACCTTTTTTAGGACCAGCTTTATGTCTGCATCTTTTGCCTTTTTTGGATTTTCTAGCTTTTTTTGTTTTGGAACCTTTTTTGAAGATTCCAAATTGGCCTTTTTTAGTGAAATATCCTTTAGCATGTAGTCTTTTTAATCCAGATTTTTTTCCGGTTTTATGCTTTCTTTTGGAAACAATGCGTCCCCACTTATTCATAAGTAGGTCTGCTTTTTTTAAACCAGCGCGCCCATAGCTGGTTTTTTGGGCTGTTCCGTTCCAAACCTGTGCTCTAGAACCGACTAGCATTTTGTATTTTTTACCACCAACGGTGTATCCACCATTTTGAAATTGAGGTCTATTTACCATTATATAATTTGCATAGAAAAAAAATAAACGCAAAACTTTCTAAATTTGACAAATAAAATATTTTGATATTAAAAAATCTATACTAATTTTAATATGATAGATAAAGATTGGGAAAAAGCAGATAAAAAAGACTTTCATGTATATCGGAAAGGTGTATGGGTATTAAAAGAGGAAGTAAAGGCAATAGAACAATTATTAAGGGAAGCGCGAAGAAGATTGGATAGAGAATTAGAGATAGAAGAAAGACATATGTCTTGGTGGGAATATATACTGTATATAGTTGGTTTGGACGCGAGCGATTGAAATAATAAATTGATTTGATTTAAAAACAATTTATTATTATTAAGAATATGACGAAAGAAGCAAAGCTAGCGAAGCAATACCAGTCTATGACTGCGCTGGAACATATAAAAAAGAAGCCAGATACATATATCGGAGCGATCGATAAAGATACGACGACAACGTGGACTTATGATAAAGACTCTGATAAAATAGTATGGCGTTCTTTTGAATGGGTTCCAGGATTTTACAAATGTTTTGACGAGGCATTGGTGAATGCGAGAGACCACGCTGTACGCATGCAATTATCGAAAGAAAGCAATAAAAATTTAGTGAGAAACATCGAGATTGAACGAGATGGAGAAGTTTTATCGATATTAAATGATGGCAATGGTATTGATATTGCAATTCATCCTAAAGACAAAATTTATATTCCTGAAATGATCTTTATGCATTTAAGAACCTCGACTAATTATGATGATGAAGAAAAGAAATTAGTAGGTGGTAAAAATGGATTTGGTATAAAATTGGTTTTTATATTTGCGAAATGGGGTATAATTGAAACAGTCGATCACGTAAGAAAGTTGAAATATATTCAGAAGGTCGAAAATAATTTAACAAAAATTCATAAGCCGGTAATTACAAAATATACCGGAAAACCATATACGAAAGTAACGTGGTTTCCTGATTACCAATTATTTGGATTGGATGGAATGACAGATAGTATATGGGATCATTTGCAGAAACGCGCATTTGATATTGCGGCAGTTACAAGTAAAACAATGAAAGTAAAATTACAAAATGAAGTATTGCCAATAAAATCATTCGAACAATACGTTGATATGTATATTGGGGAAAAGGAAGAATTAAAAAGATGTTATCAATCGACCGAACGATGGGATATAGTAGTTACATTGTCACCATTGGACGAATTTACACAGGTTTCTTTTGTCAACGGTATTAATACGGGAAAAGGGGGGAAACACGTAGATTATATCTCAAACCAAATATGTAAAAAAATGATTGAATATATAAAAAAGAAGAAGAAGATTACTGTGAAACCGACGACAATTAAGGAACAGTTGATTGTATTTGTTAATTGTATGATCGAAAACCCGGCGTTCGATAGTCAAACAAAGGATTATATGAATACCCCTGTCAGTAAATTTGGGTCGAAATTTGAAATTACAGATAAAACGATAGAAAAGTTGGCAAAAATGGGTGTGATGGATGCTGCCATATCTTTAAACGAAGTTAAACAAAATAAAGCCGCTAAAAGAACAGACGGTAAAAAAAGTAGAGTAATTAAAGGAATCCCAAAATTGATTGACGCAAATAAAGCGGGGGGTCCAGAAAGTCATAAATGCTTTTTAATATTATGCGAAGGAGATTCAGCAAAGGCTGGTGTAATGTCAGGTTTATCTAAAAAAGATCGGGATTGGTATGGTGTATTTCCGTTGAAAGGGAAATTGATGAATACATTGGATGCCCCACAAGCAAGAATAAATAATAATATTGAAATCGCAAATATAAAGAAAATTATGGGTTTACAAACGGGTAAAACATATAAAACAATCAAAGATGTAGAAAGTGCTTTGAGATATGGTAAGATATTGATAATGACAGACCAGGATTTGGACGGGTCACATATTAAAGCACTGTGTTTGAACTTCTTTAATTCTCAATGGAGCGAATTGTTTCAACTAAATGGGTTTATAGGCTATATGAATACACCGATTATAAAGGCGGTAAAAGGTAAGCGTATGAAACAATTTTATAATGAAAATGCGTATGAAATTTGGAAGAAGGCGAATAATGGGGGGAAAGGTTGGAAAATTAAATACTATAAAGGGTTGGGTACAAGCACGGCGAGTGAATTTAAAGAATATATGCTGAATAAGAAAATCATATCATTTAATTGTAATACGACTGAAGATATTGATTCAATTGATAAAGTATTTAACAAAGCAAGGGCTGATGATAGGAAAGAATGGTTGGGAAATTATGATACGAATAACCGTCTAGATACAGACAAGGAAATAATTCCAATAGCAGATTTTATAGATAAAGAAATGATACATTTTTCAAAATATGATTGCGAAAGGTCGATTGGGAATTTGATAGATGGATTTAAAACAAGCCAAAGGAAAATTGCTTATACGTGTTTTAAAAGAAAATTGACGAAAGAATTAAAAGTAGCTCAATTGGCGGGGTCCGTGTCTGAAACCTCGGAATATCATCACGGCGAAATGTCTTTGGTGGGAGCGATTATAAAATTAGCTCAGGAATATCTTGGTTCGAACAATTTAAACATTTTGATGCCAAACGGCCAATTTGGAACAAGATTAGAAGGGGGCAGCGATCATGCGAGTCCAAGATATATATATACGGTGCTAAATACTTTGACAAGAATGTTGTTTCCACAGGAGGATGATAAAATTTTAAATTATTTGAACGAAGATGGTATTTTAGTGGAACCCGACCATTTTCTTCCAATTATACCAATGATACTAGTAAATGGTGGAAAGGGGATTGGGACAGGATTTAGTTACGAGGTATTGCAATATAATGTGCTTACCATAACAAAATATTTGAAAAATCGTTTGAAAGGGGAAAAGCAGACGGTTGATTGGGTGCCATATTATGAAGGGTTTAAAGGAAGTATAACAAAAACAGCGGAAAATAAATATATGTTAAAAGGTAAATATCAGACGCTGAGCCATGACACCATAAGAGTGACGGAATTACCAGTTGGTTTATGGACGACACAATTCAAAGAACATTTAGAATATTTGATGGATGATAAAACACCGAAAGGTAAAAAAAAGAAACCTATAATTAAGTCGTTTAAAGATGAAGGGACAGAATCGATGGTCGATTTTAGAATTAGATTTCAACCGGGTCAGTTGTCAAATTTAGCAACAAAAAAGGTAGACCAATTTCAAAATATGCTTGAAAAAACATTGAAATTGACAACTTCAAAAAGTGCGACAAATATGTATTTATTTGATGAAAAACAACAATTGAAAAAGTATCTTGGTTTAGAAGATATAGTAAATAAGTATTATCCAGTAAGATTGGATGGATACGCGCGTAGGAAAGAATATCAATTGAAAATATTGGAGAGGGAAATGAATGTATTATCATCGAAGGCGAGATTTGTATCAGAAGTAATGCAAGGAACAATAGTTCTGGTTAAAGTAAAGAAAGATGTAGTAATAGAAACTTTGAAAAATAAAAATTATAAAATTATAGATGATGACAAAGATTATGGGTATTTGAGAAGTATGAGAATAGACAGCATGGAAGAAGAAAATTGGGAAAAATTGAAGGCAGAACTAAATAAAGTTGAGCACCAATATATTCAGTTGAAAAAGAAAGGAATTGAAAAAATATGGACGGAAGAATTGGAGAATTTTGAAGTAGCATTTAAGAAATATCAAAAAGAAAGAGATAAGAGAGTTTATGGTGCTGCTGTAAAAAAGAAATCAAAGGTTAAGAAGACTAAGGCAACCCCACAAAAATAAGCCATAATAAAAAAACCATACATTTTTTCATCTGGTATAATGATATTTTTATTCCAATATGTGTCCAATGTGTGATAATATAAGTGTTTTGGTCTATACATAATGTATTATAAATTATACATTATATATGTTTAATTAAAAAAATCCTTTAAAGAATAGTGTGTTGGAATGGTAAGTTGATTTAGGCCTTGCGTGCGGAACTGCTAAAGTGCTTACATCTTTTTTATATTTAATATAACCTTCGGCTTCACTTAAAATTTGAGGGACAGCATATCCTATGACGAGGCTATTTAGCGATTCGATTTGGGAAGTAATATTGATAGGTTGATTTGAAGAATATTGGAGGAAAGTGCTTCTCATTATAATTTTTAAAGTATCTTCGTCTTGATTGCCAATAACATATTGTGAGTTGGAACGGCTGTATACACCGGCTTTAATTGCGTTTTGTATAATTTGAACGTTTTCGGCGGAAAAAAAAGCATTTGAAAGTTTGGTAGTTTCCCAATTGCCGTTCATGGCGTTTCTATAAGGTGTTGATTTGTTGACTAGTGGTGGTTGGTCGTATAATTGATATAAATTACCCGTATTTGGACCCATAATATTGATTCTACCGTTACTCATTATATATTTATTAAATATAAAAAAAATCTTTATTTAATTTATATAAGATGGCGCAAAGTTTTCAATCTTCCGTTACGTATGCTGCAATTGTAATTTTTATAATATTCATGGCTTTAGTCGCAATGATGATGATGCGAGCTAAAGCAGACCAAGTGTTTCCCTCTAATGTACCACCGTGTCCGGACTATTTCGAAGTTCAGGATGATGGAACATGTAAAAATGTTAAAGGTTTAGGAACTGGTGTTTGTTCCGATCCAGCAAACTTTTCTGCTAAAAAATATAAAGGTATAGCTGGTCGCAAAGAAAGATGCAAATGGGCGAAACAATGTGGTGTAGAATGGGATGGCATCACAAATATACAGGGTTTATGCTAATTAAATTATTATTAATTTATACTAATTTAATATAATGAATACAATAAATTATAGGTTATTGAATGAATTGCCGTGTGAATTGCTGAGAAAAATACATGAATATTTATCATTGACAGCGAGATATTGTAGTTCAAAAAAAAATTGGGAAATGTATATGGAGATAAGGGTTAAAAATATATTAATATCAAATATGAATTTAATTAGATATAATACTTTTAATACATATATGCGTTATATTATAAGACATAAATTATATTTTGTATTCGACAAAGCTTACGAATTATCGAAAGAAAAACATAAAAAATTTAAAAAATTTATTTATAAAGGTAAAAAATGGAATAAATACAAAGAGTTTCTGAAATGGTATTGTCGTAATCAAGGTTCAGGGAAATGTTTGAATGTATTATTAAAAATATAACTAGGTTAATATATAAAAAACAAACAACATTTCATATTAAAACAATGGATGAATTAAATTTGAACGCATTGTTAGGTAGGGAAGAAATAGAGAAAAAATTTATAGAATCTCTAACATATTTTGAAGAAAATAAAAAGAATTTATTGACAAGAAGAGGAGTGTTTATATATGGGGCGCCAGGTGTGGGTAAAAGTGTTTTTGTAAAAGAATGTCTTAAAAAATTAAATTATGATATAATTACATTTGATGCGGGTGACATAAGGAATAAATCCATAATAGAAACAATAACAAAACATAATATTTCAGATAACAATATAATAAGTTTGTTTAAGGGGCAGAAAAAGAAAATAGTAGTAGTAATGGACGAGATAGATGGTATGAATAGTGGTGATAAAGGGGGGATAAATTCATTAATTAAATTAATTAGACCAAAAAAAACAAAAAAACAAAAAAAAGAACAAATAACAATGATCCCGATAATATGTATTGGAAATTATCATATTGATAAAAAAATAAAAGAAATGATGAAAATATGTAATACATTTGAAATAAAAAAACCAACAACAGAAGAAATTAAGAAAATTATTAATTTACTAATGCCTACTATGGATCAGAATTTACTAGTAAATATAGTTAATTTTATTGAAGGAGATTTGCGAAAGTTAAAATCAACATATGATATATATCAAAATCATCAATCAATTTTGAAAAATAAAATAATACAAAATATGTTTCAGAAAAAAAATTACAATGAAGATACAAAAGAAATAACAAAAAAATTGTTAAATAATTTTTATGAAATATCAGAACATTCGCTAATAATGAATGAAACCGATAGAACGAGCGTTGCTTTATTATTTCATGAAAATATAATAGATACTTTTGATGAAAAAGATAAACGGAAAATTATAGATTTTTATATTAACGTTTTAAATAACATATGTTTCTCTGATTATATAGATAGGATTACATTTCAAAAACAAATATGGATTTTCAATGAAATGAGTTCGTTGATAAAAACTTTTTATAATAATTATTTGTTTCATAAAAAATATAAAAAGGAAAAAAAAATTTCGTATAATCCATCGGAAGTTAGATTTACCAAAGTATTGACGAAATATTCAACCGAATATAACAATAGTTTATTCATACAAAATTTATGCAAACAATTAAATATGGATAAAAAAGATTTATTTTCGTATTTTATTTTCTTAAAAAATAAGTATAGTATCGATGCCATATATGATTTTTTCGATAATGAAAATTATGAGATAAATAAATTAGATATCGCAAGATTTTATAGATTTATTGATTATATAACTTAAGCTTGATTAGCAAAGTTTTTAAAAGCAGTTGCGGTGCGTTCGCCTTGATAATCTTTAATTTTTTTGCCATTTTGTAACAACATAATAGTAGGAAATCCTTGAATTCCTAATTTTTCCATTGCCTTTGGGTTTTCAGCTCGTTCGACTTTACTAACCTTAATTCCTGCTTTTTTATATGATGATTGAAACTTATTCCATTCTGGCATCATATTCTTACAATGGCCGCATCCATTCATATGAAACAATACCATTTCTTTTCCTTGACCGGTAAATGGTTCTTGGACGAATAGTCCTTGTTCGGCTACTTTCCATTGAATCAATAAAATTAATTGGTAAATACAAGCCGCGATTCCAACATAAAGAACTAATCGCAATATAGGGTTTTGTTTTTCAACCAATTTAATAATGTTTTTTAATGTTTTTACAACCATTATATTATACATTTATATAAAAATTTATGGCTTCTTTATTTTTTTTTAAAAAATTTTTCACCGTTAGTTTAGTTTCTCTTACAAAGTTAGGATGTGGGTTTTTTAATAATTTTCGTTTATCAAAAGTATTGAATTGATGGGCGAATACTAAAATAGTTTTGACGGGATCTAATTGGACGAATGGAATTGTATAATTTTTTAAAAAATGTTTTTCTTCCGCCATATCGGCATCATCTTCATACGAAGTTATATCAAGTAATTTTTTCCTAAAAGCAAAAGTCCCTGCGGTTGCATGTTTTGGGCCGTATGGACCAAATTGATATATTTTTTTTAAATCATTAAAATATAGGTAAACAATGCTACTGCCAGCGCATAACGCGTCAGGATTTGTTTGTAATTTTTTTACAGCGTGGGATATTCTATCTGGTGGATAATAATCATCGTCGTCCATATAAACTAATATTTCTCCAGATGATTTTTCGTGCATCAAATTGCGTTTTTTCCCTAATTTGATTTTTTCTTCATAGCGATAATATTTGATATTTAATTCGGTTTCAAAATCTTTTGGTAACAAATCTTCAATCGGGTCACTGCCATCATCAATAATAATCCATTCAAATTTATCTTTTGGATAATCTTGCTTTTCAACATTTTTTACCATTTGTGATATAAAAATACGGCGATTATATGTTGGAGTGCATACGCTTACAAACGGCTGCTCTCTTGTAATTGGCTTTTTCCTTTTTTTTCCCATTAAATTAAAATTATAATTAATCTTTAATTAATAATTTTAATACTATAAAGTTATTTTGCTTTTTTCACGGCTTTCGCGGCTTTCGCGGCTTTCGCGACTTTCGCGACTTTCACGGCTTTTTTTGTTACTGCCATTGCTGCTCTACCTTGTGGGGTTGATTTAATTGCTGCTTTGGCGATTGAACCGAATAATGGATTTATTTTAGGCGGCGAACTAACGCCCGCACCAGATTTTTTTCTGGATTTATCATTTGTTTGTTTTGAGCCAATCCCAAGATAGATGAAAATCGTGTTAAAAATTCCCAAACTTTCAAGAGGCCAAAGTATATTATGAATAGGGTCTTTGTCTTCAACTCTTTCTTCTTTATCTTTGCCTTTTGAAGAATATAATAAAGTAGATAATCGCGAAGCAGCTGGAACTGAAAAGTTCCAAACATTACCTTCTCTTGTTTTTATGGTTTTCCACCAAGGAATAGCTCCGCCCCAAGCAATAAATGGAAAAAATACTGATAGGAAAAGTGGTATTAAAAACAAAGACATTTTATCGGTATTTTTATACTCGGCATAAACAGAACCAGCGGAGGCAATACAACCAATGGCGAATATCCAAATATAATTTTTTTGCAATATATGTTTTATCCAATCAGAATTTCCTGTGGCGTGCAGTGTATTCCAAGGTTTAATTAAGACATACCATAACAAATATATTGGCATCAACGCATAATATGGGATTATATTGAGACCAAAGTATATAGTGGTTGCCCACAAAGATTTAAAATCAATGAAAGGAAACTCTTTATATCTAAGACTACTATTCATTACGGCTTTTAATGACACCAATAATGGTCCTAGCAATATTCCAAAAGCAAGGACCACTAATAATACAAGGGGAGTCCATACAAAAACATTTAAAAGTTCCAATAAATGAAACATTTTACTTTTTTCAGCATCAGAATAATTTGGTTGTATGGAATATGGGACAATATTGCGAGCAAATTGAATGGCGTAGTCGGTCCAATGTCTGGCTAAAACCCAAGATTCAATGGTGTATCTTGAGAAAATTGAAAAAAGAGAATTGGGATAATCTGGTTCATGAAAATTATAAGGAAATCCGTGTCTTTTCATGGACCAGAGTTGTTCTTCAAACGCAAATTCGGGAGTTCTTGCCCCAATATTAGTGTACGGCGACCTTTCTTTGTCTAATCCAGAAACCATGCGTTCGGTTTTAAAACCTCTTAATAATGCCAGAAAACTAACACTATAATATGCAATAAAAGGCATTAAAAAAACACTTCCGAAAAAGACAAAAATGGGCATGTACCATCGTTGCTTTCCCGGTGTTGGTTTAGGTATTTTTTTTTTAAAGCTAAACCCTTCTTGGTTCGAAAACCCTTCTTGTGATTGTCCTTTTTCTACACTAGATTTATCTGGCTTTTTACCGGCTTTCATTTCCTTTGCAATTGGGTCGTCTTCCGAAACCATTTCATTTTTATTATTAATTAAATTTTCTTTCATTTTTAAAAATTCTTTATGATCTTTTTCCAAATCAGGTTTTTCACTATCATTTACTGTTTTTGACATATAATAAAAACAAATATTATAAAATAAAAAAAATAAAGTATTTTAGGAGCTAAATAAAAATAATTCTGATATATATATGAGTTTATTTAATGAATTACAAGATGGTATAATAAATAACTGGAAAACAATAATGACAATAGTGTCAACAATAGCAATCCTTTGGGTTGTATCACATATATTTGGAGATGCAAAAAGATATTATACTGAAAATTATAATGTATCTGAGAGTTTTTGCGATAAAGATTCAACATTACCACATTTACGCCCGGATGCTTTGGGATAATACAAATTTAATATTTGATTAAACATTAAATTTGTAACATATAAAATATTCGCAAATATATATATAATGTCGGATAATATATTAGATGCGATTCAAGGTCAAGTATTATTTATATGGGGGAAAGTATATTTGTTGATTTGTGTAATAAGTTTTATATTTGTAAGTTATCATTTCGGAAAAGCACTTGTTACTTACTCTCATACTGGTGAATTTCCTGATACTTTTGTTTCAAATAGAGAAAAAATGTTTGATAATAATAAGTTTCAACAAATAGTTTTTCCTAGGCTTGATGATTATGATGTAGAATTGGCAATACCACCAGGCCAAATACTTCATAGCACAGTTCAAGGAAATTGGGGGTTTTCAACCGACCCAAACGGGGATGGGTTAGCCTTGGGTGTTTATAGAGATGGTTATTCTGCCGACGGTTCAATATTTAAAGGGAAAAGTGGGAAACGATATAAAAGAATGTTAGAACAAGGTCCGTATACAATTAAATATGAAACAAGGAAAAGCTCAGAACAAGGTCACGATGTAAAAATTTACGTCAATGAAAAACTAATCCATAATTTACAAAACGAAGGGGTTTCTTCTGATAAATTAAAAGTATTGGGAACAAATTACGCTAATTATAACGATTTAACTCAAGATAAATCTCGTGGAAGAAGAAAAATAGATTATATTAAATTCATACCAAAACAGTCTAATAAAATAGAAAGTTTTACCTCAACAAGAGATTCGAAACGGGTAGAATATACTGAAAATAAACTGAAAATGTATTTTACCAATATCAAAAATGCTGAAACTGTAAATTCTAGTCCAGAAGAAATTAAAAAAATTACCAAAGAATTATTTGATGATAAATGGAAAGGCTTTGAATACGCTGGAAGTATCGGATATTATTTAATTCATAAAGAAGCAGCCTCTGGTATTCCAGCAAGTGATATAATAGAAACTCATAAAGACGATTTTTTAGCAGGTTTAGATACTGATCCATATTTTAACAAGAAATTCAACGATGAAATCGCTAAAAAAATAGCGAATACGCTTGGTTATGAGAAAAAAGAAGAATTGGCAAAAATGATGGAAAAAGCTATTTCAAAAATTAAAGCTATAACTTTCACCGTTAAACCAATAAATATTGGTGAAAATAAAGAAAGCAATTTTAAAAAAATATCTGAAAAAGTTCCATACAAAATAGAACCAAGATTTATGAAACAACAACCAAAAAATAGAGTTCCTCAAGCAGAAGTTATAAGCGCAACAAGTCAGAAAGATTTATTTTGTCCTAAAAATTGTGTAAAACCTAGTTTAATAGATGGCAATTGTGGTAAAGATATAATTAGAATGGTAGTAGAAGGACAAGATAAATTTTATAGAAAATGTAGTTATAGATGTAAAGACCGATTCGAAAAAGATTATGAAAACTATGATAAAAGCGGGCCTGGAAATCCTTATGATGTAAAAAGAGATGGGTGTCGCTATACTCAAGCACATTGCGTATCCAACTGTAATAAAGTTTTAGTTGAAGTTGACGAACAGGGACGCGATTTAAATGCTCTTGCCAATAATTATACCAGAACTAGTGAGACTGAAAAATATGCGAAATCTAGATTATTTGCCACAAAAGCAACCACTGGACTGTTTGGAGCAAACGATAATAGATTAGGTGGTTCAAAAACAGCATATAAAACAGACTATAAACCACAAGATCCAAATCCAAAACAAGGACCAATTAATTATGATGCTATTTGGGATTTCAGCGCTAAATAAGAATCCAATCGCTAGGTAAATTCATTTTGTAACATATCCATAATGTATAAAAATTACAACCCTTTTTAGGTTGTACTTTTTTACCATCTATTACTTTATAAAATTGTATTTTTTTTGAAGGCATTATAATTTGAAAATTTCCATATCTTTTTTTTACTTCTTTAAAAGTTTTAGTATGCAAATATAATGTTGGCAGCAATAAACAAAACGGTTTATCTAATAAACATAATCTTTCTATAATTCTTGTTTTTATATTCTTTTCTCCCCTTGGGGTATGATATGGTGGGTTGCTACATACCCAATCTCCTTTATTTGACGTCCAAAAATCTTCCCCGTCGGCAATTACGTCATATCCAAGCGATTTGATATACTTGGGACTTTCAATATATTCATGATTTCCCGATGTAAAACTTTCCCAACAAACTTTTTTTTTCCCGGGTAAATAATCTTTTAATAATTCTATAGCATATTGAGGCGTGTAATATTCATCATCATTGCTTTTAGGCGCACCTAGATTTATACTCATTAATATATATAATAAAAATAGTTTTATATATTATTATAAATGTTTCTTGTAAGAAAATTATTTCCACTCAAAAGTCCCAAAGTAACTCCTATTATTTTTTACGATCCTGAAGGGTCCCTCCGATTTGTAGAAGACGACTGTTCGATTTGCTTGGATAAATTAACAAAAAATCAAGCCAAATTGCCTTGCGGCCATTATTTTCATACTAACTGTATATTAGAGTGGGTTGATAAAAAAAATATGACTTGTCCTATATGTAGACAACATCTTGTTTGGTCTAAAAAACTAAAAAATATATAGAGTTTTTCTCTCCCAAATCATTTCAAATTTAAAAATATATATTAAATTTTAAAATATACATTTTTATTTATCGTCTTCTTTTACGACTACGTCTTCTCTTGTTGACACGTCTTCTCTTTTTACGAGATTTTCTTCTGGATTTTCTTCTGGATTTTCTTCTTGACTTTTTACGTCTTCTATTTCTACCACCTGGTGCGGTTCTTGTACCAGTACCGTAATCAAGTTTTCTACCCATGACATTCGAATATACCGGTTTGTTTGCTGCTATATATGTTTTCCTCGAACCCTTGATGCTGGGAGGATAGTTTCTCGCGGTCCCTGGGCGCGAAACACCTAAATTTGCCATTCCTGCAGTTATTGAACTCATTTATATAATAACTAAATATTATATATAATTAACGTCTTGTCTTCTTTTTTTTACGCATTTTTCTTTTTTTAGTTTTCTTTCTTTTTCCTCCTTTCTTTTTACGTGTTTTCTTTTTACGTTTTCTTCTTGATTTTTTACCACCTTTCTTTTTTGCTCTTTCAACTTCTAGATATTTTAATACTGAATTCTTATCATGTGCCCAAATTTTTATATTTTTAGAGTAAACATATTTACCTTGATGTTTTGGATGCTCTAGTTTTTTCCATCCGTATTTCAATAATTCATCTGGTTCATAATCAGACGAAGGTTTCGCTTGTGAAGTTGCTCCTACACTCATAGCACCACTACCATCTCCCAAAACAACTTGTTTTGATGGTGCCTTTTTTTTAGCTGGAGGTACAAATTTTGGAGGACGTTTTTCATGAAGTTTTTCTTTGTTTCCTGGGTCGTTGGTTAAATTTAAATTATATTTTATTAATTCAATATCAGCATCCAACGCCATTTTTAATATTTTAATATCCGCTCGCATCCTTTGGCTCCATTCCCTGTCAACTAAATTTTTATTGGATTCACTATCATCTGGTTCGTCTTGATAATAATGTATTTTTCCACCTTTACCTTCTTTGAACCTGCCCATTGTTTTATAATAAAATTTAGCATTTTTCTTATCATTTATAAATGCATGCATCCATTCTATATCTTCCATTCTCTTTTTAATCTCAGTTATAGTATCCAATATTTGTTTACCTCTTTTTTTATTGTGTTTAACAGTATCTCTAGCACGACCAGTATCAACAAGTAGTTGCGAATATACTTTATCGTATGTATGAAAGTCTTCAAAATTTCCATGTTTTGATACCAATGAATCATATGTTTTTACTAATTCTATCATTTCTCCATAAGTAAAATCTTTTCTTTTTCCTTTTGATTGTAGTTTTTCCCAAAATTCCTTTAAATCTAATTCTAGAACAGAAGGTTTTTTTTCTACTGGTGCTTGAGGAGGGGGAGGTGTAATTCCCATTTTTTTTAACATATCTAGACGTTTTTCTCGTTCTGTTAATCTTTTTTTTGCATTTAATAGAGGATTATCTTTTGATTTTGCATGTTGAATTTTAATATATTGATGTTCGTCATTGTCATCACTAAATTGATAATTTGGAATAAGAATTGGTTTTTTATCAATATAATTGCATAAAGCATCTTTAACATTTGGGTCACATTTATATTCTTTAAAAACATCTTCTACAACATCAACCCATTGTTGATAATTTTTTTCTGTAATTTTACTATCTGGAACTTGAGCTTTCATCATTCTCATTACTTCTTCACCTAATTTATTCCATGCTGAATGAATAACATTGTCATTCCATTTAAATTTTTTACCTTCTAAATACTTATCAACCCCGGTATCTTTATCTAATCTAAAAAGGTCATATTTAATTCCATTTTTAGATGTAATTGTATCAAATTTTGTTCCTAGTTTATCCATATAATATATAGTTAGACTAAATATTATATTAACGACGGGTTTTTCTTTTCTTTTTCCGTTTTCGTCTTGATTTTTTCTTTTTTCCACCTTTCTTTTTACGCGTTTTCTTTTTTCGCTTTCTTCTTGATTTTCTACCTCCTTTTTTACTATTTTTTTCTTTGATACTTTTAAATACTTTATCTCCTTCAGTTGTATAATTTTTAGGATTTACCTTAGATAGTTCACCGGTTCTCTTGTTTTGTTTATATCGTAACCATTTATCATTTTTCCCTTTTATATCTGTGTTACCATCTTTTAATCGTCGTGTTGTAAACTTATCACCCTTTTTAGAAGCAGAAACGGTCATTGTGGATAAAGAACCTGCTAATTCATCTACATTCGCTGTTTTTTTAGCTGCTGTTTTTTTAGCTGCTAGTTTTTTCTTTTCTTCTTCTTCTTCTTCCATTTGTGCGTATGCTTCATTCGTGTCATCATCATATGCTCGTTGGTCTTCAGAGTCAGAAAATATACCATCATCGTGGTTATGCCAGCGTTGATTTGCTTCAGCTTGACTTAAGTTTCTTCTCATATTATGTCTTTCATTTGCATCATCTATAGCAGCATTTCTCGCATGCCAAGCAGATGTATCTGGTATATGACGTTCTTTATCCGAACCGTATCCAGATGATACATAACCATCTGAAGAAAATGAACTACGACGACTTCTTACATCATCATCATCTTCTTCTGTTAGTAATTCTAATGAACTACTAGAATCTGAATTAGCCATGCTTCCGAAGGTGTTGGGAATCAAACTAATTTCTTCTGTTTTTTCGTATGTTTCGGTTTCTGGATTCCATACCATATTTTCAAGCATTTCCATGTGTTCATCCAAATCTTCATCATTAACTTCTATATTGGTTAAACCTAAAATTTTCATCGCTTCTTTTGCTTTTTTCGAGGACATTAATTATATAATATATAGTTAGACTAAATATTATATTAACGGCGGGTTTTTTTCCTCTTTCTACGAGTTCTTCTTTTTTTGCGTGAATTTTTCTTACGTTTTCCTCCACTACGCGTTTTTTTACGTGTATTTTTCTTGCGTTTGCGGCGTTTTCTGCCACCTAAGTATCTTGGTTCTGGTCTGTGGATCAGTGCCAAAGCAGCTTGTTTGCTAGCTTTTATGCCAGTTTCTGGCTTTCCAGGATAACTGTTTGGATAACTTAGAGGACTTCTTCTGGTATGTATCAAATCATTTGGTGGTACTTGCTGTCCTCGATAGTTCAATAATGTAGGGGGATTATAGGCATCTCGTGTGTCACCTTGTGGTGACAATCCCTCTGTACGTCTAGTGGTAGGCGTATTGATTGTAACCGACCCATCTTCATTTGGAGTAAAATATTGAGGATTTGAAACAGTAATAGGGCTTAATACTAGGGGGTTATTGCGGAGGGTGTTCGTTGCGACGGAATGCCTAAGTTCCGTTTCTAATTCCGGTGCTAAATGTTTCCTTCCACGTATAGGGAAAGGATTTGCTACACTTGTAAATGGTCCGACGCGCTGGTTGTGCTGTGACCATGTCCGGTTTTTTTCTCTTTTTTCTCTTTTTTTGGTTTTATTGGGTTTACTTTTTTTGGGAGGCATATCTATATAATATATAGTTAGACTAAAATTATATTAACGCGCCATCATTAATCCTACCCTTCCGGATTTGATGACAAGAACATTATAACGTTCTTCGAATATTCTTAAATCATAATTGTATGTATTTAATGAACCAGTTGATTTACGGAAACCAATCGGATTAGAACTAGTATCGCAAATAAAATCAACAATAGCACCTTCAGGATTAAAAGGTGGTTCGATAGTATTGAATTCAATATCAATGGAACCGAATTTATTTACATTCATGGCACCGGATGGTTGATAATGTTTTTTTTCACTATTTAAACCAAAATTATAACAATATAATCCATCTTTTGCCCCGCCTACTGAGCGAACATATTTTTCAATATAATTATAAACACCAGAATCTAATAAATTTTCCCTATAAACGCCTCCCATAATTAAAGCGAAATCTGATAAAATATGTTTTTGATTATAAGGATATTCGCCAATAGCACCAGTAATATGGAAATTATTTGGATTAGGAATTTCATTTCCTGCTAATAAGGGAAGTTCATCTGAAATTTGTTGTGGAACAACATTGTTGTAAGCCCAATTGGAATAATTAGACCATTCATTTCTAAATTTAGCATCGCTTCTTCGATATCGGAACATTAAACCAGAAACTAAGTCCCGACTTTCGAGATTTAAAACTTTTGAACCGGATTGTCCTAAGAAATCAAATGTATGAACTTGTTTAATTAATATGTTATGTGGCTGAGCGGCCATCATTTGTCTTTCAGCTTGATCTAAAAAGATATAAGTGGATATTAAATGAACGTCGCTATTCCAATCGTTTCTGGTTGTATTATAAAATTCGTGTGACGCGGCTACATCTTGTGGAGGTTGTAAGAATCTCCATAATTGATTATTGATTTCGTTGGGATTGGGTTGAATTCGATAACTAATACAAGAATCATCTTGAATATCATTAATATTATTAATGCTATATAATTCATATGTAGGTCTAAAAGTTAAGCGAATAGAAATTTCGGAATATTGTAAAGCAACCAAAGGCAATGATAATTTGCTTGATTGACAAAAAAAAGAATCTAAAGGAACATATAATTTTCTAGAGCGAATGGACGGCTCGACCCCTGATTCATCCATATACATTGAATTTGGATAAACATTGACATTACCATTTGAATTTCCTGGGTCATATATTTCTGGTATATTTCCAGTCATTCTGTTCCATAGGTTTTTTTTAGCCAAAGACAGATCTCTTTCTTTTAAACAAGAAATATATTCGCCAGAATATCTCGCTAAAGTGATGCCGCCACTATAAATTTCTACTTCTGAAATCATATTGGTTCCGATTTCTTCTATCCATCTAAATTCATAGGGAACTAAATTTCGTCCGATTTCAGCTGTGCCATCATATACAAGGGGGCTATATATATGAGGAAGAGTAACAACCACATATGTATCGTGTAACATTTCAGCATATCTTGGTATTTTAAAATCTAATACGGTTGGTGTAGTAAAATTCAGAACACGATTGCCTTCAAAATCTATACGGAATCTTTGTAATCCAAAATTAGTATGTTTTGCATATACGGCTTTAAAAAAAGTTTTTTTTGGATTACCGTTTAAAATAATATTTTCATTGCCTTGAGCTGTTAAATTCATTAATCCACCAGTCATAATATAAATAATATATATTATTTATTTATATAATAATATATATATTATGAGTTTTAAAGATATATTCGATAATTTATTATCAAAAAGAAATATCTATATTATTGGTTGGACCTTGTTTATAGCGTCATTGATTGCGGTTGTGACATATATAGCAAGAACAAAATTGTATGCACCAGATGGTGAGATCGATAGACTTGCCAAATATTTAAAAAGCCAATCAATACAAGTTCAATCGGCAGTGACTACAAAAGAGATCAATACTTACGCTTTAGTGGATTTTCATATTGCTGGAAGCTATAATACTTGCTGTAGTATCAACACAAAAGATAATGAAGTAAGTTTAGAACCATTAAAAATGGTATTAAAAAGAGGAATAAGAGTAGTCGATTTTGAAATATATATGCTTCCCAATAGGTCGGTTGTAATAGCAAGCGGGCACAACCCATTAAAAATAACGACTCAATCTGAATGCTATGATACTACAATAACTCAAAAAGGAAGTTATAATCATGTAAATATAACACAAGCATTTAACATGATAAATGCGTACGGGTTTTCAGTAGCACCAAATAGTTTAGATCCGATATTTATAAATTTGAGAATAAAAACTAAAGAACCAGCAGTATTTGATGTATTAAAAAAGGAATTACATAAAGCATTTAGTAATCGATTGTTGCCATCAATATACGCACAAGAAGGCAAACTGGTGAAACCACAAAGGAAAAAAATAGAATTAATGCCATTGAAAGATTTGAAAGGGAAAGTTGTTATAATGGTTGAAGATTTTTGTGAAAATTATAAAGATAATAACGAATTTTATCAATTGGTAAATTTATCAGTTTCAGGAAATTTACGTAAAGAAACAAGTGATGGGGTAAAAACACGCAAAGGGCAAGATTACACTGAAAAAAATAAAGACAAACTTGCGCTGGTTGTTCCCGACGATACTCATCCGGCGACACAGTTAAGTTCGTCAGCTTGTCGGGCATTTGGAGTCCAATTTATAATGATGAATTATGGTTTAGCGGTTGATTCGTTAAAAGACCATATGAAATTTTTTAGAGAAAAAGGGACACAAATTGTATTAAAAGAGAAAGATATGCGACGCATACGAACAACTACTAAGAAACCAATACAAATTAATAAAACAGGGGAAGGATTAAATAAAACAAAGAAACGTGTAGATCCAACTACTGGAAAATCTTATACGTTTTAATTTTTATATGTATTTATTATATATATATGAATTCTAATGATAAATTAACATTCGAAGAAAAAGAATTATCAATATTAAGAGATGCGGTAGATAGAATAACATCAAAACAAGGTAGACAAACAATGAATTCTCCAGAAGTAATTAACATAATAGAAATAGTAGAAAATTTTTTAAGGGATACAAAAAGAATATGTTATGGTGGAACAGCAATAAATAATTTATTACCAAGAAATGACCAATTTTACAATAAAGAAATTGAATTGCCTGATTATGATTTTTATTCACCAGAACCTTTAAAAGATGCGAAAATTTTAGCAGATATATATTACGATAAAGGATATACTGAAGTAGAGGCCAAATCTGGCATGCACGCAGGAACATTCAAAGTATTTGTAAATTATATTCCGGTCGCAGATATAACATATTTACCGAAAGAGTTGTATGATAGAATAATGAAAGATTCCAGCAAAGTAAATGGAATATATTATTGTGCGATCAACTATTTGCGAATGTCAATGTATCTTGAATTATCTAGACCAGATGGGGATGTAAGTCGTTGGGAAAAAGTATTAAAAAGATTATCTCTTTTTAATAAACATTATCCATTGCGAGGTAAAAAATGCAATATAGATGAAATACAACGATTATTTGAATATGGACTAAAGAAAACTATAATGAAAGGAGGAAATGTAACACAAGAAGATATATTTATTAATAATATTGAAGAAAGAATCTTTATAACAACTAAGAATTCATTGATAAACCAAAATTGCGTATTTTTTGGAGCATACGCAAATAGATTATATCTTAAAAATATAAATACCATATCAAAAAAATCTATTCCAAAAATTCCAGACTTCGATGTTCTTTCCGAAGAACCAGAAACTACCGCGCGTATTTTAAAAGAACAATTAAGTTCAATTGGTGTTAAAGATATTAAGATAATAAAACACGATGGAATCGGGGAAATAATAGCACCTCATTATGAAATTAAAATAGGACCGGAGAGTATTGTTTTTATATATAAACCACTTGCGTGTCATAGTTATAATGAATTAGATATTAAAGGAAAAACCATCAGGATTGCGACACTAGATACGATGCTTAGTTTTTATTTAGCCTTCTTATATGGAGGTAGGAAATACTATAATATCGAACGTATTACTTGTATGAGCGAATTTCTATATAGAGTTCAAGAAAAGAATAGATTACAGCAAAAAGGACTGTTAAAACGATTTAGTATTAATTGTTATGGCAAGCAACACAGCATGGAAGATATTAAATCCGAAAAAACTAAAAATTTCAACCGATTAAAGGGAGAAAGAGGAAGTAAAGAATGGAATTGGTATTTTTTAAGATATGTTCCACACGAAGAAAACGAACACAAATTTGAGAAGAAAGACAAAAAAAAGAAAAATGTAAAAAAAAAGAAAAGAAAAAAGAAAACAAAAAAAGGAAAAAAATCAAAAAAGCAAAAAAATGTAAAAAGGAAAACAAAAAAAAGAAAAAAATCGAATATCTTTGGAATTCAATTTAAATAATCAGGAATAATATTATAATTATTAGATTTAAAATATAATAATTATAATCCCTCGCATTTTTGTACCCCTTGAAAAAATGTAACATAGCTAAAACGCGAACCATATTCTTTTTTCTTTTTTATTAAGTATGATACGCAACCTATTATTAAAACACCAACGCTAATATAATTTGCATACATTTGATATTTTTTTGATTGATTTTTTAATATTTGATACTCGTTTATTGTTTTGTCATCACCATTGGCATCTTTTTTAGTTTGTTGTAATTTATTTATATTGTAATCCAAATGGCTTACATAATTACCAATTACATAACTAAGACATAACAAACCAAACGAGATCATTGTAAAGAAAAAATCCATTTTTGTAAATAAAACAAACGCAACATATAAGAAAAATGATTGTTGCAATTGAACGATTGGATGAATTGGAGGAGCATCGCCGCTTTCCGATATATCAAGTGTAAAATATATCAAAGCAAATAATATAATGTGTTTGGTTGTCATATTTTGAAATGCTTTTTGTGTTCCGCATCCTAACGTTTTCGATGTAAATCCACCTGATATTGATAATAATAATAAAAATAAAGCTTTGATAAATACGTGACTATTGTTGTTATCATTAAATCTCCAAAACATGATTTCTTGCTTTCCGACACCCTTTGAAGAGACCACTTGTTGTTCTTGTCGTTGTAGTTGTCGTTCTATATCGAATCTATCCATATACATATTATAAACATTTTATTAGTAAAAAATCTGTCACACATTCTTTTATAAATGAATGTGCTATTTTATATATTACTATATCTTTGATAAATGGTTTCAAATATTTATTAATAATTAAAATATATTTCATAAAAATTACACAGGTTATAAAAAAAAGTTCTTTGGATCTCAATATAAAATAATCAGTAGAGCTCCAATTTTCAATATAACTACATAAAAAACCCTTCTGATTTTTTAATATAAAATTATGGGCGTCTAATGCTCCTTCTAATAATCTACCATACGCATTATGTTCTTTTTTTACAACAAGGTACCTGTTCCAAATAGTATTATTTAAATATAAGGTGTATTTTTTACCATTCGGTTCTCCTATATCTCTAAAAACATAAGGTGTTCCACCATCTAAATATTTTGTATTATCAAATTCTCTATAACAATTTTTAGTAGTAATAAAAGGCAAATGAGAAGATTTAATTAAAGCGTGTTCTAAATCTTTTTTATTGTTAAATTTACTTTGTATAATTCTTTCACCAGCATCAGTATGATATGTAATATATAATCTACCGTCTTTAAATGTATCAAACGTTTCATCATCCAAATCATTTATGTAGTCTTTAATAATATCATCTATAACAGAAAAATTGAAATCGTTTCTAAATGAATTTCTTAATTTAGAAAAGCATTTAGGTAGCGTATCTAATTTATCCATCAAATATAAAAAAGAAATTAAAGCACCGACGCTGGCACCAGATAATTTATTAACTTTTAAATAGTGCTTTTTTTCAAGTTGTTTTACTAATATTAATGCACCTCCAGAATATATACCATTAAAAGCACCACCTTCCAATACAACATTATAAATGAGAGGTTCTTTATTTTTAGGATAATTCTCAGCTAAATTATTTATTAATTCCATTGAAATATTATTACAGAATTGATTTTTTAAATATACGCGTATTATATATATATGACAAAAGATCTTATAAATAAAATTGAAGAATATACAAATTATATAGATAAAATACCAAAGAAAGACCAAGAGACATTTAAAAATTTATATGAAACCTTAATAAATGTTTTGAAAAAAACAAATTCTATGTCAGGGGGTGCCCCCAGAAAGTGTCAGCGATGTATACTCGACCAAGATGGTAAATGCATTGTGTGTAAGAAGAAGCCAGGACAAAGAGCGAGAAGGTCAAGTTCTAGGCGCCGTCTAAATACAAAATTAGGTAAAATGGGGAAAAGAATTGGAGCAACAGAAAGCCTCATACAAGGAGCTCAACAATTAGCAGAAGACCTAGACGAATCCGTTCCGGGTGATAGTGAAGGTTTATATCAACTTGCTCAAAGAATATTTGGTCAAGCAACTAATGAATTAAGACAAAGCTCTAATTTTCAAAATAAAGATAGGGAATTATGGTTTTATAATTTATATTTATATGTTATTATACCCTTTTCTTGTTTATTATGTACTAGTGTTCAAGGATACCTTTGGTATGATTTTATAAGTACCTTTATTTGGATAATAGAAGAAAATACTGCTGCGGTTGAGTATCAATCCGGAGTTGAAGCGCATAGAACAGAAGCCTTATCCCAAGAAAGCATATCGCACGCTTTCCGAACAGGAGTAGAAAATTTTAGACTGGCTAATGCAGCAGAACAACAACAACAAAGAATAACGTGGTTACAAACAATTAGAAATTATTTACCAGGTGCAACAGATACACAAATCGCAACAATAGAAGCAGAAACGGTAGCACCACCTCCAGCACCTGAAACTTCTTCAAGATCTTTCAGACAATGGGGACATGAGGTCACGCACTCAATGAAAAATTGGTTTATAAATAAAAACCATGACGTTCAAAATAATTTCGTAGTTCAATTAATGGCGCAATTTGGACATTTAGCTAGATCAACCGGTAATTTTATTTATATATTCCCATTAGTTTCATCGATATATGTAATAAAAAAACATATTGATTGGGCTAGGAGGGTTATGAAAGAGCACCCTACATATATTGAAATAGGCGATCCACCAAGAAAAGGACCACGGAAAGACCCAAGAGATCCGAAAGGAGATGGTTCAGGAAGTTCTACAGGAAGTTCTACAATAATAACCACCGGTGGTAAACGCCGAAGAAGGACGCGTAAAAAAAGAGGTGGTGATAAATGGGAAAGTGCAAGAAAACAAGAGAAAAAAAAATATTGTAAGAAATATTATAAAGGTAAATATGGAATAAATAAAAAAAGGTGTAAAAAGGACCCTATGTGTAAATACGTAGATATGGGTAGTGGCGGAGAGTGGTGTTATACTAAAAAAAAGAAATATAAAAAGAAAAAGAGAAAAACACGTAGAAAAAAAAGAAAAACAAAAAGAAGACGCTAATCAAGAGAGAAAGAAGTATTGCACCAACATTTGGTGGATGCATTTTATCAAAAATAATTTTAGATATATAAATTTAAAATTATTTAGTTTTGGGAGAGAAAAATATGAAATAAAGGACAATTGAAACTAAGTTAAAGATTATTTCCCTTAACTATGAAATGTCAGTCGTGGCGATAATAATTGTTGCAATGATGTTAATGTTTGTGGGTATAATGGTAACTGCCTCATTTTATGCCAACGGTAGATCGTCGAGCTTAATTTATCCTCAATAATCCATATCCGTCATATAATTAATTGCTTTATTAAAACCGAAATAAGTTGCGCCAAACATAACCGTAGTTGCGACATATCCAGTAAGAGTATAATTGCCATCAGTAGAAAATAAAGTAGGGACTTGTTTTAAAAGTAGCTTTTTAACAAAAGGCATTTGGAATAAGAAAAATAATACCATAACCATTATAGGCCCTTGTAATTCATCGTATAACATATCCATTCTATCTCTTTTATTTTCATGTTGTCTATTCTGCTGCATCATGGAATGCAACGTGTCTTCGTCGCCGATATAATCATCCATTTCATCCTGTTCGGGAATATAATTGGGGCGAATTTGGTCTTGAGAATTAAATTGTTCGGTTGTTTGCGGAATATCTCTATTTTGTAAATTAGTATTTTGTTGTGGAACCATTGAAGGCGCCATTTGTTGTTGTGGAACCATTGTATTCTGAGGAGCTTGATTGTTGGGGATTGGGGCAAATGCTTGTTGTTGAACGGGTTGTTGATGTTCTTTAACATTCATAACAACGTTGTTTTGACTATGTTGATTTGGTAATTCAGAAATATTGGTAGTCGATGACATATATATCATTATAAATATTGGTAAAATCATTAATTTACGCAAAAGGAATAATTTTTCTTTTATCGTCGCATTTGGTTATATTTGGATTATAAGTATAACATTTATTTTCGTATTTAAATATTTTCCCTTTTATTTTATCAATCGAAGGCCCTTGAAATTTCATACAATTTCTGTCATTGCAAACTTTTCTAAATAATGTAGCAAGTCCTAATCCTAAAATAATAGACATCACAATAGAACCAAAATCACTGTAAATAAGTCGTCTAATATACATATATAATGTGGCAATATAATTTAAATTTATTGTACTTCGTAAGACTGAATTTTACTTTCATCACTAGGGCATTTAACTTCTTGTGAAGAAAATTGGAAACAGTTGTCGGCGTGATCTTTATATAAGAGTTGGTCGATGTTATTAGGATTTGGATAAACAATTATTTTTTGGGTATTTGGTATAGTAATATAAGTAACAAATACACCTATAGCTAAAGATATGATAAATATAGGTAAATTAATGGTATTGAATAAATTCATATATATATTATATAAATTTATTATAACTTTAATTATCATCTATTTCAAGGTTATTATAAGAAAGTTTTTCTTTAATTAATATGTGTGTTACTTCAACTTCGCCCCTAAGCATTTTTTTAACATGATTTTCAACTTCAATGTTTCCTAATTTATATTCTATTTCGCGTTTTTGATCGATGGAATCTTTTATTTTCATATATTTTTCCATAGCAGCATCTAAAACGGAAGTTTCGGTAGTATCTTTTTTAAAATCTTGTATTAAATTTTTGAATTTATATTTTTCTTCATTAATATTTTTGGTATATTTTTCAACAATATCATTTAAATTAGAATTTTCTTGTTCGCCATTGACATCTACGGTAAAAATGATTTTTTTCTTTTGTATGGATATGATTTTTTTAAGTTTTTGTTGATTAAAAGAAAGTTGTTCTTTTAGTTGTTCGAATTCTCTCAAAACAACATCTTCATTGTCTAATTTATATAATAAATTTAATTTCCATCGGATAATTTCTTTTTTAATAAATTCAATCTTATTTCTTAATTTTTTTTTAATTTCGTCGAATTGGTATACGGTAGGCAAGGGTATAGACATTTCCTCGCTACATTTGGACTTGTCTTCAGTGTTACAAGTTGCTTCTAAAACTCTATTTTTAACAGAAAAAGTCATTGATTGATTACTTGTTATTTTTTTAACTTCCTTTTTGATATTGCTAGTTAGTTTGAAATTGGGTTTATATTCTTCGTCTTTTGGGTAAGGCCAATTATCATCTTTTCGTTTTTTATCTAAAATCTTCTTATCAATCTTTTCTTGATACTCGTTTTCATTTTTATAATATTTATTGTATTTCTCCAAAATAGTGGGCATTTATATACTAAGTATTATAAAAATTTTTATGCAGCAGTTCAAAATCACTTTCAAATTGTGGTAATTTTGTAATCATGGTATCGTACTCTTTTTTAGATTTTTCTTGTAAAATTTTAACTTTGTTTAACAGGTAGTCTTTTTTCAAAATTTCATTTTTTTTCACCTCATCGATCGATGGTTTATTTTTTTTCCTAAAAGATAGAATACCATAGACGATTATAATAAACATGATTAACAATGAAAAATTGAATAGCAAAGTATTTGTACGATTTCTTTCAATATTAACGTTTTTTAAAGTTTCACTAAAAAAATATTTAGTCCCGGGTTCAATCAAACTTGGCATTCTTAAATAATAAAGCTAAAAAATCAAAAAAAATTATACATATTAAGTATAAATGAGCGCGAAAAAAAACAATGAAGAAAGGCCACAACCAAGTTCGGGTATTCTATTAACTATGTTTTCCGCATTATTACTTATTTATTTTATAATGCGCTTTGTATTAGCAGATAGATTTGGAGTAAGAAATGGGTTATTGGTTATGCCATTAACAGTAGCTTTAGTAGTATTTACATTTATACTTCAAATCAATTCAAATGTTAAATTATCAATATCACATTGCGGAGAGTCGCAAATGGGACCTGTAGTAGGATATACAGTAATGTCAAATGTAATGTATATGGGCATATTAATATTGTTATTATTCTTTTTTCCTGGATTTAAGTCGCCGTTTTCAAATACATTTGGGTACATGGTGGTTGCTTTACAAGCAAAATCGGCAATGAATAAAGTATTAATACCAATGGGCGATAATACAAATTCTTTATTGAAAGAAGTATATCAAGATAAATCGTCATTTATAAATCTTTTAACACCGAATAAAGAAGGATTTGATGGCGTATTAGAAAAAATTGCGGGAAATGGAAATATGCTGAGAAGCGATTGGGATTCGAATAAAGGGAAATTATGGAATTTAGTAGTAATTAAAGATTATATAGGAACCGCTTGCTGGTTAGTATTGGGCATGGCATTAACCATATCTTCAACATTCAATTCGATATTGGGAATAGAAAATTGCATAAATTCTGATAAATATCGAGATAAAGCAGCAGGGAGAGTAAAAGATGAATTAAGAAAAGCAAAAGAAATGAAAAAAAGAGGACTTAAATAATTAAAATTTATTTAATATTATAAATTTTAATAGAATTTAGGATAAGTTAAATACCACAATACAAATAAATAACTAAAAATACCCAAAATCATACTTAATAACCAAATTGGTAATATAGTTTTATTTTTAGTTCCAATGCCAAATTGTCGAAGTTTTCCCTTATTATATAAAAAATTAGGTTCTTTAAGTTGTATGCCAATAAAACATAAACTAAAAATAAGAATAGAAACAGATGTTAAATTTTGTCGAATGTAAGAACGATAGTTCATAATGAATTATATAAATATTTATATTTTTTTTTTCAACTAAATTACTTTATAGATAAATTATCAGGCAATTTGACATTTTTCATAATATCGCTTGATAAGAATGTATTGAGTATTTTATAAATATCGGATGAACTTTTCATTGAATTATGACTAAATGTTAAATACGGTTTTGTTTTCATCAGCTTGTTTTTAAATAGACCGTTAGTTACATTACGTCGTTGGTTCATAGTATTTACGGTAAAACAGATAGATATATCACCAGGTATTAAATCATTTGCGTATAAAATAGCTAACTCATTATTAGCAATTTCTAGCAAAGGTGCTATTTTTAAATGTTCTTGTAATTCCATATTTAAATTATTCATATATAAATAATTTAAATTCAATTAATATCCCCCCATACCCATGTCATATTGTTCCAAATCATCTTGGTCTTCATCTTCGCCAAATACCAATCTTGTATCATATTCGGCATTAATAAGTTGTTGTGATTCTCTCTCTCTCAATAGTTTATCAACCTCTTCTGATAAATCTAAAGCTTGAACTCTATCCATCGAAACATTATCTTCTTTTCCTGCTTGAAATTCTAACAAAGTTCGTCTTTCTAGATTTGCCATTTGTTGTTCTGTATATTCCTGGTCGTATTGGAAAATAGCCTTTGTAGCACCAACACTCCATTCTCCTAATTTATGTTTTTGTTTTAAATGTTCTACGTCCTTTTCATCGTCGGTTAAGGTTGCATATTTTGAAGTAACTTCGGCTCTTTCATATTCAATCTCTTTTTTAACTTTTTCCATTATTTGAAATCTATTTAAGAATAAATTTGATTTATAAGATTTAATGATATTCAAGTAAACAATCATTAGTTCTGTAACTTTATTTTGTAAATATGCTTTTTTCCCCAATGCTTTGCCTGTTTCAATACGGTTCATATTTTCTACAATACCAAATTTACGTTCAATAATAGTTGTATAAGAATTCAAAATTGATAAAAACATATAATACGATAATTTTTGTATAACAGGACCGTCAAAAATGGTTTTCATCTCGCCCAATCTTGAAAAGAATGGAATATTTTCAAATATAGTTATGGCATCTACGTTTTCTTTAACTACAGATTTCAATATCTCATTTAATTCATCATCAGCGCGGAATTGATTTAAACCTTCCAATTCTTTAAAAAGAGAGTTTTCAAGTGATTTAAAATGACTTTGAGAAAATTCCCATCTAAGAGGACATTCTATTTTTGAAGATTTTTTCTTTGTTTGTATTAAATTTATAGGAAAATCATTTGCTATTTGTTTTGAAATCATTAACAAAAACCGGTATAAAAAATGAGAATTTTCATCTTCTTTTGAAATATATTTAACCCCACCTTTTTTAACATCATCCAATGGTATATCTTTAACATTTTTTAAATTTCTTAGTATTTTTTTTTGAGGATTTGATTTGCGTTTATTACTTAAAAAGGAATTTAAATTACTTAATAATTTATCAGTTTCACTATCTAATTTTGAAAGAAGTTCTGTAACAACTACATCGGTTTTTTCACCGTATGAAATATCATACCTATCTAACAAACTATTTAATTCAGTGTAAATATCTTTTATGGAAAAATTATCTTTGAAAGTATTTGTAATTTTTTCAAATTGAATTTTCGTAGAAATTATTTCTTTTTTCTCAATATGTTGCAGATTATTTCTACCAAGTATTGTTAATAAATTATTCAACGATGTCCTATTATAATTATGATTTTCAGATTTAAGAATATCGATTTTTTCTTCAAGTGATTGCAAAGGTTTAAACTCGCTTATGTTGGTATGACACAAATCTCTTAATTCTTCTGATAAAATAGTATTGCTGTTAAATTTGCAGTATTTTATAAAGGCAAGATAAATTGTATTTTCAGTAAAATCTTTTGTCATAGTTAATTTGACAGGTCTGGTATTTTCCGGAGAATATAACAATTGCACTTTCAATAGTTTTTTATAATTATTATAAATATTAGATAATTTAAATACTTCTTCATTATGATTTTTTATATCTTGATTTTTTTGATTATCGATAAAATATTTATACGGCGAATCATTTGTCTCGTTACAGCAAGCATTTTCTAAAAAAACGGTAGAACCATCTTGACTTTTCAAAAACAAGGAATCAACAGGCCTTTCACTTATAATTCTCTGTATATCTTCCTGGACGCTTAAAGAAAAAGTTCGAATTTTGGATATTAGAGTTAGAATATAGTTGTTATTTTCTTCTAGATTTTTATCGGAAAATGATTTCATTAATATATTTTCAAAATCTTTATTAGGACTTATTAATTTTTCAATATTAAATTCTACCAATGGCGGAAGAAATGTAGTCCAGTTTTTATAATCAAAATGCATTTCCTGTTCTATTTGATATACATTATCTTGTAAAAATTCTATTTTTGATTGTAATTTATCTTTTATTGCTGGAATAGAAAGGATTTTGTCAGATATAAAAGATTTTAAAATTTTCACGTGTTTTAATTCGTTTTCTAGTTTTTTCTTTTCCTTATATTTTGGAAGTAATACAAATGGGAATTCTGCCTTTTTATTTGGCCCTCGTAAAATAATACATACGCAAATTAAATAGTGTAAAAAATCATTGCCTTTATCTAATGGAAACCCTTTAAAACTTTCAACACATTTTGAAAATCCGGTCCCCCTATTAATATGTGGAATTTGGGTTTGAATCGCAACGGCATACATTCCTAATAAAGAATATAAGAAAAATTCTCCTTTGTATTTTTTATATGTTTTCAAATCAGGATTTACTTTTAATTGTTTTTCATAACCAGACGCGCTTGTCAATTTTTTATCCATCAAATCTATTACATAATTTTCTATAAATTGATGACTTGGTGATGTATTTATACCCAAATGCATATCCAACGCGGGTATAACTTTTTTCATATATTCTACAAATACATTGAGTGCTTCTTCTTTTTTATCTACTCTTTCTTCTGTTTCAAAATCAATTGTATCAATTCTGCCTTCTAGTAATTTTTGTCTTTCTTCTTCCATTTTTTTTTCACTAGATGTATCTAATACTCCTCTGCTTATTTTTTTAGCACCTGATTTTTCAAACCCTTCGTCAGTAGAATATTCTATTTTACATATTTCATATCCACTATATTTATCAATAATTTTATCACCGTCGTCACTGATTTTACCTCGCTCCTTTTTTATTTGCTCTAATGTGTAAATATATAAATCAATGTTGGTGTTGAAACTTACTGCTAATTCGTACATAAATGTTGGTAATAATTTCACACTTTTATCGGTTGTGATATTGCAATAATACCAATTGGTGTCATCCCCGCTTTCTAAATTAGCTTCTCTACAATGTTTTTCTTTAAATTTAATAATTCTTTCAAATTTTTGAACTATATCTTGTGTAGATAATACTTGGTCTCGTAAATCTATATTTGGAGAACGAATTAAATCCAACGAGTTAAATAACATAGCAATATCGTGTTTATATTTATCAAATTTATAAGTATTTTTTTCAATATAGTTTTTCAATATGATAATTCTTTTTAAATCTTTTTGCAGGTCTGATTTGATTAACATTTTCATTTCATCTGTATTTTTAACAAGTTCATTTTGAACCTTATTCAACATATCTTTCATCAAATCTAATTGTGCTTCCTCTTGTGATTTGGCAATACTCGTACATTTATCTTTAATTTTGATACAACTGTTTTTAGTATTACAAAAATTAATTTCTTCTGGCGATAACCCGGACAATTCTTCGTCCATTTGCCATACACCGTCTTGTCGCACATAATATCTGAAATCACCCGTTCCATCATCTAAAACCGCATAATGTCCGTTTTTTATTTTTTTCTTACCAGCTATCATACTTTCGGCTTGTAAAATGGCATCGTCTTCTGGTACTTCTATTTCAGTAATTAAATGATTGATTAACATCTTGCGTTGTTGTTGTTTATCAGAAATAGTATTAATATGATTTAATTCATTATAAATATCATATCGCGTTTCATCATAAGTTGTATCGAAATATGCTTCATATTCTTCATCCATCAAATTTTCGATATTAGCATATCGTTTTGATAAAACTTTGGGACCACATTCATCGGCAGGATAATTTATTAAATTCATATCAACTGCTTCAATTTTAGTTTTTAATTCAGCAACAACATCTTCAATATTAATGTCATTAGAGAGGTTTAATTGTGAAAAAACACAAGCATCATATAAATATCTAGAATTATCTAGATTTAAAGTTTTATACAAATATTCACTCGGTTGGTCTGTTTTTTTTATATCATAAGCATTCTTAACAGATTTATCAAGAATTACTTGTTGTTGTTGTTGAGGTTCGGAATAATCCGCGGTTGGCGAGTATTCTACATCATCTAAATCGGGTATAATATCTAATAATTCAGATTGTGATATATAACTATCTGGTAAGTTTTGTAAATATTCGTTGCAATTTTTAATTAACATTGATTTGGTTTTCCTATAATAATTAATTTCATTTTCTATAATTTCAGTAATTTTTTGATATTGTTGGAATGTAATGTGGTTATTTGTTATAAAAAAGGGCTGCAATTTGAAAAGTAATCTTTCATATGAGACACATCCATCAAAGTTCATCGATTCTAATAATTCTTTTATTTGAGGAAAAATAGAGTTTAATAAATCGGTAAAGTTTTGTTCTTTATTACGGTCTTCATATGACAAGTGTTCATCAAAATAAATCAATTTTATATTTTTTAAAAAATTCTCATTTGATTTTTGTAATATCGGGTCTGCTTTGAATTCATTTGTTTTTATAAAATTTGTATCAATAAATTTTTCTTTGTATAAAAAATCAAAAAACCTAAAAGGCGTTAAATTCAAATTTGCTTTTTTTAAAATGCTAGTTTGTTTAAAAGTAGATTGTGAATAATTTACGTGAGAATATGGAAAAATCATAAACCCGTGAATAGGAACAGTTTGTCCTTTTTTTAACAAAACAATTTCATTAATATCTTTTTGAATATGATTTAATCGGTTGAATTGGGTATTATAAACACTTGTATTGAATCGGCCTTTTTGAATGTTATTATTATTATCGATTGAACTAGAATATACATCATCCAAATTGTCAACATATGTAAAAAGATTTGTTTTGGCTTTTTTACTATTATCGCCGTCGATAAGAGACACGATATTACGATTATCGTCGGGGTTAGTAAAATTGGGTTTAAATGTTGAATTAGTTAAATAATCATATTTATTTATACCTTCAACTATATTACGTTTTAAATACGATTGTTGTATATCATAATCATCTTGAAACGAAATACTGTTTTTTGGAATAATATCGTTCTCAATAGTTTCATCACTTAATTTTTTATCAAAATATATGTTTTGTTTATTTTTGACGATGGGAATTACCCAATTAATATTCTTAGACAAACTTTTAAGTTGTTCTACAATAGGTCTATATTCGTGTCCGAATTTTTTTGAAGAATTGCTATTACCCAAAGGGTCAAAGTTTGAAAAGTTATTTCTTAATTCTTTGTATCTGTTTATAATTATATTAACTTGTTCGAGTCTTTTGGGAGTTCTATCATTTGATTTTATAGTAGAAAGTAAGTTATTTAATAAATCATCTGTTTGGTCGGTGATGTCATAAATTTTTTCAGTTTCTGCCTTTTCAATTGATTCTACAATTGTTTCTTCTAAAATACGAAATTCAATGTTATTGGCTTGTATTATAAATTCTTTTTGTTTTTCCCGTATGCCTTCAGAATCAATAACTGGTTCATCGAAATCGACGTTGTCTATATCAAAATCATCCTCTTGTGTTATTTCAGATATACTAGATACGCTTGTTGAAATATTTGGTTTAGATAATTTATAAAATTTAACTGGCATATCGAGGGGAATTCCTTTGTATTCAAAATCAATATATATTATATCTTTTTCTTCTTTTTCATCATTTAAAATGGAAAATTCAATTTGATCTTCATCTAAATTAGTTATTTCTCCATTATATATCGCAGGTAATCCATTTTCGCCGCGAGGGTTATATTCGATACTCCACCATGTTCCAAGGGTCATACCATTAAGTTTTGCGTATCCGCTTTCAAGAGGTTCTTTTATAGTAACAATATATTGGATACTTTTTTCACTTAATTCGCCATTTATAATACTTAATTTATGGGTTGTATAACTTTCATCAATAATTTTCATTAAATCATTATCTAAATAATCTATTAAAAATAATTTTTTATGGAATCTTTCATCAGACGGTGCAACGATTTGTATAATCATACCCAAAGCAGGTTCAAATTCGCTGAGTTCTTCTTTTATATTTTCACTTGCCATTATATCTTATACTAATATCAGAAATTATATTCTAAATGAAAATACATTAATAATAATAGTTTAAAAAGATATTAATATTATTATCAAATGAGTTATGAATTGCGAAAATATGCAGATTTAAAATTAGCTATAAGCGATAAATCATATGCCGAAGAAAGGGGGTTTATAGTAAAACATTATGGACCATATCATATTATCAAATATAATAGAAATAATTTAAACAAAGATACGGAAAAAACAGTAGGGAGGTTTAGGTCGGTATTGGTAAATGACGAAGGTAGAGTTGTAAGTTATGCCCCGCCAAAAAGCATATCAATGAATGTGGATGAATTAGAAAAACGGTATGATGTGAAAGAATGTTTTATTGAAGAAATTTGCGAAGGAACGATGATAAATTTGTATTGGGACCAAATTGCGGATGATTGGGAAATTTTGACAAGAAGCAACATTGGAGCAAGATGTAAATTTAATCAAGACCACGACACGACATTCAGATATATGTTTTTAGACACAATGAATGAAATGGGGCTTGAATTTGAAGATTTTGACAAGCATTTTTCATATAGTTTTATTTTGCAACATCCTGATAATAAGATTGTATGTCCGATTACAGAAAAAAAGGCGATATTGACGAATATATATTTAACAAATGGAGACGATAAATCAAATGAAAATGAGCCAGTTGTTGTATCGAGGCATTCTTTTACAAATCAGTTGCATTTATATGTAAAATCCCCAACTGTGGAAAAGATTATTAAACCAAAAATATATGATGTAAGCGATAATAATGGGAATAATAGTTGGGATTATTTTAGAAATTTGAATAATATGTTAGAATCTTATGATTTTACGGGATATATGATAAATTGTGATAATGAGAGATTTAAGTTTCGAAATCCAGAATATGAAAAAATTCGATTTTTGAAAGGGAATTCTACTAAAATTCAATATACATATTATAGGTTACGTAAAGAAGGAAAGGTGAAAGAATATCTTACGTATTTTCCAGAATTGAAAGATACGTTTACAATATTAAGGTCTCATCTGCATTCATATACACGAAATTTATTTAAAAGTTATATGATGTGTTATATGAGGAAAGAAAGACCGGTAAAAGAATTTCCATATCAGTATAAAACACATATGTATCATATACATCAAAAATATTTGAATGAATATAAAAGTATGGGCGATTATATAAATATGTCAAAGGTAATTGAATATGTAAACGAGTTGGAACCAGCCAGACTAATGCATATTGTTAATTATCAAAATAAACAAAAAAATATTAAAGTTGAAGAAAATATGATAGAAAATTAATAGATAATATATTTAAATTTAACATATTATTTATTTATCGAAATCGCTATAAATAGAAGAATAAATCTGTTGTCCTATTTTACACGCACTTACAAGTATATCTTCCACGGTTTCTTCGGAACTATCCTTATCTTTCTTGAAAGCAATTCGTATAATAGAATGTTCGTCGTGGGGATGTGGTTTCAAAAATCCTGAAAAAGATAATACACCTTGATTTTTGAAATATTCTTGATAAATGACAAATTCTATAATCTTTCCCAATGTATAATCAATGTTTTGAATTTCAATATCGAAAGAATTTTTGACGGCTACTTCATCAGCTTTTAACAACCAATTGTTTGGTTCTTTATTATCAATTATATTTTGGAGACCACTACTAATAATATTACAAGCTTTCTGGACGATATTACTTTCTAACATATGTCCGACGCTTTCTATTTGAAAATCAAATGAATTCTCTACAAAATGTCTTTTAAAATCGTGATTATCCCAATTCTCAAGACGACTATCAATATCTTTTTGGTCTAGATCTTTACTTTGTAATTCTGTTTCATATGCTTGTTTTTTTTGATGATTGAGAACTTTGTCTGGAGTAAATCCATAAGAACAAGTAGATACAACATTATAAGCACCATTTTCTTTTGGCGTACTAATTCCAAATTTAGCCGATAATTTTAATGATTCCCCTGGTATTTCAGTAGAAATCTTAGATTTTAATCTTGAAAGTAGAATATATTCTTTTGTAAATGAATTGGGAGGAAATATTTTCCGTTGTTCTTTTTCAGAAGACCATTTGTCTATTTTAGTATTTCTAATTCGAATATCTTCAGTTGTAATATATACTAGTTTATCTGTATTATTATCCATATCGATTACAACCTCCAATTCACCGACGTCTAATTCGGGGTCAATATGAATTGGCACGCAATTTAGTCTCTGTGTGAGTATTTGATTATTAAATTGTGTAGTGTTTTGAGAAATGTTTATATCTTTGAAAACGACGCTAGGAATGTCTGCCAAAATAGTTCTTCGCAATCCATTTGCGATACTTACATTAGTATTATACAATGTAAATTTTAAAATACCTTTTACCTTTCCATTATTATTAATAATAGGATTCCATTTTGGAAGAGTGAATTCTTTTTCTTCTTCGATATACTGAGACATATTTATTTATATATAGTTAATTATATTTAAATATATTCAATTAATTAGTTATAATTTATATTACAAAAACTTTATAAAATACATATGACAAAAGATAAAATTATGTACTACAGTAAATATTGTAAAAACAGCGATAGAATTATTAAAATATTAAGCAGAAGTGTTGTGAAAGATTATATACACTTTTTACCAATAGATAAAAGAACTCAAAATGATAAAGGAAAAATAGAAATATTATTAGACTCTGGCGAATCGGTATTGTTGCCAAACAGCATTTCAAGAGTTCCTGCTTTATTGTTAATGCATCAGGGAAATAGAGTATTATTTGGCGATGAAATAATAACCTTTTTTAGGGAAGACTTCGATAAAGAAAGAAAAAGTGCTTCAATAACAAAAAATGACGACGAACCTTTAGCATATAGTTTTCATGGTGAAATGGGAACGGCAATGTCTGATAATTATTCGTATTTGGATCAATCGTCTGACGATATGGGAGTTAAAGGGGAAGGAGGTTTAAGACAAATGCATTCATTTGTTAAATTAAACAATAAAATCAAGATAGACACTCCGCCAGAAGATTATGTAAAAGAAAAAATGGATGAAAATGCAATAAAACAATACCAAGCATCTAGAAATGCAGCTGCTCCACCTCCAAAAATTCCTGAAGAAAAAAACTTTTCATTTAATCAATAATATATTAAATTAAATATTTAAAAATAAATTACATATTTAATATACATTTATGGAAAAAAAACATATATCTAAGGCTTTCAATGAGCATATAGTAGACCTTTATAGCGATTTAAAAATTATTTTTCCGAAGAACAACGATGTTCGCGCAGGAAAAACAATGGTAGAAACGTTGTCAAAATATAATCCTAAAAAAATGATTGAAGGTTGGTATAAGTATATTACTCAAGTGTATGGCATTAAAATACTAAAAGGAGATGATGATTTTTTTATTAATCATAATTTTGAAAAGGAAGTAACTCAGTATGGAGGAAATGTAGAAGAAACAGCTCAATGGGCAAATGATTTAAAAAAGTTATGGAATTCACTAAGTGGCGAAGACCGCTCGAAAGCAATAAAATATTTCCAAAATTTGACTACGATGTCAAATTTATATTATAATTAATGCTAGTTTAAATATAAAAGAAAAAAGCTTTTTATATTTAAAATGGACGACAATAAAACAAATTTAGAATTTCTAGAACCCCCAAAAGAATTTTTTAAAATAATTAAAGATTTATTAACTGATCTATTGACAACTTTCCCCGAATACAAAGAGGAAATGACGGGAGAAGAAGTTAAAATACTGGAAGGAGATGTATCTGATAATAAATTATTTTTACATTGCTGTGAAGTTTTTCCTGGTAGATTTTTTGATATTTTGTATAAAAAAGAAGAAATATTTAAATCAGAAGAAATAAACACACGATTTTTACCAAATATCGATTTTAAATATTTTTTCGAACAAAATATTAGCGAAGCAACCAAGGATACGTTATGGAAATATTTACAATTGATACTATTTTCAATATCTGGAACATTAACTGGTTCCGATTCTTTTGGAGAAACCGCCAAATTATTTGAAGCGATCAACGAAGATGAATTCAAAACAAAATTGGAAGAGACTATTCACGGTATGTCGGGATTATTTGATACGAGTAATAATGACGTTGATGGGAAAGATATATCGGCAAATATTCCAAATCCTGAGGATATAAACGAGCATATAAATGGATTGTTAAAAGGTAAGCTAGGTTCATTGGCTGCTGAAATAGCAGAAGAAACCGCAAATGAATTAGATATTGACATAGAAGACCAAGATAATGCGAATGTAAATAAAGTATTCGAAAAACTCTTTAAAAACCCGGGTAGATTGCTAGGAATGGTGAAAAAAGTTGGTTCAAAATTAGATGAAAAAATTAAAAGTGGCGAAATCAAAGAAAGTGAATTAATGGAAGAAGCAAGTCAATTAATGGGTAAAATGAAAAATATTCCGGGTGTAAAAAATATGGAAGCTTTATTGAAAAAAATGGGAATGGGAGACCCTGGTGGAATGGGTGCGATGGGTAAACAAAAGATAAATTTGAATGCAATGCAAGCAAATTTAAATAGAAATATAAGAGGCGCAAAACAACGCGAGCGTATGTTGGCAAAATTACAACAACGCAAACTACAACAAGCTAAGTTACAGAAAATAAGAGAAGAAAATATGAAAAAATCAGATTATACAAATAGCACTTTTACTGGCAATTCGAACGAAAAAATGGAAAAGAGTATGAGACCTTTAGATGGAAACGCAACGACCGAAATAAAAAAGAAAAAGAAAAAGAAGAAGAAAAAGAAAAATAAAAAATAATAATAGTTTATATATTATTAATGAGTGAATTTTGGTTATACAATCCCCTAGTATTATTTGATAAAGATCATATAAAAGAACTATGGCCTAGCAAAGAACTATCCTTATCTGAAAAATTAAACGCGACTACCAGAAGTATTATATTATTAACACTTTTAGGATTTATTTTAACTAAATCAATAAAACTTTTAGTAACAAGTATAATTACCTTGTTTGTGGTTGTAATATTATATAAGGTTCAGTTTGAAAAAGAAGAAAAAGAAAATTTAAAAAAGAAAGCACATAAAGAAGGGTTTGAAGGATCAAGAAATACTAAATTTTTAGAAGTATTTAAAGATACATTTACAAACCCAACTGTTAAGAACCCACTTATGAATGTTATGATGACCGATTATAAGGATAATCCAAATAGAAAACAAGCCGCACCAGCTTACAATACAAAAATAAAAGAGCAAATAAATGAGAAGGCGAAAAATGACGACAGGTTATTCAGGGATTTAGGAGATAATTTATCTTTTCAAAATAATATGAGAAATTTTCATTCTATGCCAAATACAACCATTCCTAACGGGCAAAAAGCTTTCGCTGAATTTTGTTATGGCGGCATGCCTTCTTGTAAAGAAGGTGACATGGAACAATGTTCAAAAATAAATAGGCGTGTAAATGGTGTTTATTATTAATTAATTGGATATATATTTTATCTTATAATAAAATATATAATGGCGACAACACATAGTTTTAATTTTGATAATTTATCAAGACTTGGCGATGATACTTGTGGTATTTCAGCAAGAGATTTGCAAAATAACAAAATCGGTTCTTATTTAACACAAAACCATTTTGAAAAAGATTGTGGCTTAAGTAATCAAATAAATTTCGCTACACAACAACCAAATGTTTTTATTGGCGCAGGACACGGTGTTGCGGATAGTTGTAATATTGATAATGATTCCGATTTAAGAATTGGAGGAACTCAAACTAACCCAAAATGTAGAATTACATTGCAACAAAGACAGTTTTTAACTGTACCATTTTTAGGAAAAGGACCTCATAACGCTGTTTTAGAATCTAAATTACAACAAGGTGGTGAAATTAGAGACCAAAAAAGTTGCAGATTAGTGACTGAAAAATCGCATAGAAACACTGACGTCGAATTAGTCCCTTCTTTAAAAGCTACAATACAAAACCCTGCTAATTTAGTAGAAGGTGTTGCAGCAAACGGATGGATTCGCGGTGGCCTTCCTTCCAGAGAATTAACAAGAGACCAAGATTATTTTAAAAGAAAACAATAAATATATTTAAAAATATCTAATTATATTTATTCATAGAGATGGAAACCAAAAAATATTATAATAGCAATTACACATTAACCTATCATAATTGCGAGGATAATGATATCGGAGATACTCAATATAGAAAAGAATTCTTAAAAGTATTTAATTTAAAAGAATATGACGATAAAGAATTAGATAAAGCAATGGTTATTTTATACAATAAAGTAAAGGATAATACTTCTTTCAAAAATATTTTTGAAGCAGCATCCAATCAAAAACATCTAGCTTGGCTTATAAGAGATGATATAAGTAAATTATACGTTTTGTTTAATTTTGATTTATTTCACTTATTCCACAATTGTTTGCAAGATTTTTTCAAATACAAAGATATTATGGAGGAAAATTATAATACAATTATGCTTTTATTAAAAAAATAACTTTAATAAAAATGTTTTATATTTTATATAATGACAAGTACTAATTTAAAAAATTCATTTGAAATGTATTGTCAAGACAAAACAAGACAAGAAAGAATACATAATACACTGGTAGATAAACAAACGCATTTAAGAAATGATACTGCTATTCCTGATTTAGGAATTATTATGCAAGGATTGCACGGAGGATATAACAATCACGTTCTTTCAAATAATACCGCCGATATAGAGAGTAATTTATTTGGCATCGGCGCTACAAATTTAGTAAAACCTAAAAGTTATAAATTTAATCCAAGTATTAACAGTCGAAATAATACCACTAAATTTTTTGAAAGACCATCTTTTGTTATGCCAAAACGATTAACCGTTGAGAATAATCAAAGACCACTTGGTCCTTTTTCATAATTATGTTTTTAAAAAAATATTAGATAAATACATAATGTTCCGAAGAAATGCTAGAACGCGTTACGAAGCGAGGGCTCACTCCCAAAATATCCGGGCGTCGGATATTATGGATTTCCCTACAACACCTGTTGATGGAGAATTCATTATGTATGACTTAACCTCCGGAAAATATGTAACATCTGGAAAAGATGCTGTAAGTACCGCTGAAATGAATGCCGCAATCACCAATCTCATCGATGGTGCTCCAGGCACATTGAATACTTTAAAAGAGATTGCTGATACACTTGGGGATCCAGATAATATTGCTACTGACCTTATTAGTAAAGTCAACGCAACCGCGGTAAAAACTGATTTAATTTCTTTTGATCCAAACACCCCAAGGTCGGTTAATTTAAATCAAATTTTAGGAATTGATATTAAAGATTTTGAAATTACTCGAAATAAAATCGCCGCTGGTGAAATCACCACTTCCAAAATTGCTGATAGAAATATAGGCGAATTGCAAATCGCAATCAATTCTATCACGACAAATCATATTGCGGCACAACAAGTAACCACCAATAAAATTGCCGATTTGGCTATTAATCAAAATAAGCTTGCTACTGGTTCCGTAACATCTTTGAAAATAGGACAAAGTCAAGTTATTAATAATCATTTAGCAAGTAACTCAGTTCAAGAAAATAACATTTTAAATGATTCTATTACCACTTCCAAAATATTAAATCAAAATATTACCACCTCTAAACTCAAAGACGGGGATGTAACAAGCATAAAACTAGCTCAACAATGCGTAAATACAACAAATCTCGCAAACGATTGCGTTACCAACGCAAAAATGGCCGACAATGCAGTTCAAAGCGAAAATATATTAAACCAAAGTATTACTAGCGCAAAAATGGCCACCAGTTCTATCACTGCTATAAACATTACAGATGGAAATGTAACCACTAGTAAATTTGCTGCTGGTGCGGTAGATAGTAATGCTCTTGGAACTTCGTCAGTTACGCGAAATAAAATCGCAAACTTAGAAGTCGTTACTGATAAACTTGCTTATCACGCCGTAACAGAAGACCAAATCGCCGTAAACGCCGTTACAAATAATAAAATTAAAAATGATGAAATTTCATTGTCGAAAATGAAAGCAGATTCAATTGGAACAAACCAGCTTATCGATAATTCTGTCACTTCTGCTAAAATTGCCAATAATACAATTGTCGTAGGCGATTTGGCAAATGATTGTGTCACAACTGATAAAATCTTAGATTCAAATATCACCGCCGTTAAATTGGCTTCCAATTCGGTTGAAACTGCTAAAATCAAAAATAGAAATGTGACATCTGAAAAAATTGCCGAAAATGCTATTACCAAATTTGAATTAGCTTCCAACGCAATTGAAACTACACATTTAAAAGCTCTTAATGTAACAACGAGTAAAATAGCAGATAAAAATATAACATTTTCCAAAATTCAAGATGTAGCACCCAATACAATTGTTGCTAGAAATGACAACGATACTGGTGTTTTGAGTAGTGTTACTATTTTGGACAAACAACTTTTAATTGGAACTGGTAATGGATTTAATGCTCGCGAATTATCCGGTGATGTAACTATGAATAATTTAGGCGAAGTCACTGTCTCTGCTGATGCTATAACTACCTCTAAAATTGGAGCTCAACAAGTTACAAAAGACAAAATTAAAGCTAAAGACATTACTCACGCCGAAATTGCTACCAAAACAATTACTGGCGGTAGTTCTGGAAATATTGCGTTCAATACTATTATTTCTGAAAACATCTTAGCCGATGAAATCAAACAATCAAACGTTGGACCCGGTGCTATTGGAACAACAGAACTTGAAGATAGAAAAGTTACTTCTATTAAAATAGATAATGGCGCCGTTACATCAAACGAATTGGGAATCAACGCGGTTGAGACAACTCATATAAAAGACCTCAATGTAACACACGCCAAATTAGCCGCCGATAGTGTGATTTCTTCTAAAATTCTAAACGGCAACATAACCACCGCTAAAATAGCTGACAGCGCAATCGTTTCCGCTAAGATTGCCGATAACAATGTTATACTTAGCAAAATACAAAAAATCGACGGAAATGCTCTATTAGTAAATAATACAGGGGCTTCTGATAATGTCGTTGCTAAAGTTGTTTCAAACAAGCAATTATTAATTGGAAATGGTGCTGGATTTAATTCCAGAATTCTTACCGGCGATATAACAATGGACAACGAAGGTGTTGTTACGGTTTCCAACAACGCGATTAATAATTCTAAAATTGCCACCAATTCAATCGATATAAATCAATTGCAAGCCAATTCTGTTGGTTCAACCCAACTTGTCATAGCTTCCGTTTCAGGTGGCGCCACTGGCATTATCGCACTCGACACAATCACAACTGATAATTTAGCAGCAAATAGTGTCGATTCTTCAGAAATAAAGAATGATGCGGTTATTACCAGTAAAATTTTGGCTGGAAATGTTACATTGGATAAATTGGATGCTCCTATTTCACACAAATTAAGCGTTATTGACGTTCAAGGTTTAACTACCGAAAACCCGCTTGTATTAAATAATATAACAAGCAATTCTACAAATATAACAAATAATACTATTGCAATCACTGCTTTAACAACTGGCGCGCCAGAATTATTAAATACTCTTTCTGAAATTGCTTCTGCTCTAGGAAATGATGCCAATTATGCTACTTCTGTGACAACTAATTTGGCTGGCAAAGTTTCCAAAGGCACTCTTGCAAATCCTGTCGTCGAAGATATATACGGAACAAAAACTTTCCATAGTCTGATTGGAGGCAGCATATCCGGATTAGCCGCCCAAGCTACAAAATTAGCAACTGTAAACGGACAAGCCGTCACAATTGCTGGAAAACCATTTGACGGACTTAGCAATATATCAATTGCCCCCGAAGATATTACAGGATTAAATGTAGGTTCCAAACAAATAATCAGCACCGCCGAAAGAGTTAAAATTAACAATATACAGTTTTCCACCACACCAACTACTGCAATTGACTTATATGCTTTAAATCAAAATGTAGATAACGCTGTTCTTAAAAGTGACGTAAACCAATCTATCCAAGGTGAAAAAACATTTACAAAAAATGTTACTATCAATGCTGGATACAAATTAATGGGTGATGTAGATGGACAAATCAAACAAGCTACACAATCATTAATCACTACAGTTGGAACTTTACTATCGCTCAATGTTGCCGGAACTATTACAAGCGCAGGTATTACTTCAACCGAAAATATTACCGCTACTGGCAAAACTGTAAGTGCTGAAACATTTTCAGCCGCCGGAAATATTAGTGCTGTTAATATAACATCAACCGGTGATTTTATAGGAAATGTAACGGGAAATCTAACCGGTGATTTTACAGGAAATATAAAAGGACCATCTGATGGCGGAAACATTGAAAGTGTATTTGTAAATTCGCAATGGGACGCAAACCAAAATGCATATACCAAGGCTATTATAAAAGCAGACTTAATCGGCGCGGTTACAGGTGGAATAACCGGAGACGTCGCTGGTAATTCAACTGGTTGTACGGGAAATTCAGCTACAGCAACTCAATTGCTTGCCAGTAAAAAAATCGGAAATGTTGATTTTGATGGTACTCAAGATATTGTCCCTTCCACAATTGCGATTGTCACAGATGTTGCTGCCGCTGAAAGATTCGTAACATTTAATGATTCAAACGCAAATGCCGCCCAACAAATTAAAAATCACGCCGATTTTAAATATAAGCCTTCTGAAGGTAAATTAACAGTCCCTACAATTGTATCTAGTTTAATCGGTAATATAACCGGAAATGTAAATGGTAATGTCTTGAAAGCAGCAGACAATAGCGTCGTTATTAATGCCGATACTAAAATAGCCACGTTGAACGGAATTACCATGGGTGGAGATATTACTATGGGGGCCAATGATATTACTGGAACAAATGGTTCAACTATTACAATGACCACCTTGAATGGAACTTTGGGAACAGCAGCGCAAACAAGTATTACATCTGTCGGGACACTTTCATCCCTTAATGTCGGAGGAGACCTTATAGTAACAAGTGGAAATCTTGAAATTCAAGGCGCAACTGCTGTATTGACTTGTTCCTCTCTGGTTGGCGAAGTAACTGGAAATGCTTCAAGCGCAACGGAATTAAAAGATATGAGAACTATTGCCGGCCAAAATTTCAATGGAACGCAATCTATCACGAAAGAACAACTTGCTACAGGGGGCATTATTACCGTCGATGGAACACAAACCTTAACAAACAAAACATTAGACAGTACTACATTAAACGGAACTCTTACAGTGGGATCAAATGATATTACTGGAACATCTGGTTCGGTTATTACAATGACTACTTTGAATGGAACTTTGGGAACAGCCTCTCAACCAAATATTACATCGGTGGGAACGTTGGCGGGATTGATGGTGAGCGGAAATATCAATATGAATGACCAACAAATTTCAAATTGCGAAAAACTATCATTAAAGGCTGGTTCCTCTATTGACGGCACTAGTATAACTTTTAAAGGAAATGCATACACCGTAACAAACGGTGTTTATACTGGTCCTAGCGCTAATAATAACGTATCTAGCAATAGTATTGGAATTCCAACTACATTCACCAGCACTTTGGCCGTTTCGGGGGCCGTCACCATCTCAAGCACTCTTACGATGGGAACGAATAATATTGATTGTACCGGACTAATTGGCGGCACCACCGCCACATTTGTAGGGTCTTTTAACGGAAACGCTGCAACCGTAACAAACGGTCTTTATAATTCAAGCCCATCGGCACAAGAGGTTAATTCCGATATGAATTTTAATAAGAAGTGTGTGTTTTCTCATGGTAACAACCAGTTTACAAATGGTTTAACAATCGCAGGGGGTCTTGTGGTTGATAGTATAGATATATCCGGTAAAATAACCGCAGGTGCGGGAGGTGGATTTAAAGGAAATTATTATGATAGTAGCAATGCTACAATCATTGATAACACTTCTGGCAGCGTAGTATTTACAGGTGCATTGACTGGAACAGCATCATTTGCTACAGCATTGGTAACTACAGTAAAAATCGGAAGTCCTAACATAGGTACTCTTTCCACATCTAACAGTGTTGGTGCAACAGTAGATTTCACCGGACAAGCAGATGTTACTTTAACGCCACAGCACTGTGGTATTTCTACCGCCGGCCTTACAACAGGCGATACGACAATGATATCCGGTGACGAAAGAATAAAATACGATGGTTACGAAGCGTCCATCAATGCTAATACCCTAGGCATATCCAATATTGTTGGTACAGGCAATAGTATCACGGGCGCATTGGACAACATATCAGAAATTAATCAATTTTTAACAGGTTCAAATGAGGTTGGTTCCACAATAGGAGGAACATTGGGAGCCGAATTTTTAAAATATCTTAAACTTGGAACATCTGGAGCAACAGCTGCTAGTTCTACTATATACGACAATATTACATTCCATAAAAATATTGAAGCGCCAAGTGGTTTAACCGGTATAGCATCTCAGGCAACTCGACTTGAGACAGCCAGAAAAATCGGATCGAATTTTGCAGGTACTATAAATCAAGATTATGTTGAGTTTAATGGAACCGCTAATGTAACATTAACTCCTAGACTGGTTGGATTAGGCAATGCGGATGATACTAGTGATGTAAATAAACCTGTCTCAACAGCCGTACAAGCAGAGTTGGATTTGAAAGCACCTTTAGCAGCACCAACATTTACTGGAACACCAGCAGCACCAACAGCAACACCAGGAACCAATACTACACAATTAGCAACAACTGCATTTGTGAAAACGGCGGTTGATAATTTGGTAGATAGTGCTCCAGGTGCTTTAGATACATTAAATGAATTAGCAGCAGCCATAGGTGATGATGCGAATTATGCTGCTACAGTAACAACCGCATTATCAGGAAAACACCCGTCAATTACAACATCAGCACGATTGGATGCGAATTTAATAGGTGCGAATGGTGATGTAAGTAATACGGAATATGGATATTTATATGGTGTAACGAGCGCAATACAAACGCAAATAAATAGCAAACAAGCGACGATAACGGATGCAAGTTTAACTATTGCGAGAACGAATGGATTGCAAGCCGCATTAGATTCAAAACAAGCAGCGTTGGATTTGAAAGCACCTTTAGCAGCACCAACATTTACTGGAACACCAGCAGCACCAACAGCAACAGCAGAAACCAATACTACACAATTAGCAACAACTGCATTTGTGAAAACGGCGGTTGATAATTATGCTACTACAGTAACAAGCGCATTGACAGACAAAGCACCGTCTGCTAGCCCAATATTCACGGGCGTAGTTACTTTACCAGCAATTACTACAAATTCGGCTGCTACATCAGCTGCTACAAAAGCATACGTTGATTCGGTTGAACATGTTACTGATGGTGCGGTGACTACTGCCAAGATTGCCAATAATGCGGTCACAACTGTCAAGATTTTAGATGCTAATGTCACAACTGCCAAGATTTTAGATGCTAATGTCACAACTGCCAAGATTTTAGATGCTAATGTCACAACTGCCAAAATTGCGGATGATGCGGTCACGGCAGCCAAATTAGCAAACGATTCGGTTACAGCAGCTAAACTTGCTGGAGATGTTGCTGGAACTGGTTTGGAATTGGCTGCTGTCACCGGTTCTCTTTCAATTAATGCTACTGTTGTTACAAAGGTCGGAACACAAGAATTAGAAAATAAAACATTAAAAGATCCCACAATAAAAAACAGTTCCGACCACACAATAGGCTTACCTACAAGCGCAGGAACACTAGCTTTAATTAGTGATATTAGTGGAAAGGCAGACTTAGCTGGTCCAACTTTTACAGGAACAGTTGGTGGTATTACAAAATTAATGGTTGGATTAGGCAATGCGGATGATACTAGTGATGTAAATAAACCTGTCTCAACAGCTGTACAAATAGCATTGAATTCAAAACAAGCGTCGATTACAACATTAGCACGATTGGATGCGGATTTAATAGGTGTCAATGGTAATGTAAGTAATGCGGAATACGGATATTTAGATGGTGTAACGAGCGCGATACAACCGCAAATAGATAGTAAACAAGCGACGATAACAGATGGAACTGGATTAACATTTAATGGAACAACACTAAATTGTGATATTACTGATACACAATTAACAAAGGCGCAAATAACAGCGATGGGCTTTATTGAAACTGATACAGATACTACATATACTGCTGGAACTGGATTAACATTGACAGGAACAGTATTTACTGTAAACGCAGGAACTGTTCCTCTTTTAAATCAAAACACTACTGGAAATGCTGATACAGCATCAGCTGCCAAAGCAGGCAGTGCCTTAGCAGTAGCATTAAGTGGAAAGGCAAATTTAGCTAGTCCAACTTTTACAGGAACAGTTGGTGGTATTACAAAATCAATGGTTGGATTAGGCAATGCGGATGATACTAGTGATGTAAATAAACCTATCTCAGCAGCGGTACAAACAGCATTAAATAATAAAATCGAGGCAACACTATCTAACGTTGAGGTTGAGAACTTTATGGTTTCAACAGGAACTGACGCTGATCCAAATAATCAGGTTACTCCTAGATTTATAGGCGAGACATATATTTATACAGCTAATAATATTGAGAGTGCTTGGATTGCTGTTGGTACTGCCATCAATAAATGGCTAAAAATAACGGCCTAAGAAATTAACAATTTAGAAGATTAACATATATAAATTATTTTATAAATAAACTATATATGTCTATGCATTTATCTCAACACGAGCTTGCTAGAGTGAAAAAATCATCGGGTGTATTAAGAAGTGATGAACTTGTAGATTTCCCACAACATTATTCTTTAAATGATGGCGATATGTTAATATGGCATGCGGCTGGAGCTGCCGATGGCAGAGGATTTTGGTCTGGAACTGCTAATTTTTTCGGACATGATATTTGTCAAAATTATTTAAGAATTATAGATAATTCTAATAATATAGCTTCATTAGACACAAAAATAGCTACAACAAAAGAGGACATCAAGAATGAAATCATAGGGACTGCACCAGAAACACTAGATACACTGAAAGAAATAGCAGACGCATTGGGAGATCCTGATAATATTACCGGAAATGTTATAAATAAATTGACACTACACGATTCAAATATTTCCTATTTAACCGCTGGTAAAAATACAGCAGATGTTTCAATTAATATGTTAAACAACCAACAGATTACTAATACAAATAATATAAACGCTGTAAATACAGTTACAACACAAAATCAAATTTCAACCGCGAATGACCTAACATTGATAAATAATTTAATTAGTATAAATACAAGTAATATATCAACAAATGCGGCAGGTGTTGCCAATATTAATTCAACATTTAATACTTATATCAATCAAATAACAGATAATTCAAATAACATTATTGTAAATGCCGCAAATATAACAAGCAATACAACAAATATAAGCACAAATACCCAAAGAGCGTCACAAGCAGATGCTAGTTTTAATACAATATTTGCATATAATCAATCAAGGATTACAGATATTTGTGGAAATTTGGCGAGAATATTGGCAAACGATAATGATATTGCTGGTGTTCAATCAAAATCAAATACAAATGAATCTAATATTAATAATAATACAACCTTAATTGACACAAACACTTTAAATATTACTAGCAATGATTCGGATATAAATGCTTTAACCATTAGAATGAATACGGCAGAAGGTTCTGTAATTTCGCACACAAATTCATTAGGAACTAATGCGGCAACGGGAAATACAAATGCTGGAAACATTACAACCCTAACTAATTTGATAACAGCACATACGTCTTCGATAGGAGTGCTTGATGCTAGTATGGCTCGAGTAGGAAGTATAATAGAACCAGCGACAAATTCTAATTTATCTAAAATAAATACGAATATCAATAATATAGCAACAAATACTACAAATATAACTACCAATACGGGCAATATAGGAACGAATACGACGAATATAACTAGCAACACGAATACGTTGGATACATTGATGAACGGAACTGGAGCAGCGGGTGTATTGGATACAATAAAGGAATTGGCAGATACAATAGGAGATCCAAATGGAATAGGTTCTTCTATATTTACCAAACTTTCTCAATTAGATACAAGTGTTATTAATTTGAATGCTGAAAAAGGAGCGAATGATACGGATATAGCAACAAATGCTACAAATATATCAAGTAATTTACAAGCAATAAATTTAAAAGAGCCACTTATAGGGAACGAGTCTCTTGCAATTTCAAAAATACAGGGATTAACAAGTGCTTTGAACGGGAAGCAGGGAACAATCGGGTCGAATGGATTGCCGATGGCGAATGTAAATGGGCTTGTGGTTGCTTTAAATAATAAACAATCTTTAATTTCAGATGGTGGATTGACCCAATCGAAGGTTGCGGGATTAGAAACGGCTTTATTGGGGAAACAATCCGCTATAACAGATAATTCATTGCCTCAAACTAAAGTATTTAATTTAGTTAGTTCATTGGCAGGCAAACAACCAACGATTCAAACAAATGATTTATCAATTACACATATACAAGATTTACAATATGAATTAAATCAAAAACAATCGTTAATTGCTGTTGATAGTTTAGCCATATCTTATGTGACAGGATTACAAGGTATATTAGATTCAAAAGCAACAGAATATACACCTGGTTCTAAAATAACTATTTCAAATACAGGGACAATCGATACTATCGCGGCAACACATTTAAACGAATTGGCAGATGTCAAAACGGGAAATAATAATGCGGAATTTACAAATAGTTTGTTAATAGGGACAACAACGACTGGAGTTTTACAAGGAGCTATAAATAATATTGGTATTGGAAATTTAGCATTATCGGGTGTCAATTTAGGTAAAAATAACGTAGGTATTGGAATAAGTACATTAAAACAATTAAGTAATAAAGAAAAGTGTGTTGCGATAGGAAATTATGCTTTACAATTTGTAAATGCGGATGGTAATGTCGCGGTAGGTTTTCAATCGGGGCAAAATATATTAGGTGGTATTAACAATACATTCATAGGAACAAAAGCAGATGTAGGAACAGTATATCCAAATTTAACAAATACAACATCAATCGGATTTAATGCGAAAGTCAATGCGTCCAATACGATACAATTAGGGAATTCTCAAATTACAAATGTTAATACGTCGGGGAAATATGTAGCGGGCAACGTAACGTATACAAATATCGATGGAACGGAAGGCCAGTTTTTGAGAACAGATGGTAATGGAAACGCGACTTTTGCCAGTTTGGGGGAATTTGATACAACAATTTCTACATTACAAACAAATATGAATAATGTATTGCCACTTACAGCTACACATACAAGTCAAATTACCGCGGTTGAGAACTCGATTACAGCCTTAACAAATTCGGATACGAGTACATTGCAATTGATCACTGATATATCAAACTCGTTAAATAATGATGCTAGTTTTGCGGCCACTATTTTGGCGGAAATAGCAAAGAAAGTTCCTAAGGAAGGGGCCGCCCAAATAGATGGCGTATTAACATTTACACAAGCGATTAACGCTCAAGGTGGAATTAATGGTTCTGTTGCTACGGCAACGGGATTTACGGCACAAAGGAAAATCAATAATAAACCATATTATGGACAGGCAGATATTACGTTGTATCCAATTGATTTGGGAATTGATTATAATGACACCGCAAATGGAACGATTACATCGGCCGAAAGAGGAAGAGTTGGTAATATTGAAACTTTTGCCAGGACAGAAGCTAGGTTGGGTGCAAACATAAAACTTGCGGGGGCAATAATGGCATCGGGGGATCATGACCAGGATGTAACGGGTGTAAAACATTTTTTAAACGGATTATCTTTGCCAAATAACAAAAATTTATCAGGAAATGCAACTTCGGCAGATAAATTAAAAACAGCAACAACTATAAATAATGTATCATTTGATGGCTCACAAGCAATTGCAATTACCGCCATAAGTTGTTCGGACATAACAGATATTGGTTCAGGGAAAATTATATCTGACAGCGAGAGAACGAATTATGACGACGCCGTAACAAGATTAAATGAGTTATTGGATGATAATGGAACTATATTAGATTCCATAACAGAAATAAAAACCGCATTGGCAGACGACCCTTCTTTTTCGACTACTATAACAAATATTGCTAATTCAAAGTTGGCTTTAACCGGAAATCAAAATCAAAGTGTTACTGGTATAAAAACGTTCGAACAAGAATTAAAGGCAGATGGTGGATTAACTGGTAATGTAACGGGTAATTTATCGGGCAATGCTACAACCGCAACCGGATTTGCAACTCAAAGAAACATCGTCTGTAAAAATCAAAATAACGTAGTAATAGCCACGAAACCATATTATGGACAGGCTGATATAGATATTGCCCCTGGAGACTTGGGAATAAGTTATAGTGGTGTGGCGACAATTACCGGGAGTGAAAGGAGTTTATTGAATGATTTTGGAAGCGCAGTTTCTACCGCAATAACGAGCAGTGCGTTACTAGCAAACGGTGCTGTATTGACAACTGGTAGTCATAGTCTGACAGGACCAATAACATTTAATGGTGGTATTATAATACCAACAAATCAAGTATTACAGGGTATTGCTAATGTGGCGAAACAATTAACAGAACCGCCAAAAATTAATGGGAAATCATTTGATTTAAACACTAACCCAAGCCAATACGCAATAACATTAGATGCTGATGATATAGGAATTGTTTACAATGATACCACAGGAACAATCACATCGACCGAAAGGGGTAAAATTACTACTAACGAAACCAATATAAGTACCAATAGCGGTAGTATTGGAACAAATAGTTCGAATATAACAAGTAATACGACCCGTGTTGGTGCTTTGGAATCAAATACGTTGAAATTAAGCACCATGGGGCTTGCTTCTCAAACAGTTGTTGGACCTATAACATTTCAAAACGGCATTACAGTTCCGACAAGTCAGAATACAGTGATAACCGGTAATTTATCGGGCAATGCTACAACAGCAAGTCGTTTAGCAAACACAAATTTGACGATATGTGGCGTTAGTTTTACAGGAGAAAATAACATAACAATTGATGTGGAAGATTTGACAGACAATGCGGTCAAATTTATAACTGACAATGAGAGAAGTAAGATTGGAAATTTAGATGCCAATTACATGGCAACTTCGGGCGACCAAGCAATAAATGGCGTAAAAACATTTAATAATGGCATTATTGTTCCGGTTGGGAATAGCACTGTAATAACAGGTAATTTATCAGGAAATGCAACTTCGGCAGATAAATTAAAAACAGCAACAACTATAAATAATGTATCATTTGATGGCTCACAAGTAATTGAAATTACCGCCATAAGTTGTTCGGACATAACAGATATTGGTTCAGGGAAAATTATTACAGCGAGTGAGAGACTTGATATAGCGGCATCTAAGACGTCAATTGGGAATAGAACAGATATTCA
>Ga0233439_10000211_pt1 | contig 96705 bp, 110 predicted proteins | sample SI_123_September_6_FD_182713 | JGI IMG/M metagenome (GOLD analysis project Ga0233439, IMG submission 182713) | Seawater microbial communities from Saanich Inlet, British Columbia, Canada - SI_123_September2016_100_MG | ecosystem: Environmental > Aquatic > Marine > Inlet | place: Canada...
TATTGGTTCTGCTAACCTTAATACAATGAATAAAAAGGGTGTTGTTGGATTTAACAAAGGTGGTATGGTTGGTTTTGAGGCTGGTGGTCGTGTCACTCAGGGTAGACATTTTTATGGCTTGGGGCATCCAGGTACAGGATTTGGGATGTCCACTCCCAAACCTACTGGTCCTAGTGAAGATCCTACAGACAAAACAACTAACAGATTACTTGCATTGAGTCTTGCTGTTGGAACTTTATCTACAGTTGCCGATCAATCTAGAAAACGTCTGGGTGAATTTGGTAATGTACTTGGTGATTCGATTGATGGTTTACTTAAGGTTGCTACAACTGCTGTAGCGATTCAAGCTTTACTTTCTACTTTACAAAAGGATAGTAAATTAAAATCTTTAGGTACAGCTATTGGTGGAGCTTTTGTTGCATTTCAAGCTCTAAGTGCTATCACAGATGTAGTTGTTAATAAATTTAAGAGAGCGGCTGAGGCTGCTATTGAAAAAGGTGATGCAGATGAAGCAGCAGCACAATCTGATGAGGCTGCAAAATTTGGTCTATTGGGATCGGTATTGACTGGTGTTGGTACTGGTGCTGTAGGGGGTGGTTTACTGGGTGCTAAAATTGGTGGTGGTATTGGGACGTTTATTGGTGGTCCAGCAGGAACGGCTGGTGGTGCCTTGCTTGGTGGTATCGGTGGTGCCCTCGTTGGTGGGATTGGAGGTGGTATTGTTGGTTACATGTCAGCACCTGAGAATGATCGTGAACAATCTGCTTCGTCAGCTATCATTAGGAAGTTACCTGAGCTAGATAAAAATTTTGAAAGTTTTTCAAAAGGTCAACGTACTGCTGCTCTTACCATTCAGCAAACTAATGCTGCATTAGCAAAAGCGAGATCAGATGCACAAAAATATATAAAAGATGAGACATTAGCGGCTAAAACAGAAGCTGAGATTACTAAACAAGAATTACGATTAGCGACGGAGGTTATTGGACCAACTGCTAAAAATATGGCAGAATTACGAAAACAAACTGCAAACATGACGAAGGCTAATAAAGAAGCTGCCATTGCTGCATTTAAAGTTGCTGCGGCCCAAAGAGAATTAATAAAGATTAATCTTGATGCTGCGAGAATTGGAGGTGCTGCTGCACGAGCAGGTACTGCTGCTGAAAATGTAGTAGCCAGATTCCAACCGGGTAGTAGTTCATTAGAAGCGGACTTTAAGACTTTAGAAACAAGTACAACTACTTTTGGTACTAGCGATGATGGTAAAGCGGCTTTAGATAGAATAGAAGGAGATATCAATTCCCGATTAGATCGCATTGGTGTTAAAGGGTCGGCTAGAGATGTGATTAATAGATCTGCTGCTTCATCGGGTGCTGCTGTTGAATTTAGTGCTCGTTTGTCAGAAAAAATTGCTGGAGCACAATTGACTAGAGGTCAAGATAAGAAAGGTAAAATTGAAGAAATTGTAACAACAATTACTGGAGAAATAGAAAACAAGTTTAAAGGTACTGCAGGAGCTAATTTAACCAAGACTATTAATGGCTCTCTTGAGTCTGTTATTAAGCAAGCCACATCAGTCGATGGTACAATTGATGAGTCTAAAGTCGTAGAGGGTTTGGCTAAAGCGGCCAATGCAGCCGGTAAACCATTACGGATGTTGGGTGAAGCATTTATTAAACATGAAAAGTTGATTAATAAGTTAACTGCTCAACGTCGGATACAAGAACAAAAATTAATATCAGCACAAAGTAAGGCTATTGATCTTCAACTTGAGGGTGCTAAAGTTATAGAACAGGCTGGTGGTAGAAGATTAAGTTTCCAAGATAAATTAGGTGCGAGAGGCAATCAAGCAAATCTGCGATTAAGAGACGCTGGTGTTGGTGGTTTGGGTGGTACTGGCACAGGAAATATTATAGGTGCTAGTAGAAGACTGGTGGATCGAAATGCTCAGTTAAATCAAAAGGTTAATAGTGGTGGTCGTTTAAGTGTCGATGAAGCTAGAGGTCCAGCAATATTAAAAGCAAATAATGCATTAATTGAGTTTACACGACAAAGGATTAAATTAATCCAAGAGGAAATGAACATTATTAAACAGAAAAATGCTCTTGAGCGAAGTGCTATTGATGCGTTGTTGTCTGGTAATGCTGAAGAATTCTTTGAAAAACAGAGTGCGTCGGCAGCGGCATCAGCATTAAAGAGTGGTAATACGGCTTTAATTAGATCATTAGATGCCTCTGCTGTAGGAGCTGGACTAAAGAGTTTACAAGATCAGGGTACATCATCTACTGAATTATTTAGTGCTGCTAGAACTGCCGGTCTGTCACAGCAACAGGCAAGGATCTTTTCTGGTACAACTCCGGAAGAAAATTCTTTAAGACGAGAATTGATGGCTAGTGGTCGTACATTGGGAGCTTTGGGTAATACTGGTTCAGAGTTGGAAGCTAGTAATCTTGGGGTTGCAATACAGATAATAAATCAAGCAAATAATGCATTTGCAGAGACATTAAAGAAAGAACTTAATTCTGCTAATGATACTCAAAATCAAGTTACAGAGAGGAATATTAAGGCTACGGATAATTTGACCGAACAGCTTAAGGACACTAGCAAACAACTTAGTATATTATCAGATGCTATAGAGGGAAGTCCTAACGAAATAACGAGCACGATTAATGTTAATTCGGCTAGCAGTGGTCCTAGTGATAACTTACTTAGTTATTTACCAGGTGTATTAGCTGAAAGTCTTAAAAGACTTATACCAAATTTAACACATGATAATAACGGTAATCATCAAATAAACACTCCAAATGATGTATTTCTACATTAAAACAACAGTCTTCCCCCTAGTGCGTTTACCTCTCTTAAATAAAGTGTCGGATCTAACTACTAAAGTATAAGAAATTAAATGAATTACACACATCACTTAAGTTGTTCTTGCACTAAAGCTGCATCGGGAGATCCTACGAGTGTTGGATCAATGATGACGGGTAAATTAGTTGGGGACATTCGTTTATATTCCGATAATACATTGAGTATTGGAAAATTACATACTACAATAATTAATTGCGAGGGTGGAACTCCATTATTTAATGTTATAGATCTTTCTCCTTCTCATAACCCTAATTCCACTTATCGTATTTTCATAAACACAAATGATTTAGATCTCCCCCCAAGACAAGGGGATGAATTTACTGCGGTTTCATTTGATGGTTTTTCTTATGTTTACAATATTTTAGCAGTTTCAGAAGTTTAGGGCGGATATAAATGGCTATTAATGAGACAATAAGACCAAATGGCAATGTTAATCAATTGTGGAATGTGTATGACTATACAAAGATCATTGACAGTAATGATCTTACTTATGCTATGGCTGATGATGACAATGAATTAGTAGAGCAGATATGGAGTTTTGACAATCCAGCATTCACATTCGAGACTTTAGTTTCCGTTGAAGTATTTGTTAAACATAAAGATGCCGGCATATCTGGTAATCCAGATGCTTCTGTTAATGTAAAGATTGGTGGTTCTTGGTACACGGGCCAAAATATTTCATACAACGGTACTTATAGTGTGGTTTCTGTAAGTTGGGATGGTGTTTGGTCAAATAGTGATTTCAATGATTTTCAAGTTGGTATAACGGCACCAGATATTTCTAACAAAAATCGTGAATATAAAGTTGCTGAAGTATATGCTGTAATATCAGTAGCAGAAGCTGGTTACAGTCAAATTACAATCAATAATCAAAAATCAGATTCTCCTAATCAACCAGAGTTTGAAAAGTCCGAAGGTGAGAGTTTTGAAATAGAGTTGTATCATAATGGTATTGATCTTGGTACGACTATTGATTTTACAATTGCAGCCTCTCCAAATGATTCGATTCTTGGGAATGGAGGGTTCACACTTGATGATATTGCCTCCGTAACTGTAGGTAGTACTACTTATGAAGTAGTAGAAGGTGTTCTTGCTGGTCAAACATCTGTAGTAGATGGAGTCAAAACAGAGAAGATTGTAATTACTCTTGCTGAGGATTCTATATCTGAAAATACGGAATATTTCAGGTTAACATTTGCTACAACTGACAGTGCTGGTAATCCTACAACTCTTTCGAGTACTCAAGAAAGTTGGAATCCAAGCAATCTCGCTCAAACTTGGGATATGTTGATTACTAATGTTGTTCCCTCTGATGTTGTTTCGGTTGTGGCAACTCAAAATGGTACTGAAGCTGGTACTCCAGTACAATTTACATTTACAAGAACAGGTGACACAAGTAGTTCATTGAATGTAAGTTATCGGATGTTTGGAACTGCGGTAGCGGGTACTGATTATACAGGTTCTCAGACTGGTACGGTGACTTTTGGAGCGGGTGTAAGTAGTGTTGTGCTTTCGCTTCCAACTATAGAAGACTCTGTAATTAATCCAGTTAAGATAGTGGGAGTTTATATTGATAAACTTTCTACATATGATATTACTCCAGCTAAACAGTTTGCGGAAGCTACGATTGTTGGTGATGGTATTGTTAGTAGTGAAATACAGACCTCTACTGTGCCAATACCAAGGAATGGCTCGAATTTTACCAATACCAATAACTTTATGGCGTTGAGAACAGATGGTTCGGTCGTCAACGTCATGTCAGTCATGTCAACCGATGATGCTCCTCCTGTCGGTTTAGATAATGTCAGCCAGGTCTTCTCGAACGACATAGCCTTTGCAGCGTTGAAAGAGGACGGCTCGGTCGTCACATGGGGGCATCCAACGGCTGGCGGAGACAGCAGCGGCGTGGCTGCACAGTTGAGCAGTGGGGTTGTTCAGATCTTCTCCACAATCAGTGCTTTTGCAGCGTTGAAAGATAACGGGTCGGTTGTCGTATGGGGTGATGCAACGAGGGGTGGAAGTAATAATACTGGAGTAGATTTAAGTAGTGGTGTTGTAAAAATCTTTTCAAATTATGGTGCTTTTGCAGCATTGAAAACAAATGGTAGTGTTGTTACTTGGGGTGACAGTAGTGCCGGTGGAAATGGAGCATCTGAATTAAGCGGTATTACTGATATAATAGATATTTGTTCAACTTATGATTCCAGTACTAAAGGAGCTTTTGCTGCATTAAGAGCAACTGGTGAAGTTATTACCTGGGGATGCGTGGGATGTTCCGCCCCTCAAGTTGGTAACGATAGTTCTGGAGTACAAGCTGAATTAGTCAATGTTGTTAAAATTTTTGCAACCCGAAATGCATTTGCGGCGTTGAAAAGTGATGGTTCGGTCGTCACATGGGGAGGCAATTATGGTGAAAACAGTGGTGCTGTAGCTGCAGATTTAAGCAGCGGTGTTACTTGGATCTCTGCACAGTGGCATAGTTTTGCTGCATTGAAAGAAGATGGAACTGTTGTTCATTGGGGGAGCGGCGGTGAGGATGGCGGCACTGATTGGGATGATGTAAAAAGTGATCTTACTAATCCAGCAACGGCAAATGTCATTCAGATTTATGATAATGTATGGGCTTTTGCAGCATTAAAAAGTGATGGTTCGGTTGTTACTTGGGGTACTGAAACTAATAGACCAAATGGATCTAATAGTAATAGTGTAAGTGCAGATTTGAGTAGTGGTGTTAAACGTGTCTATAGGACCGATTATGCATTTGCGGCACTAAAAACAGATGGATCAGTTGTCGTTTGGGGTGATTCAGCTTATGGTGGTACAAATAATACTGGAGTAGATTTAAGTAAAGATATTGTACGGGTTTTCGCTAATAGACGTAATTTTACAGCATTGAAACGGGACGGCTCGGTCGTCACTTGGGGGAAAGATAACCTTGGAATTAACAATAATGTAACAAATGTCCGAACATTTTCTAATATAGAGACATTAGATACTTTAGATCCTGTTGCTCTTAATGATAATCCTCCGACATTAAACGCTATTGATGATATCACTATTGATGAGGATGCTCCTGAGCAAACCGTTAATTTAACAGGAATTGGTGATGGTGATTCGGGAACTCAACCATTACAGATTACGGTTTCTAGCAGTAATCCCACATTAATTCCGACTCCAACTGTAACATACACATCAGATAATGTGTTTGGAAGTTTGACTTTCACTCCTGCTCCGGGATTAAGTGGTGAATCTACAATTACAGTAACGGTTACAGATGGTGGGTTAGATAATGATCTAAGTACAACAACTGACAACAAAACATTTTCTCGTGAATTTACAGTAGGGGTTGATTCGGTTAATGATCCACCGACATTAAATACCATTGGTGACATAACTATTGAGAAGAATTCTGGTCCACATACAGTTTCTCTTGCGGGTATCACTGATGGTGATGATGATACTCAAGCTTTAACTGTAACAGCCGTAAGTAGTGCTACGGGTACAATTCCAAATCCAACCGTAACATACACTTCAAACAATACAACTGGTAGTTTGACTTTTACCCCTGTAACTGATCAAACTGGCACAGCTACTATTACTGTGACAGTACAAGATAGTGCTGGTGGTACAGTAGCTCGTACATTTACTATAACAGTAATTGATGTTAACAATCCTCCAACATTAGATGCTATTTCTAATGTCACGATTGAGGAAAATGATCCTGAGCAAACTGTTAATTTAACGGGAATTACTGATGGCGATGGTGTAAGTGCTCCATTAAAAGTAACAGCTACCAGTAGTAATACAAGTATAATCCCAAATCCGGTTATTGCTTATACATCCGCACAGACAACGGGCACTCTAAAATTTACACCAATTCAAAACAGATTTACTCCTGTCGGACAACCTGTAACAATTACGGTAACAGTTGAGGATGCGGGATTAGATAATGATCTCAGCACCACTTCAGATAATCTCACCTTTAGTCGCACGTTTACAGTCACTGTAAATGAATATATACCACCAAGATATTATGTAATTGACATTGAGTTAGTATCACATCCTGGAAATCAATCAATATTATTGAATAATGGATTTAGTGCTGAAGTTTGTCATATCACAGAATATGCAAATCCTGTAGCAGAATATGTTAGGGGATTTGGTCATACATTAGATAATCCTCTCGTTGCAAGTGGTGATACTAGTATTAAATCAAGATTAACTGGTGTGCTTGTAGCAAGTGGAGACTTTTTATCTTCTGGTGCAATTCCTAATTCTGGATTATTTGTTACTCATGGTCCATCCAAACACATTGATGGGTCAGGTTCATTACAAGCTACATACACCGACAAACTTGCTGGTGATTTTGGTGACTACAGGTGTGCTGAAAAATTATATCCTATTGCTGATATTTCTAATAGTTACTTCGTGACCTCCAGTGGTACACATTCTGATTTATATAGTTCGATTGACGAAGGTGTATTCTCTGGAGATGGTATAAAAGAAAATGGTGTCTCTACATTAATAGCAGACTCTACTACATTCATTCAGCCATCATCTATTCATACAGATGATACATTTAGTTATAAATGTAAAGTTACTACTCCTCTTGTGAGACCAGAACATACCAGATTAAGAATTAGAGCGGCAGCACCATTATTTACTCATGAAGCTAAAATTCCGCCGAAATATACTTTTACCGATATTAAATTTGAAGACCCAGATGGTGCCTTAATTGTTCAATATAATGATATTGTGGTTTCTGGTGACTCTACGTATATTAGTATGAGTGGTGATGAGAATTTTGCTACATATTCCAGTGCCCCTAAAGTTAATAATATCACATATTCATGGGATGATACTTATCCTAATTTAAGTGGTAATGAATATACATTATCATTTAATTTATTGAGTGAAGACCCTGGAGATGCCTTCAGTGCTGGTTTTGATCCTGGTTTTGAAGAAGATTATGATGTACCAGATCCACTACATAGTGGTGATGATTATCTTGCTTTAGATGGTTCTCCTTTATCCAGTATGGGTCAGAGTTATATAAATCCAACACCAAGTATTAGAATTTCTGCGATTGAAATTTGTAATAGTGGTGGTCGTGGTCCTCGTACTGAAGATTATATTACTCTTTTCTCGGAAGTACGTTCTACTGGTAATAAAGTACAAAGAACATTAATTCCAACATCTATGCCGTTGGTTGATTTTGATACTACTATATATCCTACGGTAAGTAGTGTTTGGTATGCAAGTGATGATGCTAATTTTTCAAATTATAATACTGTAGGAACAAAAAGATTAATTCATAATATTAATAATAGTTTTGATTCAGACTTTATTATTATGAACCATACATCTGGTGTAGCAGATTCTGGTAAATTAACATTAAAGATGAGTCATAATGCAGACCCTAATAATCTTAAAACCAGAACTCGTGGTGCATTTGATTTAGGCTTTGATGGAACTATCGGTGGTACATGTATTAGAAATGGTGCCTTTAATAAATTAAATATTGAAGATGATGATATCAATGATGGATTCTTTGTCGCTGATCGTGATTGTATAACTCTACGAGTTAGGGCTAAAAAGCAATCTGGTTCAAGGGACTATGTGCTTGATGTTGTCGGTTATAGTGACGATTGTATTTTAAATATAACAAGTGCTGTTGGTGGATTCTTACAGGCTTCATCAGGTAATCCTATTGGCAACTATCCTGTCTCATCTGGATTTAGTGGATCAGATGATCTTGCTCTTAGTGCCACATCTCTGTCTCAACGGGAAAACTATTTCCAGGTAAGTGGTGATAATAGTCACTTTGTTAATCTTGGGGAAGACCATTATTCTCTTGTTGATGGACCATTGGTTAATACTACGGAATTTGCTTGGTATGAAATCCCACTAAAGATTTATGATGACAATGTTACTCTCGGTCGTTCTCGTGATTATCGAATGAGTTCATTGCTTGAGAATCTATACTTAGATATCTATCCATTACCGAGTGGTGCGAGTATTTCTCAAGTAGAGATGCTGGTTACATATGCACCGCAAAATGCATTAAAGATGATTACTGAAGGTGGTGAAGTTAGAAAAGTTACATCGGAAGATAGACCAGAACCTAAGATTTTCCCAAGCTCGATGCAGCCTAATGATAGTTATTTAAATGCTGGATCTGGTTACGGTTCATTATCTTACATAAGTGGAATTCCTCAAGCTTATTCTACTAAAAACACCTCATTAAAAACTAACTATTCCAGAAGATGGCGGGGTATGGATGGTTTAACTGAAGGTCCGTATGACCAAGAGGCATTCGGCTTTGGTTTCTACAATCCACAATTAGATTATCCATTCTTATCTGGTTTCTATGATTTTGATAAAGAGAATGGTGTTAGTGTTATACCTCGTGTTGGTAATTTGACAGGGGTTATTTCAAGCACATATTCTACATATAGAATTAACAACTTAGGTTGGCGATTTAAAAATTCCACTTTGTTCGCTGATCAGTTGCCAGGATATACTGGTGCTTATGAAACTATTGACTGGAGTTCATTATCGAACGGTTCCAACAATTTCCATAACCATCCATTGTCTGGTCAAATTGCAGATGCGTTTAATACTGCCATTAGAATATCTGGACATAATTCCAATATTAACTTTGGTGATATAAATATTGTTCCTGATTCTGGCTTTAGTATGTATGCCAGATTTTCTCCAGATGCCAATGTCTCTGGAGTAGGATACGATCTATTCGAGAGTGGTTGCTTGTTCTCTAAATGGGATACAGGTAATGATCTTGAATTCGCTTTAGGTTATGCTAGTGGCTTCTTACGTGGTTATGCTAGAGACAATGCTGGTGCTATACATACAGTACAAGACCCTGCTATATGTTCTGGCTACCAATATCCATTAAGTGTAATCTTGACTTATAACGATGATGGTCTTAGTGGTTTAAAACTTTATACTGATAATGAATTCGAACCCAACTGGCAAACTTTAAGAGCCAGTTCTGTCGCACCATTCCATTTACATAGTGCGAATAGTAATTTCGTGGTTGGTAATTCAACAGGTTCCGGTGTTGGTTTTAATATGTTCCTTACTGAGTTAGGTGTCTCTAACTCTGGTAATGTTGTATATTCTAATCCAGATCCTACTTATAAGCAAATCACTGCACAAAGATTTTTAGAAAACAACAGATTATTCTGGTGGGATAATACTGACACATCGTCTAATGATGGTTATACATTATGGAAGAATATCGATGAGGATACTCGTACCGATTGGACTTTGGGTGATTTCAAATATGAACCTTTCTCATTAGCGTTTTCTCAAATTTCCAAAAGAACCAATAGAGATCTTGTTAGTTTCAAAGTCTGTAGTGATGGTCAACCTTATTATGCTAAAACAAATCAAACTCTACCTTCTACAATTGATAGCGGTGTAGCATATCATAGTCAAATTGAAAATGACTTTTTAAGATTCCATTTAAGTGATACTCCTAATAATTTCTATTCTGTTTATCCACGAATTAGCAAGAGCCTACCAAGAGGTTATAATTTTGTAGATGATGCTTTAGTCGTAGAGACTGTTTTGGAGCACACTACTAATCACGATATTACATGGAGTGGTGGTCAAGTTGGACCGAAATTGATTGTTAGTCTGTATACCAAAAAACAAGAACCATATTATGAAACTGCCAATCCTAACTGGGGATTAATTAATCGTAGTACTCATTATCTGGAACCATCTGGTGGTATACATAGGCTCGATAGTACATTTACATATGATGATGTGTGTGATAAATCTGAGGAATGGGCCACTTTCCCAATTGAAGCCAAACTAAAAGAATTTAAAGAGAAATATTTTTCACAAGATGTGGATGATATGTTCTTACAGTATGATGTTGTGTATCCATCTGGTGGTTCATTTGAGTCTACAATTGATATCCACACTGCACATGTCAGGATGGAAAATGCATATGTGAATCCTACTGCTGATTCTGGAATCCTTAATATTGCTACGAGTGGTGGTCATGTTGTAGATGATAGAGACCTAATGTTGTCTCTATATAATGGTCCATCGCCAACTAGTGGTGAACTTACACTATACACTATTGGTCCTATCCAGGTTGAAAATTCAGGGTTGCCACTTCACACGAGTGGATTATTTGCAAGTCGAGGTGAATTTAATTTATTCACCACTAACTTCATGACAATTGAACAATCTGGTCTGACTTTATCTACCTCTGGTAAAATGCCGATTGAGCAATCTGGTGCTGTAAATCTACATACTTTAGGTAAGGGAATCCTCACATCGGCCAGTGGTGATCATTTAGGATTTTCCTTAACGGCAGTAAACACTGAAACTGCTGGTTTGATTAGTGGTATATTCAACTTAAATGCATTTGTTAGTCCAACTGCTGACACAGATGCTATACAAGCTAATATGCCAATATTTGTGCTGAATGATTTTCAGACAGATCCAACTGATAATAGTGGTATTCTTAACTTAAGAACATTAGCTACATCGGCATTAGTATCAATATATCCTACAGCATCAATGAACCTGTATTTGGAAACAGGTTATGCTTCTACTAATGCTGATATGAACCTTACATTGTATGGTGATAATTATAGCACAACCGCATCTAGTGGTTCTATGAATCTATCAACTGCAAATTATGCTGGTCCATCCAATCCACTATCAACATATAATTATGCCAGTGCTGGTTCAGATTACTTATATTGGTTCAATAATAATGTAGGTACAGGAATTAATGTTTTTGATAATTCCTATGCAACCTTACCTGCCGATGATGAGCTTAGAGGTGTAGATTTAATTGGTTATGGATCTTGCATTGGAAATAGTCCAGACAAAGCTATTGATGCTGTCATAGAAACAGATGATGTTGTGTGGCGTGAAGAACAATGTGTCGAAGGCGGTATTATGAGAGCCGACAAGACATATACAAATCTTGAAGCTGGTTACAGTGGTAATTATTATGGTATAAGAAAATATACGGAATTAGTTCCTAGTTATTCTTATTTTGCTACACTGGAAATGAAAACTGGTAATACAGAATCTATTAAAGTTCCGAGAGATTTAGAAGAATGGGAATATGGAATAAATTCTGATATCAATTATTCTGGGGTTAAGTTGATTGGTGATGATCCCGCCTTAAGTGGAGATGCATCTATTGAATATCCTCTACCAGACTCTGGAAGAAACCCAGAGGATAACTATGGTAAATCAGTTGCGGTCCACAAAGACTTAATGGTTGTCGGTTCTCCGTTTATAGATATTCCAGATGAGTCTGGCTACAAAATGACCAATGCTGGAGCTGCATTTGTCTATAGAAGAAATGAAGATGCTCCTGGACAAAAAGCTGACTGGAAATTAGCGACTCATTTAATTCTTCCTTCTGGATTTAAGAGAGATTTTGTTAGTAGAGAAATTCCAAATGCTATAAGTTTCGGTAGTTGGAATATTGATGCTAAAAAATGGAATGTTGGTCAAGAAGGTAGAGAGTTAGGTCACTCAGTAGATATTGCATCTTCTGGAGACACTGAAACTATTGTAATTGGTGCTCCCGGTGCTGGATGGACTAGACAATTCGATACTATTACAGAATCTGGTATTCCAGTATGTATGATGGTATTTACTGACCAGTTTAATTATCAAGATGAAGATTTGGGAGTAATTGCTAATACTGCAGAAAAGAATAAAATCTTATATCGTTATTTCTCTGCTCCTTGGCTAGAGGGTTTTCAGCCTCGTATAGATATTAAATTGTTAGTATTCCAAGCGGCACGTCACGTAGATAACAAGCCCGTAGTTTACTCTGATCTTGAATGGTTTAATCACCAATATATTGAACGAGAAAATGATCCTGATTTACTTGAACAAACTAGTAAAGAAGTCATTATAAATGGAAATGTTAGTGGAATTCAAGATGCATTCTTGGAGATGTTCCCTCATGACACTACAAGTCCGCATAGTGGAATTCCTCCAATTGTTGGTATCTTTAAGGATAACACTGCTTCAACAAAATACACTGATGCATTTAAAGAATCTGTTGATCGATTTATAAGTTATTATAATGATTATTCTTTTGTTAGTGGTGTAAATGATCCATCGAATGCATCTCCACAGGCTGGTCATGTCAATGAAATTGATGGTAACCCAAACACTGCTAACTTCTTAACAGACTCAGTAAAATTGCTTGATGACACATTGGCTACTGGTTATTTAAATTCTCAAAATGTCTTAAAATTTATAACCAGCGGTGTTGGTCAAGAATGGGCTAATAGTAATGCCTATCAATTCCAAATACCTCCTGCGTCTGGTGGTAGAGTATATATCTTTGAAAAAGAAAATAATGAGTTTAACTTAGTTCAAGAAATTAAATCAAAAACGGAAAGAGATTTTACATCAACATTTTCTAACAATGGTATTGATGATTATGCTATTAATTTAGGTTCTATACCAAGTACAAGATTTGGACATTCTGTTTCTATTAGTGATGAAAATGAAATTATTACAGTTGGTAGTCCTTATGATGCAAATGCTGTAGAAGTATTTGAAAGAAATCCATCTGAGCATACAAGGATGCTTAATAACATTCGACCGTGGCTTGTTCACCAAGATAAAACTGAAGAAGTTACTAAATACGATTTACTATTAACTGCTTCTGGTACAACACAAACTGCTCAACAAATCTACTATGATTTATCTACAAGTGATAAGTTTTTACTTAGAATAGATGAGTCGTATTGGATTAATCGTCCAATTGAGTTATATAAGAATATTTACACTTATGGTTATGGTAATATTCCTTATCGTGGAACTTGGAGTTTTATTCCTGATGAGTTTGCTGGAACATCCAGACTCGGTTATAGCACAGCAGTTTCATCAAGTGGTAAAACTATTGCTGTGGGTGCTCCTACAGATTCATTTAATGAATTTGACGACAATAATGTTTGGTATAGAAGTCAGAATACTTGGGCTTCTTATACTAATGCTGGTGCTGTTAGAGTCTTTGAATCAAGAAACTATTATCCTCATAATCGTGTAGTAGAATTTTATAAGTTTGGTAATTTAGATAGGACAATGCATCCGAGTGTAGTAGATCAGGGTTTCTACGATCAATGGGATTTATTCTATGGGTCTGAGCGTCCGTTTACAAGAACTGCATTTAGTGATATTGAAATTCCACAAGATGCTGGATTAGCATTTATTATTACTCCAGAAGTAGATGCGGCTAGTGATGAAATCATTCAGAACATTAAAGACTGGTTAGCACTTGGTGATAGGACACTGGTGCTGGTCGGTAATGACCCATCTTACGAGGAAAATGGATTATATAGAGACTCTAATGTTATTCTCAATAAAATTCTTGAAAAACTTGGCTCAAGAATGAGTATTCATCCAGCAAGAAATGCACATGAAGCTTTAGTTGGTGCTAGAAATGAGAGCCAAGTATTTGATAAGAAATATAATGTTGTAGCATCTAAAGTGCCTTCATATGCTACATCGACTAGGATCTCTAACGCAAGTATATTTGCAAGTGGTGTTGGTGATATTAGAATTAATGTCTCTGACGATTTGGGTCCAAATTATCTTGCATTTACACCTTGTAATGATTTTAATGCGGGATGTGGATTACCACATATGCATAATGGTGATTTACGTGCTGAATGGACTGAAGTTTGTACGAAAACTATTCCAGGTGTTGGTGCATTTGATGTATATTATAAAAATAATTGGCCACTCCAGTTTGGTAATTTTGAACCAGATTGTGATTATCCTCCAAGGGGATCAATCAGGCGACCTAATCAAGATATACGTCCTATTCTTGTTGCTGCTGAAGATGTGCCAGAAAGAACTTATACTATTCCTGCAGTTCCTCCAGCTTCAAGTTTAATGTCTGAACCTATTTATGCAGATTTAGAAGAAAATACAACATATTTGCAACGTGAATTTGCTGAACAACAAATTGATGAAGTAGCATTTTCTATATACGAAGATGATAATTCTAATTTTGCTGGTGTGAATATTAATCAATACAGTAGGGGTACTTTTGATGATCCAGACTCCTTTACGACTGCTGATGGAAGTACGAGAGATGGATTGATATATGCTACAGGTGTTAATCAAGCTACACCTCCAATTAGTCAAACTGAAGTATTAGCTGAGGAAACAATAGCTATAACAAAAGAACAATACTTTGATGATGAAAATAATCCTACAATACATAGTGTTTATTTAATGGCTAATATGAGTCTTGAGTCATCAGTGGCTCTTGGTGTGAATAATGTAGACACTCCTAATAGTGACCAGAACATTCTATTTTATAATAATTTGATTATGAAAGATTGTATCAATGCTGGACAAGTTTATCAGTTAGGCGGATGGACTGGACGTTCATCCTTTACTTCGGCATATTCTCAATCAGCCATAACTCAAGCGTGGTCAGAATATCAAGGTTTGGAATCCTATCGAGAAAATGTAATTCTTGGTTCTAATTCTGAAGCTGGTGAAATACAAGAGATTCCAGATGATGTAAATGTTTTATGGATTGCCAATCCTCAAGGGTTACCAACTGAAGCAGATCTTAATGCTATAAAAAGTTGGTTACATGCTGAACCACAAAATTTGGGAGACACAGAAAATCCTAATCTTGTGGAGAAGAAAATTGTTATTACTTATGGTGCAAATCAAGAAATAGCATCTAATGTAAGAAGTATTTGTGAAAGTTTAAATTTAACTACAAAACCTCGACGTTCTGAAAATCCTTACGGTCCTCAAGTTTACTTTGGTGGGTTTTTCTTGAGAAGTGCTCATGGACTTAATAATGGTGTATATCAACATCAGAATGTCGGTTTAGATATATCTACAATTGGATGTACTGAAGGTTATGTTTTTGCCAGTATAACAAACGCCACCGAAGTAGATGGCGGATTATTCATACCTCTTCCCTCTATTAATCATGTCTCTCTACCAGATGTTGCAGATCCAACAAACTTTGTCTATTCTTCATTTTTCTCCATAGAACTAGGCTCCAATACTACTAAACTGTTATATTTTGATGGTCCTCCGGATCAGATTGTAGAGGACATATTAATTGCATCTCCAGATAGTTGGTATGTTCCTGGTAATAATGCCTCGGCTACATTTAATGTTGAGAAAGGTTCAGGATATAGATTATTCATTAATCGGGTTTCTGAAAATACTAATGAACAGCTTAGTTTAAGTTATAGCACAAATAATGTGGCATTTCCAGGAGGAGGAGATTGGTTCTTAGAGCAAGATGAGGATGATCCAACTATTTTCTCAGATCAGGTATTTGTGCCTCCGGGTGATTTTTATCATGAACATAGGTTGTCGTCAACTACTAATCATAATATTGAGACTTTACAGTTAGATTTTTATGTTCCATCGGGTGATACACTTGGTACAACTACTTTTAAACTTAATTTCAAAACCCCACAAAATACTGCTGGTCCATCACAGATTGGTGGTGGTTTAATAGAGCCGGACACATCGTTTCATGATTATCTACTCGATAATAATACCTTTCCTGCTACCACAAGGTTATTATCTATATCTGGTTGTTTATTGCCAGTTAATAATAGTAGTTTTACAACTACTGAAACAACTCAAGTACAGGTTGGCGAGAGGTTCTACTGGAGAATAACAAACCAAGGTAGTCCTGAGAGAATAGTTACACTTCCAGCTACATTTAGACCCATTATGACGGATAATACCAAGTATTGTGATCCAGGTAATAATCCCACAGGAGCTGGAGATACTGATCCAGACCAAGAAATATTTAATACATTAGATGGAGAATCAGATAAGGAGTGTCTTGGTGGTAGTGAAATTGAAGATGGTCCGATGGTTTGTGCCGTAGAGAGAGAAAACTTCAGTGGGTTTGTTAATGGATTAAACAAATCTACTATTGTAGTAATATCTGATTCTACAATCGTACAGGGTCAAAATGCTTATTACAGAAATGATACTAATGCTGGTAATCAGGCATTTATGAGAAGTTTATATCCAGTAAGCCCAGGAGATCCTGATGACGATGGTAACTTCTTTACAGAAGGTAGAAATTATAGTCAAGTGCAAAAATTATTATCACCAGAACGCGGTAGTCCTGGTAAATATCTTGCATTAAGTAGTATCGATAATACAACACTTAAGTTTGGTGATTCAAACTATTCTACACCAAGTGTTAATGTCTTTTCTGATACTGAAAATAGTTTACATCCAAATGATATTTTTAGGGAACCAGATCCAGACACTGGAGAGGAAATAAAAGAAGCAATTGATATATTTGAAACTGGAATTATCAAGAATTATGGTGCATATCCGAGATATAGCGGTGTTATTAATGGTGTGGATTATATGGATGCTCGTAGAGGAGGGGGTGTTCCAGATCTACTAAAGAAAACGGGTAAAGATTATCTTGATTTAGATGTATATAGTACTGGTTATCCAGGTGATTTGTTTGGATATGATATTAGTATGTATGAAGACAAATTAGTAGTTGGTTCTCCATTCAATGCATTTACTTCTGGTCATCCTGCTATAAGCTGGCCTTCTGTACTTAATCATTATAATAGCGGTATTGATCCAGCTAAGATATCAGGTAATGGTGGAGTTGGTGCAGTATTCTATTTTGAAAGAACTGAAAAAGCTTCTAATGTAGTGGGTTCATTCTTACCTTGGGAATATAAAGACAAAATTAAAGCTGGTTGTTTAAGTTTAGGTTTTGATAATCCAACTGTGGATAATCTATCTGATCACAAGGGTGATCATAATGTTCTACCTGCCGACGTGATTGCTCATGCTCACAGAAATGATGAGTTTGGCAGGTCTGTAGCTATTACTTCTGATATGTTGGCTGTCGGTGCCCCATGTCATGATTTTGAAACAATTCATCAACATGTATTCTATAGCGATACTGCTTTTATTAGAAAAGACTTTAATGCTGAATTTAAGATACACGAACATAATTCTTGGGATTTAGGTTGTTCTGGCAATCGTGTAGATCTTTTTGAGGGCGACAGTGGTAAGATGGTACTTAATAACGGTGCAGTATTCACCTTTAAACATCGAATTACTGACTGGCCAAATAGAATTAAAACATGGGAAGAAGCTGATAAGATTAATGCCCAAGGGTATTCAGATAGAAATACAGACTTAATAGATGCTGCTAGTTCTGGAACTGAAAATGATTACTTTGGTACATCGGTAGCATTACATAGAGCTAAACGTGGTGATAGTGATTATACATTAGTTGTTGGTTCTCCTAATCATAATTATTCTACAAGTGGCAATCATATTACCAGTGAAAATATGGAAAATGCTGGTGCAGCATATACATTCGATGCGATGCTTCGAGAGCAATTACCAACTATTCCTAATTCTAATAGTTTTATGACTGCAAGAGTATTTGGAGATCGTGAGGCTGATCATTTAAATACATTAACACTAAATGTTAGTCAAAACACTACTGGAGATCCAATCACATATACCACCAGCGGTATAGTTAATAGTAATTCCAAGGGTCATATCTTCTTAGAAGCATCAGGATATGATGCCTCAACTAAAGGATTTGCGATACAGAGACCATATGTGGTATCAGTTAGAGGTAATTTACTACCTGGCACACCAGACTCCGGTAGCTTTACCTTGTTTACTACTGGAAAACCAGTCGATATGAGTGGTAATATGAACCTGATGTTATCAGGTGCTCCATCTGCAAATGTGTATAATAATATGGCTTTATATAATCGTGGTGTCCTTGGTTTGGATAGTGGTAATTTACAAATGTTCTTAAAAACTGTCAGTGGTGTCGAACAAGAACAAGTCACTCTCTATGTTGAGAATGAAATTCTCACAGAGAATTTAAATCTAAGGGTAAGGGGTAAATAATGCCTATTAGAATAAGATATCAACATCAAGACGAGTGTACTATTAGACCAACTCCATTGGTTAATATTGGTACTCAGATCTTGAAGAATGGTGCTGGTGAAGCATTTGGTGTTACCTATAGTATCACTCTAACGGGCACATTATTGGCTGATCAAGGCACTCCTTATGCAATTGATCATTTAACAAATAATAGATATACTTTATACAATCCAAATAATCAGGCGGATGATCCATTAATATTTGGTGGTCCCTATGGATGTTTTGATACTAATCAATCTCATTATGGTAATTTTAGACCAAGTAAACAACAAATTGAACCTAATGAAGCCGCTACAGCACTTGTTACAAAACAGAGAGCATTACGTGCATTATTTGCCCAGGATGGACAAAGATTAGAAATTACTGATTTCAATGAAGATCTTCCAGTAGTTATATGTTATCCAAGATTAGTAGATATTCAATTTTCGGAAGGCATTTGGGTTGATAAATGTGATTTTACGATAAGCCTTGAGGCTGATACATTACTTTATGGGCAAGGCGGTGATAGTAGTTTAAAAGTTGATAATGAAGGTACTTTCATTGTTCCTAATTCTGGAGAGCTACAAAATGGTAAAACAGAAGGAGATTTATTAGGATCTTTAAGTGGTGCATTTATTAATGATTACACTGAAGATTGGTCTATTGAAGTTGATGAATCTACTGGGGAAAGTCCCGATCTTCCATTTTCATATCGGATCACTCATAACTTAAATGCCACTGGTAAAACACATTATAAACCAGGTGGAGAAAGATTAGTAGCTTGGGAACAAGCTCGCAAATTTGTAACCGATAGACTATCTGATAATGTTACTGAATACCCTAATATTATGGGTCAAATTGGTAGCGGCACTATTAATTTAGTAGATAGTTTTGGTGGATTTAGTCATGTTAGAAATGAGTCTATAGGTCAATCCGCTGGTACATATACTGTTACAGAAACTTGGTTGCTCGCAAGTGGAACTGCTTATGAGAATTATTCTTCATCAGTTTCTTCTGATACCTCATCCGCTTTTGTTGGTGTGAATATAGATGGAACTATTAAAGGTTTAAGTCAAATATCTCCAAGTGGACATGGTTCTGAGGATAAACCATCAGCCTTTGATAATGCGATGTCTAAATACATTGCTGTTAGTAATAGTGGTCAGTTTGGTTTAATTAGTGATATTTATAAGCGTGCAAATAATCTTGTTGCTGTAGAACTTAATTCTCAACCATTAAGTATGACGGTTGGTACTAATGAATATACAGGGCAAATAACTTATTCTACACAATTCGATAATAGACCAACTAATATCATCTCTGGTGTTTTAACTGAAAGTATATCTGTCAATGATACTTATCCTGGTGATGTTTTTGCTGTCATTCCCGTGTTAGGTAGAAAAACTGGTCCAGTATTACAATATATCGGCGGGAGAACTGAATATACAAGAGATCTTTCAATTAATCTTTTAATGGATTACACAAAGATTCCTTATGGTGGTGGAAGAAATCCACTGTTACTCAAGAAACCAAGTGTCATTGAACCATCTGCCACACAGATAGGTAATTTAATTAAAGAGCTGTCTCCTCAAAATGAGCCTGGAATTAGAAAGTATTTCGTTAGTCCTCCTTCAGAAAGTTGGGAACCAAAAACTGGATCATATTCTTTCAATCTTACTTGGACATATGAATTGGATTCTTGAGAATGATTTGTACCAAATGTAAAAGGGCGGAAAATGACAAATGAACCTTTAACAGATGAACAAAAAGTTTTGGGTTCTGGACAGGTTTTGCCCTCTGGAGAATCCAACTTTTATGATTATTCCCAAGACCATTCTTACAATGATGGTTCTGGTATTAATGTTAATTTTCCAAGTCCAAGTACTTTTATAGATGCTTCAGGTACAATTAGGACATATGCTCCTAGTGGAAATGTTGTAGAGACTTCTGGTATTTTTGCTGCTAGTGGATTACAGACATCCTTTTCTAATTCTATGGATGCGGCATTATCAGGTATCACAGATTTTACTATTTTTAATAATTATATCCATCATACTACAGGTGTAAATAGTATACCTGTACAGATACCATATCTTTCAGATTATACAATATCTAACGGTTTTAATCCATATGTATTTTAAGGTGAGGAAAAATGTCGGAACATTCAATTATACCACCAACTGGTGAATATGGCTTAGATTGGCCTGCAAATCATGTGTTACCACAGGGTAAAGGTGGATCTATTTCCCAGGCTGGATGGACTGAGGAAGCACAGGGATTTCCCCAACAAACTTTCTTGGGTGCTTCTATTAGAAGTTTTAATATAAGTGCTGGCTTTGGTGATACTTCATCTCAACTAAGTGTAGATTTAGTTAATGATGAATACAACAAATCTGATGGCTTGCCACTTGGTCAAGGAGATGATGTCTACCATAATGGTTTGATTGATACATTCCAACCTCCTGTGGTTGGTACTCCTGTGTATTTTAAATTTGGTAAAAATTTTGCTACAATAGATCAAGCTTACAGAAAAACCTTAGATGGTACATACAACGAGAGTACTATTCCGTCCGTTATTGATTTTCCCACCGTGACAACTAATGGTGATATCACACAGATTCCTGGTGATAATTACTTCTTAAGAGATACTACTGGCACTGGTGCCAATGCAGTTCATACATGGGTTGATAAAAGTTCATTGCTTGATGCCACTAATAATTCCCGTGGTAAAGATCATTTTGTGTTTGGGGGTATTTTACAGAGTTATACTCAAACTAAAGGTCCAAATGGTAATCCATTATATAGTTTAAATGTAACTGATCCAAGAGAAATTTTATCAAATGCTACTGTAATTTTAAACAATTATCAAGGAACTACTTTTAATAATAAGAATCTATTTAATGTATATGGTTTTCTTGAGTATGATGTTAGTGATGAATTGAAAGAAGAGATTGAAGGTACTGATGTTTTACCAAATCTTGATTTAAAATCTAAAAATATACTAACAAAAAATGTGGATGCAAAAGGTATCATTACATATACGGGCGATGATACATATATATTTGATGTTAAGCCTTTTACTACTAGTAATTATCCACCATCTTTCCCAATTACGGGTCAGGGTTTTTCTCGACGTGGTGATCAAGGTATTCCTTGGTATAGAGTTGACCAAGCATTGTCTGCTTTATTTAATTTTAAAGGTGCTCTTCCTCAAGAATATGTTAATTCTGGATTTGGAGGAGCAATTGATTTTAGGGGTTATAAATATGTAGTTGATTTTGGTGGTATTCCTTTAGAAAAAATACCTCAAATGTATTTTATGGACTTTGATCAATTAACATTAATGGACTTGGCACAAGAGCTTGCTGATGTCATCAGTCATGATTTATTTGTTAGTTTATTGCCGGTCATTGATCATCCAGCATATTCTTGGTTATATAATCTTAATCAGTATAATATTAACAATGGGAATACTACAGATGTTATTGCTGGAGTTATTCGTATAGATGCTATTGATAGATCGGTTCAGCCAGATTATGGCTCAATTAAGTCTTATATTGATGATCTTGCGGCGAATGGTGTTGAGGTTGAAAATCAAGACGTTGGTTTTGAATTATCTAACGTGACAACTGATAAATTTGTTGTCGGTGCAAATGAAGTTGATATGTTCTATTTTTCTAATCATAGGGATAGAAATAATTTACAACTTAGAAGGAAAAATAATGGACTTCCCAATGATTTTGAATTGTTAGAGGAAACACAGTGGGATTTAGAAACTTCGCTCAAACAACAAATCCTTCCGTTTTATGGTTTCTTAGGTAAAAGTGCTGTTAGTATTCCAAGGGGATTTGGTTCATATCAACAGATACTATTAGACACATCTCAACTGAATGCTTATGGAGTTGGTAATTATTATATTGCTACTGAACTTGAATTAAGAACTGTTTTAAAAAGTTATAGTAGTTGGTCTAAATTTTTAGCTAATTATAGTGAATTGTATATTGAAGATCTTTCTGCCGATCAACAGTTCTATAAAGGATATGCTGGTGCTGCTTTAGTGAATTTAGAAGATGATGTTGATTTTAATGCTCTGTTGGATAAATATTCAGAGACAAGCCCCAGAAATCGGTTAGCACTTGAGGCTATTCGTAATGGGAATTATGGAGTAACTTGTCCACGTTGTTTATTTAATTCTGATAAAGATTTTATGGGGTTAGATGGTTATCCAGCAAGTCCTTGTTCTCCCCCTTATGGTTATCCGCTTTATTATAAACGTGCTGAAAAAATAGGAATTGCCCAAGCTGCATCCGTCAGCTTTGCTGAACCATATAAGCAAATACAAACTAATTTTGACAACATGAAAAAACGTATCGAGGAAAAAATTGATAGTGGTGCTATAGTTGTGCAAGAGGATGCTTTATCTGAAGTGCTTGAAGATATTATTTCTGGCACAATTGATGACTTAGATATATCTCCAGAATCACAAAAAATACTATCTGATCAAATAAAAGAATCTAGAAACTTATCTAAAGATCATCAAGAATTCTATAACCTTATTGGTGAAACCGTTAAGAGTGCGAATTTTTTAAAAAATAATGCTGGTTATATAGCGGCGGTTACAGATATTGGTTTAGATGGCGAAAAAAATGCTAAAAAAGTATATGCTTTTCTAAGACGAATTGCGGAGGAAAATTTAGGTAAAAAATTCTTAGTGAAAATTCCCAAGGCTTGTAATTTATCTTATGATACTCAATTTAAATTTGATCCATATGAAGTTGAGGTTGAAAAAGGTCCATTTGGATTTAAGTCACAGCCGATTAATTTCGATGCTGGTTATTCTTCATCTTCTATATTCAATATAGAGATTAGTGGATTATTAAGTCAAGTACAAATAATAGATGTTAATCAAGGAACATCGACAACTAGTAGTAGGGAATTGTTTAATCATTATTTAGATAAGGATGCTAAGGCAGAATATACATATGGGGCATTGAAGAATAATTATAATCCTGTTTCTGAAAAGTGGGAGTTTAATTATCAACCTGCTACTAATGGTGGGTTTTTTAACTTTGCTTTACATAATAGAAATTTATCTTTTACAGAATCTTCTACTCTTAGTGAATCAGAATTACCTTTGTCAACTCAATTTCTTTTAGCACCCAAAGATTTGAGTACTATCGTTGATTACAATGGTAGAATGAAATGTTATGTTAGATATGATAATAGTCAATTTTTGGATATGAGTTCAGTTTCTAAAGATAAGATCGTACAGCAGTCACAAGGGGATAGAGGTTTTATCCCTGATATTATGGAGGAATTGGAAAATACAAATCCTGGTTATAGAACTGACATGGATAGAATTAAGAGAATGAATGCAATAGATACTCCAAAAACTGTTACATTTGTTTCGTGTGATATTGATGCTCAATTGTATATGTGTCCAAAGCCCTCTAGTTCACAAGTTACTGTATATGGTAGGGATGTTAAATATGTAGCAAATGAAAGACCGTTACAATTTGTAGAGGAATCTTCTGGTTGTTTCAAAGCAATGATTGAAGATCCATATAGAATATATTCTCCAAGTGCTAATGGTGGTGCTGATGGTAGGGTTGTAGAAAATATAGATTTCCAAAGAACATATAACGAATACGTAGATGCCTATTTAATTGATACTGAAAAAGAAAATCTTGATCCAGATCATGTTTACGCTTTAATCACCGTACCCGGAAGAATTAAGCCTATTTTAGATTCTAGATATGTAGATGGTGATGCTTACAATGTGAATCCAGCAAAGATTAAACATCAATTGACTCAAGATGTAGTACGAGGTCCGAAGGGTTTTGACAAACCAGCACCTGTTGTTAATAGGGATGAATTTCTTGCATCCGGCATTGAATGTCCAATAGACGTTGGGGATTTGACATATAACAGTATTGCTAAGAGTAAGATTAATGATGTGGAAAAAGCAAAGATACTTTTAAATTGGCAAAAACAAGAATTTAAACAGTTTGCTGCGGCGATAAAAGCTCAAAGAGAAGCTTTGACTTCTGCATATATGAATGAAGATTTCAATGTCAGCACATCACAACCATCACCAATATATCCAGATTTAGTTGCTATGCCATTACTTTCTAATGAAAGGTGTTATGGACCTTGGATGTCTGCAAGTATTATAGACTCCAATGCTTCAGTAAGATACTCAAATATAGGCGGTAAAGTAGAATTTGTCAAGGATGAAAATCTTGCTCCTTGGAATTTTGCTGGTTATCAATTAATGAACGAGGCTGGATCGTTACAGGCTCAATTTTCTAATAGTTTATTATTATTTGGTGAAAAGGGTAGTTTTTCTATACCTGAAGCACCAACTGGATTATCTATTGCTGCAGCATTAAAAGCTGGTGGTCCTTTGGTCACTTCTATTAATGTTTCCGTGGATGAATCAAGTATTCGTACCAGTGTAAATATGGATTTATATACTTCACGGTTTGGTAAATTACAGAAACAAAAAGAAGAATTAATCGGAAAAATTGCTAGAGAAAGACAAAAGATTATTGATCAAAATAATAGTATGATTCGACAAGGACTCGGAAAGTCATCTTCAATCGTCTCTAATACAGCCAGCGAAATTTTAGAAAGAGCTTCGGAAGATATAGAAGATGCATTTAATGAATTAAGTTTTGATCAAACTTCAGTGTTTAAAGCTAAAGGTAGTATTGATGCAGGTCATGATACGGCTGGTAATATTACATTGAATGGAGGAGACAAGACTTCAGAATCTAAAATATCTTTACAAGCTGCTATTAGGCGTCAAGCTAACTTGACTCCCTCCCAAAGAAATGCTGAACGTGGTCGTACATATATTTTAGGTATGGAAAAAGAACAATCAACAGCCGTAGTTAGTAAAGATGGCAGAGAGAGTAGTCGGTTTATTCGTGGTTGGCATAATTACGAGAGACAAGATATAGTAGATCAACAACTGGATGCAAAGGAAGAATAACAATGGCTGATACACATTTATTTACAACTAAAAATCCGATAATGAACGATCTTGGACTTGGGTCTTTTACTACAGGTATTTTATATGATTGGGTTACTGAGCAGAATGGTGCTAATTTAATTAATATTACACCAGATTACTGGGATCTTTTTTCCATTGATGAACCTAATGATCCTCTCGCTGCAATGCGACATATTCTAACAAATAATGTTCCAACAGATATGTCGCAATTTTATATTGAGACCAAAAGACCCAAAGGCAGGACATTTGAAAATATAACTTATACTGGATTGACTTCAAATAAGAGTTATGATAGTAATTGGCGTTATAAGGTAAAGGTTATAGACTATAGTTTTAATTATCTTAAAATTAGTGATTTTTCATCTAGTGCCGGTAAATATACAGATAAAATAACCTCTATTATCAAACTGAATGATTGGGTTAATGATAAAGGACATATGAGTGATCCTTTATATCAAGCTCGTGCTACATTTGTAAGAGATATTCGTCGTAGTGATCATGAAGGGATTATTTGGACTAATTATGTAGATATTCGTTTACCAGGGTTTGATCAAATCTGTACAATTCCTGTCAAATGGAAACTTCTTTTATATAAAAAGAAACCTTTAGCAACTCATACTCTCGCAACTAAAAATCCAAGTTTTGCTATATCTCAACAAAATTCTTTAGGAGTAAAACATGGAGCAAGGGATGTTACAGGAAGATTAGTAGGTAATGAAGAAATTGCTGGTGAATTAGATGTATGGACAGATCCAGCTTCTGGAAAAGTTCGTGCAGGAAATAAACTTGTAATGGCTGTTATGACTAGTGATCTTCCTAAAGCTGATGCACCTGATGACGAAACTCCTGAAGGTGCTCGGAATACGACAACAGGACGTTCAGTCAAATTTGGTACAGCCAGACCAATTATGATGAAGGATGGAAATCCTCTTGATTGGGGTCCAGAATATAAATATAAAAATGCCTGTGGACTTTCTGACGATGAAAAAAATGAATTATACGAAATTCCAGTAATCAATGCATATTCAACTGTTTCTTTTGCTAAAGGTGAAGAGGTGATGCTGGCCGATAATGGTGGTGGAGGAGTTTGGCAAGTATTAAAGGTCTTTGATATTACTTCGGGACCACAGCCGATTGTTCCTAGTGTGGATAATTGGTCTATTACATCTATGGCTTCTAATGCTGAACATTATTTTAAATCCTCAAATAGATCATTAACAAACCCAATAACGTTCGATGAATATGAAAAGGGTATTTATAATGAATATTATGATTTAGAAGATAATCCTTATTTAGATCATATCAAACATGATCAAAATGGTTATGTACAGATTACTTCTTTTGATATGATGGGAAAAAATGTTGGTGGTACAAGAGACACACATGCTTTAGGTAATACTCAAATCGGCACTAGAGCTAATGGTCAACCTATGGAAGATCTTACTGATGTTCTTGGAATAACCACCACGCCATTTTTTGGTTGTGTTTTTCCTGATGGATATGAGGGTGGTGCGAAATATACAGAATATCGTGAATCGAGTACTGTTAAGATGGTAGCTAGCAATCCCGACAAGGGGTCGCAGGGGCGGAAAAATCTTGTGTATGTCAATGATATTCCGACAGGCACAAAAATATTTGATAGTGACGCTGGTCATTCTAACACTGCAGGAAGTCCTTTTCAAGATGGTTCGCCATCATTACTTCAACTTCCAGCGGATATTGCTCTTCATGCATCTCCTAATAGTGATGGTATTGGTAGTCCTATTACTTTAGTTGATAGCTTATATTGGTGGTTTAAGCCAATCCCTCCGGATCCGACGATTCCACCTGGGTTCAACATGCAACGCAACACTCGGCTATGGAGTGAAGATTCGAAGAGATATGCTTGGTTACAACGTGAGGATGGTGGTGATACCTTTGGGTTTACACCAAAAAATAAAGGTAGGATTCAATTTAGACCATTGAAGGCTGAAATTTATGCGGCTTTTGAGATTTCAAAAGGGGGATCACCCACTAAAATAACCGATGACAGTGTTCGTGGGTGTTGGGCAAATAGAGGTTATCTTAAGACGGGATATACTGGATCACCTATATCAGACAAAGTTTGGCAGAGGCAAACGATTTTTAAGAAACCCGGTGAATCCACGGGTATTATAGGTCCATCAGGCTTTAAATATAATTTAGATATTGAAACTTATTTACCATCTGAAAATAGTGCATTTCCTAAACCTTATTTCCGATTAGGTGGTCCGAATGGCTGGCAAAAATATGATAGACCTGCTGGTGGTGTTGGAATTATTGGTGCTCAAGTTACAGTTACTGCGGGTACTGCTATTAGTTTTCAAGTTAAAGAGAATTATTTTGGTATGGATGATTGGTTTTTTAATAATCCTGCGGGTGGTGATTGGAGTTCATCTTTTGGTGATAAGCCAACTGATTATAATAGATTAAATAACACCAGTTTACATGCGAGGGTTTTTCAACACTGGCCTAAAAAACAAACAGTATACGATCCACGGTTCTTTGCTGTATTTCATTTTGGTGAAGGTTTGGGGGGAGATAACAGATTTCCAAGTGTCAAATATATGGCATCATATAAAATAGAAGGTAAAATGACGGTTACAGAGATTACTGGTGGTCCAGATAATACCCCATCAGCAGAACAAAATTGGCTTGATTTAAAAGATGTAGATAGTTTTGGTGGATTTAGTGGGATGAGCAACCGAGTGCCAATAGGATATTCTCCAACAGGTTCTGAATCGGGTAAGTGGAAGGTAGAGGAACTAAGTTTTCCTAAAGCAGATATCAGAGTACCAACATTAATTAAAGACACTGGAAGCCATCCGAATACTGGAATGGGTACAATAGCAATCCCGACTGGGGATAAACAAAATTCATGTGATACCTGTCCGTACCAGATATGGGGTGCTCAAGATGTAAATAATGTTCCCTTAAGTGGTGTATGGAATGATTCTAGTATATCGGGTTGGAGAAACCCTGAAGATTGGCAGCTAGACGTTTATTTTAGGGGACGTTTACTACCTGCTACTAATAAAGTTAAAGTAATTGGTATTGAATCGATAACATCTCCGGACGGTTTTACATATGACGATCAAGTTGTAATTCATAGTCGAGGTGCAGGATATAGTGACGAAGATACCTTTACTACGAAAGGTGGTTCTGGACAAAATGTCATTTTAAAAGCAAACACAGGAACAAATGGGGTGATTGAGAATTTTACTATCATTGAATCTGGTGGTGGATTTATACCTGCGGATTTCTTCGCACCCACAGATAAACCAAGCTACCAAGCTGCAAAAGTTACAGTTGAACCATTGAACATTACGAGTGACGGCGATGGTTTACAAGCATATATTAAATATGGTTTAATTATAACCCAAAAGATTACACTAACCGGCCCCCAAGAGGCTACAGATGAGAATATCTTTGATTTGGTAAATGAACCTCCAGTTCCGACTGAATTAAATGGATCAATTAGAAAAGCTATATCTAGTCCCTCTACTACGAATGCTATTATAACCAAGCCCAGTCCTACGAATCAGTATGATGTATTTCTACATTATCATAATGATATATCTCATGTTTTTGATGAACGATGGAATGTGGGAGGAGGTGGACCAAGGGCGATGGAGCAATTTATTAATTTGGAAATAATTCCAGATGGTTCAGCCTCCACAACTGTTATTGCTAATGATGGTAGTACAGCCAATACTAGGAATCAGGGTAGCAGCAGTAGTACATTAAGCGATGCCACAAGTCTAAGCAACCAACTTAGGCCAGATACGGGATTGACTTATGGTTCATAAGGGTAATAATAATTAATTAAATTAACTTTCCGTGTATAATACAATATAATGACCTTCTTTTAGGAGAATTTAAATGGCAGCTATTACATTTCATATAAATAACTTTGAAGCGGCAACAGATCAAACCACTGAAGCTACATTGATTCGACATGACCTTGGTTCAGGTCTTGGTTTCTATGGTGGTGGATTTGGTATTTCCGTACCTGTTGCTGGCTATCAAGATACAACTTTCGTCACGAGTGCTGATGGTACTACTCAGGCGGTTCAGACGCAGAATACAAAATATGTTTCAGAAAGTGGCTTATCTTTCAATGGTGCTGGTTCTGCTGGTACATCTGGTATTCCCAACTATAAAGCACCACTAAACATTAGATTTACTCATGATTCTGCTGTTAGTGTTCAGAATTGTAAATTGAGAATTTTTGATAGAAGTGATATTGGAACTCATGCTACTGAAGTTACTACTAAAGCTTATGAATTGAGACATCCTAATCCTCTTGATGGACATAGTGCTACTAAAGGACATTTAGCACATCGTGGTTCAGCTAATCATAGTTGGACAGAATATGACCCTACAGAAGGTGGCACTCCACCTGACTTGACTTTGACAGCATCTCCTGGTACAAGTGGGTTAAATACTGTTGCTGGTGATCCACTACCTACAGGTGATACTACTTATTTCAATCATATGACTAAAGAAGGTACAGCCCATCAAGCTACTAGACACGATTGGTATTTAGCATTATCTGCTTCGCCAACCACTATTGGTAGTAAAACAAACTATGGATTATACTTCACTTTAGAGTATATCTAGTCCGTCACCATTATCTCTTATTATTCGACGGTCATTATTAAACCCCGCCCAAAAGGACGGGGTTTTTTATTTGGTTTATTCGTTTTTCTCTGTTTTTGGATTCCACTTGGTCCATCCACCATCAGGTAGCCAGTTCCCCTCCGCATCTTTACGACGTGGGAACAATCCACCACCCTTCTTGTGGGAGCCAAATGCAAGCCTTGCACCACAATCCATACAACGAACCTCGTAATATAGGTTGTCGTCCACATTCCTCACTACAAATCGTACATTCTCTGATCCGCATTTTCCACACTTGGTTTCTTCAAAAACCTCCTGAAACTTAGCCAGATCTTCAAATACATTCTTTGCAGAATCACCTTCTAATTCTACTGTTAATCTACCATTTCCCGTTGTGTAATTTACTCTCATTAATTTCTCCAGTCACTGTTATAGCCAATAATAGACTTAGGGATTGACGATGTATCACGTTGGAAGGAATTTAACTGTTCGATAGCCGCACTGGCTTGTTTCTTAGTTACTTTTCTACTCACAGATACACTAAACTCTTCTTTAAATAAATTTCCCACATTAATATTTAATTGCTTACATTTCACATTAATATGATTACTTTGTGGATCAGTCATTCTTGATGAATCTTGATATTCACCAGCGGTTGGCTCTTCAACCGTTTTCCCACGACTAATGCTCCTAACAACTTGTGCGGTATCCTTCTTAGTTACCTCTTCAGCGGCCACAGATCGCAATCTGAGAGCCTTCCTCAAAGCTCTAGCCTCTGCACGAGTTCCAGCCGTAGCGACTGAGAAGGCACAAAATGTGTCGTCTGTGTTACCCTCCCAGCAATCCGCTACATCACCAAAAGATTGTCCGTTCATAAACTCTATTTTCCATACCACAGTGGCACGTCCATGAGAATGGTCATCTTTAGGTGGGAACACTTGTACAGGTCCACTACTTCTTACTGGTCCTAAAATCAACTCTGCTACTCGTCGTAAACCAGCAGATTTTGGCATACCATCGATTAGCTCGTTAGATTCGAATAAACTGATCACATAATTATTCCATTCTGGAGATGTTATATTTGGTGCGTCTTCTAGCACAATATCCGTTACAGATGTATCAGTATTCATTGGTGAATCTAATGTGACACTGTCAAACAAATCTCTTTCCTCATTCATAATTCAACCTCAATAAAGCGTTTAGATTTAGACGGAAAACTTTCCTTAATAGACTCTAAATGTTCAATAATATTATCAAGCAGTTTTTTAGTTCTGCTTAATGATGCAGCATTTAATGCTTTAACTCTTATAACAACAAATCCTCTTGATAGCAATGTTCCATTTTTCTTCAGATCAAACTTTTCTTGTTTTCTTAAATGGTCATCTCCCCATATTGGTAGAAAATGTGATGGACCGTCTACCTCTATTATAGTTTTCAAAGCAGGAATGTACATATCTATTTCTAATTTTTCTGTAGGAATTAAATTTTCGTTATGAAAGTCTACAGAATACCCTGCTGAAGATAATCCCTTCAAAATTTCTTTTTCCAGTTTTGATCCTTCTTTAGCTGTCCTACGAATTGCGTTGATTCCAGACGAGATCATTTTTTGTTTTTCTTCTTCTGATCTCGATTCCCATCTCTGTCGGGCTTCTTCTGCTCTTCTCTGCTTGACATCTACATCCATATCGTCCCAATAACCCTCCATACTACTGCTAATTTTTAATTTCTCAGCCTCCGTTCTAATTTTTCCCTTCGTTGGATGTGTAGATGTACCCTTTTCCAAAGAAGCCTTTTGAGCTTCACTGGCATTTCTGGTTTCAATACCATTTTTTATTAATGTTCTTCGGATTTTATTAGGGTATGTGTTTAGCTTTTTTGCTATTTCGTGTGTACTGTGACCATCTTCATACATAGTAATGATTTTATCATCTATTTTACTCATGTCAACACCTCTAATAATTCTATAGCATCAATTTGCTCAAATTGGTGTACGGGTTTCTTACCAGTGATTCTGTAAAATTCCTTTGCATCCTCTTCGTCTTCAGTAATAACATCAATAGTATTTGCTACTTCTAAAACTTTGAGTATATCTTTATCATCCCACCTATTGTAGATATGGAAGAGTTTAAATTTGTTCACAATTTTGTTGGCACTAAATGCATTATTCAGTGATGTTGTGAATAATGTTCCCGTAAAGTTCCACATATCCGCAGCGTTAAACATTCCAAAAGATGGAATCGTAGGATTGTAATCAATATCATTATAAAACAGACTAGCATCCTTTATTTTTCTACGTCGAATACTGCTATTTAGAGTCTTGAAAATATCTATATTGCGATTTGCCGTATTTACTTTGTCTATATAAAAACCAATGTTCTTAAGCATGTTTATTCTCCATATACCATTTAATGGTTCTCTGTAGACCTTCTCTGAGGTCAATTTCAGCCTCAAATCCCAATCGTTCTTTTGCTCTTGATACATCTAAGCATCGACGAGGCTGACCGTCTGGTTTTGAGGAATCGTATAGTACTTCGCCATCATAGCCCATAATGTCTACAATCTCAGCGACCAAATCTTTAATTTTGATTTCTTTACCAGTGCCAATATTGATAGGCTCTGGAGAAACATTATTTGTAATAGCAGCAACAATTGCTCTGCCACAGTCACCAACAAATAAGAATTCACGAGAAGCTTCACCAGTTCCCCATAAAGTAATTGATGGATCACCATTTTCTATTGCTTGATGAACTTTCAAGATAAGTGCGGGAATTACGTGACTACTTGTTAGGTTAAAATGATCATGAGGCCCATACATATTTACTGGAATTAAATTGACACCATTAAAATCGTATTGCTCATGATATGCTTCCACCAGTCTCATAAGGGTCTTTTTAGCAATACCATATGGAGCATTGGTTTCTTCTGGATAACCATTCCATAAATCTTCTTCCTTAAAAGGCACAGGTGTGAATTTGGGATATGCACAAACTGTTCCAAGTAAAATAAACTTAGGGACTTTTGCTTTCATCGCTGAGTGAATAATATTAGTTCCCATAATCAGATTTTCATACATAAACTTTCCGGGATTTTCCTGGTTTGCACCAATACCTCCCACGCTTCCCGCAGTATGTATAATAACATCTGGAGCACTTCTACTGATAACATCATCAGTGCATCTAGCTTTACATAAATTATAAGGTTTACTACCTATTGATCTGACTTGGCTACTGCCAAATGTTTCTTGTAAAATTTTGGTAAGGTTTGTGCCCAAAAACCCAGTACCACCTGTTAGTAATATTCTCATTAATAATGTTCTCCTTCAACTCGGTTTATATTTGCTACATTTACCAATAACATCCAAATTCCATTGTTCCGTGATAGGGAGGGACTTCATGTGGCATTGGTCTTATCCAATCTTTTGTACCATACCAGTTATGTTGTTTGAACCCATCATCCCATCTCTTACCTCTTACACCATATAGTATTTGATTTCCCCCGCCGAGGTGGACACACGGTTTCCCCATTGCTTTGATATGCTGACAGATATGTAGCGATAGACCTCCACATCCTACTGTCGCAAAATCAAAATCTAATTTGTCAATCTCGGATAACATACTGTCCAGTTTCTGTCTCCAAGGTATTGGCTTATCACCAGTCCAATGCTCTGAGAATCTAGACGTTACCGTGGCTAACTCTTTAACTTTAGCCCCATCCCATATTTTATCAAATTTTTTGATTTGGTTTTTTATAGTGTCGGAGAAAGGAGATACACACAAGACCTTCTTATCAGATAGACTATGGTGCCATCCCTCTTTACCAAACACAAATGGTTCCAATCCTTCAAAATCATTAAATACATTTTTATTGTGTGTGACATTGTTTATAATTTCTTCATCTTCCTTTTGTGGAGACCATTGTAAGATGTAGTCTAAGTCTGTCACGGCTTCTAGAAACGAAGAGCACCAATCGTTGAATTCATCTATACTGGGTGTGAAAATACCAGCACTTGAATGTAAAAATGAACCAAAAAGCCGAGGCTGATTATTTGCAAAACTGAGAGCGTGCATTGCTTCCACATTGCCCATTTTACCAAATGAAATAGGTTTGTTATCTATGATTGAAGATTTTATTATTTGGTTTATATTCACTTTTTGTTCCTTCTGACCCAACGCCAATTATTTTTTAGTAAAAATTAAATCCTGTTGAAATAACTTACCGTCTGGATATCTTCCTTCACCACAGAGTCCAGATATTTTATAGTCTATACTATCCATATATTTAACAACTTCATCTTGATCTGGAGAACCAATATTATATTCCTCTAAAGAAGTTTCTAGACATATTACCTTGAAATTATCTATATATTCACTTGCTCCTTTTAAGATATCTAATTCTGAACCTTGAGTATCAATTTTGATAGAATCATAGGTTATATCTTGATCTTTTAGAATATCATCTAACATTGTGGTTTTTTTAACAATATAATTTTCTGGTAAATAGTAATCATTATTTTCTTTGTAATATGACGTGCCAGTACAAGTGTCATTATTTTTATTAAGGTAAAACTTTACTTCCTTTTCAACATCAGACAATATTGCAATTTTATGAGGTAAAAATTTTCTACTTAATTCTATTGAATTTTTTTCATTACCTTCTATACAGTAGACGTACAGTTCTGTATTAAATCTTTTTTGAGTTGTGGCCCAATCTCCATCATGAGCACCAATGTCTAATAAATAGAAACATTGATTATCTATTAAAGTGGACCCTAAAATATCATGGCGAAACATTATGACATCCTTTCACGCTTTGTTGTTGTTATTGTTTTTTAAAATTTAATTATACTCCCGTCTCCCCAGCCCGGAAGAAAATGATCGTGTCTAACAAAATACCAATTATTTTCAAGTATAAATTTAAATTCTTTATTAAGCTTGTTAAGGTGGTAAAACGACATTCTGTGATCACAGTGGTCGATTCCCTCATTAAAAATATCCATGAAATTTAGATAGAGGTCTAAGTAGTGTTTGATGTGAGTAGGAGTTGAAGCTATAATCCCTGTAGTTACATGGTCTTTATGCATACGTGAGTCTGGGCTATAGCCATCGTATATAGCGTCATCATCTATTTGTTCTACAAACTTAGCGGTAGGTGCTACATCTGTTCTAGTCCAAACAGCTAAATCATATTCATCCATAAATTCTGACATCATCTCTCCAGATTTCCACCTAGAGTATAACATTGATTGAAATATATCGGAGGAAGCTGTTGCTTTAAGTGGTTTGCCGTTGTTGTTATCTAATATTTCTATTTTGGGAAACTCTTTTTGTTTTTCAAATAAATATTTTCTTGGTTTATAAAGGTCTAATATTTTCTTGTCAGTATCTGGCTGTACAACATCTGATGTTCGCGGGTTTCTATCAGAATATATTTTTAATTCTTCTCCAATATTTGATTCGTCAAACCACAGGTGGAAGAAATAATCTACTTCATGATTTGATAAGCTTTCAGATAAGTATTTGTGCCCAATATTAAAATGTCTTGGTTGACCACTTAAACATACTGCTATCTTCATGATAAATTCTCCCAAAAAAAGTGTAAGATATCATGTATTTTATCTTTGTGATCTAAATATGGTACTGGGCAGTGAATATCCACATAGTTACTTTTTGTGTTTTTATCAAACTGACATCCTGTAGACCTGCATATTTTTTTAGAGGGATTACGTTTAAACGGTCTTTCAAATCCGGTAAATTTATCTAAGTAATTTTTATGTATTAGGGATGTCGTATAAATCTCTTCCCATGCCCATATGCCGTGCTGTCTGATCTCAGTTTCACCCCAGTGTCGTTGATCTTGTAGTTCTGCATAAGAAGCTCCAATTTTTTTACGGTGCGATCTCCACTGATCCAGTAATGCTACAATGTGTGTTTCTAATGATAGATTCAGTTCTAACGCTTTTGTGAATGTAGATCCTTTTGCGACGTGGTAGTGTGCATTTAGATAAGACCTGTCTGGAGCAGGCCCGTCTTTTTTCCATATTCCTATTGGAACCCCAGTCGATTCCTCCGTAGCGTCTTCTGCCAAGTGTACATAGTGGTCGTCTGGAACATTAGAAATGTTATCAATAAAGTGTTCTCTTTGTAAAGGTATTTGATCTATATCTCCTATCATCCAAGTTGTGTCTGGTTCATTGCTGGTATAATGGAATTTATTAAATGCAAATTGAACTGTGGTTGGATATCCTTCTATATAATCAATCTCTATAATTTTCCCATACTCTTCACTTAAATCGCAGTTCTCTTTTTTGCCGTATAGTAGCAGGACACAATCCATATCTAAAAACTTATTATGTATTTTAGAATTGATGTTCCAAAAATCGCTATATTGCTCTGTAGCACACCATATCACTTTATCAATTTTCATTATTCTTCTCTCTATTTATAGCTTCTAGTTTTTCTCTTAATAAACTTGTAAAACCATCTTTATCAGTGTTAATCAAAAAGTTTGGGTTGTCAACATATGTAAACATAGGAAACTGAGCGGTTTCCAAATTTTTTCGTGTTAGCGAGAGTAAATTATTCATATGTGCATACACTGCCTGTCCACCACCCTCACCAATATGAATATTGAAAGCAGATCTTTTTAATATCTTCATATTCTTAATTATACATTCGAGATTATATAAACTTAATGAATCTTCATGAGTTAAGTCTTGTAAGTTTTTAATACCACCATTGATAATATCTTCGTATATAGAGAATGTTCCGTGCCAAGACAACTCTGAGCATTCAGTAAATTTTTTCTCTCCAATGATTTTTACTTTTGTGTCGTAGTTATTAAATATGCTAAATAAGGTATCTTTTATTCCACTCCATGATTGATGTAGGTCTTTATCTATTCCTGTCATACACTTTGTATTCATCACGATATAGTTTTCTTTCTCACCTACATCACCAAATAGGTTGCTTGCTGAGTGAGATGGTAATGAGTTTTTGGGTGTGCCGAGAAGGGCGGCTATATCTTGTGCAAGGGTATCAGATATAATTTCTACGTTAGGTGTTCCTCCTCCTTCCTCTATTACTTTTACATTCGGAATATCGTTACATAAAAATTTTAATAAACTTAAAAGATCTTCAGCCCATGTTTTAGGATATTCAGGACGAATTACTTGCATAGTATCATAATCAAGAAACAGCTCAAAATTTATATTTGGATGCCCCCTAAATACAACTAAATAGTCTAAAAACACTTGCATACCTGAATATACTTTTACTTTTTTAACAACATTCATGTTTATCCTTATATTTTAGTGGGAAGTCCGTTAGTATAGCTAGGCATTTTTCATCGGAACACATATAATTATAGTACTCTGGCATAACTAAAACACAATTTTTATCTAAATTTTTAGTTGGTTTACAAAATAAATAGTTCTTTGAAGTTAATACATATTCATCGTCATCATGTCCGAAGTAATTTAATTCATTATTTGAATCATTCTGTCTTAGGTAACGCATAACGTCTAAGTTTTTACAATGAATCCATAACTTATCTTTATGGGTGTATAAAAAATCTTCTGTCACATTATACTCTGGTCCGTCATGACCTAAAAATAGACCATCATATGTATACCATAGATCCACTTCTACGTGGAATTCTTTGTTTATAGCATTAATAATATATTCTGGACTATTTTCTAATTCCGTAATTGGTCCATCAATATTACCTCTATGAGCGATTAAAATCATCAAACCACCTCATCCAAAAAATATAATCTTCTACATCTCTAGGTACTCCAAGTGCCACATATGGACATTTATATGCTTTTACTTTTAGTCCATCCTTGACCATATGTTCGACAGCTTGAGTAACATAAAATTCATTGTTGACCTTAATATCTTTATCTATTAAGAAATTAAAATATTCCTTCATAGTACTACATCTTCTAAAGAAATAATTACCACTTGATCCTCCCTTGTTTGCATCTGCGAAATCTTCTTCTGTAAAGGAATGTTTTTCACGAACATTCGTCACGTTTAGATTTTCATCGTGCTCAACGAGACAGTAATAACTATTGCTTCTCCAATGTGGGTTTTTAAAGTCGTGGACTGTCATTCCGCCATCGTAGCCATCGAAGGCTTTGACCATATCACGTATAGTAGTACCTTGCAATGTGTCTATATAGCTAACTAATATTGGCTGATCGTCATCTAATTCTGAAAATATTTGTCTAATGGAGTAGATTGGGCCAAGGTTGTTATGAGGTATTGTTAGAACACAGGCATCTTTACAATATTTATGTATCTCATCTTTTATCTTATAGTTTTCGAGATCTTCTTGTCTACATAAAAATATAGACTCGTAGTCATTAAAATCCTTAAACGAATTCACAAATGTTCCCACCATAGACATTCCATTTATATCGGCAACTGCTTTGTGTGGATATCCGTTATCGGTAAATCTTTTACTATTTCCTGAAAGTGTAATTAAATGTATCATTTATTAACCTTTTTAAATACTGATTTCATCTTGTGTTCTTCTCTCCAATGGGGCTTATCTACGGTTAACAAATACGAGTCTTTATGTTTGAATATACAGTAGTCTCCGTAATCGTATGTATACAACCTACATCGTAGGTTATCAAATTTAGCAGAACTCATCTTTTCGTTAATAGTTGAATCTGACTTTTTGTAAATATTAATATCAAGTGGGAACAAAATTTCTCTAACAGCCGATGAATAAACTTGCGGTCCTGTTAATTCTAATATATTTTCTGTCGTTTCATTTTTAATATTGTAAACACATTTTTCGATTGTTCTTTCTAAAATGGGGTGTTCTTTACTAAACATTAAGCACCATTGAACGAATGTATCTTGATTCCCTTCTCTGCTGATTATAGCACGATCAGACTCTTTTATTAGTCCATCAAGATTTTTATGTATGTGGGAATCTATATCTAAATAAATCCCTCCTTGTTTATATAGTATTAGATATCTCCATAGGTCTGATTTAGCTGCTCCTATATTTAGTTTTTCGTAGGTTGACAGCATGTCTTTATCGTAGTGTTGTTTGATAAAATAGAATATATCTTCGTCGTCATATAACTCATATTCATATGACGGATTCAAAAATATCATTTCGTCCACATAATCTTTTACTCTATGCGGTAAGTTTTTAGTAACCCAAGTTTGATATATTTTTTTAGTTATCATTTTTGCTCACAAATGGATATTTATTAATGTCCATTCCCTAATCTAGATATATTTTTTTGAATGTTTCCATTATCACACTAGGTATATATTCTCTATATGCGTTCCAGTCTTTGCCTTCTTGTCGTTTAAAATTAAGAAATATTTCTAATAACTGATCTTTATTGTCGTAGTAAATCCCTTTCTCTCCGAGGATTGATATGTGAGTTCTTTCTCTAGATCCAAACCAAGTGATAACTGCTTTATTTTTTGTTGAAAATTCTCCACAAGTTAGTCCAAAGCTTTCTCCTTCATGTCTAGCGTGTATCATGGCGTCACAGCTATTTATAAATTTTGTTTTGTATTCCATATCTGCTGTTGGCTTTATGTGAATTATTCTTGGGTGTTCTATAAACTCATTTGTATTTTGAAAGATGAAGTATATATCATCTCTTTTTGATAGTGCTTCTATTATCACGTCTTCAACGAATGGTAAATTCCAAGTATTAAGACCTCCATTTCTACCAAACACAATTGAGTTTTTTGGTATACCAAGCTCTGATCGTAAATCCTCTTTTAATTCTGGTAAATCTATCATATGAGGGACCGCTGGGATTTGTCCGCTGGAGCAATATTCACTAACCCAATATGAGTTGTAGGCATATACATCGCCATGTGATTCTGATGGTGGCACAAGACCCACAGCTTGCACTAACATTTTAGAATTCTTAAAGAAAACTCCATCGTCTTTTCTTCCTGCCTTTATTACGAAAATAGCATCTATATTTAATTCTTTTAATCTATCGTCTATGTCTGAAATAGATTTCCCAGAAAATACTCTATTTGTAAAACGTCTCTCAAATTTATCTATAGCTGTTTGATCATTTGCAGGATTATTTTCGCGGTAGAATATAAAGGATTCATTACCTAGAATTGATTCATTATAGTTTGCATAATCGTAAATAGCTACAGTTGTGCCCATCAAACAAAGGGAGTTGTCATAAAACGCAATCTTCATTATTATTCTCCGTACTTTTTAATTAAATATTCTTCGGTGTGGATAGTTGTATTAAAAATTTCTGAGTTTTTATTTTGCTCTGCTAGAGATGGCTCGAACCAATAGTTATTAAGTTGGAATGTTTCTATTAGGTAATTAAAATAGTGGTCAGCAGCATCATTAGCATCATGGATATTATGGATCAATTTATTAATACAGTTTCTACTAATCATAAATGCGTGTGTACATCTTGAACCATTCACCCTATAGACATTTTGGTGAGGAACTGCTTTTGCGTGTAGGTCACAACATGAACCAACCCAAGCCAAATCCCAATTTTCTGGTAATTGACCTTTAAAGTTATTAAAAAGGTTTATGAAGTCTGGATGTAACTCAACGTCATCCTCTAGCATAAGTACAGACTCGTATCCTTGCTCGTATGCATCTTTAATCGCCCAGCAATACTTTAAGGTTAAGGATATTTCTGAAAGGTTGAGTTTAGTGTTTCTTGATGATGACCCAAAAATTTTAGGATACTCTTTTTGAACTTGGTCAATATCCCAAGTTTCCTTATCGAAGCATTCAACAAAATGATATTCATTTAAACCAAGCTGTTCCAGATGTTCAATAACATACTTTTTTCTTTCTTTTAGCTTATTCCAGTGACATATGTATATGTGATCCACATCTATCATACTACAGTATTCCTTCTATAAATTTTAGTACATTGTTTGGTTTAACAAAGTCTGGCATTTCTCCATTTGTGAATAGCGGTTGATTAAACATTTCTTGATACAATTCTTCATCTTTATCTATTTTGATTATATCCTCTATCAAATCTTCCATATCTTCATAATCGTTTAAATTAAGAAAACACTTTGTATTGAAATCATAATCACATTTTTCATCAGACCAGTAGATTGGTATAGTTCCAGCAGTTTTAGCATGGAGCAATTTTTCCGTATAATATCCCTTGGTTGGAGATAAAGAGTTTTCAACACAAATAGAGAATTTATATTTAGATAGCGTCTCATATTTTTTACTTTCACCATAATTCCAATTCCCGAAAGATTTCCCGTATCCATGAACCTGTTTGTATTTACTTAGTGTGTTCATCATTTCCAGCCTCATTGGGATAGGGTTACTGAAAACAAAGGCACAAAATTCAGTTTTCGGAGTGTTTATATATGTATTATCTGATACTTGATTTATAGGTATCAAATACTCTGGATTTCCATATGTTTTACTATCAAACCAGTCTATATACATACCCCACAGTGGGAACCTGTAATTTCTTTCGTCCTCTGAGAAATCAAAAGAGATAGCAAAATCTGATTTTACGACTGCATTCCCTCTTTGTATAACGTAGTCTGGTCCGTCAAAGTTTGGCCTACAATTTTCTCCAGTATAAAAAATCTTTTTGCACTTGTGGTGTTTATAATTTAATGCAGACAGATCACCCCCATATCCGACTGTAAAGAACAGAAGATCGGGATCAGCTTGATCTATTTGAACTTCATACTTTGTCCTAAGCAAATTTGTAAAATAGTTATTTTCTCTATCAAATCCATCTCCCCAAAAATCTACAAATCCTATTTTTATTTTTTCCATGCTATTATGCTCCCACTGGAAACTCTAACCCAGTATATAACTTAAATTGATACGATGCTTGTAAATTAGCTAGCTGCTTACCAGTTTCTGTAGACACTAAACAGTCAATAAATTGCACAGAGTTATGTAGTTTATTTTTGATACCTTCCACTGGGGTACAATTAAAAACAACACAGTCCGTAAGTTGCTGTATTTCACCCCAGTTTTTTCTAGTAATATTAATATAAGTTATACCAAGTGTTTCTGCCGCTGCCTTAACCGCTAGTGCGTATCCTCCATTCCCTAGTATGTAAAAATTACTATTAGTAAAACATTTTAGATAATCTATTGCAGCCAAGAAGTCTGTATTGTATGCTTTTAACTTATTGTTTTTGTTTATTACAGTGTTTGCTGCCCCTATCTTTGCTGAATCGTCAATTTCGTCCACATACTTTAGTACTTGTTGTTTGAATGGCATTGTTACCGCAAAACCCTTTATTCCAAGCGTCTTTACAGATTTTATAGCATCCTCTATGTTGTCTACAGAAAATGATTTATACACCTTATTCAATCCATAATAATAAAACGCAGTGTTAATCATTTGACAACCAGTGTTGCCAGAAGTCTGTGCAAACGAACAATATAAATCAGTGTCTTTATTTATCCACGAGTTCATGTAAGATCCTCAATTTGTTTTTTATCACCCTGTTAATTTTATCATCTATGTTGGGTTTAATGAGTAGAAATTTATCATCAGAAAATACATAGTGTCCACATATCTTTATTAGTTCTTTTTTGTTATTTTCAGGGATAAAGTGTTTATTAACCCATTTTTTCCATCTACCTGAACGATAACAAATTTGATAATATTCTTCTATGTCGTTACCCATTTCATCTAAATAACACAGTGTTTCGAGTTGACCAAATTCAGGAGCTATATTTATAGCATCCAGACCTAAATCAAACCTAGCTTTATATTCACTATTCAATAAGTAGTCCCCATTATGTTCTTTACTTTTCTTCCCGAAGCTTTTACAAGTGGTGATCATTTGCTCCATGATGGTGGGACTGAAAGTTCCAGTATTAATCCTCTGTCCTAAGTTTAATCCAACTCCAGACTGTATAGATACATACTCTATAGCTTCAAATATTTCTGGTGATAGTCTTGATTCTAAATCTGACAAAAATGTATGCAGCGATGCCGGGTCAAATTCCTTTATGGCCGCTTCTGTGCCGACCTCGAACTTAATATTTCTATTGGTATAATAACAAAACTCTAAGTTGCTTATGCACGCCTTTAGTCCCTCGCGGTATTTGGGGTACTTTTTCCAAGGATCTATGTGAATTATCTCTACATTTTTGCAGTCTGTTTTTAAGGACTCGTATCCGTCATCATCTATATAACCCTGACCTGCTCCTGCATGGTCTCTTTCAATAATAATTTGTCCATTCACATATTTGGTGAATGTTTTAGTGGTCCAATTATTAACATATCCACCATCGTAATCAATTTGTCTCCTAGAAGGAATAAAGCCAAAAATATTACCAATATCTATAACAGCATCAACTATATTACGAGACATTGGGCCTATAAAATATTTAATATTATTCATAATGCTTTTGTAACATTTGGGTTGACTTTAAAAACAATAAGTCTCCAAATTCCTTTTCGTGTAAAGGTGCCATATTTAAAAAAATGAGAGAAGTGATGGTTTTTATTTTTTCTAAGTCATATTTATTATTTACAATCCATTGTTCATAAATTAGTTTAAATTCATCCAATTTAGGCTCATGTTTGTAATCATAAGTTGCCATCTCTTTGTCAATGTAGCAAGAAAAATTATTATTATCCTTCATTAACTTATAAGACATTAAGATACCACCATATAGTTTTGCTAAGTCATAATATACATCCCCGATAGATTGTTCTGCAAAATCTTGCCTCCAGTCTAATAAGCAGAATATACCGTGATCTTGATCAGTACAAATTACATTGTCAAATTGCAAATCTCCATGAAACATTTCTGTAGCCAGTCCGTCACTAATTAGATCCCAATCAAAATCATCCAATAATTTCACCACGCTTTTATTTTTTACACCGTTAATAATGTGGTCACCTGAATATGACCCTTCCCTATTGGACAAGAACAATTGTAGTCTATTTAGTGTTTTGTCTTTATAGAATTTCAGACATTCCTCTTTAATCTCCTTATCAAATCGTTGCCACATATTGGTTTCTATGAAAGTAAGAAACTTTTTCCAAATATCGACATCGTTACAATCATATAGGGTGCTACCTTCCAGCCACTCGTATGCATACAAGTGATTACCGCTATAAATTATTTCTGGAACCAGCTTACCAAGTTTCTTGGCTCTGTCAACCCGACCGCTGATGAATTTACCGTCTGAAGACAGTTTAATAAAATTATCGTTAACCTTGTACAGAAATTCCCCATTGGTTTTAGGGATACTGTACTGTACAGTGTCATCGAATATCTTTTGGGCATGTAGGTAACTTTCTATAGTCCCAATATCATACCAGTCAAACTTATATCCTTTAAATGTTGGATATTTATCACTGTTATAATAAGCACTTACAATTTCTGAACCGCTCAGTTGCTCCCAGAAGATTTTATAATCATTAACCCCAGCTAATCCAATGAATGCGTAATCATACCCATCTTTGGATTTATTTACAAATGCAACTATGTCATCGTCTTCGATATTCGCAGTAGAGTATCGTTCTGACATACTGGTAGGATATAGTCCAAGCCAATTGGAGTCTATAGAAGTAGGTAGATCGTCTGTAATAATTACATCCGCCGTTGCCCAAATAAACGGTCTTTGTAGGTATTGTTCAGCTTGCTTGATTGAATAACCAGGACCAGTTCCTTCGCCTTCATATTTATCAACTGTAACAAAAGTAAAATTTTTATCTGGATGGGCTGCATGACAATACTCTCTAACCATTTCACCCTTGTATCCCAGCACCATAATAATATCGTACTCTTCTGGAACCTTATTAATGAGATGAGAGATAATCGCCTGATTGTCGAGCGGTAGCAGTCCCTTGTTTATATGTCGCGACAGATTTGCTAGCCTACTACCTACTCCCGCAGCCAGTATGCACAGTGCTGGTTTCATATGCTCGTGCTCTATTCTGCCATCCTGACGATTAGTATCATCTGAAATTCTTATTACATCGTCTACTTCAGGAGTAGAAACTTCCTGTAAAATAATATCAGTTATCGCTATTACCCTATGTTTTCTTGGTGGAAGGACAGTAAAAAAGTCCCCCGCCTTCATAGTTTTCTTTTCTACGACTCCTTGATCATTTTCTAGCCAAACTTCAGCCACGCCCTCAATTATATAATTTGTTTCCAGCTTTTCATGATGATATTGATAGCTTGTTTTTTGCCCAGCGTTAATATAGATTCGTTTATAACAATATTTATCGTTCAATTCAAGCCAAGTTTCTTTTCCCCAAGGTTTATATATTGTTTTATAACTCAATTTCTGCGATCCCTTCGTTTCTGTGAATATTTATTGAATATGCAGTATCTATACCACTATCAGGCTTTCTGTCGTTTATCAATATTCTATTCCCACCACCAATTCCCATAATCAACTGATCATAAAATATATTATTTTCTTGTAACTGCATTTCTGTCTGTTGCCTACAAGATTCTCTCCTCCCAGTTATAAGAATTATGTTATAACCCTTTTTATCCCATTTATGTAATTTTTCTCGTACACCTTCTAATACCACTGGCTTTTCACTCATTTGTGCATGAAGATCTCCGTGGTGGTACAAAAGGGTTCCATCTATATCACATATAATTGTTTTTGGTTTATTCATTTTACCCCCTTCTATGAAGGTCTATAATACAAGAAAATCCTTCTTCTCTCACATGATTGCCGCACTGTGAAGGGTCTGGAAGGGTTTTAATATTGTGTTTTACTGCTAAATTTGTGAGAATACTTTGGTCGTGTCTATGGTCTTCAAATTCAGGGTAATTCGGGAGACCGCAAATATTGGGTAGGTCAGTTATAATATTTTCATTTTGAGCATATTTCAAAGCTTCTGTGTAGAATTCTATAGAAAAATCTGTTTTTTTTACAAATTGAAATCCTGCTGTTAGTTGGGTGGCATTAATATATTTTTCGCTATCGACATCCATATATACGAAACAATCTCTTTTGGTAAACTTTTTATTTATATGTCCATCTCTAAATAAAATTATGCCTTTTTCGTTTTGCTTACATGCTTCTATATATGGTTTAACATGATTAATAAATGATGCTCCTGAATCACAATAAAATAGAACATCTTCTGTGGTCATACGTTGTAGTGTTTTGTGAATTATATATGGTTTCCACATCCAATATCCTGCACCTCTTCTTTGGTTTAAGATATTTGCGAATTTAACTCTGTAATCCTCATCTATATCTTCAACACTATATTCAATTACCCTATCAAATCCACCAACTTTCAATCCAGTGGACGTATTGTCCTTTCTAGAGTTGTAATATCTTAAGTGTGCGTAATTTATTAGTATATTCATTTTATTCTCTTAATAATATTTTTACAGGTTCCATTTAAAGTAAAATAATCTTTATATAGTTTCATTCCATTATTTAGCATACACTGATACTGTTCATCGTCTATAGTTGATAATACATCATAGATTTCTGGAATCATATCTTCATGTATCAGTACGGCAAATTCATTCCAATCTAATTCATCCGACCAAGGAAGAAAGAATTTATCGGTAATAATAACAGGAACAGATCCTAATTGGAAGCATTCATAAAGTCTAAATGAGTTTAAACCATAACCCCTTGGACATAGGACGAACTTACTTCTTGTAGAAATATTTACAAATGTGCTTTGGTCCTGATTGCTAACTTCAGGATTCCAATCTTTTAAATGGAAGCTACAGTTTGGACTATCCTTCATTGATTCATATACTTTAGACCTAATGGGATGCGTAACAGACCCCACAAAAGAGCATAACAAATCTTTATTCTCTACTGAGACTTTATTTGGACACATAAGTAGAGGATTATACATAGTAGAACAAACTAATGGTATTGGCACTCCTCCTTTATTTCCGCCTGCACTAAAATGAATTGTATCTGGTGGTAGGTTTTCCAAAATACCATCGTCAAATTGGGATACAACAAAGTATTTATCATTTGGATTCAAACTATCTAAAGCTTCCTGTAATCCATTTGTTTTTTTGTCTATGTAACAAGTAGTCCAACTTACTGGGATGAATTTTCTTGTCGTTTCAATATTGTTACTATAAAACCAATCACAAAAATAGTCTTCAAGGTATAATCCTTGGTGGTATGGTGGATATGTAGGATATAATGGTTTGGGTCTAAACTGGTCGAATTTTTCCAGCATTGAATTTTTCCCTTACTAAATCTAAAATTTTAATTTTGTTATCAATTCCAGCAACCCAATTTGCGTGATGTACTAGTATGTCATCAGGGATATCAAAGTCTTCTCCATTCCAAGGTCGAGGTACTATATGACCAAATGTAAAAAATCTTTTTGATAGAAATTTGTGCTTGCATATGTGTATTTGATCGTTTAACGATGTTTGATCTTCACGGTTATAAAACTCCTTCATGTTTTGAAACATCTTTAATGTCGTGTCATTACACTTACAGATGAAGAATCCTGAGCTAAATGTAGTTATATCATCCTGACAGGCTATATCACAATCTCCTAATTCTTCAATCATTTCATTCTTAAAATTACCAAAGAACTGAATGTCTACATCGGAAAATATAAACATATCTCCGAAATTTTCTTTACATATTTCTTCAAAAAACTCAACTTTTCTAAAACATGTCTTATCCCACCCTGCTTGGTAGAAACTTCCAGTAGGACATTCTTGTGGTATTTCCTTTACATGTAGTTTAAATTCATCTGGAATACTTGTGAGAAAGTAATTTTCATACATATCTCTATGGGATGGAGTAAAGATACTATATAAATTCATATTTAACCCTTATTCTTTAGGTATAATGCATCGCCCCATGTGCCACCATCTGCCTGCCAATACTCAACTATACGTTGGAATCCAAAATCTGATAAGAAATTATCAATATCTTCAATCCTTGGACAGTCTTTGTATAATTCTTCTCTGTTTACTTCTGACAATACCAGATCTATATGTTCTAATGTCTTGGTAGCCCCTCTAAGGACTTCTAACTCATACCCTTGAACATCCACATTAATAAAATTGTAATCGTTCCTGTCGAACTCCTCATCATCTAATCGTGTGATTTCAACTTCGGTCTTATTATTAAATTCGATTTGTGGATATTGTTCTAAATGATAAGCTGGTTCAAGTATTGATGAAGACAATCCTCTATCTTCTAAATACATCTCTACCGTACCAGTAGTATTACCTAAAGCAATATTTCTTAATTTTACTTCTGGTCCCACCTTCTCTTTTAAACCAGCAAAATTATCTGGTAGTGGTTCGTAAAATAACAAATTGTCAATACCAAATTGCTTATACAGAGGATATTCTTGACCCTCATGTGCTCCAATATGAATACATCCATTAATTTCTAATGAAATTCCATGACGACGATACAATTCATTAGCTATATTTTGTAACGAACCTAGTATTTCCATTTTATTCCTTAATCTGTAGTTATTCTGTGTTTTGGAAATCCAAGTTTCTTTCTTTCCTCAAATACTTGACCATCTCTACCCGAAAAATAAAGTGTTTTTTGTGCAGAGGCGTCATAATCGCCAGAATTAGAATTTCCATCTTGAGCATAGTGCTCATGTTTAATAATCATTTGGTCGATATATGTTACTTTGTTGAGCCTTTTAACTTCTTGTGTAAACTCATCGTCACAATATAGACTCTTATAATCAGGATGGTAGATATAACCAAAATGATCGTATAGCTTTCTCCCCAAAATTGAAAAAGTAATCAACCCACCCTTATCAGCATATCCATCGTCGAATGAGACACAACCATCCAGACTTGGGTAATGTTCCATCATAGCTGTTGCAATGTAATCATCCCAGTTGTCAACCTGTGGGATCATATCATCTGAAATAACAATTACGATATCCCAATTCGTTGATCCCTCTATGAGAACATTCCCTTTAATTGCGTAAGGGTTTTCCCAATTGATATTGGCATTTACAGCACCAATTTTAGTTGTATTTTTTTCAAAGTATACGGCTCCAGAACAAAAGTTATCGTGCCATTTATCTTGATTGTTCCTAGTCTGATTATGAAATGCCTCCTGCATCATATCCTTCATGTCAGGGTTATTCATAGTTTCGTCAGCGACATCGCAATTGATATTGAAAAATATACTATGCCGACCACTGGTGTTATTGAGATACTTCTTTAAGCAAGACAAAAACTTTTCAGGTCTTGCTAATGTTGGAAATTGAGCCAATATTTTCATAGCTGTTCCTCCAAGGTCTTCACCTTATTGGCTTCGTCTGTACATTCAATAGCCTTTAATAGTCTAATAGTTCTATTAAAACATGTGTGCTTACGTTTGATTTGTCCTTTTATAGCCTCGGAAATGTTATCAGCTTCTTGCTCGTGAAACAATGTTGCTAAAATTTTATTTAGAGTTTCTTTTTGATTGTCTGGAACCTGTAGTATAGTGGAAGGACACCTAAAAGTAGATTCGAAAAATAATTGAGAAAACACAACATGTAAATCGTCAACCAGTAAAGCTTTCCTATACCTATCAACTATACTGATAAAACTCGCAATGTCAATATTAAAATCAAAATCTTTTTCATCAGTTCCAATTCCTATTGTGTGATATGATTCTTCCTTGTCTGTAAAACTTTTGATTGTATCTGCGTTACCACTTGTAACAATACAGGTTGATAAATTAAATGGTGTAACTTCTTGTTTAGGAACAAAAATATCCAATCCCGGTAGTATGTTAATCAATTTAGTCTGTGATTTATTTAATGGACTCATTAACTCGTGAGTGTTTGTAAACAATAGTTTTGATTTAATTTTTCTTGATGCAAATTCTTGTTCAATCTGATTAATCATTTGATTATCTGCACCCGTGATATTCAAAACCACCTCAATATTGCTGCCACTTAAATATTTCATAATGTCTTGTGTAATGAACCGAAAGTGAGTCAGGAAAACATCTGGGCTGGTAGCATCGAAAATATCAAATGTACTAATATTCTTATCGGCCCAAAACACTGCATCACATTTAGACTCAACCATACACCTATGAAGATACAATGCTTCAGTAGAAAGCGGTGTTGAATAATTTTGTAGTAGCATTTTCATAATTTTGTGGTCTTTCTTAAAACCTTGATGTTATCAATTTTTCTTATCGGCCTATCTATAACATTTTCTTGAATGTACAGATCTTGTTTTTTACATAATTCATTTATTGCCTCAAACATAAATTTGTTTTTATATTCTGTCGTAGAAACAATTTTATAAAAATGATTGACTGCATTAGTATTATTTAAATATAGGATTTCAGTCCAGTATTTATCCTTTATGCCTAGCGATAGCCTTTGCAGTTTAGATCTTTCTTCTATAATTCCTATTTCAAAATTAGAATCATCTATTTGATTTTGCGTCACTATCGAAGAATTTTCAAAATTTAACATGTCTAAATGTAATGGAGAAAATAAAACTCCTCCACCAAAAAAAATAATCTTATTATTCATTATTGTATTTAAACACAACCTGATACTCTCGCAGCAGTTTGAATTGTAATACATTTGGTTTTCTACAACTTTAATGTTGATGTTGGAAAATTTCGTTTTTAAAAAACTCACAATCTTAATGGATTCAAAACCAACACAAACAATAATCTCAAAATTTTGGAAAGTCGCCTGAATACTTTGTATCTGTTTTTCTATAACAGTCTTACCATCCTCTAACTTCAACATAGAGATTGGTCCATAGCTTTTCATTCTATATCCATGATTCTCACCAAGCAAGACTACGGTTATAAATTCTTTTTTCTTGGAGACCTTTCCCTTTTTCGGACTAGTAATGAAATTCTTATTTCTCATACAACCTTTACCATATTACTTAACTGAGCCATAGATTCAATGCTTTCAACTGTTTTATCGAAATCATTATGGTTCATGTACTCACTATTAATAGCGGAAAACAATGAGCAGACTGTGTCCTGTTGTTTAAATATTATATTCTTATCTAAATCATGATTAAGCGAGATATTTATTTTAGAGAATAAATCAGGATTAATAATGTCTCCAGCATGTAGTTTAATCAAATAGTTACTACCATACAAATTGGAGAAACAACTGAAGTCACGAACTTCTGCTTCTTTAACTCCTGTCAAAACTAACTTAGAATTTTTAAACCCATTATCAATTAATGTGTTAGTAAGATGTGCCATCTTTGATACATCTTTAGTTGTAAATGAACTAATAATTACTTTTATTTTATCGGGTGGATATTGAGTATCTAAAATTGAGTTGATAGTTTTTTCTACTTTATCGGGATTACCTTCGTCGTATATAGCTATCCCGAAAGTAGGCTTAATTTCATTCTGTGCCTCTTCAAGTGTAATCTCAGTGTCTTCATCCCTATATAGATTACATAGCCTTGTGAGACCATATAATGTACCTGTGTCTTCCTTAACAACTAAACACTCTTGACGCTCTTTAAAGTTTTTTATCCTTTTAGCGGTACAGCCTATTTGTAAATTACCAACCCTCTTAGCAAATTTACAACCCTTACAGGTCATAGCCACTTTATCGTTCTGCGGTGATTTCATAATATATACCATTAATCTGAGTGGTTATAACTTTTAAGTCAAGTTGGGATATAATATTTGCAATTTGTGTTACATCTGACATAGACTTACAATTTGCAACTACTTCGGATGCATCTTCTGTAGACATAAGATTGTTTATAACATTAGTAGTAAACATTCTTAGATCAATGCCTCCAATTACTATTTTACCACCAATTCTTAGTTTCTTTCTGAGACTAACTAGACAATCTGTAATATTTTTATAGTCAAAATGATTTAGAATTTTATCTGCCAAAATATATTCACACTCATTGTCGGAGATATCTTCAAAATCTATATTACCGTTTTTTACGGCGATTTCTCTTATGCCTTCAATCTTTTGTTGATTTGGAATAGTAAGTTGTATTTTCATTTATAACTCCGTATTTATTTTAATAACCATAAGCAAGACAATTTGTTTTCATAATCTTCATTAAGACAAAGTAGGGGTTGCCCTAAATTAAATGGTGCGGCTTCTAAAGATATTTTAGAATGTTTCATATTTGGAGCTTCCATTCTTGAATCGTTATCTGCTCCATTAAATGTAGTCGATAGTAGATATTTAGAAGATTTTCTGAATAACTCTATAGATTTATTAACCATATCATTAGGTAAATGTATGAACACATCTCTGCATATGATCATATCAGAATCTCTCATACATTCAGTTATTATATCTAAATTTTGACATTTTAATTTGTTGTTCCATGTGTCTCTTGATATTAAATCATATCCTAAATAATCTATACCAGACAGATCAATAGTCGAAATCCAATTTAAATCTCCACAGCCAGCATCATTTATTGTTTTAATATCATAATCTTTAATGATTTGGGGTAATTGTTTTCTAATATTTTCTGTGTGTGCAATTTCAGATCCCCATCCACACACAGTTCCAGACGCAGACCAGCCTTTTTCAAACATACTTTTCATGACCGACCCGTTCTATATACTTGTGTGAATAAAGAATTCCAATTTTCAATAAATTTTTCTTCAGAAAATAGTGCTAATATTGTACCTCTAGCTTCAGCACCCATTTTGTTTCTCAATTCTTCATCTTCCAGTAGTTGCTTACAATATCCTCTAAGCTCATTTTCATCATTAGACATAAATCCATTTACGCCATTTTTTATTACATTTGGTATTTCACATGTCGCTGTTGTTACTACTGCACAACCACAAGCCATTGCTTCTAATAATACTGTAGGAATAGGACTATAAGTTGACGTATTTAGAAATACTTGAGAGCTGTTGTACTCTTGAACTAATTCTTCAACCGAAGAAGTAGGCTCACTCAATCCTTCTGTTTTACCAACAATTCTTGTTGGAAATTCTTTACCTTCATTAGTGATTCTAACATAACCCTGCCAATTACAACAATAATCTCTGTTAATCCAATCATTGACAATACTCAACACCTGCGGCTTTTTTTCTGTATGGTTTGGCTTGAATATATCTGTGTCAATTCCATGAGGAATTACAATAGACTCACCATTTATTGACCACTGCTCTTTAGAATAATCTGTAAGGAATACATTAAAATCACCAGTCATTTGTCTAAAATTATTGAGCTGTTCATTTGTAATGTTGATGGTTGGGACAGTACATTCCATAGAGATAATTGGAATCTTTAAAACATTAGCAATTTTATAAGCTGCTTGTAGATGTCCAAACTTACTATTAGCAAGTATGAAATCATAATCAATAGAAGACGGAAGGGAATTTTGAGGCATCATGTAGTAATTATTTGGCACTTCTGCGTATGATGCATCCCAAGTTTTCATACCTTCACCAATGAAACCGTAAAAATCATGGCCTGTTTTACAAAGGTCTGATTCAAATCGTTCATGTGTTGGAAAAGTAATTATATTGTATTTATCTTTATCATTAATTGATTGATTGATAAATTTACGAGTTTGTAGACTCACTTAACAGTCCTTTCATTTGCTGACCAATATTCTCGTAAGAGAACAACTTAGTTTGTTCTAACCCAGCGAGTTTCCATTTTCTTTTAGTACCGACAGGATCTTGTTTATGTTCTTCGTATTTATTTCTCATAGCTTTCCGTGTCTGCATTTCACATGGTTGGAACCAGTACTCTCTACCTGTAAATAAATCTGGGAATGCTGCATCAGAACATTTACAAACAGAGTAAGATCCACCAACCAGTGTGCCAGAATCTTCATTTATAAATTCTTTAGGTCCACCATAATCACTACAGATAGGACTAGAACCAAATCCCATAGCATCAAATGATGGCAATGACCATGCTTCCCCATGACTAGGACAAACAAAACAATCAGCATATTGGTGTAAGGCACAAATATGATCGTCGTCTATATTATCTGAAATAATGATGTTTGTATGGTACTGAGATGGATGGGTATACATTCTAAGGTCTTGTTGTACCTTACCTATAATACCATCAATTACTTCTTTACATTGATCAGGATTGTGTCCAAACTTTTTAACCTTTAGAATTAATGATACAGGTTCCGATCTATCAAATTCACTATGAAAACAAGTGATAATTGATTCTAAATTTTTTCTGTCATTAATATCGCCAATATAATAAAACTTAAATGTGCCGTCTGGAATAGGCAAATTAAGCTCTTGATATTTTTTTGTATATCTAGATACAGAGCATGGATGTGGTACTACATGAATATCGGTAGTTATGCCATCATCAATGAGAGATTTTTTCAGATCATTGTTAGGCACCCATAATTCGTCCATCTGTTTTAATTGTTGTAACCAGCCAATATATTTAAGGCTTGTTGATTCTGAAACAAAATAGGCGATGTTCTTCTTAAAAGCTTTACCTCCAACTAAATGGTGAGGTAAAACATGTTGAATACAAATATCACATCCACTACTGTCCTTCTGTTCTAATTCAAGTAATCTGGGGTGTATATTAGGATTGTCTTGAGTCAGTGTGACGTTGCGACAAACAACATCGACTCCAGCATTATCCAGAGCTAATATATGTTCTTTTGCAGCAACTGACCATCCACTGCTTTCTTTGTAGTGTGCTATGTATAATACCTTCATACTATTCCCTCATATCTATTATGCCGACTTGATTAGCTACATCATACATAGTAATATCTAAATCTGTAGGTATTAAGGTTCCTTTGATGGAATAATCATCAATAATGACTATAGCTTTCTGATCCTTGATTTTATTAAATTGATCTAAGGTTTCTTGTGGGTCATTACCTCCATCTAAGTAATAGATGTCGTATGTGTCATTATCTAAGTAATCTATTGCATCTCCATATTTTGCTTCTATTTTATAGCCTAATGATGATGCTGCAAAAATAGAGTGACTCAAATTATCAAGATTTATGTCTGCAATAGTCAATTTGCCGCCATATTTTTCTACATATGGGCCAAAGATAGTGTCTGCCCATCCTGATCCAAGTCTCCACGCTATTCTAAATGTTTCTATAGCACCAACTTGAAAGATTTTCACTGGTTTATTTTTAAATTGAGATAAAGTCCACTCAAATATAAAATCTCTGGTTGGAACTTCTAATTTATTCTCTATATCACCATTCAACATAGCAACAGCAAAATCATATTCTGAATCATGTGCCATTAATAATACCTCTCTGTTTCATTGTGTCAAATCTCCTCTGTTCCCATTGATTTCTTCTATTGCATTGTCCTTTCATTTGGTCATATGCTATATTGAAATCAAATGATTCTCTAGCACCTGTTCCAGCAAATGCTTGTGAAGATTCATTGAAGTACATACCACCAGTAGAGGCAGTTGAAGATTTATACATTAAATCTCTTGTCAATCTGGCTTCAAAGAAGGTATTAAGTTTTGATGGATCACCTAAGACTTCAACAATCAACCATCGAGCAAGTTCTGCGTGGGGGATTTGTGGGGCTTGTTCTGGTTTTGGTTTGGACTCATGTATCTTAGGTTGTGAGGCCCATGTAGCTTCAATTGGTAGTAATTCAACACTATCAAAATATGCTTCCCACTTAGCTCCACTTAAATGCCACTGATAATGCTTTTCAAAATTCTCTCTTGTTTTTTGACCTATAGCAGCTCTTTCATCATCACTTTTCTCAAAGAATTCTTCAAACATTTGTGCTGCCAAATCGTTATCTGGAACTGCTCTTAAGCAACCAGTTTCCAACTCCTTATAAAGAGCGGCTGGCTTAATAGGAAAGCCTTCAAGCTTACGAAGTACTGATTCCATAGCAGAATAATCTGTACCCATAACGGGAACACCACAAGCAGCAGCTTCAACTTGCGGTAAACCAAATCCTTCACAATTTGCATACTGCACATAAAGATCAAAATAATTCATTATCTGTGATAGATCTTCATACGAAGCACCATTTTTCACATTTGATAATGTAGCTCCCCACTTCTTAGTATAAGGGGATTGGGCGATGGCACCTTTGAAGACAGATGGGAATGGCTTCTTTGTGTCAGGACATATGTACGTAAATAGTACATGAGAAGCCAACTCATACTGCTGAAGCAATTCTGGAATATCCCATCCTAAATCTGGATAGGAAGTATGACAATACAAATAGCATGGGTCTGTATAGCCCTTGGCTCTTTGTAAATCTAAAAACTTCCTAAACGCAGCAAAAAGATCCGGGTATAATTTCCTCCGTTGATTCCGCATCACTGTGCCGATAATCTTAGAACTAACATCTAGACCATTTTCTAGTCTGAGTTGACGTTTGTCCTCAAAAGGCTTATAAGCCGGGTGTGCGGATGGAGGAGCACTGCCAAGATAATTAATCTTTCCTCCGGACTGATCTTCTAAGATACCACCTGCCCAATCCGAATATGTAAAACATGCATCGGCATTTTCATAACTAGCAATCCATTGTCTAGCTTGTGGCCTTGCGTCTACTGTAGGCATAATAGCCCACTTAAAATAATTCCTGAAAGGAGATCTTTCAGCGAAATCTAACATCCAAAAATCTCGGATGTCACAAACAACATCTGGTAAAAAATCTAAACATACATGTTCAAATATCCACTCACCAAATTGATTGACTCCATTAGAATTATATCCATCTATTTCTTGTTGAGATGCTTTAGGTTCTGACTGTTGGTTTGGCATGACGCCATAATATGTCCAAGGAATATTAGCTGCACGAGAATCATTACGCTCACCGTAAGAAGCCATCTCTGCAATTTCATACTTACCTGTGCCGTGTAGGTAATTCAATATTTCTCTTGTGTATGTAGCATAACCAGTATTTAAAAATGTGGCTTCACTACAAAACAAAATTCTTTTTTTTCTCATGTTCAATCCTGATCCAGACACGCAAAGTCAAATTCATTAATTCTAAATACTACAAAATCATCATCTCCTGAAGCATGTTTAGCGGAACAAGTAACAGTAATCTTTGTTCCTTTTCTTCCGAGTTTGGCAATTGTTTCTGCACCCGTGTGCCATGCTTCGCAATCAAGATATACAGGAGTCCTATTCTTTTCCCCGGTACTCTTGCTTCTTCTATAGTTATAAACCACGATCCTCAGATCTAAAAAGCTAACACCATCGACGCTTTCTAAAACTGGATCATCAATCATATATCCTGTAAATGTACATATATTCATATCCACCCCTTAATCTATTATAGATCTCAAATCGTCAATTGACTTTTAAATTTCGTGAATTTTGTCAATAATAAAAGAATTATCTTTATTATCTACTTTCCCATGAAACAGAAGGTTATTTCCCTCATAAAGTATAAACTGATACTTGTCTCTTGCTTCTGGAAATACAATGACATTATCTATTGAGCAAGATTCATCTTCTATACTTAAGAAAGACATTGTTTTACCTTCTGATTTACCCTTTTTGATTGTATGGTTATTAAGTCTATTAATATTTGCCGCGATAGAAATATCTTTACCAGTTTTCCCGTTAAGAATATCTTTGCAGCTTGTATTACCCAAGGATGTATCAGACGACTCTACTTTAGATAGTGATATCGGACATCCCAAGAATTTTATTTCTTGTTCTATAATCCAACTTGGATCATCCGCTAAATCATATGGAGGATTTATAAGAAGTTCAATTTCACCCTCAACGATCTGGCTTCTGTTCATATTATGACATCCGCCACCATTCTTTTTTGTAGGATGTAACTCCTTAAAACATTGACTTACAGTCTTCCAGTGTTTTTTCTCATAATTTGTAGTTACCCACTTCATCTCTGACTTAGTTAATTCTTTATAGATCAGATACTCATACAATGCCTTGTTTCTTGATACTCCAGTGGATTTTATAGAGAAAAACCCAATAGAACATAAAGATTTAAATGCAGTAGAATTTATTTTATTAGATATATAAACAAGAACATCCATCCAAGTGAATTCTTTTACAGATTTTCCACTTTCTTCTTCAGCTTCTTTTATAGCCTCAATAACTTTATCGCCTGTAACACCCGTTAAAGATTTGATATCTTTGATTCCAAAGTAAATATATTTTCCATCTATATTGAACTTCTTATCAAATTTTGATAGATTAGGTAACTTGACTTCAATATCAAACAACTTAGCTTCTGAAATAAGCTCATATACTTCTTCATGAGGATCTTGTTTTTCTGAAGCATAAAACAGATATGATAGGAAGAATTCTTTAGTATAATTTGCTTTATACCAAGCACTTTCATAAGCATTAATGGCATATGATACAGCGTGGGATTTATTAAATGAATATCGTGCGGACTTTTCAATCCATCCAAAAATCTCCTTGGCAGATTCTTCACTAACCATACCCACTTCTCTACATCCGTCAATAAACTTGACGCGAATCTTCGCCATCAAGTCTGCCTTCTTCTTACCAATAGCCTTACGGAGGTCGTCAGCTTGCTGTAAATCAAATCCAGCGAGTTTCTGTGCTATCCTCATAGCTTGCTCTTGATAGACCAGAACACCATAAGTAGGACCAAGGATACTTTCTAATGCATTATCAATATATGAAACTTCATCCTTGCCATTTTTACGATCAACATAGTGTTGAGTCATAGATTTACCCTCAGACATAGCCTTTAGGGTGCCAGGACGAATAATACTAATGAGTGCTGATAATTCCTCAATATTACTTGGCTCTAATCGTTTAGACCATGATCGTCCAAGCTGGCTTTCTAACTGAAAAATCCCCTTGGTGTATCCATCCTTAAATAGATTCCAAGTTTTTTCATCTTTGTAATCGACTTTAATTGACATACAGGTCTCCATCGGCAAATGCTTGTTCAATCTTTAAATTACGATAGACAGCACGGTGAGTTTTCATAAATTTAATCATAATATTAGCAGTATCCTTTACGTCCTGCAAGGCATCATGAGCATTATCTGAAGAAAGTCCCATTCTTTCTCTCATTGAATCCATACTAATCGACTTAATATTAGGATCACCCTCTGTCCACATCCACACATTATCCATTACATCAATCTTATATACCATACTAAACAACTTCTGTTGTTCTCTTTTGTCATCCCACGGGCCAAATTCTTTACATAATCTATTGATGATATGCATATCATATCCAATAATATTGAATCCCGCTGGAATAGGTGCAAAGAATGGTGTTCCCTTCCAGTTATACTTATCAACAAAGGCACAAAACTTTTTCCATACAGTCTTTAGTTGAGGTGCTTTAGCAATACCTTCCCTAGTCTTACCAGTAACCTTTAGGGCACCTTCCTCAATAGGACCAAGACCAGCGGCAATAGCTTTGTCATCATCTACAACTGCACGTATCTCACTATTAAATTTTCCTTTCAATTTAAAGTTACGACCATCAAGTGCAATGGCAGCGAGTTGTGTTGGCTGACAAGTATGTGGATTACGTCCACCCGTCTCAAAATCGAAAACCACGATATCTCTTGAAGCCATAGTTATTTCCTTTCCAAATGAGAATAAGTCTTCATTATTTTCTGTCCTTTGTTCTGATAGGTAACTGCTTCACAGAAATCAAGAAATTCCTGATGTGTCATATTTCCTTTCATCACATTAATACGTTTATGTACCCACTGTACATTTCCTTCAATGTAGCCCAGAGAGCTATCAATTCTATCTATAGACGCGGTATAATCACCATTGATATGTTCTATATTATCACGAGATAAGAATATTTCAATACCACTATAAGCACATTTTCTTTCTTGTTGGATAAAAATATCCCAAAGGTACTCATAACTGACAGAAAATTCTAATCCTCTTTTTTTCGCACCCGCCTTTACTCTTGCTAGAAAGGCACCCTGCATTTCCTTGTATCCAGTGAATCTGGGGTTATCAGGACCGCTTAAATAGCAGGCTTTTCTCCTGAATTCTATCCCATTATTCTTGAGGATTTTCTGGATCTTCTTGGGGTAACTTCCCACTTCCGTGGCAATAGTTCTTACTTTCATACCATTTTCATACATTTCTATGATCTGATCCTCGTCCAAGTTATGATTAAACTTTTTACTTGGCAGGAATCTGCCGCTTTCACTACGTTTCATTTTTGTCTCCTTGAGTATAAGTACCAGTTGTAAGATATTATACACAATTTGACTTTAAAACTCGCTGTTATGCACTGGCTCCAATTAATTCTTTGATTTTCATAAGTTTGTCCAAGAGATTAATCCCAAGAACGTCAAATTTAACATGTCCTAGTGCTTCAAGATCAGCCATTTCAAGACCAGCAATCTTTTCATCACTGCTTTTTTGATTAACCATAGGACACACGAGGTTTAATTCTTCTTTTGATATTACAACCCCAGCAGCATGTTTGCCCTGAGTCTTAAACGTACCTTCCATATCGATAGCTTGTTGAAAGTACTCAGCATAATCACCCTGTAATTTACCAGCATCATTAATAAAACAATAATCTCTAAGTTCATTAGAGTTATTAATCAGCGACCATTTAATAATAGACCTATCCTCATCATCCATAGCAGCCAGTTGGTCTGAGATATCCGCTTCATTTGGAATACTTTTAGTCATTTCATTCATTAAACCAAAACCGCAAACACCACTAACTCTTAATACTTCTTTTAGTGCAGAGCGACCTTGTAATCTACCAAATGTCAACATCTGACTTACATTACCGTGACCATATGTCTCCTTTAGGTAATCGATAATATCATCCCTTTTGTTTCCGGGAACATCCATATCAATATCTGGTAAAGAAATGTGATCACCAGTATTTCTACCACTGTTGTAGAATCTCTCAAACAGTAAATCAAATTCAATTGGATCAATCTTTGTTATACCAATCATGTACGAGATAAGACATCCAGCAGCAGAACCTCGACCCGGACCTGAGATCCAACCATTACTCTCTACAAAATGTACAATATCCCTAACAATTAAGAAATAACCAAATAGTTTTGCCTCTTCAATAACACTAAATTCATGTAGGAATCGTTGATGATACTTATCCTTACTTGCTTGATCTTGTACTTTGTTTTGTTTAGCAAGTAGTGTTCGCCAACCATCACGACAAAGCTGCTTCAGGTACTCTTCTTCAGACTCACCACTTGGAGTTGGAAATGTCGGTAGCATTGGCTTATTAAGAATATCATACTCTTCACATTTATTAGAGATGTCATGTACAACATTTGCATTTTCAGCATCATTCATCAGAATTTCAGAAAGTTCCTTAGTATCCCTCAAATAGAAATCATCACATTCAAAAAATTCTTGATTGTCAAAAAGTTCATCAGATCTTAACATCTCCCTTATTTTGGGCATAGTAGTCTTCATGCCTGAACATAAGATAATTCTATGTAGTTCAGCGTGTTCTTTATTGGTGTAATATGTTGGCCGTAAACATTCTGACACCATATAAAAATCATCACCCTGAATAGGTGAATTTGCTAAATTACTCGAAGTACAAACAAGGTTACCAGCTCTACATGCATCTTGAAGAATTCTTCCATCTGGATTACCATCCTCAGTGATCGAAGAAACAATCTTAATGAGATCAAACCAGCCATCTTTATTTTTAGCAAACAATTCATAATTATCAAATGCACATCCAATGATAGGTTTTACATCATACTTGTGACAAGCCTGAAAGAAGGTGACTGCACCAGAGATGGATTTGTAATCACAAATACCACAGGCTTTATATCCATTCTCAGAACACTTCTTAACTAATTCATCTGGTTTGGAGAATCCTTTTAATAGTGAGTAATGAGTAAAATTTCTAAGTGGGAACCAATTCATTTCCTATTCCTTAACCGGGAGCTTCGTAATATCCAATTGAAAAACCTTTTCGGGTACAATCCTTAACAGTCTTATCCATTCCATGTGTTTTTAAGTGATCATGTACATACTCACACATACTCTTGTCTGAGCCTTCCCATTTGTTTTTACAGAAATGGCATAGACTTTTACATTTGAAATGTTTTCTGTTTACATCTAGTAACTTGGGATTTTGATTATTCTTAATCTCTTCAAATCTGTCTTTCAGCATACCCAAAAATCTTGTTTCATCTGATTTATCAAATGCTAAACTAAATGGATATGGATCAATCTTACCATCTTTATCCTTACAGAAAAAGATACTCATAATTCTATTTGGAAACTCTGGGTATAATTTAGAGATAGCATAGAAGTATAAAAGTAACTGAGGATCATTTTGCATCTTCTTATAGTCTTTGACTTCCATAGTAGCCCAGTCAAGTCTGCGACCAGTCTTCCAGTCAATCACTTCTATTGTATCATCACTTACTTTGGTTACAAGGTCAATTGTACCTTTTATTGCCAATTGTCCTTCAATCGTGGTGCCATCCGCAGCCTTAATTGAAATTTTAGCCCAATCTTCTTCAATTGGAATATCAAAATGGGGTTCTGGATGGTGAATATCTCTATTCCTTGGATCAAACTGACCATCATTATGATTCAGCATCAACCACGCTATCTTAGATATTTCTTTTCTATCGGCAGGTCGCCACGGGTGAACTGAATCTTTTTTGTATGCTTCAAGACTAAGATCACAAAGATCTTCTACTGTTTCATCTAAGTATAATTTATCTTTATGGATTTTAATTTTACCTGCAGCATCATCATCAACTAATAAGTACTTCTTTCTAGGATTGTCTTGTTGAAACTTTTTTAGTCCAGCAAGAATTTCCATAACTTTATGGACCATAGTGCCAAGTTCTGCCTTCTTACCAGAGGTAGACTGGTGACCAAGAACATAAGTCATAAAATACTGCATCTCACAGTATCGCCAATTGTTATAGCTGGAGCTTCTGAAATAACTTATTAACATAGATTATCCTTATATAGAGCTTCGATGATATTTTGTAATCTCGCAATAGTCTTCCCTTTACCTTGATTTTCAATAACATAATCAAAATTTTTCTGTTTGTAGTTTTTCTTATCTAATTGAGTTTCACTCGGATGTTCATCTTTAAATAGATTTCTATTCAATTTAATGACAATACCACCGGCATCTTTAATAACATCAACCTCATTTGGAAACCTAACATCAGCTACAATTGCTAATTCAGATTGTTCTTCGGTAATTCTATTAACTGTATTTTGACACCAAATTGGTTCCCAAATCTTTCTCATGATATCAGTGCCGAAGTGTTGCATGAATTCACGTGCGGTCATTGGGCCGTCATCTTTTAGTTGAAGATTATATCTTTCTGGGTACTGAGTGTATCCGCTAACTACACAGTCCTGCCTTATTGACCAGTCTATTGGAGCCATTACTCCTGGCATATTTTCCCACCTCAAATGTTCGACAGGTTGATCTTTCTGTTCATTAGTTCCGAATACATTCTCAGGCGGGATCTCGAAAAGATCGATACATATCGTCTTCAAAGAGTCAGCGAAGCTGTATAGCTTAACGTATGGATACATAGCTCTTTCTGCATAGCTAATAAATTCATTGTCTTTTCTAGTTATATCAAATTCAGCCCATTCTAAAATTTCATCTGTCTTAATCAACAATTGACCATCTGGAGAAATAGTATACTCAGATATCATTCCTTGTTCTTTTAATACAATACCATGTAAGATATTGGCAACAGTATTTTTCCCTGATTGCTTTTTTCCTGCTATACCTATTAACCTCATCAGTACAACCCTTTCAGTTTAGATGTAATTTTCTCTTGAATTGATTCAATACACATATCACCAATGTCCTTCTTGGGCATTTTGGGAAATTTTAAAGTGAATAATCTACTTAGTTCTCTCTTGATTTTTATTTTAGACTCTCTACCAGCTTGATCATTATCTGTCAATACAATTAATGTTGTTACTCCAGATTTTAATAGTGTATCCTTCTGGTAATGTGATATATCTTTACCAAAAAGTCCTACACAATTTTCTACTCCAGCTTCATACATTTTCCATACATCACCTTGACCTTCAGTTAAAAACAAACACGAAGTTTCAGTTGCTTTACTAAATGCTCTATGGTGATTATATAGATGTTGTGCTTTTTTAAATCCATCTGAGTATAAATATTTTGGTCTTACATAGTCCTTATTAGATCTTGCTATAAAAGCAATCTGGTTACCCATATTGTTATGTACTGGAATAATTGATCTACCATACATATAGGACTTTTTATCTGAACAATCTCTGATATTAAAATGTTTTAACGTGGAACGAGAAAATCCCCTTTGCTCAAAATACTCTGACCTATTACTTGTTTTAATATTTGGGAAAGAACAGTTAGTATATGTCTCCTGCTTTTTCTTATTAAAGATCTTAACCATCGTAGAAAAATCAGATTCTACTTTTTCTTCTGGCTCATCTAAAAATTCAGCATCTGAAATGTTATATATTTTACAAACAAATCTCAAGACATCGCTAAACGATGCTTCATTCTCTTTTGATAATACTCCTCTAATAAATCCAAGTATGTCTGTATTATATTGTTCATGACACCCTCGCGTCCAGCATCGCCAAGACATCTTACTCTTTGATATTGATAGCCCATGAGGATTATCACTTGCCTCATGTATCGGACAACACATAAAGTAATTATCATCTTTCTTTTGGAAAGATAATTCTAAATTGTTTAACAACAATTCTATGTCTCGAAAAATAATTTGTTTGACTTTATTCAAGTCTAATTTTTTATTTGCCGGTTGCTTTGTTGTACTCATACCACAATAGTCCTAAATTTGCTGTTGCATACGAAAACCACATTAACGTATGTGGATAATCTTTCTGTAAGATATTTCCAATGGCTCCCACTAAATAACATACTGTTGCTATACCTATGGCTATAACTGTAATCATTATTCATCTTCCTCGATTGGAATTTCAGCACCTTCGATAGCACCGTCAGCACCTCCACCTGCTCTGAGTTCATCTCTGGTACGCAGTTCTAATAATTGAGCATGGTCTCCAACCATACGCATATTAATATAATTACCATCGTCCATTCCCGGACCATGTCTTGATACGATTGGTACGAGCTTTCTATTACCAGCATTGGGACCATCTTCAGCTAACTCTTCTGCTGACTTAGTTTTAAAAATAGAAAAAGATGTACATAACCAAATCAATCTATCAGACCCACTAACAGCATCTGTAGACTCTTTAGTTATACCATCTCTATTCAACTGTACAAATGACAAACAAGGAAACTCATACTTAACAGCTAAGTTGTGCAATGCTGTAATCTGAAATCCCAGTGCTTGGTATTCTTGTATATTATTAGTGATAGATCCAGATGTCATCAACTTCAAATAGTCATAGACAACAACACATTGGTTGGTTTTTCCATTCTCATCTTGACCAACTTCCTGCATAATCCATCGTTTAATTGTATTCAATATCTGTTCAAATGGAGCACCAGCAACAGTGACGTAGGTGTAGGGAATATCTTTAATATGATCAATTGCCTGCTTTACCTTGATGGTTTTTTCATCATCATCAGTAAATCGTCCGGTAGCTACTTCGTTAATCGGAACACCACTAAGATTAGAAATAATACGATTAAGGTGGTCTTCCTTTGACATTTCAGTATCCAGCATTAATACTGGAATACCTTTAGCAGCTACGTTGATGGCGACATTGTCACCAAAAACGCTCTTTCCTACTTTAGGTCTTGCAGATACTAAATCGACACAGCCCGGTCTCAAGCCGCCTCCAATAGCTGCATCATATCTAGCAAATCCTGTTGGAATACCAATTTGATCACATTTGTTCTCAATGAGAAACTCAAGATATTCGTCTACACCATCGCCAATCCTTTCGGGTTTGTTACCAGTATCATCTTCTCTTAAAAAATCTGTGATTGGGTTTTCTAAGATGTTGATGATTTCATCAATTGATTCATCACCGTTTATATCATCAATGTCTCTACCAATTTTATTGGTTAGCTTCTTAATTTTCCTTGCGAACTCAAATTTCTTTATTTGTGCTGCAAAGTAAAGTACATTGTCTTTTTTTACAGGATATTCCATTAAGGAATTTATATACTCTAATTCTTGATTAGAATTAATTATGTCTTGTAAATCTAATTTCTTAGCTACTGATAGCAAAGATGGTAGATCTATTTCTGCTCCATCTTTAATAATCTTTTCTATACATTTAAAGATAACCTGATTATTTTTATGAGAAAAACTATCACTATCAATAACATCGCATACTTCAACATATGATTCTAAACCATATGAAAAAATACCTGCTAGGACCGCTCTTTCAGCACCTAGATCCATCAGATTGTTAGACATTTATTTATCCGGTACATTTGTTACAGCGATGGTATTCACCAAACGCAAGTGCGGGATTAACAGAAAAGGTTTTACCACAAACATGACATTCTACTCTTTTCTTCCCTGGCTTAGAACGGTTTCTTGCAGTCCTTTTAACATCTGGAGTTTCAATATCCATATGTTCAATACCATCATCTGTCCATCGGTTTTTTCTTGCTCTCACGGCTTGCCTCCCATTTTGTTGTTCCTTTCTAGAAACGGTAAAATCGTCGTTGACCCTTGCAGCGACTTTATTCTTTGGAGGATCAGAATGATAAGCTGAATCGTCATCTGGTGACGATGAAACTGTGAATTCTGATTCCTCCGGTGTATCATCCATTAACATCTGGATCATTTTTTGTTTTTGCTCTGGACTCAGTGATTTCAAGAAGTCTTCCATCATAGCTTTCTTCCTTTTTCAAGTAAGCAATCTGCCTTTTTTCTAACATTAAACTCTTTGTTTTTCAAGGATAGAATCCTACTTTCTGCCACAGATTTAAAATCAACCAATTTTTGTGCTACACTGTTTTCTTTAATAATCATCTGAGTCTTTAAATCATTGTTAGCATAAACATTTTGAAAGTCCATAAAGTCTCTAGCTACTATCTGATTAATCCATTTATCACAAAAGTATATTACCGACTCCTGCCGTGACCTTTCACTGTTAATATGATCAGCATAATTATACAACATTAATGCGAAATTGAAACAATCATCTTGATTTAATTGCCTGATATTGTCAAGAGATAATCTTTCGGCTTCTCTAAAATCATCAGAATAGTTTAGGGAAGACAGATTTCTATTTTCGATGTACTCATCTATTCTATCCAGAAATGTTTTGAGCTGTTCCTCACAGTGACTCAAGTTGTTCTCTCCAATCTTCAATATCGTCAGAATATTTTAAAACGATTAAGTTAATATTGTTTAATTCACACCATTCCTCTTTCAAGGAATCTCTTTTTATAGCCTGTATGTATTTGGCTTTGGTTTTGTGAAAGTATGGTACATACTCATAATGTTGTTTACCATGAACCTCTACGCCAATCATAAGGTTTGGAATAAAGAAATCAAGGAATAATACAGATTTTAAATGAGGTTTTCTAGATCCGGGTAATTTTACTTCTTCTAAAATAGAATAACCAGCAAACATCTGGTGTAATAATTCTCTAGTCTTTAAATGGTACTGAGACTTCTTAGTAGTGTCATCTGCTCTAATGATATAATTATCAAGTTTTACATTGTATTGTCTACCATTAAACCCAACAAATTTCATCCCAGCATCATATCCTTAACTTCTTCGTATATAAAGTCACAAACTTCCTGATTATTTTCTAAAAACTCTGTTAAGTTTTGCATACCCTGAAACTTGAAAAACTTTTCTATACTTTCTGTATCATCCTTGACATCGTTCTTAGTTAGAATATTTTTAATAATTGGATTATCAACATTGTTAACACCAGTAGTTACTGTATACCACGCACCAGCCTTCTTGATCAAGCTCAATTCGGAAGCAATTTGTGCAATTTCTTGAACATGATCAATACCAACTCCATATTTAATCCAACTATCTGCTAATGAATTAGGAATACCACCAGCGGCAGATGTCTTAATCTTCCAGTGTGCCACCTGCCCAACATCATTACCAGAAGATGACTCCCATTTACCACGGTGAGTAATTACCATATTGGTGCCTGCCTGATATTGTAACATATTTCCACCGTCAGACATCTTATTAGGTGAAAATCTACTACCACCAGTATTAGCAATGTTATGTGTGATAAAAATACAAATAGCACCCCTACGGGCTACATCACCGCTGATTCTTTTAAAGAACTGTGCTAACAGTCTTGGTAATGCGTTTCTAATTCCAGTTCTAATTTCACCATCAAGTTCATCTTGTGGTAACATATTAGATGTAGAATCAACAATGGTTACAAGATCATCTTGCTGTTTAATTAAAGTTTCGAGAGTATTTAAGTATTCTTCCGCAGAAATCACAGGTTTTGATTCTGATGTGCCAATAATCTTCACACCATCTGGGTCTAAACCTTTGATGGCATCCAGATGATGCTTACTCAGTCTACCCTCAACATCAAAATAGAAAACCTTCTTTCCATATTTCTGTGCCTGAGCAGCAAATGACAATGCTGTAACTGTTTTACCAGTCTTAGGATCGCCAGTCATAATAACAACATTCCCTTCTCGTATACCACCTCCAAGTGCAATATCTAAAGCTGGTGATACTGGAATGACTTTATGGTTGGACAAATCTTCAAGAACTTTACTTCCTTCTTGAATCAAATCACCCCACTTATTGACAATTTGATTGCACACTGGATCATCTTTGAATTTATCATTCTTCTTTTTTGCCATCGAACTTAAGATTCCTTAATTTATTTAGTTTAGATTTCTTACCAAACCTTGTTCCACGAGTCTCAGCATCTTCTTTAACATCAAGCTTTTGAACTTCTTGTTCTTTTTCCTTCTTGACGATATTGTTATACTTTTTAATAATAGGAATTGCCCTCTTGTTCTTTAATGAAAAGATTTTTCCCCATTCTTTAGAGTTAATAGCTCTTACTACAGCCTCTTCACTGTATTCATTAATTATTTTATTAGCAGCGATCAATTGTTTTTTAAATGTCCAATCCCAAGGCTTTACACTCCAAAACTTAAATGGTAATGAACCGACATTTTTATATTCAGCATATTTCATACACATAATCTCAGCGACATATGCTGCACATGTACAATGATCGCCAGTAGATTGATGTTTATACTTACTTTTTTCGGTTCTTTTTCTTTTAGCCATTACGTATGAGTGCTTCTTCGAAACAATCTTCAACGTCATCTTCCAATTCTTTCTCAACGATTAACTCTGGAACTAACCACATCTGTTTATATACAATGCCATCTTTAAGAATACCAGTTGTATAAAACTGTTTATTCTCGGAACCCATCTGACCCATAATTGATCGTATTAAATAGACACCTTCAGCATCTTCTAAATCAATTTCAATCTTATGAGATCTAAATTGTAGTTGCAACTCTTTAATAAAAAGTCCTTCGTCTTCGCATTTCTTTTTTACGGTCTTCCATCCTTCAAATTCATCGTAATAAAATTCCTCACCATTTGTAAGTTGAATTTTTATCCAAATTGCTTCTTTATTTCTTCTATAAGATTTTATCCATTCTTGATCATTCATTATTTTATCCTAGTAACACAGTGTTCTTGCCTTGGTGCTATAGCATTGTTTTGCCTTGCCACATCAGATAACTCTGAAGCATTTTGTGTCATCACCGTGGCACCACCTTGATGTGCAAATTGACTACCAGCAGTTAATACAGAATCACTTTCCTCTTTATCTTTACATTTAGTTACACATCTTTTCACAAGACTTTTCGCTCTGTCAAGCTCCTTACATATCTCATCTATTTCCATCATCTTATAATGGTGCTGAATATAAAATTCTTCAGCTTTTCCGAGTGGTCCTTTTTTAGTCATTTAAAAATCCCCTTTGTGCTCTTGTCATATACAAACTATTTTTAGTCGTTAAATACATCATATAAAAATCAAATGTATTTTTAGATACTCTTTTCATATCAATTGGTAAATTTCTTTCGCGACGACCATATATTCCAATTGGATCAAACGGAGAATTATCGTAGACCCTTATATAATAGTATTGTCTATCGTTTTTCGCAATGATTTTAGCGTAAAATTTTTCATTTTCTCCAGAAATTTCTTTTCCATCCTTGTTAAACCAGACTTCTTCCGCCTCAACCTTTGGTATATCTGGTTCTTCATTTATATATTTCATTTCTTACCTTCCATAATATATCTTTGTTTCTGTTGCTGAGTCATTTTATTAATTTCAGCTCTACTTGCCTCTCCCTTATGCCAAGGCACAGGTGAAGCATTAGCTTCTTTCTTTTTAGCTTTGTTTTCGTTATCAAGAGATTTAAACTTCTTAAAATTTTTATCCGCGAGTTGACCAATAGTTGTTGTGCTACGCACAGAAACATGGCAACCACCATAAATAACTCGTTCTAATTTAAGATTTCCACACTCAGGACATTTTTTTAAAGGCTTATCCTTGATGGATTGCTCAATATCATTTAATTCATAATCACAGTCTTCACAAATGTAATCATATGTCGGCATCCTCTTTCTCCAGTGCTGTTAAAATATCACCTAAAATTCCATTCCTTTGAATGTCGGAATAAGTTAAATCACAAATTGAAACTCCATTAATACCATTAAGTTTTTGGATACATCTACTTAATCCACTATTATTTTTAATATCAGTTTGATTAGTATCACCATTGATTAAGACTTTAGAATTCTCACCCATTCTCGTGATAAACATTTTGATCTGTTCAAATGTACAATTTTGAGCTTCATCTAAAATCATATAGCAATTATGAAAAGTAGATCCTCTCATAACTTCTAATGGTTGATAACTAATTTTACCATCATTAAAATATAGTCCGTAATATGCTTGACCAAGAAAATGTTTAAAGTTTTCTTGCATAGGCATTAAATATGGAGCTATTTTATCTAATAATTCTCCGGGTAACGAACCAATATCTTTACCAGCACATACTAATGGTCTTGTAATTATTATCTTATCAATATCTCCACGATGAAGATGTTCAGCCGAAATACCAGCAGCGATAAATGATTTTCCACAGCCCGATGGGCCAGAGCAAAAAACAACATCATTTTCTATGATAGATTTAATGTAATTTCTTTGATTTTCTGTTTTTGCCTCTAATACTTTAATTTTTTGTGGACTAGCTTTTGACCGACCATTTCTTCTTTTTGCCATTAATTAGAACCTCGCTTATAAGTATATTATGTTCCTGAACTACCGAATCCGCCTGAGTTCCTATCCGTTTCACTCAAGTCCGTAGTTTCAATTAATTTAAATTTTGGAACTTCTTGGAACAAAATTTGGGCTATTCTGTCTCCAACTTCGATGGTTACTGGCATTGCACCAGTATTTAATAAGCAAACTTTTATCTCACCCCTATAACCAGAATCAATTACTCCAGCTAATACATCAATACCTTTTTTAACTGCCAAACCAGACCGTGGCCAAATCAAACCAACAAATGAATTTGGCATAGCTAATGATATACCAGTATTAATTGTTTTTCTTCCGCTTGGTAATATAGTTTTTGACTCACAACTATATAAATCCCAACCAGCGTCTGATTCATGTGCTTTACTGGGGAGTTTAGTATTTGGTTGTTTTCTGGTAACATTAATCTCCCAAAAATTACCCATCACCTGATCAATACATTCCAAATGTCTACCAACAGTATTGGTAGTTTCCCCTTCTGGATAGTGATTAGGATTAGCAAAAACATTAAAGAAAAGATCTTTAGGTTGTTTTGATCTACGTTCTTGCATATCTGCTAATTGCCTTTTTCTTGCTTGATGGTCACTCATAGTTACCCTTTCTGTTTATATTCATGGTATTAGCCCCTCCTTTCAATAGCACTATTAACAATAGAGTTAGCACCCTTCTCTGAGCTGGCATAGCCTACATGCTTCCTTTGATCGTCGATAATAATATAACAGTACCATCGCTGTTCTTTTTCGTTTTTCTCACTAAATCCACCAGTAGGTTTACTTGCCATCTCTACTCACTTTCTATCCGACTACATAGAGTAAGACAATTCTTAAAATAATTCTTGTATAGGTGTTCGATGTTCGAGTAAATATTGTGGTCTACCAGTATTGTCAATAATTGTTTCCGTTGTTGGATCAATACCTATTGCTTTATACATTGTAGCACAAACTTCCTGAATATGCACGGGCCTATCTGCCGCTTCTTCTCCGTACCTATTAGTAGATCCGATTATCTGGCCGTGCCGCATTCCGCCACCAGCTATTAAAGCACAACTGACTTGACTCCAGTGATCTCTACCTGCGTCTTTATTGATTTTAGGAGTACGACCAAACTCACCCCAAACAACTACTGTGACATCGTCCAGTATGCCATGTTGATTAAGATCTTCAACCAACGCTGAAACACCCTGATCTAATCTTGACCCATGATGACGCACCAAATCAAAGTTAGCACCATGACTATCCCATCGACCATAATTTAATGTTATAGATCTGGCTCCAGCCTGTACTAATCTACGGGCTATTAAAAGTTTATGATTGTTTGTTGCGGCACCATCATATTGGTATTTATAAGGTTTTCCAGTGCCATATCTTTCAAGAGTCTTGGGATCTTCTTTTGATAAGTCTAAAGCATCTAATAATTTACTAGACATTAGAACATCAAAACTTTCTTCTGTTAATAATTTCATATCAATGCTAGATATGTCAACACCCCTGAGTAAATCCTGTCTCTTATTAAATCTGTTCTTAGAGATATTAAGTTTTAGATTTTTCATCATCTGACCATTAGGTGTAAATGATTGATATGCCGTACCTAAATATCCGGGCTTCTCAAAATCATACCAAGGAGAATGAGATGTTTCTTCAAGCAGGGTAACATTTGGTGGGACCGCGACAGAAACTGGTCCTAATACTTTGGCTGTGACAGACCCAATTGCCGGATAAGTCGATCCAGAGACTTTGTCTTCTCTGAGCCAACCAGTCGTACATTGGTATCCATCGTGTCTATTCTTACAACCAACAACAGACCGTATAGCTGTAAATTTATCAAACATCGAGGCAATCATTGGGAAGCACTCACCAATTTGAATACCAGCAACATTGGTAGAAATAGGCTTAAATTCTCCACGTATCTCAGTTGGGGCATTGTGTTTGATGTCCCACATGTCTTGATGTGGAGGACCACCACCAAGAAAAATATTAATTACCGCTTTATGTTGGGTTGAATTACGTTCTTGGGCCTGAGCTAATTGAGATAGAGACAACATGCCAAGACCACCAGCAACCAAAAAACCCCTCCGCATTAGATTCATAACAGATCTCCAAAATCCATATCTTCTAAATCATTTTTACTCGCACCAATTTTATAGCTGGTAATTTCATGTTCTTGTGGTGCAACCTGAACAGATTCACTTTTCATCCAAGGATCTGTCCAGCCAGCAACAGGATTCTTGCCAACCTTTTCAAATGGCAAACCTATTGCCTTCCTTCTTGACATACACAACCAATCGATATATTGATGTAATACCACTTCGTTTAACCCAATGATTGACCCATCTTTAAATAAGTAAGATGCCCATTCTTTTTCTTCTTGGGCAGCTCTGTCAAACATTTCTATTGCGGCATCTTGACACTGTTCCGCCACTTTTACAAATCCCTCACTCTCTTCCTTATGAAGAATTTTGAGTATTTCTTGAGTATTAGACAGGTGTAGAGCCTCATCTCTTTTAATAAGCTTGATAATATCAGCATTACCAACCATCTTTTTATTTTCTGCGAAAGCAAATGAGCATATAAAACTTACATAAAATCTTACCGCCTCAAGAATATTAATACTTACAATAGTCATGTAGATTTGTTTTTTAAGATCGGCTGTTTTACTATCCGCCATACCCATAAGATTGTTATAATCCTCAATAGCACTGGAAGCTCTCTTCATAATTTCTTTGTCGCTATAAATACCATCAAATACTTCTGAAGAATCCGCATAAACATTCTGAATGATGTAAGAATAGCTTTTACTATGCAGGCTTTCGAACCATTGCCATGTCATTAAACAAGCTTCTAATTCAGTATTAGAAACATATTCCAATAATGTAGGAACGCCACGACATATAACACTATCAAGCATAGTCTGATATTTAAGATTAGAAGTAAAAATAAACTTCTCATTATCAGACATCTCTTTGAAGTCAGATCGGTCTTTCTTCAGCTCCACCTCTTGTGGTCGCCAGAAAAACTCCATCATTTTACTATCGAGATTAGTAAATACTGGGTACTTAATAATATCAAATCTTTGTAGCCCTAAATCTTTACCTAAAAATAAAGGCTGACTCATAGCGTCTACATTTTTAGTATTAAAAATCGTTTTCATTTGACCATCCTGAGTGTAATAACTATACCAGAAATAAAACCTAATACAAACACACCAATAACACAAAACCAAACCATAAAGTCTTCTAATGCTATTATTGGCTCTCTTAATATTTTAGGAGGCTTATACGGATCGTCAAATGGCACAAGCACCGCCTTCGCAGTTTAGATCTTCTTCAGTTTCACCATCTCCATCTGGAGTATTGGCATAATAGAAGTTCTTCAGTCCATACTTATAGCCATAGATCTGATCTTTAATTAGAATACTCAGGGGAATGTTACCATCTTCATAATGAGCATAGTTGTAATAAAGATTTGTACTCATACTCATATCCACAAACTTTTGAATTACAGCAGCAGTATTAAGCATAGCCTCGTTATCCCGCATTTCCCAAGCTTTAGTATAATAATTCTTACGACTATAATAATTTGGGACTAATTGTTTCAAGATACCATTCTTTGCCTTTTTGTATAATAAGAGACTTCTAACTGGCTCAATGCCATTCGTACTATTCTGAATCACACTTGAAGACTCGCACGGCATAATAGCGGACAACGTCGAATGACGCAGCCCATATTCTCCTATTCTATTTCTCAGACCTTCCCAATCACAAGTATGCTCTGGTTTAACCAATTTGTCAACCGATTTTTTGTACCAATCAATTGGCAGAAGCCCTTTAGCATATTTAGTATCCTGAAACTTTTCACATGGTCCCAGCTTTTTAGCCAGTTTACATGATTCATTGATCAAATTCCATTGAATCTTTTCCATTGTCTCATGTATTAGTGCTAATGCTTCAGGATCTCCATAGAACATTTTATTTTTTGCCAAAAATCCTGCGAGATTTGTGACACCAATACCAAGAGATCTTCTGTTCTTTGTAAAGTTTTCACCAGCTAATACAGGATAATCTTGATAATCAATAACAGATTCAAGAGTATTGACCGCCACTTCGCAAGCTTTCTGAATATCTTCATCTGAATTTAGTTCAAGAAGATTAAGTGCAGACAAAATACAAATACCAATTTCACCTTCAGGGTCATTAATATCCTTGATAGGGTTTGTTGGATGAATAATCTCTTGACACAGATTTGACATCTTGACAGGAATATCCCACGACCCATGCTCATTTGCTGTGTCTATATTCATAGAATAAATGCGACCAGTTTCAAGTCTTTCTCTAGCAAATATCTCACACAGTTTACGAGCAGAAATCTTTTTCTTAAACTTGATACTACGAGCATTCTCATATTTCTTGTATAGCTCTTCAAACTTTTCATTATCACCAAAGGCTTCATATAAACCCTTAGTCTCATTCGGATTGAATAATGTAATGTCTTCATTTGCGACAAGACGTTCGTAGAATAGCTTACAGAATTGAATTGAATAATCCAACTTCCTCACTCTATTATCGTCTGTGCCAGCATTATTCTTGAGAGCAAGAACATCTTCAATCTCATAATGCCAAAATGGTACGTGTACTGTGGCAGAACCTCCTCTGAGGCCGTTCTGGGATGTTGACTTAACAGCCGACTCAAAGTTCTTTAGGTATGGAATGATGCCCGTATGGATTACCTCACCACCTCTAATAGGGGCATTGATAGGTCTAATACGTCCCATATTCAAACCAATACCTGCACGACGAGCCGTATACTTACCAACGGCATGCAGAGAGGAAAAGATGCTATCAAGATCATCATCCACATCAACTAACACACAGGAAGCAAATTGTTTGATGGTAGTCCTGACACCAGCCATAATTGGTGTAGGCAGGTTGATCTTAAATGTAGAATAAATATCATATGCCTTCTTGACTTTATCTACTGTGTCAAACAAACACATAGCAATCAGCATATACGCAAATTGTGGAGTTTCAAAGATCTCGCCGGTAGATCTATTCTTAACAAGATACTTATCAATTAATTGCTGTAGACCAGCATAAGTAAATAAATCATCTCTTGAATGATTAATATAGGATTCAAACTTACTAATATCTTCTTTAGACCATTTCTCTAAAATGATGGAGTCATAAACACCATTATCAACTCTAACTGCAATAAACTGATGAAAATTAGGAGATTTTTTACCACTAGCCCAAACATCTTTCCTGAGCTGCATATTTAATAAGCGGGCAGCAACATATTGATAGTTTGGAGCTGCTTCTGAAATCAAATCATTAGCAGACTTAATCAAAATTTGATGTATCTCTGAAGTAGGAATTTTATCATACAAAGATAGATTAGCATTCATTTCTACATCTGAAAATGATACTCCATTCAATCCTTCTGTAGCCCACTCTAAAACCTGATGAATTTTTTCAACATCAAAACCTACGACATCCCCATTACGCTTAGTCACATTCATTCTATATCATCCCCAAAATCAAAAGACAAAAATAGCCACCTATAAAAAGCGTGGCTATAAATTCAACTATCTAACAATTTTTACTTGTACATTCTTACCAACATTCACATAAATAACATCTTTACCATCTTCTTTGGTAAATTCCAACATATCAATTACTTCTCTCGCTTTATCAATATGCTCTTGCTCAAGGTTAACCTTCTTTAGTGCTTTTTTAATTAGTGCATCAGTAATATCAATATCAAATAGTCCACTGTATTTATCACTTTCGTTACCACTAATCACCACCTCTTCTTCCATAACTCCACTTACGGCAACCATTTTAAAATCACTCATTGATTAAAACTCCAAGATATAGCGTTTAAAACATCTACTAAACTATCTCTTTTCTCTTGTGTAAGATCTTCATTTTCCTTACCAAGAGTCGCAATAATAATTTCGTCTACTGATTCACCAAGATTAGCATACTTATCTTTCAAGTCAAGCCCAGTAAAGTTTAATTGTCCTGCAATTGAATTAAAATTTTTAAATTGCTCAGTTGTTTTGATTAGTCCCGGTTCCGTCTTGACAACATCTGCTAATGTTAAAAAATAATCCCTGAGTTGGTTCTTATCTGATTTGTTAATATCAAGTGATACTAATCTCTCTACCAGTGTTTTATTTGTCAAGGATGGTTCGACAATTTCTGGTGTAGTATCAACTGGTGTAATTTCTTTACCTTGTAACACTTTAGCGATAGGTTTACCAGCAATAGAAATAAAAACCAAAACAATAACAAAAATAATTTGATATGTTTTATTATTTAGAATTTCTAACACTTTACTGTTCGACATGGTCACCTCCATTGAGATTAATCAATAATGGAAAAATTGTATCAACTTTATCTACAGCCTCATCAAGTCCAGCTTTAACGCATTCTCTTTTAAATGATGACCAAGCACAAACAATTCTAACAATATCCTCATTCGGTTCTGCATGGGGAACCATAATTTGAATCGAATTATTACCTTTTGGTCTCAAAACAGGAACTGTAATCAATTTGTCTATATCAACTGTATCTTTTTTTGTTTTCTTTTTTTCTTCATTAATAAACATAGTAATCAAAACAATAGCAGCTACACCAAGTAAAACCAATTGCCAAGCATCTAAACCTAATTGATCTATCATTGCTTATCTCCTATAAATAATCCATGATTTTTGTAAATACCAAGTATATTTTCTATATCTTCTGCATTCATTTTATGGGATTGGTCTGTTATTGATTCATATAGATCTTTTTTTATTTTATTTTTCGAGGGCATAGAACCGTGGGCCTGATAACGTGCGAAATTTTTTCTAATTTCTCTTTTAATGAAGAACCTCTGAAAGAGGCCCGGTTTTTGTATAGAGTATAAAGCTCTGTCTGCATTATTACTATAGCATACATATATTAGTCTTATAACGCTAATTATGCAGTTACAAATTGTAACAATAGTTATAATATCGAAAAAATAACTATCTTTAGTATGCATCTTATCGACCACTTCGTCAGCAATTTTTCTTACATCAGGATGTAAATTATCTAAATTATCCCGTGTTACATACCTACTCATTTGTTTTGTCCTTTATAGTTCTCATTAAATTACTTTTACTCATCGATCCTGTATAGTGAACCAATTTGTTAGTGCTATCTTTTTTAATAAGAATCGTTTGTGGCAATGTTCTGACTTTGTATTTGTTAAATAATTTTCTATGCTCCGGGGTGTTCCAATCAAGCATAGTAAGTTTGATCTTACGTTCTTTAAGTAATTGATATACATCCTTATGTTTTTTCTCATTCCAAATATCTTTCTTCATTCTTTGACAGGGACCGCACCAAGTGGCTCCAAAATAATACAAATTATACTCAGGTTCTTCCTTCTTTTCAACTGTATTAGCTATCAGTTGAATCTTTCCATCAACCTTGGTGGTTGGGATAGTACAAGCTTCCCCACTACGACATTGACAATTATCCCCACAATTACCAGTACAAGTATCTTTCGTACATCCAGTTTCTTCATTCTTTGCATGATATGGACATTTACTTTCATGTCCATCACCCTGCACAATGATACCAGTACCTTTACAAATACACTTGTCTACATCTGGATGTGGACCTTCTGGTTGAGGTGTAGGCTTTGGTGTATTATCTACACCATTAGATATTAAAACCTTTGCAATATCTACAGATATTTTAGGTCTGTAATTATCTTCTGCACCTAATAGCATAACAATCATTGTCGTAGCGATTAACCCAAACTTCATTTCTTTCTCCTATAGAAAATCTACCGTACCATAATTTGGTAATTGCCTAGCTGGGAAACCATCAACATCACTAAAAACCCAAGAACCACGACTAGCCAACATAGCTCGTGCATCGCTTTCACGAATCCAAAAACTACCATCTGGTTGTTCGTGTTTCTTAGGACCAGAGTTCCATCGTCCCCAGCTATTTTGCACTAGAAACAATGTTTCTCTATGTACTTTTTGAGTGTCGTCGCAAGCAATCCAAGCCATAGCATGACTCCATCCTTTACCACGTTTAGCAATTCCGTTCACATCTCTTCTTGAGCTAAAACCATAACCACTACAAACAGATATACCATAACCATTAGCTAAAGCATCTCGTGCTTCTTCTATTGTGGTAATCATAGATATAGTTTTGACTCTATGCTTATTTGCTTCATCGACATATATCTCCATTGGAATTAAATGATTTGCACCAATTTTAGAATTATATACAGATAAATCTATTGATCCATAATCTTTTCTCAAGAGAATACCACCTTTTTGATTAGCGTACCTCGCAGCAACTGAACAGGACATTCCCTGTCTCTTGTGTCCGCGAGATTGATATATGCCTTCTGTAGCACTTCTTGTTAAGAAACTTTCTGGTTCTTTTTTTACGTCAATCTCAACAGCTCGTGTGAGATCAATTGCATTTCTTGTAGAATGAGAAACACAATCACCAGTAGTCTGACGCTCCGATGGGCCAAAACCTTTATCAAATTTCAACAAAGATTTATAAGGTAGTGAGAGCTTCCCTTCTCCACTACCATATAAACTATATGCTGCTGCACCAAATAAAGGGTTTTTTAATTCACCTAAAAGATCAGCAATATCTTCATCGTTACATATTGTTCCAACGAATCCGTCCTGATAGGTTTTTAGGATTTTGCGTGGAGTAGTAAAATCCTCAGTCATACTACTTCGTATTATCTCTAATCCAAGTGATTATTGACTGGAGGCCGACAGTTACCACGGGAACTACCAGTGGACCCAAAGCACCAAGATCGATATTAATCAAACTCTCGGACACAAAGGCTAATCCAGCAGCGGCACCCACAAGTAAACCCGTCTTCAATACTGATACAATTTCAGCACCATTTAACTTAAAACTTTCAGAACCCATAATTAAAACCTTTCTAATCTAATAAAAGAACAACCTTGTCACTCAGTGACTTTAAATCTTCTCTAGCTTGTTCATGACCTTCCATAAGTCCTTCTAATCTTCCTACTTTCTCACTCATTGAGACCGTCCACATGTCACGTTCAACATGTCTATCTTCACACTCTTTTAATTTTTTGCAAACTCTTGTTTCAGTATTAACCATTTGTCGATGCATAGATCTCCATAACACAGTTACGGCAGCGGCCAATCCACCAACAATTGGAGTACATAGCTTTAAAATAAATTCAATATTTAATTGTAAATCTGAAGACATATAAACTCCAGTAAATAAATATAAGTCTACTACAATAAAAAGCCCCACCCCGGTAGGGGTGAGGCTGCTTAATCCTTTAAGCCATAAGAATCTTACGATTCAAATGCATCTTTAGCTTTATATTCATCAGTTGTAGGTGCTGCCAGACCACCAAAGTGGTATGTAAGTTCACCCGGAACAGATCTGGTTGGAGTAGCGGCATTATCAGTAGCGACCCCGCTTGCTGCTAACCCGTCGTGGTAGGTTTGAGCAGTACCAGCACCAGCACCCTTAGTGTAGTTAGGTGTAATATCAGTGCTTGGTGTAGCATAAATATCAAATGTGCCATTACCAGTACCAAGACGACGGGTAGTAAGCAATTCATGAACACCATCACGAACAACACCCTTCCAGTTGGCTGCTGTCGTGTCGAGTGCGGTAGTAGCAACATTAGACAATGTGCTTGTAACTCCCCCACCTCTCATCACCCATTGTGATGCAGTAGCATTGTATGCTAATGTACCACCAGATAAAGCTTTAGCAACACCAACTCTATCAGTTGTTGCGGCACCCGTACCATCATTAGCTACTACTTTAGCACCCACATCTCTTAAATCATCAACAGTACCAACAATTGTTACTGCATTACTAATTGGACCTGTAGTCGTGTCAGCATTACCAGCCTGAAAGATAGAACCACCATCTTTAACTTCACCAGTACCAACTGCGACATCACCAGCACCCGAAGGTCTTACTGTGGCCATTTTGCGTCTCCTTCATAAAATAAAACAAAATAAACAAATAAACAAAGTCCAGATCCGCAAAAAAAAAGTCCAATAGTCCAATCTATTATACACCTCCAGTCAAATTTCTCTTCATCATTTTTAGGTTTTTATTAATTTTTCTCCTAACTAATTCTCTTGAAATATTATTAGTCTTCGCAATTTCTTTAATTGTCATATTATTATAATATCTATCGAAAATAATAGATGGATCTGCACAATTATTGATTTCATCCATCATATCAATATGATCATTAGATGAATAGGAAGATTTGCTATGCTTCAAAGACCTTTTAGTGTTCGAAAAGAATCTTTTTTCATTAGATCTCTTTACACTCATACATTCCATTAAAACTCCATTATAGAGATAACTAGAAAATTTGCAATCATTTAGCTCTTCGTTATATTTAGAACAAGCTCTCCATAAAGCATGATATATACAATTTTCTAGTTCATCTTGGGTTAAGCAATGACGAAAAGAAGCTGTTGCCGATTTTGTCAACCTAATAATTTCCTCTGTCTTCATTAAATTTTCAATACTATCTTGGATCATTCTTTTGTCCTTACAAAAAACTTTCTTCAATTTCTTTTCTTACATCAGAAAAGTCAAACATTCTACCAACACCAATAAAAAATCTATACCTACTGCAAATTTTTAATACTTCAACTCCTCTTATGTTTTCTAACCTATCTTTAACTGATTTACTAATATTGAAATTAGTATGTCCCAACCAACAGTCAAAGTTCGTTATCATTTGTATCTCGTTAGATAAATCCTCTGGCATCGCTGAAAATGCAGATGATAAATCTGCCTCTTGATATTCTTCTACCCCTTCTTGTTCCTCTTGATATTCGGGAGGATAGTCCATCTCTTTGTTTATAAAAATAGGCTTTAATATTGAGGCGGCTACCATATCTATTAAAGGTGAATTTATTTGTTTCTCTAAAAGATCCTCATATTTTTGCCAGCCGATTTTATTTTTTGTAGACATAATTATCACCTTTCATGGTAACATTTCAGAAGGATTTATATATGGAGTACTATCCTCTTCCTTTCTTTCATTTAATAATGAAGCCTCATTAATTTTTAGTTCTGCAAAATGTTTAACAAAATCATTATACAATTCTTCTTGATCAGAGTCTAATAAATTTGTCTGGATTATCTCTAAAACATCCAGTTGCCCTTTATAAGAGCTTATGTAATTGATTGCTGCGGCTAATTCATTAGCTTCTATCTTCCTAGTTATATTTTCCAAATCAATAAAAAGAATTCCTTCTGTAGTCAACATAAAATTGATACTTAATAGAGGTTGACCATTTTCTGTATCCTCTTCTATTTGTTCTTCAGACTGTGTATTAGAATTAAAATAATTTTTTATAAGTTTAAACATATTTTATGATTTCTTGTACTGTATGTGACCAAGTAAATTTTTTAGAAGTTTCTATACCGGCTTGATTAATCTTATTCTGACGTGACGATGAAAAGTTTTCCATATATTCAGCTAATATAGCTATAGTAGAGTCTTCTATTTTAGCCCAACTACCTTGACCAAAGAACCATTTATCATCAAATGCAGGTTCCATACTACTTATCGGGATCAAATCAGAGTTTTCTTTAGTACAAAATTCAGTATGAGCTGAATAATCTGTAGTTATAACATGCTTTCCACATGCCATCAACTCCAATAACTCTAAATTCCATCCTTCTGCCCTAGATGGGAATACTCCACAATCCACTTCAGTCATAATATTATACACATCTAACTGCGTGTTGACTCGTGGTATAAGTTTAACATTAGGGCGATCATATAAATTTCTCCAATAATTCGCCTCATTGAGAGAATTAAAAGGATTTTCACACATCATCCATAATTCAACATTATCTTGATCTATCATATCCCAAGCTTTTATTAGGATATCATGACCTTTACGAACTTCCCATTTACCACAGTTAAAGAAAATAGTTTTACTTCTATCCTGATCTACTTTGGTTGGGACAAATATATCTAAATCTACACCAAGCGGTGCAACGTTAGTAGTTACGGTGATACCATTCTGCTCAACAATTCCTTTAGCCCACTCTGAACACACTATAAGATGATCAACTGAATTTAATTCATTAACTTCTTGGTCTGTAAATATATCCAACTCAAAGATAGGAAATCCAATCTTTTTACCAGTCAATCCTTCTGGCATTCTCATATCATGCTGGTGCCAGATCTTTAAGACCGGAGCATCCTCAAAACCTGACTTATTCATATTGTTAGCAAGTTCTTTACATATTTCAAAATCCCCAAGATTACTGCACTGAATTTCTCCAATAGGCCACAGTGCTACATCAGCAATTTTATTAAATTCTTTTACTATATTTAATGAAGCAATACCGTATCCTAATTGATTAATAGGTCCGATGATATTAATTTTCATACATCATTTCCTTATTCGCGTGGCACATTATGGCTATAAAATAACTTATGTCTTTGTGTACCATCAGTCTTACTAATTATTCTATCGTCTAAATATCCTTCTTGGATCAATTTTTTGGCAATATTACTTTCAATTTCAGTTAAATCTTCTAAATCTTTTTTATGAAATTGTAAGGCAATCCATTCTGCCGTTGTATACCAAGTTAGCATATTATCACCCTTTATCATTATCACGAAGAGAAAGCCCTCCATCAGTTTTGTTTCTGAATCTCTTAAGTGTCTCCAACCTATCTTCAGCGTCTGCTAAACTCGCTAAGGATTCCTGTAGGTTATTATGTAGATCTCCTGTACTATGGTCACCAATGCCCGCAGGATGATCCAGTAACATATATAGACTTGCTTCAGCCTTTACCTTGTCGGTGATAGCTTGGTGATACAAAGAATCCAGTGCTGTTTCACGATAATTACTCATAGTCCAAATGCCTTTCATATATTCTTTTTACTAAACTTAAGAAGTTATCTTCTGATAGTCTTCTTTTTGCTAAATTACAATCCTCGCAACAGGATCTACAATTAGAAATTAGATATCCTTTATCGCTATCTATCCTGTCGATGCCAGACAATGCCTTTCTTGAAAAACTCTTATCTCCTATTCTGTCTGATCTACAGTTGTTTGGCGGTAGACCACAATACCAACATTCTTTTGTGACCAGATCTTTAAATTGATCAAACGATAAATCGAAGGACCAAGATTTACTTTTACACTTACTCCTATAATTTGAGAAGACGATGGCAATGTGTCTATCTAAATCATCTTGATATTTCAAACCATTTTTATTACCAAGAAGATTAGTTACCCTACATTTTTTGCACGTTATAGTATCTCTCTTCTTAACAGCAGGCGACATAAGTACCCGTCTAATAAACACTTGTTCCTCACCGCAGGAACATCGACATAAATAGTAGTGATCATATCTTTTACCAGACTCCACCCATTTTTCTTCTATAAATTTAATTACTTCTAAAGACCCTACTTTATAACCGACAAAATCTTCTACATTGACTCTGGATTTCATTGATATCTCCTGTGTTTAACCAGTATGTGAAATTCGTAAGATTTCTATTAGATTATACACATTTCAATCAATATTATAAATTAAATGCCTCCAAAGTTAGCTTGAATGGGTTACCTTCGATATTTTTAACAAGGTCCAGCATTGTAGCACTTATTTCTCTGATTTCCAATTGTGCATGCGGTTTATTTCGAAGATTTAAGAAATGTGCAAACGACCTCCAGTTAAACATTACATCAGCAGTAATTTGACTGTTGTACGTTTTAAAAAATCTGGCTGATTCTTTTGCTCGTTTGCGTCCTATGACTGGTTCAAGGTCTGCCATGCAAGCATGGTAAAGAGTATTTCCTTGTTGTGTGTATTTTTCTAAAATATCAATCCATTTTTCATGTTTTAGTGCAACAACAGATCCATGATCCCCCCACACAAAATCTTGTGAAACTTCAACAGCGTCCCAATCTTCCGGCAGGTAATACTTATCTTCCTTCAACTCCTTATAACGAGCAGATTCAGCATTAACACTCACACCTACCCTATGTTTTAGGATATGAATATGTGAAGCAATATCTGTAGTAACCAAGAAATGGAAAGAAGATTTCTCGAATGGAGTATGGTGCCCTTCTTTTGCCAGCATATTAAGAAGACCACCCATCCTATCACGCTTATCGTCAGTAAGATCTCTACTGGTGGATGTCCAAGCGGACAAACAATGAGTTTTGTCGCTACCATAATACCCAATCAGTTCTACTTTGTTTTCGTGTTCAGCCATTCGTAAACCTTTCCTAATTCATCAACAGTGGCATCAGATTTGATTCTATTTGCCTTTGCTGATATTACATGGATTTCATCTTCACATAACGGTAATGAGCGGCAAAACTTATGTCTTACCGCTCTGTAAAAATCAAATTATATGTAATATCTACCATTTTTTACAAGACCAATACCGAGCTTTCCATTTTGGACCCGGAGTATCACATTTATGTCTCGCTCTAAAACTTTTTCGTCGTGCAGGATTATCTTTCTTGATCTCCATATTAGGATCACCAAAGTTTACCTTAACTACATTGCCCTTTTCATTCTTAACATAGACTGAAAACTTCTTGGGACCATCTGGAGTTCTAAAAGGCTTATTTAGCTTAACCTTTCTACCTTGATATTCCGATGCACGAACTGGAATTAGTGTTCTACCGCTTTTTTTGTAAATACCTTTTCTTTCGTACTCATATACTTCACCAGTTTTAGGATCTTTATATTTAAAACTACCCTTGCTATCTTCTCCTCCATGCTTTTTGTACCAACCTTGGAATTCCTTCATATTTTTACCGGGCATCCATAATGTTTTATTATCTCCACTCTTGTGAGAATGAACACCAGATAGACCAATCTTCTCAGCCATTTTTTCAGCAGCTTCCTTAGAATCAAATACATAATCCTGCATTGGCCCAGCTTTATGTGCTACTGATTCCTGAGCTTTTTTGTAAGATTCTGGATCTGGACGATCAGGATCTCCGGGTTTAGCTGGCTTATACTTCTTACCTTCACGTTCCTTCTTCTTACGAATATTTTCCCAAAGACCCGGTTTTTCAATCGCTATATCCCACTCTAATACTTCATTATTATCATCATTAATATCAACCATGAGATAATAATATGTTTGTGGGTCTAGATTATTATAATCCGCTTCTACAGGAATTACAAAATTGTGTTCATTGATTTCTTCTTCAAACCCATATGCTTCATATGAGAAGCTAAAGTCAGCGGCTTCCATATAATCAAGAGATTCAGCAGCTTTACTTAAACAAACAGCGGTCCTCTGTTTATTAACTGGGTATTCCTCTTTCATATTACTATCGCTCATACAACGTGACATAAATTCATTAGGTTTTTCATTTTCTTTTTTATTTGGGATTGGCATAAACAACTCCTAAAAAATGTTCTAAAGATGTTATAGTATTATTTTTGAAAATATTATCAACAATTTTTTTCGCTTGAGTCTTCTTTTCTCCCAAGGATGTTAAAGTCAAAATACAATCTTGTTGTAGTTTAGAAGGTTTTTTCTTCTTTTTGACTTTTCTTTTCTTGGAAGTAGTCTTACGTTTAGGTTTAGACTTAGACTCAGATTCAATATTTGTGACAACAATAGTGCTTTGAGGTACTTCAGTTTCAAATTCTGCAATTGTTATTTCACTAAAGTTTGGTTTTCTAATAGATAGTACACCAAAACCATACAAAACACTTAAAATGATACAACCAACTGTAAAAATAATAGAGGTTTGATCAACTACTTTATCCCAATGCGTTGTCATTTTTATATCCTAAAAGCCGGTTTTGATGAGATCCGGCAACTCATGCAAATTTAATTAGGATTTGGTCCTAAAGAAATTTTATCAGCAAAAATACTACACGAAGTACGCTTATTACTTTCGCTATCTTCATATTCTTCCACCTTAAGAGGACCAAGAACTGAAACAATACGACCCTTAGTCAACTTATCATTCAGATTCTCTGCCATCTTACCAAAACACAACACGTTTAGGAAGGTAGTTTCTTCTTCTTGTCCGCGATAACTATTAATAGCTATTCGGAATTTGGACATTGCAACACCCTTCTGAGTTTGAGAATACTCAGCATCACGGGTTAATCGTCCACAACCATTAAAACAATTTACATTCATTCCTAGCTCTCCTAATCAATCTAACGGCTGTTAACATTCGACAAGATTCTACCACGTACAACTTGAGCATTACCACGATTGGTACGGCTATGTGTTGCATCATAAACATGTTGAGTAAAACTTCGAGGAAGACCAAGAGCTGAACCAGCCTTCAAGGTTTCCTTTTTGTTATTACTAAAAGTCCCAAGACCCTTCTTGTGAGCAACAGCAGTAACAGGATTAAAAGTTTCACCCCTATCATTACCACGAGTCTTCGTGGCAGTAATAGTTGAATCTTCCATACCCCAACGATAACACTGAGGAAGATTGTTCAGTGTTTCATAAAAATCGCTTCTATCCATCTTAACTCTCCTAACAAAAAACATTAAAACAAACTCCCACAGTGGGAATTCTTATTAAGATTCAGCACCTTCAACTACCTCCTCATTTGTTTGGTCAGCTTGCAAGGTCTGTAATCCTTCATTTAAGTATTCAACCATTCTTTCTTTTTCTGAATTTAATTCAGCAATCTTCTGGTCAATTACTTGAATTTCTCGTTGTACATTCAACAGGTGGGCTTCCGCCATCTCTCGTTCACTAGGCATTTTCTTCTCCTTATTAAGTAGACACACTTATTATAGTGTTGTAAAGCGATAAAGTCAAATACTTTATCAAAGATTATCTGTAATTTAATAAATTTGTCGATCATTATAGATAGGGTGGTACATTATTCATCGTATTCAATAACACATATTTCTGCTTCTTTAAACATCTGACGAGAGACATTAAAGTCCTCTTTCCATCTTGGATTTTTATTTTTAACACTAACCACTCTTTTAATACCTGCTTGGATGATCATACCAGTACATACAGAACAAGGCAAAAAAGGATAAGTATAAATATGACAATCTTTAACATTTGCGTTAGCAAAAATCATATTAGTTCCTTTTGTTTAATCTTAGACAATTGGGTAAGACAACATAGTCTACCACTCAATTCTTTGTTCAATCGGGCCTTTTGCTTAGATTATGAAATTAATGCTGTTTATGGAGATGCTATTGATTATATAGATGATGGTAGATACGATTCAATTCATATGTGATAAATGAAATCTCTGCTTCTTGGCACATTTTAGTAGTAATCTCAATACTATCTTTCCATCTATCAAATGTATTTACGGGTGCTACAATTCTTGATATCCCCGACTGAATAATTTTAGAACAACATTTTGAACAGGGTGGCATTGGCCAAGTATAAATACTACACCCAGTCAAATCCCTCTTCGCTGTTAAGATAGCATTCTCTTCAGCGTGAATAATAATGCCAAGTTTCTCATCTCTACGATTCAACCTCTCGTCATCTTTTATTCCTCTGGGAAATCCATTAAATCCAACTGAAATAACGCGACGTTCCTGATCAATAATCACAGTACCAACTTGAGTAGAAGGATCTTTTGACCAACTTCCAACTAATTTTGCCATTTCAAGAAATCGTAAGTCCCATTTTTTTAAAATCATACTCCAAACTTTCTTAAAACTTTATCAACTTTTTTAATTTCATCATGAACTGCCGCATTTTTCTTCGCCGCATTATGAATCAGAGTACTTGATGATTCTTTCTTACCACCACCAACATTATATAGACTGGTCAATTGATTATTATTATTAGAACAAAATTCTTCTTCAGGAGTGTTGTTATTACCCCTATCTCCACCATTACAAAAGATAAATGTATTCCTACCATTAGCTTGGTTTTGAATTACAACATGCTTTAATGTTTCTATAACGCTGGAATCTTTATCGCGAGATAAAACAGCTTTATTAACACATCGTAAGGCAGAAACAATTCTAACTCTATCTTCTTCATCCATGAATGGGGTACTACCCTTTAGATTTACTTGATAATCACTGTTTATAATAACAATTAGTTTATCGGATATTTTTTTGGCTGCTTCAAGATAATCTAAATGTCCAATATGTAAAGGATTAAAATATCCCGACACTATTGCTATTTTCATTTTTTCTTCTTTCTTTTACCAGATTGTTCAATCTTACCAATAAAACAATAGTAACACAAAGGCTCAGGTAAGAAATCGAAAACTCTTTTAAAATGTCTTACAGTACCATTCCTATCTCTTAACATATAATGCTCTATTTCTCTACCTTTAGCACCTAATTCAGAACCATGAGTAAAAATTTTTCCACCATATCGTAGTTTAAGAATATAAGCCCAACAATAACAATTTCCAAGACAGTACATCCTATGTTTCTCCATCTAAGTATTCGTAGAATCTATCCATGAGTCTATCGTAAGTATTAGAGTTCCTTAAACTCCCCGTTATAGTCTTGTAAAGTTTCTTAGGAAACAATATCATACCATCTTGCTCAAACTTATCAATAGGTATTCTCTTTATTTCTTGAGAATCTTTAGATATAACCATCTTTTTGATTTTTGGTTTTAGCTGAACTGTCCAATCTTCAATACTAACCTTAAATCCTTTAGTCATAAACTCTCCTGTCAAGCGTATAAATAAGTAATTACCAATGCAATGCCACAAATAATAAAAGTAAATGTAATACCAATACCCAACCCAAATATCATTATCATAATATATTGATCAATTATTCTTTGTATCTTTTCTGGCTTTGGCATATTAATCAATTCTATTAGTTTAAATGAGACACATTGGTGGAGATGGCGAGAAAAATAAGTGGAGGCGGCGATAATCGAAATCGCGTCCTGTATAATCTAAATAATAACTTCATCCACATGTTTGCTCTCTAAGAGAGATCCCTTGCCTATATTACTTATGCCTGTCTTTGGTTACCAGAGCGACAGACAACTCCTGCCGTTATACGGCGAGTGCAAAACTATTAGTTTTAGCAGTTAAGTTTTGACCGAATTTTTAACGGGCCTTTCGGTCAACCCGTACATGCAGTTATTATCTCTAATTACCAGTCAATGCCTTTCGCCCCCATTAAAATTGTTCTTGTTTAAACCATAAATCAAAATCTTGTTGTTTTAAAATGATTCCGGGTTTTCCTCCCATATATGGAATCTTCTGGATATTTCCTATATCCATATTTGTCTGTAAGAATACATCTACTGTATCAGGCCACATAATTCCCCATTTTAGTTGATTCGCTTTTGATTCAATCAGCTCGATATAGTTTTCTAAATTATAATCTTTTGGTTTTCTAAGGTTTGTACCACAATTTACAGAATTATAAATAAATAATATTGCTGCTTTTTCTTTGATATATGCTTTTAGATCATTTACTTTTAATGTAAATTTGCCTGCTGTTGGAACCCATTTCATTTCTAAAGGTAAGTCTTTAATAGCATCGATATCAACCATGAAGTCAGCACCAGTAGTATTGGTGCCTGTCTCTACATATTCGCCATCATTACCAACACCATTATCTCTTACGTTAGATAATACAATATCAGGGCGACTATTGCAAATAGAAACCCATTTATTGAAAAAATATTTCTCAACCATTGTACTGAACTTGATGTCCTTTTTAAAGGTACTCTTAGTTCTATTATCAAATCTTTTATCTGTCATAATCAAAAGCCGGGCCGAAGCCCGGCTCAACTCCTTTAACTATCTAATACGGCGATAAAATCCGGGACGGTAATACCAACGTGGTCGTCGGTATTCATAAGTGCGAGGCTCTGGAAGACAAACAGGAGTCTTAAATGGTGCCGCTATAGCAGAACCAATTCCATGTACTATACCAGAAGTAGTATTGTACATATAGTCTCCTGTCGCCCTAAAGATATCGCATGGAGCAATACAATGGAATCTCCTAACTCGTGGTCCACAACAATCTGATGGATAAACCATCACTGAAAATTCTGGATCTGGATATGGCTCTAAACATAGCTCCGAACATTCCTTGTCACCAGCAATAACTGTCGATCCAACAACACAACACAACGCAAAAACAAAGTTTCTCATTTACTTACCTTTCTTGGTCTTAGTAGCGAAACCTTCCTGTACCATAACTTCTGATACATTTTCTAATTTTCCATCCCCATCAATATCCTTCCATAGATATGCTAGAATTCGTCCAAAAGTAAAGGAATCTTGAATTCTATGTGTCATAGGGATTTCTATAATTAGTTTATCGTCTTTAGTCAGTAGAGACTTTAGATATTCTTTAGATTTTAAACCAAGTTCCTTTTCTTCTATATCCTTGGTTCGCACCTCTGGTGCCCAACAATCAAGCATTCGTACACGAATTTGTTTCTGAATACTGACCACTACTGTGTCACCATCATAAACTTCTTCAACTACAGCACTTGTAGTTAAATTTTGTTCAGGTGGATTATTAGCAGCAGTTACAACCCAAAATAAATTAGTTGCTATTGCCGTAACCAATATAGTTACTTGATTTTTTCTATCGAAAAATTCTTTCATGATGTCCAATACTGATAATAAAATTCTATAACTGATTTAAATACATTTGCTCGAAAATCTCCAGCAGATGGACCTCCCGAATATGTCACATAATAGAAGAGCCACAACTGAAAAAAGAAAATAAAAGGTATAACTACCCTGAATTTATTTTTAACTAAAAAACACATTAACAGCACAGATAATATTGTGCCAATCATTTTAGCTTTAATAAAGCCATAAACACCATATTTGTTAATTATATAAATCCCCATAGGGTTTTGCTCTGTTTGGTGTAAATACTCTGCATGGATAAAACTTAAAGTATTATCGTAAGCTGAGATTACACCTATTGCGAATATCATACTCAAATATACCAACTTGGTGCCGGTATCGTTAGTATTCATCATAAACTCCCAAGTGTTTAAAAAATTGTTTACACTTGGTTTATACACTTCATTCGTCTTCCCAATCAAACTCTGCGAGCTGTTGGTCGCTAACATTGTACGTTTCAATAACATCAAAATTCTCTTCCTCCCACCACAATGTGTGTTCAGGACAGTAATCCTCTATGAGATCACAATCTTCAATAGAATTATTAATTGTACTCAAAAACATAAGCAAAGACTCTTCCTATAAATCCATTATAAACCTAAAATAGTGGGAATGCCCAGATTCGAACTGGAATCAAATGTTTAGAAGACATTTATGTTATCCCTTACACTACACTCCCCAAGTAATATTATAGTTAATTCATTGGCAATGTAAAGGGTTATTCTGAAAAATCTTCATAAAATGTAGTAACATTTTTTTGCCAATATTGATTTAAACCAGTTATATCACGGGAATCATCTAAAGGACAGTAAACATTCCCTAAAAAATTAATATATTCCTGAATATTTTCAGTATCTCCACCGTGTTGCTCATATCTATCCCAATTTTTTTGTACAGTGGCAGCACACCAACCAGCCTGAGACCTATATGTAGGATCTACATCGGGATGTAAAATACCATACTCTCTACCTTCAGCACCATTTTCTGCATACCTAATAGCCGCCACAAGAGGTGCTAATTTAGTATGGAGATCTGGTCTAATATTTGATTCAATGGCTTCACAGAAATCTCCTAAGCCATCTGTGCCGTCCTTATCTTGCAATTTTTGTTCAAATGTTGCTAATATTGAATTTGGATTAACATGTCGTCGTTGAGGCTTGTCTTCTTGAAGCTCTTCCTCATCTGAATTACCATATTTCATTTTTAATAACGTGTATTTAAGCTTATGATGTTGGTTAGTCAGACTACCGGTTAGTCGTTGAATTTGTGTTAAAATTTCCTTATTATCAAACACCGCATCTTCTAATTGATAAACTGTTTCTTCATCTTCGGGTAAATCTATCCAAGCTGGATCTATTTCCTGTTCAATGCGATCCGGTGAAGAACATTCAGGACAAAGTTTCTCTTGTTTGACTTCTGGGTTATGATTGTTTTGATAATGGGAAAATCTCATCATCAAGTCTGTGTTAAACAATATCAAGTTGGTAGACTTAGTAAGCTCTTCATAAATCTGTTCATTTCCTTTACGTAAGGATTGCTGGTTAACATACTTGTCGTCACACCTTTGTAAGAATAGATAGAGATTTACAAAGATCATAATCAGTAATGAAAACTGTAAACATCTAAATTCACCTTTATAACTCTTTTTAGGCTCTTGTTGATTAGTCATAATTCCTCTTTCTATTTAATTATTATCGTCCATATTTATCTGAAAGTCTTACAATGTCCCCTTCATCACATTTTCCCCCTTGTAATTCATAAATTTCAAGAGCTTTATCTCCAGTATTCTTAACTGTATGCTTTTCAGTCGGTAAAATAACAACATGATCACCTTCAGCAACAACCATCTCCCAATTATCGATAGTAATTATACCTTCTCCCGATGCAATGAACCAAAATTCCATACGTTCTTTATGGTATTGTTCGGATAATTGCTGGTCGGGATCTACTATAATTCTTTTAAATACAACTTTTTTATGCTCTGGTCGATAAATATCAATATAATACCCCCAAGGCTTCTCAATTAACTTATGCGTTGGCACCTTACAACTCCTCAATACGTTTAGCCTTGTCATCAACAACAAGATCAAAATGTGGCTTTTCATCACCAACTTTTAACTCATGAAACTTACAACCCCAACTGTTCAATTGAGTCAATGTGTGATTGCGATAATTCTTGCCAGAAGTTGAACCACGAGCTGTCCAATAAATAATTTTCCATCCCTCATCATATAGATTATTAATTTTTGCTATATTATCATGACTTGGTTCTGATAAATCATAGCGACGTTCACCAGAATAAAAACAAATTGTTTCATCAATATCTATAAATGCAACTTTTTGTTTGCCTTCCGGGCTAAATCTTGCTGCCTCATGAAATTCCATATTAACCCTTTCTAATAGTTAAATCTATAATTTCTCCACTGTCAGTTAACTCTACAAAGAAAGACTCGCTTAAATTAATAGTAGGTACTACTTTATCTTCCTCAGTATGTAAAGTCCAGACATTTATTCTGAAATTATCCTGAAAAACATTTTTAGCGTCTATTTTGAATTTATTTTTAAGAATATTTTCAGATACATTGTTAGAAATAAATTCATGCAACAATTCAGAATCTATATTCTTGTATACTTTTTCTGGTGTATTTTTTTTATTAATTGTCTTCTTAGGTTTTTTAGGATTCTTCAACACTTTATTTCCTTTTTAAGATTTATTTTTTTTCCATGAAAAAAGATTGTTCAGATATTTTTTTCGTTTGGAACAATTACATTCTTGTAATCCAAACCAATTTTTAAATCTTTCCTCGGTAATTCCAAACCTCGTAAGAGTTTCCTCTAATGCATCACCCAGTCCTGTTACTTCATTCTCTTTAGAGTTAAACTTTACACCTTTAGCATTTAATTCATTTATAACTAAATCCATTTCGTGTCTAATTTGATTTTGGTCGCTCATTTATTCTCCAATCTTTATAGATTAGGATGGACAGTACTCTGTATTTTGCTGATAAATTAATTCATAATATAGGACTTGGTTTTCCTCTTCAGAAAAAACAGCTTCTCCGTATAAATATCCTTCATCTATTAGTCTATCAACAATTTCACGCTCAACATCATTTAAGTCACTGATATCCATACCTTCAAATCTCTTCGCTATCCAATCCAATGTCGTCATCATTTGTCATATTCCTATTTCTGAAGAAATCTAATGCATTCAGTATACCATCTACCGCTGCAATTAAATCTCTAACCTGACTTGGGGTCATTTCAATACCATGTAATGCAAAGAAATCCCTTGTTTTATATTCATCATCATCATTATATCTCAATTGTTGCTCTGAATCAACCAAAAACTGTACCCATTTAATAAAAGCTATTTTAATTTTTTCGTCTTCAATAATAGAATAAATTTCCTTATCAAATTTTTCGAAAAACTTTTCAATATCTTTATCTATTTCATCTTCATCTTCAAAAAAAATCATAATAAGTCTTTTTCTTTTTGAGAATATTTATATCCCTATTATTATACCCTAAATACGAGATTTTAACACAAAAAAAGGGAGGATATGCTTAAAATTTCAGTAAAAATAAACATATCCTCTAGTTAAATTATCTCCATAATCTTAAACGATAAGTTCCATATTTTCCAATAGCAACTGCATCTGCTACTAACTTCATTCTTCTTCTTGGTGTACAGGTGCCTAATGTTTTAGGATTTCGACCTTTGCGTCCCCATCCACATCCTTCAAATCTGGCTCCATGTTTCCACGGACTACAGACTGAATAAGGAGGATGCCACCTGTAATTTTTATCGGCCATATACTGGACTCTGACTTGAGCTACCTCTTGTAAGGTCATTTCTTTCGGTTGATTTGCCAAGACAATTGATAGAACTAATGCAGTAAACACATATATCTCCATATAATGAAAAAAATATCATCCTGATATTAATACACTTATAACCCACACAAAAACAAAAGTCACAAGCAGTTTAATTGTAATAATTACTATGTCTTCTTTATTTAACTTCATTATTTAACTTCATTATTGTCCATTATTATTAAGACCTGTTCTGCTCCGTACAAAGTAAACTCCTGACAGACATCACATCTACGTTCTTGAGCATCTGGTTCAATACCAAGGCTACTAGCCCCACAATCCACATTGATACAGAATCCCTCATTCATATCACGAGCTACTGCATCAAATACTTCTTCAAAGTCAAGAGTCCAATCTGGATGGTTTGGCTTAGACATTTTCATATATATTCCGTTCTGTAATAATCTTATCCATATAAACATCATGAGGTGCTACTGGGATCTCTTCAAACATTTGACATTCAAATGCCAAGGCCACTAATGGTGTATCCTGTCGAGCATTCTCCAGCAACTTATCATAGTATCCTTTACCGTGGCCCATCCTTGCACCA